>Ga0187887_10002548_pt1 | contig 14547 bp, 8 predicted proteins | sample June2016WEW_7_10_FD_132977 | JGI IMG/M metagenome (GOLD analysis project Ga0187887, IMG submission 132977) | Peatland microbial communities from SPRUCE experiment site at the Marcell Experimental Forest, Minnesota, USA - June2016WEW_7_10 | ecosystem: Environmental > Terrestrial > Soil > Wetlands...
CTCACACCGCCCGTGGAGATCACGGCGTCGCATGTCTCGACGGCGTGATGCAACGCGTCCTTGATCACGACGGCGTCGTCGCTCACGATCCCCAGGTCGACGGGCGTGAATCCCGACTGGCGCAGCAGTGCCACCAGCATCGGGCGATTGGTGTCACGAATCATCGCCGAACCCAGCGTCCCGCCGGGACCCGAGAGTTCGTTGCCCGTGGATAGCACTCCCACGCGTGGCCGCGGCTGGACTATCACCGATGTCAGACCCTGCCCAGAGAGCACGCCCAACTGCGTGGCGCCAAGTTCGTCGCCCCGCGCCATGAGGGTCTGGCCGATCGCGATGTCCTCCCCAGGATGGCGAACGAACTCTCCCACGTTTATGGTCCTCGTGATGAGGACCGACATCCCGTCGGGATCGACCTCGACCTCCTCGATCATGCTGACCGCGTCAGTGCCGTCGGGGAGCGGCGCCCCGGTCATTATTCGCGCGGCTTCGCCGACCTCGATGGCTCGTTCGGCCGTTCCGCCGGCGAGGACCGTGGCGACGACGCGAAGTCGAACGGATCCCTTGGTGGTGTCCGACGCTCGAAGCGCGTAGCCGTCCATCGAGGAGTTCGTGAATCCGGGCAGCGGCTCGATGGCGACGATGTCTCGCGCGCAGACGCATCCGAGTGCGTCAGACACGGGAACGTCAACGGGGGCCAGCGCACTGAGGTTTTCGAGCACGTAGTGGCGCGCCTCTTCCAGGGGGATCATGGCCATCGGTCTCAGATGTCCCGGGCTTTGAGTATCGGCTGCACGTCGCTGCTCCAGGCCGAACCACCCGGCCACAACTCGCGTTTCCACAGCGGCACGGATTTCTTCACCGCTTCGATGCAGAACTCCGCCGCGACGAACGCCTCGTGTCGGTGCGGACTCGATACCGCCACGACGACCGCGATCTCACTCAATTTGACCCGCCCGGTGCGGTGGTGGACCGCGATGGCCTCCACCATGGGCCAGCGACGCCGGGCTTCGGCGACGACCTCGTTGATGCCACGTTCGGCCAACGCGGGTTCGGTCTCGTACTCGAGGGCCTGCACGTCACTGAGGTCCCCCGACGTGTTGCGCACCGTGCCGCAGAACGTGACCACGGCGCCGCAGTTGGCGCGCACGGCCCACGCGGTCAATTCGTCGGGCGACAGGCTCGACGGCGAGACGGCTATCCAGTCCCTGGAGGGCGTCGTGTCCACGATTTTCATCCTACGGGGGACCACTGTCGCGGCTCGGGGTCGGCCCTAGCCACCGATCATCGACATCGAACGCGCGGGTCGCAGGAAACCGGGCTCGTTGATGGCGTGTCCGGGAAACTTGGCCCACACCGCTCGGCGAAGCATGAGCTCGATAGTGGCGTCGGGTTGAGCGTCGCGCAGCGCGTCACGCAAGGTGTACTCGTCGTCGGAGAAGAGGCAGTTGCGAATGGATCCGTCGGCCGTCAAGCGCAGGCGGTTGCACGTGCCGCAGAAGGGTTGCGTGACGCTCGAGATGAGGCCGATCTCGCCGCGCCCGTCGGCGAAGCGGAACCGCTCGGCGGGCGCCGGTCCGCTTTCGCCGATCGCCTCGAGTGCGAAGACCTCGGAAATCCGCTCGAAGACCTCCTGCCCTGGCACCAGTTGGGAACGGTCCCACTGGCCCTGGGCGTCGAGCGGCATGAACTCGATGAAGCGAACGACGCGACCCGTGTCGCGCGCGAAGGTGGCGAAGTCCAGGATTTCATCGTCGTTGCGGCCTCGCAGCAGCACCACGTTGATCTTGATCGGTCGTAAACCGACCTCCTCGGCGACGTCCATCGCGTGCAACACCGTGGCCAGGTTCCCGCGTCGGCGGATCGATTCGAAGCGGTCGGCTCGCAGGGAGTCGATACTCACGTTCACCCTCTTGAGTCCCGCCTGGGCCAGCGGGCTCGCCGCCGCGGCGAGCAGCATGGCGTTGGTCGTGACGGCCAGGTCCTGGAAGCCGAGCCCCGAGAGCCCCGCGACCAAGAGGGCCAGGTCCTTACGCACCAGCGGCTCTCCGCCGGTGAGTCGCAGGGCGCTCACCCCCAGGTCGTGCGCCACCCGGGCGACCCGGATGATCTCGTCGTAGGTGAGAAGCTCCTTGCGCGGCAGGAAGGTCATCCCCTCCTCGGGCATGCAATAGACGCAGCGCAGGTTGCACCGGTCCGTCACCGAGATGCGAAGGTCGTCGTGGATGCGTCCGTATCGGTCGACCAGGGGCCCGTCGAGGGGCATGGCCACCTCGGAGGTGTCATGAGCGGTCGGGCCGAGTGGCGCCGACGCGCCGCGGTGAGGTTGGACCGAGACGGCGACCGGAACCGCTGAAAAGTCCTGTTCACGTGTCACGTCGGCCCATCCCCCGTTCGATTTTCACTATATCGGTCTTTGTAATTCCCAACCCCGGAATGAGTGGCGAACGCGCTCTTAATGATCACCTAGTGAGAATCGTCAACCAATCGGCCCCAATCACCGGACTTGCCACCGGTTTTTCGCAGCAGCACCAGGTCGTCGATCTGGGCGTTGGGGTCGACGCGCCGCAACGAACCGACGATGCTCAAGGCGGCAATGGCGCAGGCCGTCAACGCCTCCATCTCGACGCCGGTGCGGTGCGTAGCCCCGACCGTGGCGGAGATGGCGATCTGACCGGGCCGCACCACTACTTCGACGTGGATCTGGTCGACGTTGAGGGGATGACAGAGCGGGATGAGGTTTGAAGTCTGCTTGGCTCCCTGGATGCCGGCCAGGCGCGCGGCGTGCAAGGGATCCACGCCGTTTCGGCTGAGACCGAGGGTCGAGACGTCGGCCACGGTCGTCACGACGCAGCTGGCGAGCGCCTGACGCTTGCTGGGCCGCTTTCGCGAGACGTCGACCATTCGAAGTTTTCCGGCGCTATCGACGTGTGTGGACCGTTGTTCCATGCCACCTCCATGCTCGTGTCGTGAGGCCCTGAAGTTCTTTGATTTTGGCTGATTCATTGGCCATCGTACCGCTGGCAGTGCTCGCAAGGAGGGGATCGCGTTCGTCAGGCTCCCGGAGGCGTCGCGACAAAAGGCCTTCATCTATTTACCTACGGTGCGACGGCCCTTTCTCCCGCGATAGGAGACGTTAAAACCCGGCGTTTCACCGGTGTTTGCAACGTCTGATAGGTCCAAATTGGGTCCATATTGGGGTTTTGTGGGCACTGAATTGATGGTGGGTTGAAATGCTAGTTCCCATGTCGGTAACCAGGTATGTTGCAATTAATGGAACGTGGCGGCGCGCCCGATGATGCCCGTGACTGAAGACAGGCGTCGCGGCTCGCGGGGCCGGATTGCGGTCGCACCCGTGAGCGCTGACGTCCTTGATGCCGTGCCCCAAATTCCCGTGCCGGTCGTCGCGCCTGTGTCGCCCGAGACCGGGCCCGCGACTCCTCACCGGTCGGTCTGGCCGATCTACGCGGTTCTTGGGATTCTGCTGATCGCCTACGTGATTTCGGTCTTCGTTCGCAACGCCAACCAGCAGTGGCTCTGGCTTGATGGCTGGACGGTGACGGCCTTCGAGTTGGTGGCGTCGTGCCTGTGCATCATCCGGGGACTCGACCACAAGCCGGGCCGCGCGGTCCCCCTCGTCCTCGGCTTCAGCCTCCTGTCCTGGACGATCGGCGATTTCTTCCTCACCGTTGAGTCCGTGGGCGGCGCCACCCCCCACACGCCGTCGGCGGCGGACCTCTTCTACCTGCTCTTCTACCCCTTGGCCTACGTGGCGACCGTTCTCCTGCTGCAGCGCGGACTTGGTCGTCTCTCCCGGCCGAACTGGCTGGACGGCCTGGTCGCCGGCCTCGGTGCGGCGGCCCTGTGCGCCGCCTTCGCCTTCCACAGCATCATGCACCTGACGGGCACCAGCAACCTAGCCACCGCCACCAACATGGCCTACCCGGTGGGGGACCTCCTGATGCTGCTGCTGGTCATCGGCGGAACGGTGCTGCTCTCCGGCCGCGGCACGGGCCAGTGGTATCTGCTGGCCTGCGGCCTCTCCGTCATCGTCATCGGCGACACGTTCAACCTCTTCTCCACGTCCAAGCAGTTCTCGCACTACGGCGCCTTCGGCAGCGACATCAACGCGTTCGCCTGGCCCACCGCCATATTGCTTATGTCGCTGTCGGTGTGGCTGCCGGCGCGCTACCTCGACCCGTTGCGGCCCCAGAAGACGTCAGGCTTCCTCCTGCCTGGGCTGGCCGCGGCCGGTGGCCTCGTCATCCTGGTCACTGGCACCCTGGAGTCGATCAGCCGGGCCGCGCTCTGGCTGGCTGTCGCCACCCTGCTCACCGTGGGCGTGCGCCTCGCGATCTCGGCGCGCACCCTGCGCATCCTCACCGAGGAGCGTCACCGCCAGGCCCACACTGATGAGCTCACGAACCTGGGCAATCGTCGCCAGTTGTTCCACATCCTCGACACCTTCTTCGCCGACCAGGCCACCTTGGCCGAACCTCGTGAGATGGCGTTCCTGTTCGTCGACCTCAACCATTTCAAGGAGATCAACGACTCCTTCGGCCACCCGGCGGGCGACGAACTGCTGCGCCAGCTGGGACCGCGCCTCACGGGCGCGGTCGGGTCGTCGGGCTCCGTCGTTCGATTGGGTGGCGACGAGCTGGCCGTGGTGCTGATGGACGCCGACGCCGACCAGGCCGTCGTGGTCGCCCAGCGCATCCTCGGCGAGATCGAGAAGCCCTTCGTCCTGCACAAGATCAACGCCAGCGTGGGCGCCAGCATCGGCATTGCCCTGGTGCCGTCCAACGCCTCGGACGGGCCGGGTCTGCTGTGGTGCGCGGACGTCGCCATGTACCGCGCCAAGCTGGGCAACACGCCCTTCGTCTTCTACGACCAGGACCTCGACGGCGGCGAGGACCAGCCCAACCTGCTCGACGAACTGCGCCTGGCGGTGCGTGAAGGCTCGTTCGTCCTGCACTACCAGCCTCAGCTGGACCTTCGGAGCGGCGAGGTCCTCGCGGTCGAAGCCCTCGTGCGCTGGCCCCACCCCAAGTTGGGCCTGGTGCCGCCGATGAAGTTCCTGCCCCTGGCCGAGGAGGCGGGCCTCATGTGGCCGCTCACCACCTGGGTGCTCAACGAGGCGCTGGCCCAGTGCGCGGCCTGGCGGGCCGAAGGCCGCACACTCGCCGTGTCGGTCAACGTCTCGACGACGGACCTGCTCGAGGTCGGCTTCATCGAGTTGGTCGAGCAACTGCTCGAGCGCTACGGTCTGCCCGCCCAGGCGCTGGTCATCGAGATCACCGAAACGGTCATCATCAACGACTTCGTCAAGGCTCAGGCGGTGATCCAAGTCCTGCGCGACATCGGGATCATCGTCTCCATCGACGACTTCGGCGCGGGCTTCACCTCCCTGGCCTACCTGAGCAGCCTGGCGGTGGGAGAGCTCAAGCTCGACCGTCAATTCATCATGCAGCTGAGCTCCGATGGCAAGGGGCGTGACCTCGAGCTGGTGCGCGCGACCATCAACCTGGGTCACGACATGGGACTGCGGGTCGTGGCCGAAGGCATCGAAGACGTCGAGACGCTCGACCTATTGGGCGACCTGGGCTGCGACCTGGCGCAGGGCTACTTCATCAGTCGACCGACCCCCGCCAATCGGCTGGCCTTCAAGTCGGCCGGCGTCGAGACACCGGCGATCACCTCCGGTCGACTCGTCACCCGTCTCTAACCAACCCACCGCGTTCTCGATTCGACGCCGCTACGCGGGTGCCAAGGTGCACTCCACCATCTCGTCGACCTTCTCGAAACCGAGTCGCTGGTAGACGCCGTTGGAAGTGGGATTGGCCGCGTCGGTGAAGAGCATCACGCCGTGGCCCTGGCCGACGAGCTGGGCCGATACCACGTACGTGAGCTGGGCGGCGTAGCCTCGACCGCGCTCGTGCGGCGGCGTGTAAACCGGACCAATCCGAGTCACGGTTCGGTCGGGCGTCGCGACGACAGGAGAGTGCGCCACGACACAGACGGGCCTTGTGTTGACTATCCATACGAAGACACGGCCTTCACTCAGCGATGCCGACAACCCTTCTTCGAGGCCGTGGCGTTCGAGTCGGGTCTCCTCGGTGAAGTCTCGCCACCACGTGATCAGTTGATCGAAGTCGCCCTCGTGGCACTGTTGAAGGGTTCCGGCCACCGGCGAAGGAGCGACGAGCTCGCCCAGTACGTAGACGAAATGGTGACGTCCAAGCACCGGGCGCAGCTGGCGCTGTGACCGTGTGACGTAGAGCGTCAGGAACGAGTCGACCAGTGCCCGCGATCCCAAGGCGCCGGGGACCTGCGGGTCGCGCTCAAGCACGGCGTCGACCGCGGGTTCAACGGCCTCGAGGGGCATGGGCGAAAGGACGAGATGGTGGGGGGCCGTGCGCATCATCATGCCTACGACCGTGTTCGAGTCCTCGACGACCCACCACGACGACGTCTCGTAACTGCGTTGGCCGCTGGCGACCGACGTCGCGGTGCTGCCCATCACGTTGGTGAGGTAGGGCTCTCGGGCCCGGAATTGAGTGGTCCGTTCGAGGAACGCACCCGCGTCAGGGAGAAGGACAACTTTCATTAAAAATTGTCTCACGAGGCCGACCTGGCGTCAATACTCCGGCGCGAGGCGGTGGACCTACGTCGCGGTGATCGTCGTGCGTCGGTTGGAGGCGCTGGAGGTCGGGAAGGTCACGAAGTGCGACGCGCCCTCACCGATGGAGGACATGCTGACGTGCGTCACGTTGAACTTGACGAACAACGAGGTCAGGTAGGACGTCGTCACCTTGGCGCGCTCCGCGCCGAGCAGGCTGTTGTGCGTAGAGACGCCCGTGGAACTCGCGAAGCCGGTGACCGTGACGGTGGTGAGATGATCGGCTTTGATCGCCGCGGCCAGGCTGCTCAGTTCTCCTTGGTACGAGGAGCGAATGCGCCAGGAGTTATTCGCGAAGTACACCGTGAGCGACACCTTCTTCACGGCGCTCGCCGGTATGTCGAGCGACACCTGGGACGCGGCGCTGAAGGAGGCGTTGCCCGCCTGATTGGCGTTGATGACGCACCGACCCGTCTTGCTGGTGAAGGTGACGAGGCCGGTCGACGCGTTGTACGTGCAACCCGATGACGCCGAGTTGAGGGAGAAGACCACGGGGTTGCCCGAGCCCCCGCCGGTCGCCACCGGCAGGTAGGTCTCACCGATCGTGGGCGCCGCGGGCATGACGGAGGTGAAGACGATCGTCTGGGTGGGGCCGGTGACCACGACGCTCTGGGAGATCTGCGGTGCGGCCGAGTAGCCGGGTGCGCCGGCGTCGTTGGCGTCGATGGTGCAGGTACCGGCGGCGAGAATGGTCAAGACCCCCGACGAGCCCACGGAGCACACCGCGGGCGTGGTCGAGCTGTACAACACGATCCCGACGTTGGGACTCGCGGCCGCGACGACGTCGTAGGTGCCCGGAGACGAACCGCTCACCGCGCTGGTCGGAAAGCTGGTGAATTTAAGGGCCAGTGGCAGCGACGGCGTGTTGGTGGCAGAGATGGTGACGACGCCCGCCACGTAGCTGACGGCGTAGTTCGACGGCGAACCGGTGGAGAAGGTGACCATGGACGGCGTCACCGAATAGGTGCCGACGGCGGTGGGCATGGTGGTGGACGGCCCGTACACCGTGGTGCCGCTGCCGCTGTAGGTATAGGTCACGCCCGAGATAACGTCGCCGATGAGCAGGCCGCTCGGCGTCTCGGAGGGGGTGAAGGGCGAGCCGAAGGTGACCGTGGGCGAGCCGGCGGTGATGCTGAGGGCGGCGACGCCTACCGCGAAGCTCTGCTGGGCCTGGGTCGCGGCGTTGTAGGCGCCATTGCCCAACTGGTTGGCGTCGATGGTGCAGGTGCCCGCGCCGATGAAGCTCACCACGCCGGCGCTGATGGTGCAGACGCTGGACGAGGAGGCGTCGATGGTGTAGGTCACGGGGTTGCCCGATCCTCCGCCGGTGGCGCTCACGTCATAGGTGGCCCCGCCCGCCGTGGCGCTCGAGGGGGGTGTGGAGAACCCGCTGATCGTCTGCGGTGCTTTGGCCACCAAAAAGCTCTGCTGCGCCTGGGGCGCGGCGCCGTAGGTGGCGTTGCCCAGCTGGTTGGCGTCGATGGTGCAGGTGCCCGCGCCGATGAAGCTCACCACGCCGGCGCTGATGGTGCAGACGCTCGACGAGACGGCGTCGATGGTGTAAGTCACGGGGTTGCCCGATCCTCCACCGGTGGCGCTCACGCTGTAGGTGGCGCCGTTCACCGTGGCGCTCGAGGGGGGCGTCGAGAAGCCGGTGATCGCCTGAGGTATCGTGCCGACGCTGAAGCTCTGCTGCGCCTGGGTGGCGGGGAAGTATGAGCCGTTGCCGCCCTGGTTGGCGTCAAGGGTGCAGGTGCCCGTGCCAATGAAACTCACCACGGTCCCGCTGATTGAACAGACGCTCGACGACGCGGCGTCGACGGTGGTGGTGACGGTGAGACCTGAGGTCGAGGAATCGGCCATGGTGTAGGTGGCACCGCCGTCGGTGGCCGTGGTGGGGGCCGTGGAGGAGAACGAGACGGTCTGGAGTGATTTGATCGATCCGCTGTCCGTGGCGACGGCGGGGGCCGCATCACTCGAGGTGGCTGTCGCCGTATCGGTGAAGGCCCCGGGCGATGACGACGTCGTGAGCGTGACGGAGATCGCGGGTAGGGCGGTACCAGCCGTGATGGCCGATCCCGTGGTGTAGGTGCACGAGATGCTGGGACTCGTCACCGTGCAAGCCCACCCAGTGCCCGAGGCCGCCGTGGGGACGAGCGAGGCGGGAAAGGTATCCGTCACGACGACATTCTGGGATTCGCTCGCCGCACTGGCGCTGTCCACGGAAGGGGTGAGGGTGACCGTGGAGGTCGAACCGGCGGTGAGCACGCCGCTGCCGCTGTCGGTGTTGGTGAGCGCCAGGGAGGGCGATGGGCTGATGCTAGAGACCTGCAAGAGGTTGATCTGGTGGAACTCGTTGAGCCCACCCGTGGAGGCGGCGAAGCCGAAGGCCAGCTCCTGAGGGAGATGCGACGTCGCGTTGAGCCACGCCGATGGCACCCCGGTGGGATTCGCAGGCAGCGTGCCCTCCAAGGATTTCCACGTCGAGCCCGGAGCGTCGCTGCTCAGCGGCTCGACGGCGAAGAGCCAGTCTCCCGCGGGAACGGAGATCCCCGACGCGCTCGCGGTGATGGCCGACGCCGAGGGGTTGAGCACGACCTCTTCGGGCACGCCGATGCTCGATACGCCGGTTCCGCGCGTCGTCGCGCTCTTGTCATCCATCGTCAGGCTTCCCGTCAATTGTGTCTGACCAAGCAAGCAGTAGCCCGTCGTGCCGTTGCCCGGGCCGCGCACGCCGAGTGACTCGGCCTTCGCCGGCGTGGTGGGGGTGCAGGTTGAGCCGCCGAAGCTGCTGTTCTCAAAGTTGCCGTAGACGTCCGCTCCGAATCCCAGGTAGCCGTAGGGCACGCCATCATTCGTTCCTTGCGTGGAGTAACCGAGGGAACCACCCGAAGGCCCGGTCGTTGATGGAGGCGTGGGGTCGGACGGATTGACGGCCGCCAGGTCGAAGGAGATACCGTCCGCCCCATTGCCGTCGAACTGATACGACGTCCACGAGATGTCGAGCCCGTTGACCGTGGGCACGGCCACACCGTTGTAGATGGTTCCCACTTGGCTTCCCGCATTGTTCGTCAGTTGCAGGGCGCCGCTGCCCGCCGCGTCGACGGGCTCGGTCACTGCGCCCACCTGTCCGTTGCAGTCCGCGATTGGCGTGGCCGACGTGTCAGTGCCGGCGGTGAGACAGACGCCAGCACTGCCGGTGGGCTTTGTCCAGTCTTGACTGGCGGTTGTTCCATTGTTGAAGGACTCGGTCAGGAGGCTGGTTCCCGAGGCACTCGCCGGCACTGAGGGCAACGCGATGACCGCGACACCGACCAGAAGAATCAGCGGAAGAACGAAGTGTGCGAGCTTACGAATCACCAATTGCCCCCTTGGTAGGTCTTGCGAAAACGACGCTGCTGATTCGTCGAGCCAGAAAGTTAACTTAGGCCAGCGCCCTCCGGAAAAAGCGGATGCCTAGCGCGTTACTCCGCTCTTCTGTCTCGTAGCAAGACGGCTCGCGCGTGACGAGCTCAGGGAGAGACCTTCGTCGCGAATTATCCATCCTCGATCTCATCTCACGGTCCGCGCCGTGTTGCCAACGCGCGCAAGAAGTTACGCATCATTTCTCGACGGGGGAAGGTGGGGACTGCACGGCGAAGACCGCGCATCACAACACGGTGAACGCCGTGGAAAGTGCAGGTGAGTCTTTGATGTCGTCCGAGCGTTTGGCAGTCTTAGGCAACGTTCGCCCACAAATTCTTAGGTGCGCGCGAGACCCCAAGCGTCGGCCACGAGCGCGAAAGAACGCTCTCGTGCGTCGTAGGAATGTGTGCGAGTGGAGAGCATGAGTTCATCCGCGTGCGTTCGCTGCGCGAGATCCTCCAAGCCTTGCGCCACCACGGAGGGATCGCCAATCACGTGCGACGCCATGGCCGCATCGATCACGGCCATCTCTTGCGGGTTGAACCCGTAGTCCTCGGCTTCCTGCGGTGATGGCAACAGTCCCATCTGGCCGCTTCGGCGTTGCAGGATGCTGAGCTTGGTCGAACCCGACAGCCACGCCGCCTCGTCGTTGGTCGCCGCACAGATCACTGACACCGCGACCATGACCATGGGACGCTCCAACAACATCGAAGGCTTGAAGCTCGAGCGATAAAGAGAGAGGGCTTCATCGAGTTGATCGGGTGCGAAGTGGTAGGCGAAGGAGAACGGCAGGCCCAACATCCCGGCGAGTTGGGCGCTGAAGGTGGAAGAGCCGAGCAGCCATACCTGGGGGAGGTAGCCGCTGCCCGGAGTGGCGAAGGGATGACCTGGTCGATCGCGGGGCAGGAGATAGCCAATGAGTTCGACCACGTCGTCGGGGAACGATTCCGCTCGAAGGTCGGCGGAACGTCGAAGGGCCCGCGCGGTACGCGGGTCGGTGCCTGGCGCACGACCGAGACCGAGGTCGATCCTTCCGGGGTGCAGCGCCTCAAGGGTGGCGAACTGCTCGGCCACCACGAGCGGCGAATGATTCGGCAGCATCACGCCGCCCGAACCGATGCGCAACGTCGACGTGTTCTCGGCCAGGTGGGCCATCACCACCGCGGGTGCGGAGCTGGCGATGGCGGCCATGGCGTGGTGCTCGGCCACCCAGAGTCGGTGATAACCGAGACGCTCGACGGCTTGGGCCATGCGGGTCGTCTCTTGGAGAGCTCGCGCGGGTGACGAACCGGTGGCCACCGTCGCGAGGTCGAGCACCGAAAGCGGAATCATGATTCATTCACACTAAGGTCCGCGCTCACGTAACGTGGCGTGCGCACAGCGTCACGCTTTACTGACAGCGAAGACTGGCCAGCGACGCGACGTGCATGCTCGACGTGGGGTTGCCACTGGACGGATACACCGATTGATTCCACACCAGGTCCGTTGACGTCACTCGCATGGAGGTCACGGTCGCGCCCACGACCCAATGAAGGGCGTTGGGTACCTGGCACCACGAGGTGGCCCCTGGTTTCAGGCGGAACAGTTCCTGTCGAGTTCCCGCCGGGATGGTCTGGGTCGCGAAGAGAGAACCATCCGGGGCCATGAGCAGGTAGTTGCTCTGGGGCACGCTGTCGGCCCCATAACCGAAGCCTTTGATCGACGGCAGCGTTCGATACGTCCAAGTCCTGCCCGAATCGATCGACTGCAGCAGCGGGTATTGGGATGAGGGATCGAGCAGGAGGAGGCCGTGGGCGGAGGTGGCCACCAGCTGCTGGGAGAAGCAGCTGTTGACGTTGGTGACCCACGTCGAGTCCGTCCATCTGACGGAGCCGCCCGCGGTCCCGTGCGCAGGACCGATGAGCAGCGGCTGGTTGGCGCCGTTCATCGCGCAGTTGCCCCATTGGAGGGGGCCGAAAGCCGCGCAGGGTCCGCTCGTCGGACAGCCCAAGGATGAAGCCGACCAGGTGGCCCCGCCATCGGACGTCACCTCGGCGGCCACCCGTCCGGCGTCGGTTCCCGGAGGATAACGCTGGTCCTGGTAATTGTTGGCGCCGGCGAAGAGGGCGGCGACCGTGGTTCCCTCGTCGCGGAAGCCCCCGAAATCCTCGAGAGAGTAACCGGCGGGGACGGGCACGCGGCGCCAGGTGGCTCCTTCGTCCGTCGTGTACAGACCGGCGACGTAGATCGGCGGCGCGCTGTCGTTGACCGCGGTATCGAACCCCGCGAAGATCGAGTCACGATGGACCGGATCGATCAGCACCGTCGAGCATGGGGGGTTGGAAGCGGGTGAGGAGAACAGACGCAGGGGCGTGCCGGCCAACGCCGAAGCGACGCCGTGCGTCGAGACGTGGACCGGCGAGGAGCCCCCGGTGATGACCAGCCCCGACGCTTGGCACCAGGCGATGAGGCTGGAATTGGATGATGGCGTGATGGGTGAAGGTCCGGCGAAGCTCGACGACACGTAGGTCACCCGACCCAGGCTGGCCCACGACCGGCTCGGCACCACATTGAGCACCCGCGGCGTGAGCACGACGTCGAGGCCGCCGCCCTTGGGGTTCTGCGAATACGACAGCGCCGGGTAGGCCCGGCGTTCGGGCGCCTTCGTGATGGAGAGGTCGTAGCTGAAGGGCTGTCCGATGATCGACTGCAGGGGAGCCCATCCCCTTATCTGAACGACGGCACCGACTTGGGCGGTCGTCGTGCTGAGCTGGAGCGTTTCGCACCTCTTTGCGCTTACGCAACGCGAGGGCTTCGGCGCCACGAGCGCGATGGTGGTGTGCGCGTCACCCGATTGAAGCGCGCAGCCCGAGATGTCCCCCAGGCACTGGACGGCGACCTGATAGTTCCCGGACGTGAGCGGATGCGCCGACACGACGCCGTGCGTGACCTCGAGCCAGGCGGTCTCGGGCACCTGCAGCGTCGTGGTGAAGGTCGTCCCCGAGGTCCAGCGCGCGGGGACCCCATCCTCTTGGAGCCCGTTCAGGCATCCATCCCAGCAGACGTTCACGTAGGTCTGGCGGGGCGACGACGGAAGGCCGGCGTAATGGCCCGTCACCTTCACCTTCTCTCCGGGAGTGGCGCGCGTCGTGCTCAGGGTCAAGGTCAAGTTGCCGGTAGGGGACGACGGCGAGGTCGTGGTGGTGGGGGCGGGCTTGAACCCGCCGTCGAGGTAGGCGGACATCGAGACGAGCAGGGAAGAACTATGCAAAGCGGGCACGCGAAAGCACCCCGTGATGTCGCCGTTCAAGGACTGCGTCAGGAAGCCTTGGCTTGACGGGCACATCGACGTAGGTGCCATGTAGGACGAGGTGATCGCCTCGATCTGCGATGGCGTCAACATGTTCGTCGTGCTGGCGATGCTCGCCGATGCGCAACTGGCGAGTACGAACGCCGCCGCGACCACGCCGCCCCATCGAAGAAGGTTGCCCTTGGGACGAACATTGAACTGGGCCATGTGCTAACTCCGAGCGCCGGTCTTGGCGGTCAAGCATCGGCTTTCCAACCCTAACGAGGCCGTCGCCGCAAGGAAAGGGCACCCCCGAGGGTCGAGCCCTACCTATTGGCCTCCATCACGCTCGATAAGGACTCGTGGAGACTCGGGTCGAGGGCCCGAGGGATTCCCCGCGTGAACCCAGGTTCCCGTGACTATTGCGGCGGGCCCGAACCGAGCTGGAAGGTGGCGGTTGCGGTCGTGCCGCTCGGGTCGGTGTAGTCGATCGTCACCGAATCGCCCGGCTTCAGCGCTTGGAGGATCGTGGCGAGGTCGTTCGGCGTGGTGACGGCCTGTCCGTTGATGGACGTGATTAGGTCGCCGGCGGTCAGCGCGGACTTCGACGCCGACGTGCCCGGGAGGATTTGCACGATGACTGCGCCGCTGGTGCCGCTTTGACCGGCGAAGGCGAAGCCGGTGGACGCGGCGTTCGCCGTCGACTCAGCCTCGATGCCGACGAACGCCGTTGTTCCGACGTGCACCGTGGAGGAGGAATCACCCTTCTCGATCGACTTGGCGATGGAGAGCGCCGCGTTGATGGGGATGGAGTAGGCCTGCGTGAGCGTGGTGGTCTGGCCGTAGCTGAGGCCTTCGTCATTGGTGGAGCCGGCCGTGTTCATGCCGACGACCTTTCCCTCCTTGGTGACCAGTGGTCCGCCGGAGTCGCCCGGCTGGATGTTGGCGTTGGATTGGATGGTGCCGGTTAACTGTTCGGAGTTGGCCACGCTGCCTTGATCGCCCGCGGTGATCGTTTGGTCGAGCGCTACGACCTTGCCCGCCGCGACGCTGGGCGAACCGCCGATGCCGCCGGCGTTGCCGATGCCGATCACTTCTTGCCCGACGGTCAGCGAGGACGAGTTACCGATGGTGACGGTGGTGAGGCCCGACGCGCCCTCCAGCTTGAGCAACGCGATGTCCTTGGTCACGTCGTAGC
>Ga0187887_10002550_pt1 | contig 14540 bp, 14 predicted proteins | sample June2016WEW_7_10_FD_132977 | JGI IMG/M metagenome (GOLD analysis project Ga0187887, IMG submission 132977) | Peatland microbial communities from SPRUCE experiment site at the Marcell Experimental Forest, Minnesota, USA - June2016WEW_7_10 | ecosystem: Environmental > Terrestrial > Soil >...
CGGATTTTGCGGCCGTCCTCGGTGCGGATCGGAATGTTCTGCAAATTCGGCTCCGACGACGACAAGCGGCCGGTCGTGGTCGAGGCGAGCGCGTAGCTCGTATGCACGCGCTGGGTCGTCGGATTGACGAAGCCCGGCAGCGCGTCGGTATAGGTCGACTTCAGCTTCGAGACCTGCCGCCAGTCGAGGATTTTCTGCGGCAGTTCGTGGCCCTGCTCGGCGAGCTCTTCCAGCGCGCGAGCGCCGGTCGACCACTGCCCGGTCTTGGTCTTGGTGCCGCCCGGCAGACCGAGCTTGCCGAACAAAATATCGCCGAGCTGCTTGGGGCTGCCCGGATTGATCGCTTCGCCGGCGAGCGCCTTGATTTCGGCTTCGAGCCCCGCAGCCTCCTGGGCGAATTCGCCGGACAGCCGCGACAGCACCTCCCGATCGATCGAGATGCCGCGCCGCTCCATATGCGCGAGCACGCGAAGGAGCGGCCGCTCTAGCGTCTCGTACACGGTGAGCACATGCTCGGCCGGCAGCCGCGGCTTGAGCACTCGCCACAGCCGCAGCACGATGTCGGCGCGCTCGGCGGCATAGGCTGCCGCCTGGTCGATGCCGACGCTGTCGAAAGTGATTTTCGTCTTGCCCGCCTTGAGCAGCGTGTCGATCTCGACCGCCGCGTGCGTGAAGATGCTTTCGGCGAGCGACGCCAGCGCGTGGTTCTGCCGGCCGGCATCGAGCGCGTACGACATCAGCATGGTGTCGTCGTAAGCCGCCATCTCGATGCCGCGCAGCGCGAAAATCTGCCACGCGAATTTCAGATCGTGGCCGATCTTGAGCACGCCCATGTCGGTGAACAGCGGCTTGAGCGCATCCAGCGCCGCGCGTTCGGCAATCTGATCGGGAGCGATGTCGCCGCTGAACAGGCCGGCGCCCTCGCCGCCCTGCCGATGGCCGAGCGGCACGTAGCAGGCTTCGTTCGGTGCCACCGCGAGCGAAAATCCGCACAGCTCCGCCTGCATCGGATCGAGGCTCGCGGCCATCGTGTCGATGGCGACGACGCCGGCGTCGCGCGCGCGCTCGATCCAGGCCTTGAGCCGTTCGATGCTGCGCACGGTCTCGTATTTGCTGCGGTCGAATTTTTCCCCGCGCGCGGCTTCGGCGCGGGCACGTGCCAGTGCTTGCGGGGTGAGCGAGAAATTCGCCGCTCGATCGCCGCCTGCGGGCTGCCGCGGCGCCATCCCTCCCCCCTTGAGGGGGAGGGTCAGGGAGGGGGGTTCTGCAGCAAGAAATTCATTACCCCCATCCCGGCCGGCTTCGCCGGCCGGCCTCCCCCTCAAGGCGGGAGGCAACTCCGTGTCGGTGCTTGCTTGACCGGTATTCGCATGGTGCCCCGCGAGCCTTGCGTCGGGCTCGATCGCGCCGGCTTCGGCGCCGGAAAACTCCGCGACGCGCCGCATCAGCGAATTAAATTCCATCGCCTTGAGGAAGGCGATCAGCCGCTTGTGGTCGGGCTCGTGCACGGCAAGATCGCCGATCGGCACATTGAGCTTGACGTGATCGTCGAGTGTGACCAGTTTTTTCGACAACCGCGCCTTCTCTGCGTTTTCGATCAGCGATTGCCGGCGCTTCTCCTGCTTGATCTCTGGCGCCCGCGCCAAGAGCGTTTCGAGGTCGCCATATTCGCCGATCAGCTGCGCCGCGGTCTTCACCCCGATGCCGGGCACGCCGGGCACGTTGTCGGTCGAATCGCCGATCAACGCCTGCACCTCGATGACCTTCTCCGGCGGCACGCCGAATTTCTCGATCACCTCGGCGCTGCCGATCTTCTTGTCCTTCATGGTGTCGAACATGACGACGCGGTCGTTGACGAGCTGCATCAAATCCTTGTCCGAGGAGACGATTGTGGCGGTGGCGCCCGCCTCGCAGGCCTCGCGCACATAGGTCGCGATCAGGTCGTCGGCCTCGAAGCCGTCCTGCTCCAGGCACGGCAGATCGAAAGCCTGCACCGCTTCGCGGATGAACTTGAACTGCGGCTTGAGATCGTCGGGCGGATCGGGCCGGTGCGCCTTGTAGTCGGGATACATGGCGGTGCGGAAGGTCTTCTCCGACTTGTCGAAGACCACCGCCAAATGGGTCGGCCGCTCCTCCGGCTTGAGATCGCGGAGAAGCTTCCACAGCATGTTGCAGAAGCCGAACACGGCATTGAGCTGCAGCCCGTCCGATTTGCGGTTGATCGGCGGCAGCGCGTGATAGGCGCGAAAAATGTAGCCGGAACCGTCGACGAGAAAGACGTGGTCGCCTTTCTTCAGGGGCTTCGCGGCGGCGGCAGGCTGAGTTTTTTGTGCGGCGGGCATGATGACCGGTAATATATGAGTTTGGCCGGAATTATCACTGTGGATAACGTCGTAAATTATTCACCGCCGCTACCCATCGACGCCGCGTTGCCGGATTTAACTGCGGCGCTGCGGACGCAAAACGCCGCCGTTCTGGTCGCGCCGCCCGGCGCCGGCAAGACGACGCGCGTGCCGCTGGTGCTCTCCGGCGAGGAATGGGCTGCAGGACACCGCATCCTGGTGCTCGAACCGCGCCGGCTCGCGGCGCGCGCCGCGGCGGAGCGGATGGCGAAGACGCTTGGCGAACGCGTCGGCGAGACGGTGGGCTTGCGGGTCCGCTTCGGCTCGAAGCTCTCGCGGAAAACCCGCATCGAAATCCTCACCGAAGGCGTCTTCACGCGGCTCGTCCTCGACGATCCCATGCTCGATGGCGTCGCCGCCATCCTGTTCGATGAGTTCCACGAGCGCTCGCTCGACGCCGATCTCGGCTTAGCGCTTGCCCGCGACGTGCAACAGGGCTTGCGCGAGGATTTGCGGCTTCTCGTCATGTCGGCGACCATCGACAGCGCCCGCGTGGCAAGCCTTCTCGGCGACGCACCCGTCATCGCCGCCAAGGGCCGCGCCTTCCCGATCGAGACCCGCTATATCGCCCGCGACGCGCGGCCAATCGAGCCGCAAATCGCCGACGCCATTGTGCGCGCGGCGCGTGCCGACGGCGGCTCGCTGCTGGCGTTCCTGCCCGGCGCCGCCGAAATCCGCCGCACCAAGGCGCTGCTCGACGGCCGCTTCGGCCCCTCGGTCGATGTCGTCGCGCTCTACGGCGCGCTTGCGGCCGACGAGCAGGTGCGCGTCATAGAGCCGGCCGCTCCCGGCCGGCGCAAGATCGTGCTGGCCACCTCGATCGCCGAGACGTCGATCACCATCGAGGGGGTGCGCATTGTGATCGACTCCGGGCTTGCCCGCGTGCCGCGCTACGAGCCCGATGTCGGGGTGACGCGGCTCGAAACCGTGCGGGTGTCGCGCGCGGCCGCCGATCAGCGCCGCGGCCGCGCCGGCCGCACCGAGCCCGGCATCTGCTTCCGGCTGTGGGACGAGCCGCAGACCGCGGCGCTCGAACCGTTTTCCCGGCCGGAAATCCTGTCCGCCGATTTGTCGTCGCTGGCGCTCGACCTGGCGGCCTGGGGCAGCGGGCCGGAGAACCTTGCCTTCCTCGATCCGCCGCCGCGCCCGGCGCTCACGGAGGCGAAAGCCTTGCTCGCCGAACTCGGCGCCATCGACGACAACGGCCGCATCACCGAGGAAGGCAAAAAACTGCGGCGCCTGCCGCTGCCGCCGCGGCTCGCCCGCATGGTGGTCGATGCGGCAGCCGAAGGCGCCGCGCTGCCGGCGGCCGAGATCGCCGTCCTCATCGGCGAACGCGGCCTTGCCGGCGACGACGTTGACCTCACGCATCGGCTCGCCGCGTTCCACCGCGACCGCTCACTCCGCGCGCGCGAGGCCCGTGCGCTGGCAGAGCGGTGGGCGGAGATTGCAAAGGCGGACGACGGACCCCTGGCTGAGTCTCCTCCCTCCCCGCTCAAGGGGGGAGGCGAATTGAGTGTCGGCGCGCTGCTCGCACTGGCCTATCCCGAGCGCATCGCCAAAAACCGCGGCGGCGTAGCGGGCGCCTTCGTCCTCGCCAACGGCCGCGGCGCGCAGGTCGATCCCGCCTCCCCGCTCGCCCGCGAGCCCTACCTCGCCGTGGCCGAGCTTGCCGGCAGCGCCGCCGCCGGCCGCATCTTGCTGGCAGCGCCGATCGGGCTCGCGGAAATCGAAGCGCGCTTTGCCGACCGCATCGTCACGCGCGAGGACATCGCGTTCGACCCAGTTAGCGCCAGCCTGCGGCTCCGCCGGCTGCGGCGGTTCGGCGCCATCAGACTGAGCGAGCAACCGATGCCGGCGGCCGCGAGCGAAGCAGCGGCGCGCGCCCTCGCCGAAGGAATCGCGTGGCTCGGCATCGACCGGCTGCCCTGGACCAAAGCGCTGCGGCAATGGCGCGATCGCGTTATGTTCCTGCGCGCGAGCGAGGGCGACGAATGGCCGGATTTGTCCGACGCGGCGCTCGCCGCCACCGTCAACGCATGGCTCGGGCCGTCGCTCGCAGCAAAGACCGAGCTGCGCGACATCACCACGGATGACTTGGAGACTGCCTTGAACGCTTTGCTGCCGTGGCCGCTGAAACGCCGGATCGAGGCGGAAGCGCCGACCCATTTCGCAGCGCCAACGGGCTCGCGCGTGCCGATCGATTATCAGGCGGAGGGCGGGCCGAAGATCGCGATCCGCGTGCAGGAGCTTTTCGGCCTCGACCGCCATCCGGCGATTGCCGGCGGCAGGATCCCGTTGCTGATCGAGCTGCTTTCGCCAGCGCATCGGCCGGTGCAGATGACGCGCGACCTGCCCGGCTTCTGGCGCGGCAGCTACGCCGCGGTGCGCGCCGAGATGCGCGGCCGCTATCCGAAGCACCCCTGGCCAGACGATCCGCTCGCCGCGCCGGCAACCCGGCGTGCCAAGCCGCACAAGGTTTAGCGGCTAGCTACGTCCGCGGCCTCGCGCCCAGCGGCCGGGGATCGCGGCGCGATCGACCGTCGCATTCGCGGCCGTTGCCGCCGCGCGTTCGCTGACGAGCGCTTCGTCGGCAGGCCGACCAAAACTGCTGTCGAGAAGCTTCTTGTACTTTACCAAGGTCTCCGGCACAACCGCGAGCATCTGTTCCGCCATCGCGCGTGCTTGGCCGAGAAGCTCGTTCGGCGGCACGACGCGGTTGACCAGGCCCCACTCTGCCGCCTCGGCTGCTGACACGAAACGGGCCGTGAATGCCAATTCCTTGGCGCGATGCAGCCCGATGCGGCGCGGCAGGCGGACCGACAAACCCCAGCCGGGCAACAGGCCGACCTTGGCGTGGGTGTCGGCAAACTGCGCCTCCGTAGAGGCGAGCAGAATGTCGCAAGCCATGGCGATCTCGAAGCCACCGGTTGCCGCCACGCCGTTGATCGCGCCGATAACCGCGCCCTCGAATTTCAGCAGCGCCGCCACCGCATCGAGTTCGAACGCGCGCGCGGAGTTGGATTCCGCCTTGCTCAGCTCGTTCAGGTCCAGCCCGGCGCAGAACGCGCGGCCCGCGCCTGTCAGAATGAGCACGCGCACCGCGGAATCGCGCCGGAGCTCTTCGATGGCCGCAACCAATTCGCTGCGCAATTCCATCGACAGCGCGTTGAGCTTTTCCGGCCGATTGAGCGTCAGCACCGCATAGCCGGCGGGATGGCGCTCCAGAACAACCGTTTGGTAAGACGGCATGCAATCGATCCTGTTGGAGGCAAGCCTAGCCCGGATCGCGCGTCGGCGAAATCCGCTCCTTGCCGCCCGGGATCGCGAGAAAAACTCGCGGTAAAGGCGCAGTTTTGTGCTTTGGGTCACATCCCCCGCGGCAGCACAGGAGGTATCAAAGCGGAAAGACGGGAGGACGTCATGAATCATTCGATGAACAGCGCCGACCGTGGGACCCATTTGAAAATCGTGGTCGTGGGTCTTCTATCGGCGACCGCGGTGGCGGTCATCGCCAGCTTCGCTCACGTCAGTGACATCGATCTCGGCACCGCGCCTATCGTTAAAGCCGGCCACTCCACGATCATGACCGGGCGCTTGCCCGCCATTCGCTAGCGTCGCCGCCAACACCGGCGAGCCGCGCAAGCGTCAGTTAGGCGAATTCGGAAAGCCCTTGCGCGGCGGCCGCAGCACCGGCAGAGCTGGTCAGCGTCTTGACCTTGCGCGTGTGGTCGACCGCCTCGCGCGCCGAGTGGTTATGAGTAAACAATTCGAGCGTCTGCGTTTCGTCCTCGGTCACCGGCATCATCGCCTGATCGGTATAGGGGATGTGGGCGCCGGCGGCGACGCGGCGGTAGATGCGGAACATGCTCCAAGCGGCGGCCGCGACGCGCGCGTGCTTGATCAAAAATCCGCAGCGAGCCAGGGATAGAATTTCCACACCGGCTCGATCGGCAGTGCGGGGCGGCGCTCGTGCCGGTTTTTCACCCGCAAGATACCGCCTTGCAGCGGATGCACCTTCTCGACCGCGAGCGAGGCGGCGAACCACAAGATGATCTGCGCCAGCCGCAGGATATTGATGCCGTAGGCCTGCGCGCGGCGCAAAATCGTCTCGATATGCTGCGGCGTGTAATAGATCGCCTAGGCATCGCGGTAGAGCCGTTCCCATTCCGCCTTGCTCATGTTGGGATGCGGCGTCAGCGCGTGTTCGAGGTCGTATTTGTTGAGGTCGGGATCGAGCGGCACGCCCTTGCTCCACAGCGCCTTGTGATCCTCGGAGCCCGGCAGCGGCGTCAAGAAGAAGAACTCGAGCACGTCGAGTGGCATCTCCTACTTGATGATCTCGATGTCGCGCCGCGCCGATTCCGGCGTGTCGTTGGGGAAGCCGAGAATGTAGCCGGCATAGGTCCAGATGCCGGCCGCTTTCCAGGCCAGCAGCATGTCGCGATACTCGGTGATCTTGTTCTGCCGCTTCTTCGCAGCGAGCAAATTGTCGGGGTTGATGTTCTCCAGCCCGATGAAGATGCGGGTGATCCCGGCGCGTTTCGCCTTGGCGACGAAATTCGGCATCTTGTGGCACATCGTGTCGACCTGGATGAGGAAGCGCACGTCCATGCCGTCTTGCTCCCGCAGCTTGATGATGACGGTCGAAGATCGGCTCCCAGTCCTTGTTGCGCGCGAAATTGCCATCAGTGATGAAGAACCGGTCGATGCCGTGCTCGTAGTTCTTGCGCAAGATGCGCTCGACATCGTCGGGGCCGCGGCGGCGGGATTTGCGCCCCTGCACGTTGATGATGGTGCAGAACGAGCATTGGAACGGACAGCCGCGCCCGGCATCGAAGGTCGTCACGTTGCCGATGGTCTTGCGCACCGAGTTGCCCGGCAAGAACGGCGTCACCGCGTCTTGGAGCGCCGGCAGATCGGCGATGTAATTGCAGATCGGCTTGAGCGCGCCTGCGGCGGCATCGCGCACCACCTCATCCATGCGACCCTCGGCCTCGCCGGCAAACAGCGTGATGCCCATATCGAGAGCTTCTTGCAGGTCGTCCATCACCGTCGGGAACATCGCCAGCATGCCGGAGACGTGGAAGCCGCCGATGATCACCGGGATGCCGGCGGCGCGCAGCGGCTTGGCGATATGCAGCGAACGCGGATATTGGTACGACTGCACGCCGACCAGGCCGACAAAGCCGAAATTGCCGTTGTCGCGCATGTCGGCGATGATGCGGTCGATGCGCACCCGGGTATTGGTTTCGTCAATCGCCGTGATCTCAATGTCGATATTGGGCCCGAGAATCTTCCGCTGGGCGCAATCGTCGAGCAGGCCGTAGACGGTCGCCAGCGAATTCGCCGGCATCGGCGAGCGGAACCAGCGGATGACATAGCCGTCGTCGTCGTAATGCGAGGGCTTTATCGGCACGACGCGAAAGCGCCGATGCGCGCCGTTCGCCTCCATCCGCTGCTCATCCGACAGCATGCCGCACCCGGTCCCAGTTTGTTAAAGCGTAGCCTTAAACGGGCGGCAAAGCGAATAAGCCTGCCCAGCGGTAGTGGTACAGTTTACGGATAAGCAAATCTAGGAAGCACCTTGCCGATTGCTCTGGCCAGAACTAACTTTTCCGTAAGGATGCCTTCAATAGGGCTGCCTTCTCTTCACGCAATTTAGCTTCCGCGTTATACCTGTGCTCTTCAAATTGCCCCCGCTGCTCATAATGTGGGTCAGCGAGGACAGTTTGCCACGCCTCGTCTAAGACACCGTTTCTGGCAATCTTATCCATGTGCCGGTCGTACGCATGTACTTTAAATATGATCCAAACTATAACGATGGCCAAACAAACAATAATGATCAATTCCATGCCTACCTCCTCACCGTTTCACTTTGAGCTGCATTATGCGGCAACCTTTAATGCTTCCCAAGTTTCGAGCACTTTCACTAAGTCAGACATTTCCCAGAGCTTCGACGTGACGCCTGCCGCCATCGCTGGCGTGACCTTCAAGGTTTGATGGATGCGCACGAAATTGTAGTGCATGAAGTAGATCGCCATCATGTGCGCGTGGTTCGCGGCTTTTTTTGAAAAAGCGTTGGTGAGCCGTGTCATGCGACGGTTACCCATCCTGATATTCAGATTTTGGCGCTCGGCAAAGCTGGTCGAAACGTGATTCGGATCGGGATTGCCTTCGACGCGATGCTTGACCGCGCCGATGCACTCTGCGGGGCTGTAACGGCGTTGGCCTTCCGGCGCGGGGCCGTATACCTTGACCAGCATTGCGTAGTCGATATTTGAACCGAACGCGCCTTCGACTGCTTCCAAATAGGCTTTGTGACCGTCGCTGGTTAGCTGCACGCGGTTTGCGAGCCGCTTCGCCAGATCGTCCATGAAAATTGTCGCCGCTTCGCTATCGCGTCCGCCAACGTGCCATGACACAGCGAGCTTGCTTTGGGCATCTAATCCAACCCATGTCCAAATGTCGCCAGCGCCTTCGGGAGCGGCCTTTGCGGTCGCTCTGCCGCCGACATCTTGTCAGCTCTTGCCCTGCCGCCTTTCAAGCCGCCTTTGCGGCCAAGAGCGACGGCAGCCTGATCCTTCTTGGAATCTTTTGGGCGATCCAGCGCGCGGTCTTCGACCTGGCCGGTGAGAATATCGCCGATCAGCTTGCCAAGCTGAACGGGATCGCGGGGGCGCTTAAGGCGCTTTGCTGTCATCGTGGCAGTATGCCATCGGTAAGTGCACGACGCCACCGGGCAGAATTTCAAACTGTACCACTACCTGCCCAGCGCAGACGTTGACAGTCGCCGGCGGCGGGCACGCAATGCGGAAAACAGCGTATCCAGCGCGGCCGATCCGCCACCGCCGATCGTGGCAGCGCTGCGCAGGCAAAACGGGGGACGAAGATGAGCGATCAACCGCCGCAAGGTGCCGCGACCACGATGCTGGTCGAGAAAAAGACCTTCAGCGTCCCCCGCTTCACGACGCAGGGCGGACGCCTGATCAAGGACGTCCGCGTCGGTTATGAGACCTACGGCCGGCTCAACGCCGCCGGCGACAACGCCATCCTCGTCTGCCACTACTTCTCCGGCAGTTCCCACTGCGCCGGCAAATACCGTCCCGACGACGAATTGGCCGGTTACTGGGACGCCATCATCGGGCCCGGCAAGGCGATCGATACCGACCGCTATTTCGTCGTCAGCGCGGATACGATGTCGAACGTCAGCCCCAAGGACCCGATGGTCGCGACCGTCGGCCCGGCGACGATCGATCCCGACACCGGACGCCCGTATGGCTCGACCTTTCCCATTGTCACCATTCGGGATTTCGTTCGCGTCCAGCGAGCGCTGATCGACCACCTGGGCGTTACCCGCCTGAAATGCGTCACCGGGCCTTCGATGGGCGCGATGCAGACGCTGGAATGGGGCGCCCAATATCCGGAGCTGGTCGAGCGGCTGATCCCGGTCGCCGGCGCCGGGCTGCAGGCCGAGCCGTATTTCATCGCCGAGATCGACATGTGGGCGACACCGATCCTGATGGACCCAAACTGGAAAGGCGGCGACTATTTCGGCGGTCCCGAGCCGGTCGACGGATTGCGGCAGTCGTTGAAGATCGTGACCGTGACGGCGCGCGCGCCGGATTGGGCGCTAAATCTGTTCGACCGGAATTGGACCAAGCCGGGCGCCGATCCGCTCGCGGCCGCGGAGAATACGTACAGCGTCGAGAGCACGCTCGATGCCGTCGTGTTGCAGCGCGGCCGTTACGCCGATGCCGCGCATCTGGTACACCTGGTGCGCGGTTGCCGCATCTACGACATCGATCAGAGCGGCGGCTCGGTCAAAGCGATCCGCGCGCCGACGCTGTTGATCGCAGTGCGCACCGACGGGGTCATGTTCCCGGCCTATTCGCGGCGGGCGGCGGAGCGATTGCGGGCGCAGGGTACGCCGGTACAATTGGCGGAAATCGATACCGACGGCGGACATTTGGACTGCCTGTACGAGATCGCCCGGGCCGCTCCGCAGATCGCAGACTTTCTCGAACGTTAGAGCGCAATCGCTTCAGATTGAGTCGATTAGCACTCTAATATCTTGGTGGAGCATGATCTTTTCGGAAAACCGGCCGCCACTTTTCCGGATCATGCTCTCAAGCACGCAACCATTCCGGTTGCGCGCTGTTTAGGCTATTGCTGCGCCGCTGCCGGTCCCAGCGAGGTCTGAATGTTTCCCAAGCCCAAAGCGCAACTCAAGCCCAATACCTATGCCTACGAGTCCGAGCCGATGGTGAAGGCCACCGGCTTTCGCGAATACGATGCGCGCTGGTTGTTCGGCAGCGAGATCAACCTGATGGGGGTCGAGGCGCTGGGGCTCGGCCTCGGCACGCTGATCCATGAATTCGGCGTCAAGCCCGACATCGTCACCGGCCACGATTTCCGCTCCTATTCGGCATCGATCAAGATGGCGCTCACAAACGGCCTCATGGCGGCCGGCTGCAGCGTGCACGACATCGGGCTCGCGGTGACCCCGATGGCCTATTTCGCCCAGTTCGACCTCGACGTGCCCTGCGTCGCCATGGTCACCGCCTCGCACAACGACAACGGCTGGACCGGCGTGAAGATGGGGGCGAACCGCCCGCTCACCTTCGGCCCCGACGAGATGCGCCGGCTCAAGGACATCGTGCTCGGCGGCGCGTACAAGATGCAGGCCGGCGGCGCCTACGCCTTCGTCGAGAACTTTCCGGCGCGCTATATCGCCGACCTCACCAAGCGGCCGCAGCTCAAGCGCCGCCTCAAAGTGGTCTGCGCCTGCGGCAACGGCACGGCGGGCGCCTTCGCGCCGCAAGTGCTGGAAAAAATCGGCTGCGAGGTCATCCCGCTTGATTGCGAGCTCGACCACACCTTTCCCAACTATAATCCGAACACTGAAGACATGAAGATGCTGCACGCCATGCGCGACGCGGTGCTGGCGAGCAGCGCCGATGTGGCCTTGGGCTTCGACGGCGACGGCGACCGCTGCGGCGTGGTCGACAACAAGGGCGAGGAAATCTTTGCCGACAAAGTCGGCGTCATGCTGGCGCGCGATATCTCGGCGCAGCTTAAAGACGCGCTGTTCGTCGCCGACGTGAAGTCGACCGGCTTGTTTGCGACCGATCCGGTGCTGATCAAGAACGGCGCCAGGACCGATTACTGGAAGACCGGCCATTCCTACATGAAGCGCCGGGTCAACGAGATCGGCGCCGTCGCCGGGTTCGAAAAATCCGGTCACTTCTTTTTCAACAAGCCGTTTGGCCGCGGCTATGACGACGGGCTGATCTTCGCGCTTGCGGTCTGCGACATGCTCGACCGCAACCCGGGAAAGAGCATGGCCGATCTGAAAGACGCGCTGCCGAAGACCTGGTCGTCGCCCACCATGTCGCCGCACTGCGCCGACGAGGAAAAGTACGCAATAGCCGATGCCGTGGTGAAGCATTTCGAGGCCGTGAAGAAGAAGGGCGGCATAGTCGCCGGCCAGCCGATCCGCGACCTCGTCACCGTCAACGGCGTGCGGGTGACGGTCGAGGACGGCACCTGGGGCCTCGTTCGCGCCTCCTCCAACAAGCCGGAACTGGTCGTCGTGGTCGAAAGCCCGGTGTCGGAAGCGCGCATGCGCGAGATGTTCAAGGCCATCGACGCCGTGCTGCGCACCCACAAGGAAGTCGGCGAATATAATCAGACGATTTAGGAGCCGACGGCAGACGCCGGATGACAGACGACAGAAAGATTCATCCGCCCGACGTCGTCTGTCCTCTGTCTTCCGATTCACACCTCTTGATAGACGTCGATCTCCAGGCCGCCCGGCAGCATCGCCCGCCAGGCCTGGAGAAAGGTCTGCATACGCATGTCGGCGGCAATCGATTGGCGATTGAGCTCGAAGGATGCCGGGGTTTCGTATTCGATCACCTGGATGAATTTTCCCGGATCGTCGGCGTTGCGTAAGAGCTTGAGCTGAGCGTTGCCGAACAGCTGATAGAACGGCGCCGAGGCCCGCATCAGCGCCGCAAGCTGCTCGGAATCCGCGCCCGGATACGTGAACCGCAAATGCAGCGTCCGCCGGATCTTCGCCTCGCCATCGCTCATCGCGCATCCCCCACCATTACCGCCGAACTGCGCCGCCGCGTGCGGCCTCCGGCTTTTTATTCGAGCACGATCTCATCCAAGAACCGATGCCGGTATTTGGCGATCATGCGCTATTTGAACGTCTCGCGGAAGGCGTGCGCCGGGTAGACGCCGAGGATCTTCAATGTCTTCGGCTGCGAGACGAATTCCAGCTCTTCGAGCGCCAGCGCCAGCCCGCGATCCTTCGGATGGCCCTGCACGTCGGCGTAGAACTGGGTGGCGGCGAAGCTGCCGTTGACCATGTAGCTTTCGAGCTTGGTCATGTTGATGCCGTTGGTGGCGAAACCGCCCAGCGCCTTGTACAGCGCGGCCGGAATGTTGCGCACCTGGAACACGAACGTGGTGATCACCTGGCGGTCCTTGCGGCTTGCCCAGCTCGGCTTGCGCGCCAGCACGACAAAGCGCGTGGTGTTGTGCTTGGCGTCGGCGACGTCCTTTTTCAGGATGCGCAGGCGATAGATCTTCGCCGCCAGCTTGGTCGCCAGCGCCGCGCGCGAGATGTCGCCCGCCTCCGCCACTTCGCGGGCGGCGCCGGCGGTGTCGGCGGCGACCACCGCCTTGACGCCGAGCGCGCGGATGATGTTGCGGCACTGGCCCAGCGCATGCACGTGGCTCTCGACCGTCCTGATGGTCTTCAATGTCGCGCCTTTTGGCGCCATCAATTGATGCTGCACCGGCAGAAACCACTCCGCCACGATATGCAGCTTGGACTGCGGCATCAGATGATGGATATCCGCCACGCGGCCGGCCACTGAGTTATCGATCGGGATCATGGCGAGGTCGGCCCGGCCGTCGCGCACCGCGGCGAAGGCGTCCTCGAAGGTCGAACACGGCAGCGGCTGGTAGCCCGGATAGGCCTCGTTGCAGGCGATGTGCGAGTTGGCGCCCAACTCGCCCTGGAACGCGATCTTTCTGCGTCTGCTCATGACCGTCCCGATAGCACGGCGCGGGCGCGAGCCAAATCCTCTGGCGTATTAACGCCGATTGGCACGCTGTCGATGATGGCCACGTCGATGCGCATGCCGGCTTCGAGCGCGCGCAGCTGCTCGAGCTTTTCCCGCTGTTCCAGTGGCGACGGCGGCAGCGTCACAAAGCGCTGCAAAGCGGCGCGCCGAAAGGCGTAGAGCCCGATGTGATGGTAGAGTGGCCCGTCGCCCGAAGGGGCGGTAGCGCGGGTAAAATACAGCGCGCGCAACCGCGACGGCGCCACCGGCGTGCCGACCGCCTTAACCACGCCGGGGTCGTCGCGCTCCTCCGCTCTGGTGATTTCGGCCGCCAGCGTGCCGATGTCGACGTCCTTGTCGGCGAGCGGCGTCAAAGCCGCCGCGATTTCGGATGGTTTGAGCGTTGGGAAATCGCACTGGACGTTGACGACGATCGCCGCGCGGCGGTCCGGATCGAGCTTGCCGAGCGCTTCGTAAACACGGTCGGAGCCGGAGGCATGGTCGGCGCGGGTCATCACCGCGCGTCCGCCGGACTTGTGCACCACCGCTTCGATCTCCGGCGAATCGGTCGCCACCACAACCGGGCCGATGGCGGCGGCTTCGGCGCGCCGCAGCACATGCACGATCATCGGCTCGCCGGCGATGTCGGCGAGCGGTTTGCCCGGCAGGCGGGTCGAAGCCATGCGGGCAGGAATGACAATAAGAACGTCAGCCATCGCTCAAGCGAGCCCTCGTCTCCCGGTCCGCCAGCGCTCGCGCGCTGATACGGGTTGCAACACGCGCGGCAAACCGGCTATTTCTGCGTCGCCCTCCTCTGCCGCTGCGGAGCCATTCAGCGATGAATTCGTTCGAAATCAACAAGATTCTCGGCGCCGTGCTGGGGACCTGCCTCATTCTGCTTGCCGTGCATATTGCCTCGGGAGCGATCTTCAGCCCGCCGGTTCCGGCCAAACCCGGCTATGAGATTGCCGTCAAACAGGAGCGACCGGCCGGCCAGCAGCAGGCCAAAGCGGCGCCGGCAGAACCGTTCGACACCCTGCTCGCGACTGCTTCCCCG
>Ga0187887_10002554_pt1 | contig 14529 bp, 8 predicted proteins | sample June2016WEW_7_10_FD_132977 | JGI IMG/M metagenome (GOLD analysis project Ga0187887, IMG submission 132977) | Peatland microbial communities from SPRUCE experiment site at the Marcell Experimental Forest, Minnesota, USA - June2016WEW_7_10 | ecosystem: Environmental > Terrestrial > Soil > Wetlands...
ATTCGGCCCATCTTCGTCGAACCGCAGAATCACGCGGCTGTCTGTGGGAGCCGGATCGCCCGCACCTGCGACCCACGTGAAGCTGCTCTTCCAATCGTCGTTCCGCAGCGTCACCACGTTGTTAGCGAGGTTCCGGTCAAGCGTGTAAAGCCCGGCTGGGCACACCTTGCCGTTCACGGTGAAGTTGAAAGGTACGTTGACCTGGGTTTCGGCCAGCGCGTTGGTCGTGGTCAAAGCGGCTGCCGCCAGCACTGCGGTCGCCAGAAACTTGGGGAGTATGGATCGCATCTCGTAACCCTCCTAGGGTATGCTCACCACGCTAGCGATCCTGGAAAATAAATGCGTCAAGTTCTCGTCCAGAATTCGTCAAGTTTTCCGCTGTACGATCCGCAGACGTTCCGTCCCTCCGCTCGTTGTCTCCTGCGTGTCTTCCAGTTCCTCCCGAATCGCCCGCACGCCCGCGCCGCGCGCATGCTCGTTCAGTTTTCCCGCCATCCGCAGCGCCTCTTCCAACAGCAGCGTCGCGTCCTCGTGCTTCTGCCGGTCCCGCGCTTGCCGTGCTGCCGACTGCAGCGCGCTCACCGCGCGGCCTTGCTCGCCGGCCGCTTCAAAATGCAGCGCCATCTCGCGCGCCACCGCCCATATGCGCTCCGCAAACAAATCTCCCAGCCGCTCCGCAATGCGCGCATGCCACGTCGCGCGCCGCGCCGCCGCCTGCCTCCGGTACAAAACCTCGCGATACAGCCCATGCACAAACACGTAAAACTCCGAACGCGTCCCGTCCGGAAGCTCATCCTGCCCGCCACGTTCCACAAAATGCAGCCGCCGCGCCAGCCCCGCGCACGCCTCTTCAATCTCCGCCGCGTCTTCTTCCAGCGCCGCCGCCACCGCCCACGCCGGAAATGCAATCCCCATCGCGCTCCCCGCTCCCAGAATCCGCTGCTCCTCCGTACTCAGCCCCTCGATCTCCAGTTCGATCATCTGCGCCAGCCGCTCCGGCACATCGGCTTCCATTTCCTCGAAAGCCCCGGTCGGTTCCCATCGCGCCGAGCCGTTCATTCCTGCGCGCACCAAAAACCGCCGCGCGATCAGGTGCTCCAGAATCGCGATCGCAAACAGGGGATTGCCCTCCGAGTGCTGGTGCACAAATCCCGTCAGTCCCGGCGGCAGCGCCTCCTGCTCCATCTCGCGCGCCAGCAACTCCTTCACCGCAGTCCGCGAAAGCGGCGCCAGTGCCATCTCCGTGCACAGATGCCGCATCAGCAAATTCTGTTTCAGCCCTTTCAGCGGATGCTCGCCCGCCCCCCGCATCGCCGCATCGCCAGGCCCGCACGTCGCTACCACCATCAGCCGCGCTGCCGCCCGCCGCCGCGCCAGCGCCGACAACAAATTCAGCGTCGAATCGTCCGCCCAGTGCAAATCCTCGAAGACAAGCACCAGCGGCTTCTTCTCCGCAATTTGTTCCAGTGCCCCGCACAAATCCCCCGGCATCCTTTCGTGAGCTGCAGGGGTCGCCCCGCCCGCATCACTCTGCCGTCCCAGCGCAGCCAGCCACGCCGGAGCCATCCGCGCCAGAATCCCGCACGCTCTCTCTCGATCTGCCGACGCGCACACCTGCCCCAGCGCTTCCATCACCGGGTAATATTCTTCCTTCCCGCCAAATCCCTCCACGCACTGGCCGCGCGCCACGTTCCAGCCCGCATCCAGCCGCTGGCAAAACGCATCCACCAGCGCGCTCTTCCCAATCCCCGCCTCGCCCGTTACAAAAATCACCCGCCGCTGTCCGCCTTCGACCCGCTTCGCCTCCGCGCGCAGACAGCTCAGCTCCTCATCGCGCCCAACAATATTTCTGCTCTTGCCTGCGGAACCGTCTCCGCCCACATCCGCATCGCGCCCGTCTCCATCATGCTCACTCACCGGCGCAACAAAGCTGTACCCCCGCTTCGGCAGCGTCTGAATAAACCGCGGTTGCCCCGCGTCATCGCCCAGCACCTTCCGCAGATCCAGTATGTATGTCCGCAGCACCTGCGGCTGCACATACGTCTCCGGCCACAGCGCATCCAGCAGTTCGTCGTGTGTGATCAGCCGCCCGGGATTCTCCACCAGATACCGCAGTACCATGAACGGCCGCGGCGGCAGCGCGATCTGCACTCCGTCGTGCCACAGGCACTCATTCGCCGTATCCAGTCGAAACGCCGCGAACTGCTTCATCTCGCCGGCCCCCACCCGGCACGGGCCCGTGATGATGGTTATCCTTCTGCAACCATCCTTCCACACCGTTAGACGAGCAATGTCACCGCATCTTCAATCGTTGGTTGCGGGTTTGTGACGATCCGTCGCGCCTTCAACCGCCCCGGTGTCCGCTCCCGGACACAACCGTCCATCCCCGAAAAGACGAAGCACCCCTGTGCGCGCTTGGGGACACGCAAAGATACGCACCCACCCGTCACCCCGTTCCCGCCGGAAACGAGTGTCTTCCCGCGTGATGTTCAGGAATTAACGCCGAACCAATCCCCCAGCAGCATCCTGGGAACCGCCTACGTCCCCTTCTGCAGCATCCCCACCACATCGCTCCACGGAACCGGGGCCTGATGCATCGCGTACACCGTCTCCACCACCAGATGCTCCCGCCCCACCGCCTGCACCACCTCGTGCGTCAGCTCCGGATCGTAGATCGTGTGATCGCCATTCACCACCAGCGTGTCGCTTGCATATAGCAGCCTCCGCTCCGGGAAATACACCATGTACTGCCGCTCCGTCGACGCGCCCCGCAGCGGATACAGCACCATGCGGTTCGCCCCCGACCCAATCTCCGTCCGCCCCGCCACAATCTTCCACCGCGGAGTCCTCTTCGCCGTCTCCTCCGCGTCAGGATCAATCGTGTGCGGCGCCGTCACCATCCGCTCCAGCAGCGGCTCATTCAAATCCAGGATGTACACTGGCAGCCCCTGCGCCACATCGAACCGCACTCCGCCTACATGCGGCCATGAGTCCGACGTCGACAGCACTGCCTTCACCGGCGCATCCGGATACCGCTTCTTCGCCTCCTCCAATATCCCCTCTGTGAACTTCGCCGCAATCGGCGTCTCCAGAATCACCACCCCATCCGCCTGCTTCACAATCGTCGTGTTCCACGGCCCAATGTAGAGATCGATCCCCTCCGCCAGTGCCTTATCCTGCCCCGCGTTGAACGGCACAGCCTTCAATCCCTGCATCCCCGCGCTCATCGCCCCCACCTTCGCGTCCATGGTGAAATCCTTCTCGTCTACCGCCCCGTTGAACGCGATATCCAGCGCCTGCGTCGAGCTCCACACCACGCCGTTCCTCTCCGTCACCTGGTTGCTCGGATACTCCACACCTCCCACCCACCGCCAGTTGTCGAAGTCCACCCGCTGCTGCACATCGCCCCAGTAAAACCAAAAGTCGCGAAACTCCTCTGTCGTCTCCACCGCATCCGGCAGATGATTGAATCGGTTCACCAGCACCCGCACCGGAATCCCGTTCCACGTGAACGCGAGCACTGTGTGCTCGGTCGACCGCAGCGTCTCTGAGTCGGCGTAGTGCAGATCCTGCGCGCCCGCCGCCGTCAGCAGCACGCTCTCCGGCCCCAGCGCCAGCGCCTCGCGCGCCGCATCCAGGTTCGCCGCGCCGCACGGACCATCCTGCCCCCCGCGTCGCACCACCCCTCCCGCCGGCGTCACAATCAGCGTGGCATCTGAGTCAGCCTGCTTCAGATCTGACTCCGGCCAAACCGAGTGCTCCTTCTTGATCAGCCGCTGCCCCGCGTGATCCACCATCACCGTCTCGCGCGCATACGACGTGATAAACGGAGCCTGCCGATACGACTGCTCCATCAGCTCCGTATGCCCGATCACATCCAGCTGCTCCGTCTTGATCGCCGCCAGCTTCTCCCGCCCACCCATCGCATCCATCGCCCGATCCAAACACCCCCGAGCCTCCAACCGCTCACATCCCGGCGTCTGCACCGCATTCTGCGCAAAGCACACCGTACCCGTAAAAATCCCGAGCACCACTATCGGCGCCGCCGCCGCCATCGAGACTGCCCTGAACCTCCATCGCAACATGTCGATGAACACAGAAATCTCTCTCCCCTCTTCCAGCATGGTGGACCCACAGCTGCCCCACGCGAGCGACACCACAACAAATAAAGCAATTATTCCCTGACCGACGGCCCGGCAGAAAAAAAGTCATCCAACGCAAACGCTTAAGTGACGAATACGAGCGAATGAACAGAATGCGTCAACCTCGAGCGCGGAGCTGAAGAGCCTGGCCTGAGCGATTTCGATGTAAGCTCAGGCGCATGTCCACAGGTGTCGAACTGATCCGGGCCGGTGCCGAGCATCAGTCTGCTTTGGGGAATCTTCTTGAGCTTTACATTCACGACTTCAGTGAAGTGGTCCCGATAGACGTTGGGGCCGATGGCCGTTACGGTTACAAGAGCCTTCCTCTCTATTGGTCCGAGGATTCTCGGCTGCCATTTCTGGCGAGACTTGACGGCAAACTGGTTGGATTCGTGCTTGTCACACGAAGCTCAGAATCATCCGGCGATGGCGAAGCTTGGGACATGGCGGAGTTCTTTGTGTTGCGCCGGTACCGGCATCGTGGAATCGGAACCGAAATGGCCGCGAAAGTGTGGCTCCGTTATCCGGGTAGATGGCAGATTCGCGTTATGGAGAAAAACGTCCTGGCTCGCAAATTCTGGGAGTCGAGTATCACAAAGTTCACCGGCCTTTCAGCCCATTCCAGCAAATTCGTGGCGGACGGTGTGACATGGCATCGCTTTTCATTAGACTCGCGCCGATAGCTATTTCGCTCGGCGGTGTGAGCAGGACCCGAGCTGGTGGATCGATCAAGCTCGGGAAAACCACTAACGCGCCCCAACCTAGTAAATCAGCTTCAAAGAAAACTGGATCTGCCGCGAAGTCCCCGCCGTCTTGCTGATTTCCCCAAACCCCGACCCCTTGATCGTGTTCGCCGGCAGCCCCATGTTCACCACATTGAACAGATTGAAAAACTCCGACCGGAACTGCACATCCGCCCGCTCCAACCCGCTCTTCCGGTGCCCAAACGGCGTGTCCTTGATCAGCGCGTAGTCGAAGTCGTAATACGCCGGCCCAAAAAACGTGTTCCGCCCCAGCGTCCCAAACCGTCCATCGTTCGGCCCCGTTCCTCCAGCCACGCCCACAGGAATAAAAAAGAACGAAGCATTCCCCGTGCCCTCGCCAAAATAATCCTCACGCGGCCGCGTCGAGCTGTGCGCCGTCGACAAATGCGGCTTCCCAATCTGATCCGGTCGGTCCGCGCCCTGTGTCCCCGCGCCCGTTTGCTGGATCCCCGAATACACCGTGAACGGTGCCCCGCTCGAGATGCTCGAAATGCTCAGCAGCTCCCACCCGCCCGTGAATTGCCGCGCCCGTGCTCCCTGCGCCCCCAGCTCCTGCAAATGCAAATCCTGCGCCGCACTCACTGAAAACGAATGCGCCACATCGAAGTTCGACGGCCCTTTTTCCGGATGCGTATCAAAAGGATTCTGCGGCAACGGCAGCGCCAACGCCCCCGTCGATCCTGTCCCTCCCGACACCGCGCTCACATCGTCCAGTGACTTCGACCACGTGTACCCCGCCTGCAATCCTGGCCCGCCATGCTTCACCGTCCCCGACAGCGACGCCTGCAGTGCGTTGTACGACGAGTGCGACGTGTCCGTAATCACAGACTCGTACCCAAACCCGCCCGTCACCGCGCCCGTGCTGTCGAACACCGTGTACGGCGCAAATCCCGGCCCCGCCCCCGGGTAGCCATTTGGGAAAGAACTCCGTGGCAGCCGGAACGACTCCGTCCCGATGTATCCGGCATCCGCCGTCAGCCCCAAAAACGAGCGCTCCACTCCCAGCGTCCACGTCTGCAGAAATCCATCCCCAAATCGCCGGTCGATCGCGGCCAGGTTCAGCAGCGACAACTGATGCCCCGGCGCCAGCGCCGCCAAATCGTTCTGGTACCGATTCACATCCATCACCGTGTTCGCCGCAACCTTCTTCGGATCCCCACTCGCAAACACATTCTGCCCCGAAGGCGTATACGTTTGCGGCAGCTCCGCCGGCGTGATCTGGAACCCGTACGCAATCTCCCCGCTCTTCGAAGCATTCACCCGCGGATACACCGCAAACGGCGTCGAACCCGTCAGATAATTGTCCTGCCAGATATTCGGCGGAATCACCGCGATCCCTCCGCCCGCATGCACTTGGCATCCGCCCGGCGCATTCCACGTCACCTGCACCCGCGGCCCCCATCCATTCCATCCCGACTGATATCCCGGCTGCGGATTGATCAGATACACCTGCGTCTGCCCCGGCGGCGGCGTCACATCCAGAAAACTCGACGTGCGATGGGCCCGCTCGATGATGGGCGAATACACCTCGTACCGCAACCCATAATCGAGCGACAGCTTTTCGTTGATCTTCCACGTGTCCTGCGCGTAGAAATTCACATCGTTCCGATTGATCGCCGCTGGCCCAATGTGCGGTCCATTCGAAAAATACGGAGGCGCCACCACGATCGTGTAACCGTACGGATACCCAACCAGCAAGGTCGCCAGCGTATTCGGCAATGGATCCCCCGGCTCCACATTGTGCATTCCGCTCTGCGAAGGAATGTATACCGGCGAATAGACTGTACCTCCGCCAAAATCGTATTCGCCGTTAGGGCTGATTCCGAAGTACGTCGTATCACGATTCAGCCGGGCCTCGACGCCTGCCTTGACCGCATGCCGCGCCCGCGTCCACGTTGCGTTCAGTTGACCCTGAAACAAATTGCCAAACGACGACATCACCGATCCAGCCGCTGTGTCGAACCCCTCATACAGCCCGTCGGTAAACTTCACCGCCGGATCGGTGTGGTTCGGCGTCGGAAACGACGGTGTCGTGCGCGTGATGCCCAACGACGCGTCCCACAAAAAGTGCGGCGACTCGGTCCGCGTGTACGTGAAGACCACATTCCGCTGCCGGTCTACATACTGCACGCCAAAGCTGGGATCAATCGTTGTCTGATCCGGATTTGTCGTCGGCCCCGTCAGGTTGTCGTAGTTGAACCGCCCCAGAAGCTGCCCCTTCTCGCCCAGCTTCTGATCGATCCGAATCGAAAACTGATCCGCATTCGTCACCACATTCGAAGGCGCCGCATACGTCCGCGCCCCATACGCCCCCGTCGGATTATTCGGCTTCGGATACCGCGCCAGCACCGCCGCAATCTGCGCGTTCACCGGAACCGTCAGCGTATCCGTGCTGCCATCCGCATACGTCACCACATCCTGCCCCGCGCGCTCGGCCAGCGTCGGCATCGGCAGAACCTGCGTCGTCCCCAGCACCTGCCGGAACCCCTGGTACTGCCCGAAATAAAACGTCTTTCCGCGGCCATCATAGAGATGGGGCAGCAGCACCGGCCCGCCGTTCGTAAACCCAAACTCATTCCGCTTGAACGGCGGTATCCGCCCCGGTTCCACAATCGAGGGGTAATCAAAGTAGTTCCGCGCATCCAGCGCCGAGTTCCGCAAAAACTCAAAGACCGACCCGTGAAACCCAGCCTTGCCCGACCGCGTCACAATGTCCGTGAATCCCGCCGCCCCGCGCCCAATCTCCGCCGGCATCCACCCCGAGCTCGACTGAATCTCCTCCACCGCGTCCACGTTGAAATTCGTGAACGTCGCCCCGCCCATCTCCGGATCGCTGATGTCAGCCCCATCCATCGCGAACACCGCCTCCACGCCGCGCTGCCCGTCAATCGCAAACTGCTGGGTGAAGTTCGTCGCCCCATTCGTATCCGTCATCGTCCCCGCGGCGAGCAACAACAGAGTGCTGAAATCCCGCCCGTTCAGCGGCAGCGAACTCACCGACTCGCTCGACAGCTTTTCCCCGCCCGTCGCCCCAGCCGCCGCATTTCCAGTACCCGCAGCGCCACCCTGTACAGCCGCCAGCAAAATCGTATTTTGATCAGTAACCGTTACGAATCCCGGTGCGCCCGGCAGCTCCACCGTCACCGCAGGAATCGTCGGCCGCCCCTTGACGCGTACCACGAACGAAAACTGCCCCGCCGCCAGGCCCTCGAAGCTGAATTTCCCATCGGCTCCCGTAGTCGCGGTGCGAACGCCGCCCGCCCCGCTCAACTCAACAGCTGCCCCGGCAACAGCCTGCCCAGAACCACTCCGGACAACTCCGCTCCAAGCAATGTTCTGCGCCCAAACCGGCATCGTCAGCAAGCACAGGGCCAGAGACGACACCGTGATCCACCACCCGCGCCCGCCGCAACATCTCCGCTGTCCGTAGCCTCTGATCAAATCAATAAACCCTGAATGTTTCGTAGCGCCGAACCCCAAAGAAGTATATCCACCACTCCGTTCTTCCGCCAGTAAAACGTTTTTGCGCTGACTTCTCTCGCCATTACCCTCGTTTGTGATCGCCATCACAATTTCCGTCACATACGGTTGTGACCGCCAGCACATACAGCCGCCCTCTCCGAAATTAACAATCTCTTCGTTTCGAGATTGCGGATGGCGTTCGTGCTCTCCAGTTCCTCTGCCCTCACGCCCGTCATCACCGCAACACACTTTTACCGAACACACATCGCCCTTGCGGCGGCAGAACGGAGATTCCATATATGAGCACTCCCAGCGTGAGCTCCCAGCCAATCGTCAAAGAATCGAAAGTTGAAGCTCTTTCCCCATACGTCTTCTTCTTTGGCGCAGGAGTCGCCGAAGGCAACGGCAAGATGCGCGACGTCCTCGGCGGCAAAGGTGCAGGCCTCGCCGAAATGACCAACGCCGGCCTTCCCGTACCTCCCGGCTTCACCATTCAGACCGAGGCTTGCCGCGAGTACATGCGCGGCTCCCTCTCCGCTCAGGTCACCGACCAGATGCAGGCCGCCCTCGATCGCCTCGAGAAACTCCAGGGTCAGCGTCTCGGCGCCGGCGATAACCCCCTCCTCGTCAGCGTCCGCTCCGGCGCAAAATTCTCCATGCCCGGCATGATGGACACCATCCTCAATCTCGGCCTCAACGACATCTCCGTCGAAGCCCTCGCCAAAAAGTCCAGCAATCCCCGTTTCGCCTACGATTCATATCGGCGGCTGATACAAATGTTCGGCGATGTCGTCCTCGACATCCCCAAAAATGAGTTCGAGCACATCTTCGACGAAGTCAAAAAGAAGCACGGCGCGAAACAGGACACCGAGCTCACCCCCGCTGCCCTCAAAGAAGTCATCGTTGCCTACAAAAAGCTCGTCCTGCACCACACCGGCGCCGAGTTCCCGCAGGATCCTGACCGCCAGCTCACCATGGCTCGCGACGCCGTTTTCAGGTCCTGGAATAACGAGCGCGCCAGGACCTACCGCCGCCTCAATCACATCGACGACTGGCTCGGAACCGCCGTCAACGTCCAGGCCATGGTCTACGGCAATCTCAACGAGACCAGCGGCACCGGCGTCGGCTTCACCCGCAATCCCGCCAACGGCGAGAAAGAATTCTACGGCGAGTTCCTTATGAACGCCCAGGGCGAAGACGTCGTCGCCGGCATCCGCACTCCGGTTCCCATCAGCGAGCTGCAGAAGCAGATGCCCCATGTCTACGGTCAGCTCCGCGACCTCACCTCGCGCCTCGAAAAGCACTACCGCGACATGCAGGACTTCGAGTTCACCATCCAGGACGGCCGCCTCTACATGCTGCAGACCCGCAATGCGAAGCGCACCGGCCTCGCCGCCGTCCGCATCGCCATTGATATGGTCCGCGAAAACCTCATCTCCATCGACGAGGCCGTCCTCCGCGTCGAGCCCAACCAGATTTTCGACTTCCTCGTCCCCCGTCTCGATGAGAAGGGAACCGTTGAAGTCCTCGCCCGCGGCCTGCCCGCCTCACCCGGAGCTGCCGTCGGCCAGATCGTCTTCACCGCCCACGAAGCCGTCAAGTTCCACGAGAAGGGCACGTACAAATCCATCATCCTCGTCCGCGCTGAAACCTCACCCGAGGACATCGCCGGCATGAACGTTGCCTCCGGCATCCTCACATCTCGCGGCGGCATGACCTCCCACGCCGCTCTCGTCACCCGCGGCATGGGCAAGTGCTGCGTGGCCGGCGCCGGCGACGTCACCATCGACGACAAGAAAAAAGAGATGCGCGTCAAAGGCAAAATCTTCCATGAGGGCGACTGGCTCTCCCTCGATGGAACCACCGGCCGCATCATTAACGGCAAGCTCAACACCCTGCCCGTCAGCCCCGACAACCCGGACCTCATTCAGTTCATGGCCTGGGTCGACGAGCGCCGCAAGCTGCGCGTCCTCGCCAACGCCGACATCCCGCGCGATGCCAAACAGGCGCAGGCCTTCGGTGCCGAGGGCATCGGCCTCTGCCGCACCGAGCACATGTTCTTCGCCGAAGATCGCCTGCCCCACATGCAGGCCATGATCCTCGCCAAAACCGAAGAAGAACGTCGCGCCGCTCTCCATCAACTGCTGCCCATGCAGCGTGCTGACTTCCAGGGCCTGCTCAAAGTCATGGGCTCTTACCCGGTCGTCATCCGCCTGCTCGATCCGCCGCTCCACGAGTTCCTGCCCAAGCGCGAAGACCTCCTCGTGCAGATCGCCAAGCTCGAATCCACCAAACCGCACTCACCGAAACTGAAAGAGCTGCACCGGATCCTCGAGCGCGTCGAAGAGCTGCACGAGCTCAACCCCATGCTTGCCCTGCGCGGCTGCCGCCTCGGCATCACTTATCCCGAAATCACCGAGATGCAGGCCCATGCCATCTTCGAGGCCGCCGTTACCGTCAAGAAGAACGGCTGCGACCCGCACCTCGAAATCATGATCCCCCTCACCACCGGCCCCGAGGAGTTCAAGGCGCAGGCCGCTATCATTCACGCTGTCGCCCACGATGTCTTCATCAAGAAGGGCCTCTCGGTCGAGTACAAAGTCGGCACCATGATCGAGTTGCCCCGCGCCTGCATCGTCGCCGATAAGATCGCGGCCGATGCCGAGTTCTTCAGCTTCGGAACCAACGATCTCACCCAGACCACCTTCGGGATCTCCCGCGACGACTGCAACAAGTTCCTGCCGGCGTACCTCCAGCAGGGCATCTTCAAGCAGGATCCCTTCGCGGTTCTCGATCAGGAGGGCGTCGGCACGCTCATTAAGATGGCCACCAACAAAGGCCGCGCCGCGCGCCGCGATCTCGAGGTCGGCATCTGCGGCGAGCACGGCGGCGAGCCCGAGTCCGTCAAGTTCTGTCATCGCGCCGGACTCGACTACGTCTCCTGCTCGCCTTACCGTCTGCTCACCGCCCGTCTCGCGGCGGCTCAGGCAGCCATCGAGGAGCAGAAGATATTCAACCCGGACCTGCGCACCGGCAATTCGAAATAGCGAGTGAACCCCGGCGAGCCAAGGCGGGCTCGTCCGGGATGCAGTTCTTCGGTGAGGTAGTGTACGGACTCCGCCGCGTTTCCATAACGGCCTTATGGTACGAAACGCGGCGGAATTCCGAAGCAGCGGGCCCCTGGCAGAGGACGTTCCTACGAATCGGGAATCGGTTCGGCTTTCTATTCCCTATTCCCTACTGCCTATTGCCTGCATTTAAGTTCTGCCGCATGTGCAGTTCATCTGTAGTATTTGCAATCATTCCCGCCGCGGTCCTGGCAGAGGACACGGCGGGTTTCCTTTTCTGCGGGACACGCTCCGCGCTTGCAAACTCACCCACAATTACGCCGGCCAAAAATCCGGCCAGCGATTAGCCATCCCCCGCTAACCATCGCGCTCGTTACCGCAGGAATCCCCGCCGCCTCCTCCTCCCCGGAAGGCCTGCGGCCGCCTGCGCCTTTCGTAACCTTGCGCCTCCGCCCAGGTCGGCCCACTATATCCACAACCAATTCCCCGGCCCCAGCCGAAAGAGGCAACTCGAAGGAATTACCTCGAACGAATCTCGACCAAATGAAAATCGTGATGCTCGTCAATGGGAACCGCCGCTGCTCACGTTCAGGAGTTACCCATGAAAACTGTACTGCTCTCTGCCCTCGTTCTCTTCACCGTTCTGGAAAGCGTGTCGACCGCATCCGAGCCCAACGCCCTCCGCACCAGGATTCCCCGCGACGCCGTCATCCAGGGCTATCCCTGCGCAAAAGGCGATGCCTGGTTTTATCCGGATGGATCGCTTAATCAGTGCACCCTCTCCCGCACCACGGTCCTCGGAGATCTCCAGCTCCCGCGCCGCTCGGTCATCGAACTCTGGCCCGGCGGCGCCACCCGCCACCTGACCCTCCCGCACAACGCCGTCATCTCCGGATATCGCCTCAGGGGCGGAGCTCTGCTCGGACGCGGCTCTTCCCAGGACGACGTCACCGCCTTTTATCCCAGCGGCAGACTCCGCTCCATCGTTCTCGCCGGCGATCAGACCATCCAGGGCGTGCCCTGCGGCGCCGGCGCGGCGACCCCCTTCGCTGACTCCAACGACGGCGGCAACCACGTCGATTTCTACGAAGACGGCCGGCTCCAGTCCTGCAGCCTCACCCGCGACTACGGCGGCCAAAAAAACGGTCAGCGCCTAGTCCTCTCCGATGAACCGGGGCTGTTGACCGCGGGCCGCTAATCTATCCGCAACCGGCCACCCTGCCAGCTACCCCCGGCATCACCAAAGTTTCCTCGTCCCGCGACCTCCCCGCGTATATTGATTTCCGACTTCCAAATCACTTTGCAGCTCGGCAGGAAAGGCACTCCCATGGAACCGGCTATGTTCCTTTTGGTCGTCCTCGTCATCCTCGGCATCTTCGTCCTCGTCACCATCGTCAAGACCACGTACACCGTCCGCACCTACACCGCGGGCGTGGTCGAGCGCTTCGGCAAATTCAACCGCATCGCCCAGCCCGGCCTCCACTTCCTCGTGCCGTGGTGCGAAACCGTCCGCTTCATGGACCTCCAGATTCGCCAGGCCGACGTCAACGTCGAGACCAAATCCAAAGACAACGTCTTCGTCACCATCCCCGTCTCCGTCCAGTATCAGGTCCTGCCCGAGAAGGTCTTCGAGGCCTACTACAAGCTCAGCTCCCCGCAAAAACAGATCGAGAGCTACGTCTTCAACTCCATCCTCGGCCACGTCCCCACCCTCACCCTCGATGAGGCCTTCGAGCAGCAGGCGCAAATCTCCGCCGCCGTCAAACGCGAGCTCGACGTAGTCATGAGCGAATTCGGCTACAACATCCTCAAAGCGCTCGTCACCGACATCGTTCCCGACGCCAAAGTCAAATCCGCTATGAACGACATCAACGCCGCCCAGCGCGAACAAACCGCCGCCCAGGCCCGCGGCGAGGCCGAAAAAATTCTCAAGGTCAAGCAGGCCGAAGCCGAGGCCCAGTCCAAAGCCCTCCAGGGCGAAGGCGTCGCCAAGCAGCGCGCAGCCATCATTCAGGGCCTCCAGGCCTCCGTCGAGCAGTTCAAGTCCGCCGTCGAAGGCTCGACCGCCCGCGACGTCATGGCCATGGTCCTGCTCACCCAGTACTTCGACACGCTGCGCGACATCGGAACCCTGGGTAAATCGAGCACCATCCTCCTCCCCAACCAGCCAGGAACGGTAAACGACCTCATGACCCAAATCATGGCCGGCTTTCAGGCCACCAAACAAGGCTGACGGGTAGAGTGTTGGCGTGACGCTCGATCGGCCTCAACACGAGGAGCGGCTCGCACAGCTATTCGACGAGTTGGACAGCAAAGAGCAACGTGAGCCGCCGCCGGGTTCAATCATGAACAGTCCCATTGTGGATGCCATCGCCTGGCGCGGACCGCTTCACGTCACAAGGCCTCAGCGTGCGGTTCCTCCTCTGGGCATTCGGATACATCGGTACCGGCATGTCCTTTCTCTCGGTTGCCCTTAAACTCCGCTCGGTTGTCCTTGCGCTGTTCAGTCTTGTGTTGCTCCCGGCCGGAATCTGGATCACAGTGAACGCGTTCGCCGGGAATCAGGCGAACGAGACAAACGGACAGAAGAACCAGCAGAAGAGCCGCCGAACGTCCACTGCTTCCAGGCGCTGTCATTCTTCTTCACCCCGCGCCCAGCTCCTGGTCGCCCTCCAGACCACTAAATCCACCTAAGACGACAGCGGGCGGTTCACATTTTTCGAAAGGTGCGACAATGAACCCCGGCCAGGTTCACCCCATAGCAAGAAGCTAGCGCCCTGGCCATCGAACCATCAATACCACTTGCCCCTGTACTTCACCCGGAAGTACCCGTCTCCGATCCGTTTTGAAATTCTTTTCTTCTAAGATCATGGCCGGCGTCCAGGCCACCGAACAAGGCTGATACGAGGGCGTGACAAATGGCTGAACCGAGAGCGGGCGCTTCCCATGGCAGCCGGCTCACGATCAGACCCAAAACCCAAATGCCCCCCGAAAGCCGCCCCCCGGCCAGGTTCACCCCATAGCAAGAAGCTAGCGCCCTGGCCATCGAACCATCAATACCACTTGCCCCTGTACTTCACCCGGAAGTACCCG
>Ga0187887_10002555_pt1 | contig 14529 bp, 8 predicted proteins | sample June2016WEW_7_10_FD_132977 | JGI IMG/M metagenome (GOLD analysis project Ga0187887, IMG submission 132977) | Peatland microbial communities from SPRUCE experiment site at the Marcell Experimental Forest, Minnesota, USA - June2016WEW_7_10 | ecosystem: Environmental > Terrestrial > Soil > Wetlands...
AATAACTCATAAAGTGATCTGCGATATAAACAAGAGTATCACCCCAGTCGTATGAGTTTTTGTATTTGATTTTTGGATACAAATCCTTAAAAAGTTGATTCTGATTTTCTATGGATGATCCCAACACTGAGATCTTATCTTTGATTCTGCTTTCTAAAATATTAAGCCAATCACTCAATTGATCTTCTAAATCTATCTGTGGATTTTGTTTCTTCAAAGCGTTAACGGCTTGTTTGAAATTTGTATCGAGGGAATCAATTTTGGCCAGGATTTTTTCAGCACTGTGATCGGATTTTTGTGAAGACGCCGGCACATAACTTTGAGAAATCCGCTGGCAAACCAATTCGGAAAAAGAAAGGTTTTTTTGTTTGGCCTCGCGTGTAATTTTTTCTAAAAGTTCATCGGAAATCGACAAGCTTTTTATTGCCATAATGCCTTTTCCCCTTTTCACTGTTTAATGTATAATTATTAACCTGTTTAAATACGTAAGCTATTAATTTAACAAACTTTATTGTCTTATTATTTTGCGCCGTTAATAAAATTCTATTAACGCATTAATATGTTAATAATTAGTTATTATGCTAATGATTACTGTTACTTATCATACATTTCATTCTGTATTCACAACGGGTAACCGTTGTATATGGTGTCCCGTAAAAACCCGCGTACCCTTCCATTAACCTCTTACCGGAGTTCCTCACATCCCAACCTTAAATATGGTGATTATTAAATTTCTGGTCCCCTATCGAAAGCATTACTGCTCTGAGGCATTTTCTTTATGGCGTATCCGTCTTTTGCCATCCGGGATAAATCTTTACTCTGAATGGAATCAGCAATATCTTTTTCAACTTTGGAAATATTTATTCCGTTTTCATCGATAGAATTAATTGTTCCGGTTTGGCCGTTATTAACACCGATTAATTTATTATTTTTTAAAAACATTATGTGATCGCCTTGAGCAAATTCTTTTATTGTATCCACCGAGCCGGATATTTTATCTTCATTTTTAATTTTTATGATCAACTATTGGGGATTTTTATAAAAGCTTGTTTCATGGCGGTCTCGAATCACTGCCTGGAACGATCACTGTTTCTGAAAAGAGTTGGATTGCAACACACAAAGCTGTTGAATCTTGCAAGGCAATGCCTTTGGCAGTTTTCCTGGCCGCATCAAGATATTTATTTTGTTCATTTCCAGGAAGCCCGGCAAATGCTTCTTTCGCTTTTTGAAATCTTACATCTGCAATTTTGGGGGACTCCTGATCGTGATCTGTTGTCTCTTTTTTCTTTTTTTGTAAATCCTGCCAGCCTGCGGGTATTTCCAGTCGCCCATTCATTAATTTTTTCTTCATGACATGAACGAGCTTGCTTTTATTTTTTATGCCCGCGTTGTTCGGATAAACAATTTTCAAAACTTTCTTGATAATTTCATCCGCTTCAGCGGCAGTTGCGGGAATTGGAAAAGCATCGCTTGCGGTGACTTTAATATTTTCTTTTTTAGAAAATTCAGTCAACGACAACTCGTCTTCGGTTGTTGTTGTAGTCTTTGTAGAAGTCTTTGTTGTATTCTTTGTATAAGATAGTGCCAGATTGGCACTATCGATGGTGCCAATCTGGCATGTCGAATGTGCCAATTTGGCACCATCGATAACAGTTTCGCGTTGATCGCTATTTACGACTAAAGAGTTATTATTTTCAATAGTTTTATTAGATTCCGTTATTCCTGCCGTTGTGATACCTTTTATAAGCGGGTGGTCATAATTAACGCTGTACCATTTTGTTTTATCCAAATTATGCTCGTTGTAGTTGCCGGCTACGATCAATCCCTTCCTTTCGAGGTTTAAAAAAATGCGTTGCAAGCTCCGAACTGACAGGAAACTGAAATAGTTTTCTTTCCACTTCTGGTAACTGTTCCAAACCCAAATGCGACCATCATGGATATCTCTTCCACTTTCCTTAGGGTGTTCTCTATGACGCTCCAGTTTTATTCGAATTAAAAAATGAAGTTGCTGCAAAACAACGGCAGCCTCTAAGCCTACCGCCGCGGCAAGTGAAGGTAAAATTACGAGAGGTGCTTCATCCAGCAATAGTTTCCCGGTCTGTGGTAGTTTAAAAGACACGGTATTAGTCATTTTTTAATTCCTCCAAAAAAGTAAACTATTCCCGTCACCTTTTTATTTATCAATTCCTTGACTTTTAATTAATAGTCGAGTAGAAGCTTGACATCAAAACTTCTAACCAACTACTAACTGTTTTTAGAGTATTGATTTTATTAATGAATATGGTAGATTTTGTAGGTTCGAATCCTACCGGGCGTACCAGAATAAAGAGACGTTCTTTTTAAATCAGAACTGTTAAAAAATGGCCGGATGCAAAGCACCTAAAGCTTTAGGATTGAGGCGTACTTGCTGCACGCCGCAACGACGAATGGTGAAGGTAACGCGGCAGATGGACTTTTTTCAACAACACTGAAGGGCCCTTAGCTCAACTGGCAGAGCAAATGACTCTTAATCATTAGGTTGTCGGTTCGATTCCGACAGGGCTCACCAAATAAATAAAGGGGTTGCAGATTCATTAATTTGCGACCCCTTCTTTTTGGTATAGTTTAATTTTTTGTTAAGCATGTTATCAAGTATGCCCACAGCTTGTAGTTCATGGGATGGCGCAAGATAGGCAAACTGAATATTATACAAGCGATAAAACCAAAAAAGCTAACCATCAAAAGTATAATTAATAAATACTTTATATGGTTTTGTGGCGATTATCGCCCTTGAAAGACCAAGAATTTAAATGAAGGACTCCAGTTAAAAGACGAGACGGCATATGCGGGTCCCGGTTTTTTTGCCAGGGAAAATTAACAATGGGAGACAGAGGCGGCAAAAAAGATAAGGAAAACGGTCAGAAATGTAAAAAAGACACGCAATTTATTAATTGATTTTTCTAAAAAATATTTATAAAATTCAAAAACATTGGATAGTTAGGATGAATATCTGAGGGCGATTCGAATTACCGGAATTATCACTTGGTAAATTCATGTCGAAAGCGTTTGAAATGTTTTTTAACATATTTATTCAATTGCTGATATATTTATCCTTATGAAAAAGAAAACAAAACCGGCGGTGAGCGGTAATAAAGAAGAAAAGTCTTCCCTGAAAGACGCTTTACAGCAGCAGGCAAGCGCTCTTTTCCCGATTGCCGGTATCGGCGCGTCCGCCGGCGGGCTGGAGGCCCTCGAACAGTTCCTGAGGCATGTTCCCGCAAAGAGCGGCATCGCCTTTATCATCGTCCAGCACCTGGATCCGACCCACAAGGGTATAATGCAAGAATTGCTTAAGCGCGCCACCTCGATGGAGGTTTTTCAGGTCAAAGACGGGATGCGGGTCAAGCCGGACTGCGTTTATGTTATTCCCCCCAACAAGGACATGTCGATTCTGCATGGCGTACTGCACCTGTTCGAACCGACTGCGCCCCGCGGCCTGCGTCTCCCGATTGATTTCTTTTTGCGCTCCCTGGCCGATGACTCTCAGGAGCGCAGCATCGGCGTCATCCTCTCCGGCATGGGCTCGGACGGCACGATGGGATTGCGGGCCATCAAGGAAAAGATGGGCGTGGCGCTGGTGCAGGAACCGGCCTCGGCCAAGTTCGACAGTATGCCCCGCAGCGCCATTGCGGCAGGTCTTGCCGACATCATCGCTCCAGCGGTGGATTTGCCCGGAAAGATTATCGACTATCTGAACCACACCATTTTAATCGCCAAAAACGGATTACCCCTGGAAGAGAAGGACCAAAGTGCCCTGGAAAAAGTGTTCATCCTGCTTCGCTCTAAAACCGGCCACGATTTCTCCATGTATAAGAAGAACACCGTTTACCGCCGGATCGAACGGCGCATGAGCATTCACAAGATCAACCGTATTGCGTCTTATGTCCGCTATCTGCAGGAGAATTCCCAGGAAGTGGAACTCCTCTTTAAGGAGCTTTTGATCGGCGTGACCAGCTTTTTTCGCGACGAGGCGGCATGGGAACATCTGAGGCTGAAGGTCATTCCTGCGCTGCTTAAAACCCGTGAAGTCCGACAAACTCTGCGGGCCTGGTCGGCGGGCTGTTCAACGGGAGAAGAAGCATATTCGCTGGCGATTGCCTTCAAAGAAGCCGCCGAACAGGTCAAGCCGGCACAAAATTTTAAACTGCATATTTTTGCAACCGATCTCGACCGCGAAACGATAGACAAAGCAAGGCAGGGATTTTATCCGGCCAATATCGCCGCGGACATTTCGTCCGAGCGTATGAAGCGGTTTTTTATCAAAGTAGAAGGCGGCTACCAGATTGTAAAAGAGATCCGGGAAATGGTGACCTTTGCCACTCAGAATGTCGTCATGGACCCGCCCTTTACCAAACTGGATATCCTTATTTGTCGCAACCTTTTAATCTATCTGACGCCGGAGTTGCAGAAAAAGCTGCTGCAGCTCTTTCATTACAGTCTGAACCCGGGCGGCGTCCTGTTTCTGGGAAGCTCGGAGACCATCAGCACTTTCACCCATCTCTTTGAGCCACTCAACATCAAGACCAGACTTTTCCGGCGACTCGAATCGGTCATGCCGGCCGAAACACAGATATTCCCGGTTTCATTTTTACCCGCCAAGTCTGGAGTTTCCAAGGAGTTAACGATGTTGAAACCTGCAACCAATCTGCAATCATTAGCCGACCATCTGCTCCTGCAGAAATTTTCCCCGCCTGCCGTTCTTGTTAATGACAAAGGGGATATACTCTACATCAGCGGAAGGACGGGCAAATATTTGGAGCCGGCGGCCGGCAAGGCCAACTGGAATATTTTCGCCATGGCCCGTGAAGGGCTCCGTTTTGATCTCGGCAGCGCTTTCCAGAAGGCCATCAGACAAAAAGGAACGGTCATCGCCAAAGGTATTACAATCGGCGAAAATGGCGGCACGCATACAGTCGATATTACCGTCAAGTCCATCCAGGAGCCGGAGCCGCTGCGGGGAATGGTCATGATTGTTTTTACCGATATGGAAACTTCCCTGTCAAAGAAAACGAAGGCTGGCGCGAAGACCGCGCCTGCCGGCCATGCCCGGGTTCTGGAACTGGAGCAGGAACTGAGGCATCTGCGCGAAGAACTTCAGACGACCCGTGAGGAAATGCAGTCTTCGCAGGAAGAGCTCAAATCCGCCAATGAGGAACTGCAATCCACGAACGAGGAGTTGCAGTCCACCAATGAAGAGCTGACCACCTCCCGGGAAGAAATGCAATCCATGAACGAAGAATTGCAGACGGTCAACGCCGAGCAACAATCCAAAATGGACGAGCTTTCCTGGATTAACAACGATATGAATAATCTGCTCAACAGCACGGAAATCGTCACCGTGTTTTTAGACAACGATCTCCATGTCCGGCGCTTTACACCCGGGGCGGACAAAATCTTCAAGCTGATTCCGGGCGATGTGGGACGGCCTCTCTCCGATATCGTCAACGATCTGCTCTATCCACGGATGACCGAAGAAGCGCGGGAAGTGCTGCGCACGCTGGTCTTTTCGGAGCGGCAGGTTACCACTGCAGACGGGCGCTGGTTCTCAGTGCGCATCATGCCTTACCGTACCATGGATGACATTATCGGCGGCGTGGTAATCACCTTTTCGAACATCACCGCGGCCAAGGCACTGGAGGCCGAATTGCGCGAGGAGATTGCCAGGCTAAACCAGAGGCACTAGGTTAAACGCTGAAATAAAGGAGTAACTATGGGCGCCACCAAAGACAGGAACGAGTCAACAGCAGACGGACTTCGCCGGCAGGCCGAAAAGCGGTTGCGTGCGAAGAAAGGAAAATTGCCGCAGTCCCGGAGTAAGGAAACTGCACAGAGACTGGTTCACGAGCTTGAGGTCCACCAGATCGAACTGGAAATGCAGAATGCAGAGCTGAAACGGGCACGGGAAGAACTTGAATTATCCCGCAACAAATATGTTGAACTCTATGACTTTGCGCCTATCGGTTATTTCTCCTTTGACGCGCAGGGACGGATAAAGGAGGTCAATCTAACCGGCGCCAAAATTATGGGTGTCGAGAGGCAGGGACTCATCAATAAATCCTTTGCCGGTTTCATTGCCGATGCAGACGGAAAAGAAAAGTTTTTGAAACATTGCCAAACGGTAATTCAAAAAGAGGGGGAACAGACCTGTGAAATCCGGCTGAAGAAAAAAGACGGCACGTATTTCTGGGCGCAGCTCCAAAGCATGGCGCAGGAAGTTACCGAAGAAAAAGCCGGTGATATACGGACCATGATCATGGATATTACCGACCACAAGAAGGCGGCCGAAAAGATAGAGCATCTTTCTTCATTTCCCGAACTCAATCCCAATCCGGTCATCGAGACAGATATTAAAGGAGAGATAATTTACTGCAACTCTGCAACCGCTAAGATATTGAAGAAGTTAAACGTCCCGGAAAATGGCCGCCTCTTTCTCCCGCGGAATCTGACCGACATAATAAAAAAGCTGGGACAGGAAAAAGAGGGGCGATACGAACTCGTGGAGATTGAAATAAACGGCAGAGTGTTTATCGAAAGCATCATTGCGCCTGCTCATCTTAAAGTAGTGCGTATCTATGCGTGGGATATAACCAGGCGCAAAGAAGCGGAGAATGCGCTGCAAAAAGCTCACGACGAACTGGAGCAGCGAGTTGAGAAACGGACGATTGAGCTTCGGACGGCTCTTTCTGAAATCAAAATAATGAAAGAAAAAATCGAGGCGGAAAATATTTATTTCCGTCAAGAAAATAAAATGAAACATCAATCTGAGAAAATTATCGGGCAGAGTGACGGTCTCAAATATGTTCTCTATCGGGTACAGCAAGTTGCTCTTGCGAACACAACAGTGCTTATTCAGGGGGAAACCGGCACGGGAAAAGAGCTGATTGCTGCCGCTATCCACAACATGAGTCCCCGAAAAGAGAAGCCCTTGATCACGGTCAACTGTGCCGCCCTGCCGGCTAATTTAATAGAGAGTGAATTGTTCGGCCGGGAGAAGGGGGCATTTACCGGGGCCGATAGCCGGAGAATGGGGCGATTCGAAGTTGCTAATGGTTCCACCATTTGCCTTGACGAGATCGGAGAACTGCCGATGGATTTGCAGGGAAAGCTGCTGCGGGTGATTCAGCATGGCGAGTTTGAGCGCCTGGGCTCATCTCAGACCATCAAAGTCGATGTGCGGATTGTAGCAACGACCAATCGAAACCTTGAAGAAGAAGTTCGCCAGGGCCGGTTCCGGCAGGATCTTTTCTACCGGCTCAATGTCTTTCCCATCACGGTCCCGCCGCTCAGACAGCGCAAAGATGACATTCCGCTGATGGTTCAGGCGTTCATGGAACGGTATGCCAGAAGAATGGGTAAGCAGATAACGAATATTCCGAAAGAGATGATGAAAGCACTGCAGGATTACCCGTGGCCCGGTAATGTCCGGGAACTGGAAAGTATTATCGAACGTGCTGTGATCTTGTGCCCCGGGCCGGATCTGCATCTGGCGGATAAACTGGAGATTTCATCACCCGCAATTTCATCCGTCATGAGGACGCTGGAGGATACTGCACGAAATCAAATTCTAAAAATCTTGACAGAAACCAAATGGCGCATCGAGGGAAAGGACGGGGCCGCGGCGATCCTGGGCATCCATCCGAGCACCTTAAGAGCGAGACTGCACAAACTGGAAATAGACCGGCCGGAGACAAAAGATTCAGATGAAGATAGATTTTGATTTTTATTTGCCTGTCAAAGTATAAGAAAGGCAATTTAGTATCTCAAGAAAACATTAACTATAAAGGGGCATAATAAATACGTGTTGAAAATGACGATAAGGGACTTACACGGGGGCATATGACTGCTTTGCGATTATTAAATTTAGGGCGGTAATCAAATGCAATTTGATTACCGCCCAGGCAGAGCAAAACCAGAAAGTGTGTGCCGGGATAACTGTTAAAATTGTAACCGAACAGGGATACAATATTTCAGAAGCGGCACAGAATCCGGATCTTTATGAGGATCCACTCATCGTTAAAGCGGTTATGTCAGTAAGGTCTTCATACACGATCAGTTCAGGTTTTTCATAATCTTGTTTCACCATGTTTTCCCCCTCATGAAATAAAATTATAGTTATCACTACAGCAACAAAACATAAGAGTCAAATATTTTTTTACGATCTTAAAACGACTGTCTTATGAATTGATTATTCTGAAGACTGCAAAATACTGCGGACAAGGCGGCTCCCGCGGTTTTCTTTCTGAAGTTGTCAGTCTTGATATTTATTCAAACTTTCAAGTAGAAAGCGTTAATTATAAAAACATTAACCAAAGTAAGTCTAAACCAACCATCAAAGTAGCCCTCAATATGCTGAGGCCCCACCGTATGTTGAGGCCAAACGAGTCATTTCATACTTATCTGAGGGTCTCTCCTATTAACCCAACCAACTGTCATTAAAGGAGGAATTCAAATCTCTGAATCATCTTCGGCTATTGGCCTGCTATTTGCTATTTAATCATTATAATTATTATTCTTGCCTTAAAGCGAGTTCTTATTATTTTTCGAGGAAGGGGTTTATAACTTAATAAAGGTTACGAAAAATATTTTGGGAGAGAAAAATAAGCAGCAGAAGGTTAATAAAAAACAATTATGAAGATAATATTTTGAAGGGAGATTATATGAAAAGATTTAAGGCTCTGCAAGTTAGTCTTGTATTTATTGTATTAATTTTGAGTATTTATTTAATTACAGGATGCAGTGGAAGTGGAGGAGGAAACGGAAATTCAGGTACCACCGCGCCCGTGGTGAGTTCTGTAGTCCCTCTAAATAATGCCGGCAGTGTAGCAATCAACACAAAAATCGCCGTAACTTTCAGTGAAGCGATGGATCAGGCAACGATTACCGGAACAACCTTTACAGTGGTGAACACAACAGCCGGCGGAACTGCCGTTACAGGCACAGTGACCAGCGTTGGCCAGAATGCGATTTTCACACCGGCCGCAGATCTTGCAGCCAGCACACTCTATACCGTCACGATTACCACCGGGGCCAAGGACAAGGCCGGCAACGCGCTGGCCAGTAACTTTGTCTGGAGCTTTACCACAGGTACGGCCGAAGAGACCACCGCGCCAACCGTAACTCTCACAGCTCCTGCCGATACCAGCACCAGTGTAGCGACCAACACAAAGATTGCCGCAACCTTCAGTGACGCGATGGACCCGTTAACGATCACAGGAACAACCTTCACGGTGGTAAACACAACAGCCGGCGGAACTGCCGTAGCCGGAACAGTAGCATACATCGGCAAAACGGCGACCTTCACCCCAACAAGCAATCTCCCGGCCAGTTCTCTGTTTACGGCCACGATTACAACCGGGGTCACAGACCTGGAAGGCGTCGCAATAGCCAGTAACTATGTCTGGACATTTACCACAGGCACGACCACAGATACCACCGCGCCAACAGTTACTCTTACAGACCCTCTGAATGGCGCCATTGGCGTGGCTCTCAGTAAGAGCGTTAAGGCAACCTTCAGTAAGGCGATGGACCCCTTGACGATCACCGCGACAACCTTTACCTTAGAGCAAGGGACAACACCTGTTCCCGGCACGGTCATCTACGTTGGCCTGGTTGCGACCTTCATGCCATTGAGTGATCTCACAGTCAATACCACATATACGGCCACGATTACCACCGGGGTCAAGGACATCGATGGCAATGCGCTGATCAGTAATCAAGTGTGGAGCTTTACAACAATTACAGCGTTAGCGGCAGGTCCGCAGCCGGTAGACCTTGGAACAGCCGGCAATTTCGTGATTCTATCAGAAACAGGAATCACAGAAGCTACGCCTGCCTCAACCCACATTACTGGAAATATTGGAACGAGTCCAATCACCGGTGCAGCGATTACAGTAGCTTGTTCAGAAATGGTGACAGGGGGGAATATATACACGGTCGATGCGGCTGGTCCTGCATGCAGGGTGGTAGACCCGGTCGGGCTGACCGCGGCTATAAGCGACATGGAAACCGCATACACCGATGCCGCCGGACGGACAACACCGGATTTTACCAACCTGTACGCTGGAATACTTGACGGGCGAACCCTTGTACCCGGACTCTATAAATACACTACTGGCGTTACAATAGGTTCAACTCCAGGCGCAAATGTTACTCTCTCGGGCGGCGCCAACGATGTCTGGATATTCCAGATATCGGGAGATCTCACTCTGGCCAACGGCAGCAGCATTATGTTGACAGGCGGTGCACTGGCCAAGAACGTCTTTTGGCAAGTTGGCGGTCCGACCGGCGCGATCCTTGGCACTACCTCTTCATTTGAGGGAAATATATTGAGCGCCAAGCAGGTTACCATAGCAAGCGGCGCAGTACTGAATGGCAGAGCGCTTGCACAGACTCAAGTTACATTAAACGGCAATACCATTACTGTGCCGGCTCCGTAAGGCATGAGACAGTGCGAAAGTAAGATAGGATTATAGGATTAAGGGAACAGGTTGTTTTTAATAATTCAGCCTGTTCCCTTAAGAAATTTACGCCAAAGCAGCAAAGGCAAACATAGGAGTTCTTTTGAAATCGTCGTTGCACCTTACAACATCATCAATTCTAAAGACTGCAAAATACTGCGGACAGGGCGGCTCTCGCGGTTTTCTTCCTGTTATCCGCAAAAATCAACTCTTAATGAATGTGCAATTTTTCAATCGGTAATAAACAGATTTAAAATCAGATGATAAACATCGACATCACGTATTTCGTATTTTTATATTTCTTGATTTTAATCATATTTAATCTATAATGTAATTCAAGTCTTGAGAGGGGCAAACCACCTGAAAGAGTGGAGGGTTATTGAAATACCCCATATTGGGGGGCTGTTCAAAAATGTTCAGATGCGAGGCGCGCAAAAAACCGAAGCGCGAGGCGTATATAGATATACGTTGAGCGGTGCGGTTTGCAGCGCAACACAGCAGATGAGCGTTTTTCAACAGCCCCATGGAACGCAAAGTTCCCGGTCCAGTTCTTCGTAAAGAGATACTTTAGCAGAACCGTTGGGATACTTAAGAGTCGTCGCGTAAGCAATTCTACTATTAAACCAAAATTACAAATTTAAAAGATAGATTGGAAATGATTCTATTTTTTTAAACAATCTATCTTTTATTTTCGGAGATGCCCCGGTGATACAATGGCAAGTTATTGAAATCGCGTTTCTGAAAAGAGAGAGGGGTTTTATCTTTTAATCGGCGCTTCTAAACCGGGCATTAACATTTTTTTGGGGAGGCGCTGGCTGTAAAATCATCGCCAACCCAAAGAACAGGCAAATAAGGTGAATATCATAATAATGTGTTGTTAAATTTTCAGCAAAAAAATAGGAGAGGCCTCAAGTGAAACTATTAAAAACTATTAAGAAAGATTTTTTTGAACTTCTCCCGCCGACGATTTTTTTCCTCATTGCCTTCCTCCTTATCCTGTTCACCAAACTGATGATTCTGAGCGAGTATGGCATCTCCTGGACAGGATTTGGCGCTGCTGTGGTTGGCGCGACGCTTGTCGGCAAAGTGGTGCTGATGGTTGACAAACTGCCATTTGTCAACAAATTTCCCGCCCGGCCGCTGGTCTATAATACGCTATGGAAAAGCTCTATTTATTTTCTGGCCGCGCTTTTAGTCCGCTATCTGATGCATGTCATTCCGCTGATTAGAAAGCACGAAAGCTTCATGGAAGCAAACCGTCATTTAGCGACCGATGTCGTGTGGCCGCATTTCTGGATTCTGCAGATGTGGCTGGCTGTGCTCTTCCTGATCTTCTGCGCCATGCGGGAACTGATCCGTGTCATCGGTAGAGATAAATTTATCCACATCTTTTTCGGCGGTCACGTCAATAGAACAGAAGGAGGAATTTTATGAAACTATCTGATGAATGCAAAAAGATCTGTTTAGTCTTTTTAATGAGCATGCTGATTTTTTCTTTGGCAGGATGCTCAGGTAGCGGCAACGGCGTAAAAAACCCAAACCCCACCGACAACAATTTCAACGTGGTTGTTTTTTCGGATGTTCACTTCGATCCTTTTTATGACAAAACTCTTTACACGCAACTTGCCGCCAAGGACGCCGATCAGTGGGCGGGTATTTTCCAGACATCGCTCATAACGGCGCCTTCGGCATGGGGTTACGATACCAACTACCCCTTGCTTGTGCTGGCGCTCTCCGGCATACAGCAGAATTTGGGAGCCAGTCCGCTTATTATTTTTACCGGCGACATTCTCGGGCATAACTTTCCGACAACGTTTTTTCAACTGTATTACGGGAATGTCGACTATCCGGTTCCGGACGATGCAGCTGTTGCAGCCATGGAGGCCTTTGCCGACAAGACGGTTGCCTTTTTCATGGGGCAGGTAAGGTTAAAAGTCGGAGCCATTCCCGTCATGTTCGCTGTCGGGAATGCCGATTCATATTTAGGGGCTCTACCGGAGCCCAGTTATCTTACCAATAACGTTGAACTATACTACACACAGTTTTTAAACAGCACTGTAGATCATCAGACATTTATTAATACTTTCACCAAAGGAGGATATTATTCCGCGGAGCCGGCTGGAACGGACTTAATGGTGATAGGACTCAATTCGGTCATGTTTAACTATGATTTTGGCGATATCTTGCAGACCGACGTAGACGCCCAACTGACCTGGTTTGATTCACAACTCGCGCAAGCCAAAGCTGAAGGCAAAAAAGTGTGGCTCTTAATGCACATACCTCCCGGAGCGGATAAATATTCAACGGCTCAAAATAATCTCGATGCCAACGGTCACCTTACGACTGCCACAATGATGTGGATCCAGGATTATCAGACAAGATTTCTACAAATACTCTCGCATTATCCCGGCACCATAGCTTTGACGCTTGGCGCGCATACTCATATGGATGAATACCGTATTATGTCGCCGGACAATGTGCTTGAAATAACGCCCGGCATAACGCCGTACTTCGGCAATAACCCTGCCTTCAGGGTTATGACATTTTCCCGTTACACATTGAAAGCCACCGATTATAGTACCCTGAACTGCGACCTCTCTGCCAGCGCCCCACAGTTCAATAGCTATTATACCTTTTCGACAGCGTATGTCTTGCAGGGTTTACTGAGCAATTCTTTGTTGCAACTCTATCCTCAGCTCGCCGCGGACAATGCAAAACAACAGCTTTACAGAGAACATTATTTTTCTGGACATAATTATACGGTACCCGTCGGCAACGAGTTTTATCCCATTACCGATAAGACCTGGCCTGTTTACTGGTGCGGCATAGGTCATATGGACGAACAGGGTTTAATCGATTGTGTGAACTCCTATTAATGTTTATAAACGAGGGGGATTATGAATATGAAAAGAATTTCCGTTATCCGGCCATTGTTTCTGATTCTTGCTCTGATTCTTGCCCTTATGGTGCTTGCCCCTATGCTGTTTACAGGATGCGCAGGCAGTTCCGGTTCCAATACAAGTGCTGCGCTTAGCTCCGGCAATATCAACCTGATCTTTGTGGTAAGCCCGGATTTGGCTTACCAGACACCCGGTGATATCAATCCCGACACGGCAAACCTCACCGATCAAGGACTTCGACGCTCGCTCCTCATGGCTCCGTATCTGAAAAATAATGTGCTGGGGACAAACAATGTAAACGGTATTTACACGCTTGCACCGATGACGCATTTGCAAACCGCGAATAATTACCCTGATATGGCGGCAATAGGGTTCATTCAGCAGTTTGCGCTTCTTAATCAGATCACGGTACAAGGCACAACCGCCAACAGCTACCCGATCAATACAGCGTACGCTCCGGGGGACGTGCCCGGCGGAGTTGTTGTACCGAGTCCGTACATCACCGGCGCCCAGGGGTTGGCTTTCAACGACGCGCACAGCAACAATGTTGCCCTGGTAACGCGTATCATCAACGCAAACATCCCCGGCTTTTATGTCTTCTCGGCGCCCTGGGAGACTATCAGCGCACTAATGACCAATATCAACAATCAACAGGTTTATAACCTGAATCTTCCGGCAGGCTTTCAGGGGTCAAACGTAGTTTTTGCGATTTCCATCACGCCATTGGGAGTCGCCAGACTGGTTACATTCAACAGCCATCTGTACCCGCCCGCCACATACCCTGTACTGCCGGTAGCCGGCGCTTCCTGCACGCAGCAGACTTATTTCAGCTACACACTGACCGATGGGGTTAACGGCGTCGTCATTCCGCCGGGAACCAACACCAACGAAACGGTTTACCTGATCCGGCACGCGGAGGCTCATCCGACGAGCAGTTTTGAAGACGGCAACTATGTGGCTGCGGGGCAATGGCGCGCGCTGTCCCTTCCTAACTTCATGCCCTATGCTCTGCGGGGCCAAGCCAGTCCTACCGTGGTTTATTCCATCGATCCCGCGCAGTCATTCTCTCTGGCGGCTGACTTCAGTGTTTCCTATGTCAGGCCGTCATTAACGGTACTGCCTTATGCAATCGC
>Ga0187887_10002558_pt1 | contig 14519 bp, 14 predicted proteins | sample June2016WEW_7_10_FD_132977 | JGI IMG/M metagenome (GOLD analysis project Ga0187887, IMG submission 132977) | Peatland microbial communities from SPRUCE experiment site at the Marcell Experimental Forest, Minnesota, USA - June2016WEW_7_10 | ecosystem: Environmental > Terrestrial > Soil >...
CAGCACATCGACGTACACGGCAAGATCGTCATCTGCCGTTATGGCTCTAACTTTCGCGGCGTCAAAGTCTATCTTGCTGAGCAGCACGGCGCCGCCGGCGTCCTCATCTACTCCGATCCACAGGACGACGGCTACTACAAAGGGGATCCCTGGCCCATCGGTCCCTGGCGTCCTGAAACCGGCGTGCAGCGCGGCTCAGTGCAATATCTGTTCGAATATCCCGGCGATCCTGAAACTCCCGGCGTCGCCTCCACGCCCGACCTTCCCGATTCTGCGCGCTCATCACCAGCCGCCGCTCAGCCTCACATCATCTCCATCCCCATCAGTTATCACGACGCCGCCCCCGTTCTGCAGGCGCTGAAGGGCCCCGGAGTGCCGCAGGGTTGGCAAGGCGCTCTGCCGTTTCGCTATCACCTTGGTTCCGGTGGCGTCCGCGTCCACCTCGTCTCGCAGCAGGACTACCAGCGCCGCATTATCTGGGACGTCATCGGCAAAGTTGAAGGCGCGCAGGAGCCCGGCTCCTGGGTCGTGGTCGGTAACCACCGCGACGCCTGGGTCTACGGCACCGTCGATCCCAACAGCGGCACCGCCTCCATGCTCGAGGCCGTTCATGGCGTTGGTGCTTTGCTCCGCGAGGGCTGGCGTCCCAAACGCACCATTGTGTTCTGCAGCTGGGATGCCGAAGAAGAAGGCCTCATCGGATCCACTGAGTGGGTCGAACAACAGGCCCACACTCTCGACCACGCCGTCGCCTACTTCAACGTCGATGTCGCCGTCTCGGGTCCCGATTTTTCGGCGTCAGCCGTGCCCTCGCTCAAACAGTTTGTCCGCGACGTCACCCGCTCCGTTCCCAGTCCGCTCGGCAGCACCGTCTTCGAGCAGTGGCATCTTAAAGGCATCTCTGAAAGCGAGCGGCGGGGATCCAATGCGCCGCCCATCCAAGGCGAAGAAACTCACCTCGGCGACCTTGGCTCCGGCTCCGACTACACCCCCTTCCTGCAGCACGCGGGCGTGCCCTCTACTGACATCACGAGTAACGGACCCTACGGCGTTTATCATTCCACCTTCGACGACTTTGCCTGGTATACGCAGAACGCCGATCCGCACTTCGTCTATTTGCAGCAGATGGCCCGCGTCCTTGGCCTCGAAGCCCTCCGCATGGCCGACGCCGATGTCTTGCCCTACGACTACGTCGCCTATGCGCGCGAAATCTCGTCGTACATCGAAGCCGCGAAACACAAAGCCTCTGACCTTGGCGTCGGTTCGCTCAGCTTCGAACCGGTTCAGGCAGCTGCCGCGCATTTTCTCTCCGCCGCGCAACGGATCCACGCGGCTCAGTCCACACCCTCAGGCGATCTCGCCCGGTTGAACCTCGCCCTCCGCCAGGTTGAAACGGCGCTGCTCGCAGAATCTGGGCTGCCCAACCGTCCCTGGTACAAGCACACCATCTACGCCCCCGGAGAATTCACCGGTTACGCTGCGGTCGTGCTGCCGGGCGTCAACGAGGCCATCGAAGCTCGCAACGCCCCGCTCGCCGCCCAGCAACTCGCGGTTCTCACACAGGCCATCGACCATGCCGCCGCTGCCCTCGACTCCGCGCGCTAGCCGAATCCGATCCGCACAACGACTCTGCGATCTGCAAGAAATGGGGTGCCCCATGATTGCCGCGGTCATCCTGAGCTGAGTTTGCCGCGCATTCCGCGGCAAACGGAGTCGAAGGACCTGCATTTGGGAGTGCGTCTAGGCGACGAGCTTCCCGTTCGCCCCACTAGGGTGGGGGCGGGACTTTGACCAGTATCAGACTCCGGTTGTACTGCCCTCGTCGACCCCGGCTCCGAAAAGACTTGCGGTCCCGCTTCCTCGCCCCGCGCCCAATCCAGCCACTCATCTTTTCGCGTACTCGATGCAGTCGCCGTCGTTGCCGTTACGACAGTAACCGCATCAATTCGGACATTCCCTTCGGTGAAACCCAAATCGGTCAATCCGCTCCCACCGAGGGGTGATTCACAACTGCTTCACTGTGGAACTATCGTTCACCATCAAGAAACACCGATTGAGCTGTATGCACGACCGATAAGGTGCATCGGAGGTTTCCCATGGTTGACTTCTTGCTCGGGTTTGCCTTTGTTGCCATGATTCTCTCGCCCCCGATCGTAGCCACGATTCACCGGGCACGATCTCACGGCGACGGCAACTAAAGGGACCAAAACTTCAATCTTCGAGGTTGCCTGATGCTCACTCTGATCTTTATCGCGCTGGTGGTTGCGCCCGCCCTGGTTCCCCTGGCAATGCGTCCCCACCCCGTCCGCTCGAAAGCTGCAAATCGCTTCTAGCTGGCGGCAAACGCCCGGAACCACGCTCATCCCCCGCCATCGCCATGCCTGCAACCCGCCCCTGACGGCTGAGAGCTTAAGGCTGAAGTGTGATTTACATCACCTTGAATTTGACCCCTTGCCCTCACACTCGTATCGTTAAGTCAGGCATACCATGAAAGTTTCCCCAAATACGTTCCGCATCAGCATCGCAGTTGTCATCATCCTCGGCACCATCGGCTGGCTGGCCTACTCGGGCTATGGCGCCGGCAAGAGCTATTACGTCACCATCGCCGAGCTTGGCGGAATGGGCGATAAGGCTTATCACAGCAATCTCCGCGTCGAGGGCTTCGTCCAGCCGGGGTCCATCGAGCAGAACGGCACCCACGTCGACTTTGTCCTGAACGAATTCGAGAGCCACTCCACAAAAGCCGTCACCGGTCACCAGCTCCGGGTCAGCTACAAGGGCGCCGAGCCGCCGCCTGACACTTTTAAAGACGATGCCCAGGCCCTCGCCGACGGCACCTACGGCCGCGATGGCGTCTTCCACGCCACCACGCTTCAGGCCAAATGCGCCAGCAAGTACGCGCCGCAGCAGCCAGGCGCTGCTCCCTCCGGCGCGGCTCCCGCCAAGCCTTCCACTGCATCCACGGCCGCACCCGGATCCGCTGCGCAGACTGCGTCCAACTGATTGCCCCACTGATCGAATGACCAGCTCGCCCGCCGAAGCCGCCCCCACTACCCTTTGCGCACGGCTCGATCAGGTGTCGAAGCTTTTCGGCTCCTTCGCCGCCCTCCGCCAGGTCTCCGCTGACCTCGAACCCGGTCGTTGCTACGTTCTCCTCGGCGAAAATGGCGCCGGCAAGTCCACCCTCCTGCGTATTCTCGCCGGCTTGCTTCGCCCCACCTACGGCTCAGTCCGCGTCTTCGGGAACATCGAGCCTCATGAGGCCCGTGCGCGCATCGGCTACATGAGCCACGCCCCCATGCTCTACGACGAGCTCACCGCGCAGGAGAACCTCGACTACTTCCGCAAGCTCTATCCCGGCCGCGCCTGTCTCACCCCGGCCGAAGCGCTGCAACAGGTCGGCCTCGATCCCAACCTCAACCGCACCTTCGGTCAATATTCGCAGGGGATGCGGCAGCGCACCTCGCTCGCCCGAGTTCTGCTCGCCATGCCGGAGCTGCTTCTCCTCGACGAGCCTTTCTCCAACATGGACATCGAAAGCGCGCGGCAAATGGTCGAGCTGCTCGCACGTTTCCGGCAGTCCGACCGCACCATCGTTCTCACGACGCACCAGCGCGACCTCGCCGCGCCCATCGCCGACTGGGTCCTCACTCTCCATGCCGGCCGCGTGGCATCATTCGAGCCGGGGGAGCCCACGCGATGAAGACCAACGGCGCGCGCTTCCTCGAATCGCTCAACATTCCCTTCGAGCTTCGCGAGTACGAGGTCGATCCCAACGATCTTTCTGCGTTGACGGTCGCCCGGAAAATCGGCATGCCCGCCGAGCAGGTCTTCAAGACTTTGCTGACAACGGATGGCCACGGCGCATATATATTCGCCGTCATTCCCGGCGACGCCGAGCTCGACTTCAAGAAGCTCGCCCGCGCCGCTAAGTGGCGCAAAGCCGAAATGGCCTCGCTCAAAGACGTCCAGCCCCTCACTGGCTACATTCGCGGTGGCGTCACCATCTTCGGCGCGAAAAAGCCCTACCCCATCTTCATCGACGAGACTGCTATCCTCTTCGATTGCATCAGCGTCTCCGCCGGAACCCGCGGCACGCAGCTCATCCTCACTCCCGCAGATTATCTCCGCGCAGCCTCCGCGCTCGGCGAGCCCGTCATCACTACCGACCTCACCAAATCCACCGTCAAACTCGGCTCACCGGAGGGCGCCTGATGACCCGCACCCTCCAACTGCGCGATTACCAAACGCATGGTCATCCTGAGCGAGTCCGCAAAGCGGACGAGTCGAAGGACCTGCATTTATTCTTTGTCACGGCTGGAAGCAACCGGAGTTTTGAAAGGGCACGACTTCAATCGTGCCGTAAGCAACGTAAGATCGATCGGGCTTTGGCCCCCGAGGGCAGTTCTTCAATTCCTTTCACCGAATTCGGGATGGGAGAAGAGCGATGACTCGCGCCCTCTTCACTCACCTCGCCAAAGACCTCCGCATCGAGTGGCGCTCCAAAGAGGCCATCAACTCCATGCTCTTCTTCGCGCTGCTGGTCGTGGTCCTCTTCTCGCTTGCCTTCGATCCCCGCGGCGCCTTCGCCCGCGACATCGCAGGCGGCGTCCTCTGCGTGGCCACCATGTTCGCCTCGGTCTCTGCGCTCAACCAGGCATGGGCTCGCGAAATCCGCCATCAGGTCCTCGACGCGCAGCGCATGGCGCCCACTCCCGGCGCCGACATGTTCCTCGCCAAGGTCCTCGCCAACTTTCTCTTCGTCACTATTGTTCAAATTGCGCTCGCGCCCGTCTTTGTCGTCATGTACAACCTGCATATCCTCGGCAACGCCTGGCAGCTCGCTCTCGTTCTCCCCCTCGGCACCTGGGCGCTGGTCGCCAACGGAACCTTCTTCGCCGCGCTCTCCATCCGCAGCCGCAACCGCGAGCTGCTTCTCCCGCTCATCTTGTTCCCGATTTTCATTCCTGCCCTGCTCGCCATGGTGCAGGCCACCGGCTCCATCCTCACCGGCGAAAGCGACCCCTCGCTCTGGATCAAGCTCCTCCTCGGCTATGACATCATCTTCACCACCGTCAGCCTGCTCCTCTTCGACGTTGTCCTCCACGCCGAATAGCCGAGTCAGGCGATCTCCGGCTTACTGTTTGACCAGTTCGACGCGGCGGTTGAGGCGCGACCGTCCTCGGAATCGCTTGAAGCGACTGGCGCGTAAGGTCCGTCGCCATAGGGCTGCAGTTGACCGGCAGGCACGCCATATTTTGTGATCAGCGACAGCACGACAGCCGCTGCGCGCCGTTTCGACAGGTCGATGTTGGCAGCCAGTCCGCCCACGTTGTCCGTATGTCCCACGACATAGACCTTGAGCGAGGGGTTTCCCTTGAGCATCTTGGCCACTTCCTGCAGCGCAGGGTCTGACTCGGGCTTCACATCGGCCTTAGCGGTGTCGAAGAGAATGCCATTGACCACGACGTGGCCGGTGCCGGTGATCCGTTGGAGAGATCAGCCGCAGTGGCGACCACATCCTGGGTTAAGGGCGTAAGCACCAGGATGGTTAGCCATATCTTGTTGCCGCCGCCAAAATCAACAAGCATCCAGGTTTTGCCCATATGCGCCGTGATACGGCCCTCGCTGCCTTCCGGGCCGTTATCGATGACGTACGCGGCGGTCTTCAACGCGGTAAGCATGTTGCGCACCACCTGAGGATGGCTCGCAGAATCGGGAAGGACGTACGTTATCTCGGTCAAATCGCCTTCCAGCTTCTTGCGACCATTATTTGGCAGCGGAAATTCAAACTTGTCGTCGTCTGAGTGGGTGCAGTCGTGGATGTAGCTGCCGGGGAAGCGAGTGAGCAGGGGTGAGTCCTTGCAGCCCTTCGCGTCGGGGGTCTGGGCTGCGGAGAGAAGCGCTAAAGACGGCAGGGCAAGGGATAGGAGCACAGCGCGGATGGTTTTCACAGGTTCCTCCTTTCTTGACAACTTCGCTTTGACATCAACAGGGATTGTCATGGCTCGGATCTGTTGCGCCAGGAACGCTGCGGCATTCCCGGCATTGGCCGGCGATGCTTCGTTCCCCGCTCGGAGAGGTGGTGTCGAGATCGGATTCTCACTGCTCTACCAATTCGACCCGGCGATTGAGCGCGCGACCGTCTTCGGATTTGTTTGAGGCAACGGGCGCATACGGTCCATCGCCGTACGGTTGGAGTTGTCCTGCGGGCACGCCATATTTTGTGGTTAACGACAGCACCACAGCCGCTGCGCGCCGTTTCGACAGGTCGATGTTGGCAGCGAGACCACCGGCGTTGTCTGTGTGTCCCACGACATAGACCTTGAGCGTGGGGTCGCCCTTCAGCATCTTGGCCACTTCCTGCAGTGCGGGGTCCGATTCGGGCTTCACGTCGGCCTTGGCGGTGTCGAAAAGGATGCCGTTGACGACCACGTGGCCAGAACCTGTGATGCCGTTGGAGAGATCGGCCGCAGTGGCAACCACATCCTGCGTCAAGGGTGTTTCGGTCACGGTGTACAGCTTATAGTTGCCGCCGCCGACTTCGACGTCGATCCAGGTCTTCCCCATATGCACGGTGAAACAGCAGTTCCCGCCTTCAATGGTGTACCCGGCGTTCCGGAAGGCGGTCACAATGTTGCGTTCCACCTGAGCATCGGTCGCACTGGCGGGAAGGTCGTACTGGATGGAGTGATATTCGCCCTCGAGACTCTTGTCCTCGCTTTTGGGGCCGATACCGTGAAAGGTGTAGACGCTATCTGCTTTGTCATCGCAGGAGTCGATAATGGAGCCGGGAAAACGCGCGATGAGCGGGGAGTCCTTGCATCCAGCGGCGTCCTGGGTTTGAGCCAAGGACACATGGGCCGCAGGCGGCACGGCAAGGGATAACAGCAAGATTCGGAGTGCTTTCATCATTCTCTCCTCGTGAAGTTGTTTGAGCGGGGGACCCGACTTCCAGAACTTCTCCTGCCGGGATGATGGTCAACTTGGCCGGCCTTCAAAGCGGGAGCGGCCGGAGCAGGGCAGGCCGCAGATGGTGCTCAACACCGCTTGGCGGCAGACAGGAAACATTTTGGCCAAGTGTCAGGCAGTCTACTCCACGGGTTGTTCGTCAGTCGAATGAATTCTCGCAACTTCGACGTCATTCTTCACGCCGAGTAAGCGCCAGCACTCTCAGTTTGCCTCGAAGGAGGTACACCGAGCGCATTTGCCGGCGCACATCTGGCATCTCACCCAGGCAGATGTTGGCGAATGCCGCGCAGTGAGCTTTATAGCGCAGACATGGGCAATGGGTTGCCGTACGGTGAGCGAATAGGGAAGGAAGTAATCACATGAGAGATGAAACGGTTGAAAGAACTCCCCGAACCTATTCCGGCGCACTGTTGGCAGTAATCGCAGTGGCGCTGCTACTGGGCATCGGCGGGATGATCTGGAGCTATGCGCTGAGCAACAAACTGGTTACTCAGCAGCAGGCTCTGACGGATGCCGCAGCGCAGAACGCCAAGCTGAGCGCAGCGTTGCAGGATACCAACGCGCGGCTGGATGTAGCCACGGACACGTTGAAGACCTCGCTCGGTCTCACGCAGCAACAGTTGGATACGCGCGCGGCGGCGCTGCAGGTCCGCGAGGCTCGCGAGGAGCAATCGGCAGAACGGCTGGCAACCGCGCAGAAGCAGACTGAGGGGCAGGTCGCCGCAGTTTCCAGCGCCGTGACCGACGTGAAGACGGATGTCGGCGGCGTCAAAACCGATGTGGCGAAGACGCAGAGTGACCTGGCCGACACCAACAGCCAGTTGACGTCGATGAAAGGTGATCTGAACGGCCACAGCACCCTGATTGCGCGGAATAGCGATGAGTTAGAGGTTCTGAAGCACAAGGGCGACCGCAACTACTATCAGTTCACGCTCGCGAAGGGGCTGAAGCAGCAGGTGGGAACCGTGAGCCTGGAGCTGAAGAGAGCCGACTCGAAGCAGAGCAAGTACACCCTCGTTGTCTTTTCCGACGACAAGCAGTACATGAAGAAAGACAAGAGCCTGAATGAGCCGCTTCAGTTTTACAGCGGCAAAGACCCCTTGTTGTTTGAGATTGTGGTCAACAACGTGAGTGCCAGGAACACGGTGACAGGGTATCTGTCTTCTCCGAAGAATGCGCCGGTACCGGATGTGGTTGCTGAGCGATAGGACAGTTCTCCATCTGATTTGCACCAGCGTCGGGTGCCCCACGTCTCGATTTTTGAGACGTGGGATACCTCGGACCCTCGTCCGATGCAACTACGGCGCCGGGATCCTCACCGTATTGGCTCGGCACGAACGGACGCCGCTGCACGCGACCGGATGTAGGCCCTTGTCCAGGCAAACTTCAATGGCGGTGAGATAGTTGTGGCCGCAGCTCACCACGAAACTTGATCGTGGAATGGCAGGATTGTTCGCCGCGAAAAGGTCGATGATCTCATCCGGTGGAAGTGAGATCTGCGAAGAGATAGTCTGCAGTGTCGGCGGGATCGTCACCGACCGGAAAGCAGCCCGCGCGGTTTGGAAAAATGCGTCGGCACTCAATCCGGAGCAGGTTCCGTGCGTCTGCCACTCATGTTCGAGCAAACCTGGCTCCTGGTAAATGTTTTTGTACCGGGCTGGATCGGCTGGCCCTGGCGCATTTGAGCAGTTTTCGGGATACGAGCCATCGTTGTTCTCCGGCCACAAGCCGTGCAGGACAAACGTCGCGTGAGCAGCGCACTCGGCCGCATCGCGATGCGAGTAGCAAAACTCCGGCGACCAGGAAAGATTCAGCAGATAGAAATCGAAGCCCGTCGCGGACGCGGCAATCTGCGGCTGCTCGCGCGATGCCGCATTCCCAGACTCGACGGGGGCGGACCCCAATCCGGTCTGTGGGTTCGATTTGCATCCGGCGAGGAGCAACGGAAGCGCGGCACAGATTCCGATGACGGTCAACTTCATGCGTCGAGAATAGCAGCGCGCGTAATGACAGCGCGCCGAGCTGAAAGCTGGGAGCTGTCTTCCGTTCATTTCCCCGCCATCAGGTTTTTGATCGCATTCCAGTCGATCAGCTGCATCACCTGTTTCGCTAGATCGGTGCCGGTCTGGATGCGGATCACCACGCTCTGCACGGTCAGCAGCTTTGGCGGAGCCGAGCTCAAGCTCCCCTTCACCTGAATATTCTCGCCGCCAGTTCCCGGCCCGGCAGCCGTCGGCGGAGTGAAAGGCCCGAGAAAGACATACGTCACTCGCTGCGCTGCGGTGATGTCGCCGCCGGTTGGAGCCTGCACGTACGGCGCCGATACCGCAAAGCCGCCGGTAGGCAGAGTTGTCACCGTGTGCCCGCCCTTGAAATCCGTGATTCCCACGCTGCTCGAATTGATTGAGACGCTAATGTGAATCTCCGTATGCTCCGCTTCCGCCTTAGTGGCATCGCTCAGCGCATTCTGCGCCGCCACGCCATCGGCAGCATTCATGCTCTTGAGCGCCGCAGCAAATTTCGTCCCCGCCGCCTGCACCGCCTGATCGTATTGCGCGAAGATTGGCGAGCTCTTGTCCAGACCCAGCGTCACAAAGAAGGCTCCGCCTTGGTGCAACTGCTGCTCCGCCAGTTGAAATGGCTTGTCCGCTGTGTGCCGCGGGATCGACGTAAGCGATTGCGCTTCCACTTCGCCCGTGACGCCCCAGCCGTGCGCGGTCAGGTTGTCGATCACTGGCTGCAACGCCGCAGTGAGCCCTTTGCGCGCGTAAGCGTCGAACTTCACTTCGCAATCCGAGGGCGAACGCCACTCCGCCCCAACCAGCTTGTCGTGAATCTGCGCATCGCAGTTGCCAAACGTGCCGGTCGTCGCCTCAGTCGCTGCAGCGTGGGCCAAGCTGAATATGGAAGCAAGCAGGAGCAACGAGGCAATTCGCGCGCGATCGTGCATAACGCAGGATTGTATGCAAGCCTTCGCAGTGCTGCCAAGAAAAAAGCAAAGACCCTTCGTCTTCGCTCTTGACAATCGACAGTCGAATGTCTACTATCATCCTCCATTGAGGGTCGATTGTCTTCCATGGCAAAACAAGCGCAGCGTACGTCGGTTCTTCAGGGCACGCTCGACATGCTGGTTCTGCGGACACTTCTCTACGGCCCCGCTCACGGGCACCAGATCGGCAAGCATATCCAGCGGACGACCAACGATTTTCTGCAGATGCAGCACGGCTCGCTTTATCCCGCGCTGCATCGCCTGGAGCGGCGAGGCTGGGTTGCCGCCAAATGGGAAATGGCCTCGGACCGCAACCGCGAGTTCAAGTATTACCGGCTCACCGAAAAGGGCAGGAAACAGCTAGTGGTCGAGGAGTCGCAGTGGAAGCAGATGGCCGAAGCCGTTGCGCGCGTCATGTGGCCCGTTGCCGAGGAGGGCTGACTTGCGCTGGTGGCAGATCAGGAAACGCGACGACGACCTCGAGCGGGAACTGCGCTCCGACCTTGACCTCGAGGAAGAAGAGCAGCGCGAAAACGGCCTGCTGCCAGACGAGGCCCACTACGCCGCCCGCCGCGCCTTCGGCAACACAACACTCATCCGCGAGCAAACCCGCGAAGCGTGGGGCTGGGCGCCGTTCGAGCGATTTCTTCAAGATTTTCGCTATGCGCTACGCCAGATGAGGAGGGCTCCAGGTTTCGCCGTCGCTGCGATATTCACGCTGGCGCTCGGAATTGGCGCTTCCACAGCCATCTTCTCGGTCGCGGATGCGGTGCTGTTGCGCCCTCTTCCGTATCCCGATCCCCAGCGGATTGTCCGCATCTGGGAACAGGCCCCAGATGGTCACTCGATGAACCTGGCCCAGCCGAACTTCGACGACTTCCGGAGTCAGAGCCACTCTTTTGCTAGCTTGGCGGAGTATGGGTACGGATTGGAATCGATGACCGGCGGAAGCGAACCGGTGCGGGTGACTGCGGCGGCTGTTTCGAGCGACTTCTTCAACGCCTTGGGTGTCCAGCCATTCCTTGGTCGCCCGTTTGCGGCGGACGAGATGCGCCCACACGGCACACCGGCGATCCTCGTCAGCGACGGCTACTGGAAGCGGTATCTGGGCAGCGCACGGGACGTCTCGAAATATCACTTGGTAATTGAGGGGACGGATTATTCCGTTGTCGGCGTGATGCCAGAGGGGTTCGACTTTCCCTCCGGTACCTCGGCATGGATTCCCAGCGAACTTGACCTCGACACTTCGGGCCGCACTGCGCATAACTGGCAGGGAATTGGCCGTCTCCGGGAGGGCGCTACGATTGCGCAGGCGCGAGCCGATCTGGGCACAATCGCCCGCCGCCTGAGAGCGCAGTACGGGAATGAAGTTGATCTTAACAATGCGTCAGTAGTTCTGCTCGCAGATGAGATGGTAGGCGATGTGCGGACAGCCTTGCTGGTGCTGTTCGGAGCCGTAGGAATGCTGCTCCTGGTTGCGTTCGCGAATGTCGCCGGGCTGTTGATTGCGCGAACCTCGGCGCGCACCAGGGAACTGGCGCTACGAACGGCGCTGGGGGCAGGCCGCAGGCGGCTCGCGCATCAGTTCATGGTGGAGTCGTTCGTGCTGTCGCTGGCCGCGGGCGTGGTTGGCGTGCTGATTGCAGGACTCATACTCAGGATACTTCCGGCCATTCTGCCCGCGGACCTGCCGCGTCAGCAGGGAATCGCCATGAATGTGCCGGTGCTGCTGTTTGCCCTTGCGGTAACCGTTGCTGGGTCGCTTTCTCTGGGCTCGTTTGCCGCGTGGCGTGCGGGCAGCGCCAATCTGAGAGATGCGCTGAGCGCCGGAGCCTACCAGCATTCGGGGTCGAGCGCGGCACAACACCTGCGCAGTGCTCTGGTGACGGGCGAGATCGCGATGACGCTGATGGTGCTGGTTGTCGCGGGCTTGCTTGGGCGCAGCTTTATGCGGCTAATTGCGACCAGTCCAGGCTTTCGTTCGGACCACCTGATCACGATGCAGTTTTCGCTTCCTTCAGGAATGAACACACTTGATAGTGGTACCGAAACCGTCGAGGCTGCAGCCATTGCGCGCCAGGCGCATCTGATGGACGATCTGCTGAGTCGCCTGGCCGCGCTGCCCGGCGCTGAGAGCGTAAGTTTGGTTGGCGCGCTTCCGGTTGCAGCCGGGGACGACCTTGCCGATGGAGACTTCCTGATTCTGAATGGAATAAAGCCGCCAACAAATTTCGACGAGTGGGATGTGATTCATCATAGCCCGGCCGACGTAGGTCACGCGCTGTACTGCGTTGCCAGCCGCGGGTACTTCAGTACGCTCGGAATTCCGCTGATCCATGGGCGGTTGTTTGACGAGCAGGACGGCGTAAATTCACCCAATGCCGCCGTCATCAGCGAGACGCTTTCGCGCCAGCGCTGGCCGAATCAGGACCCGATTGGCCAGGTGATCTACTTCGGAAACATGGACGGGAACCCGAAGCCGCTGACGATTGTCGGCATTGTCGGCGATGTCCGCGCACGCGGCCTGGATCGACCCCCGGCAGAGGTGATCTATGTGAATTACCGACAGCGCGGGATGAACGCCAACTCGACGCCCACCATCCTTATGCGCACAACCGCGCCGGAAGATGTGATAGTTCCTCCTGCGCGGTCCATCTTTCACGATCTTGCTCCGGATGCTCCCGTCGCGTTCTCGACCTTCGCAACGGAGATGGGCGGTTGGCTTGCCGATCGCCGTTTTCTGCTGCTGCTGGTCGGCACTTTCGCGGCCGCTGCACTGATGCTGGTCGGCGTAGGTCTTTACGGCGTGATTGCATTCTATGTGACGCGCCGCACGCAGGAGATTGGCATTCGCGTGGCAATCGGGGCACAGCGGGGCACTATTCTGCGGCTGGTGGTCGGAGAAGGACTTCGCTTGGCCGTTTTCGGCGTCGCCATTGGGGTGATCGGGTCACTGATGACGACACGGCTCATTTCGAGTCTGCTGTTCGGCATCAGCCCAGCTGATCCGCTGACATTTGCAGGCATCGTGCTGCTTCTTGTTCTAGTGACGCTGACGGCCTGCTACGTTCCAGCACGCAGGGCTATTAGCGTGGACCCTGTTACGGCATTGCGTCACGAATAGAGGACGCTGACCTAACGGGGACTAGGTTCAAGCTTGGTGCCGAGGAGAGCTGAGATGCGTTGGTGGCAAATCCGTAAACGCGACGCCGACCTCGAACGCGAACTGCGCTCTGACCTTGACCTCGAGGAAGACGAGCAGCGCGAAAACGGTCTGCCACCAAACGAGGCCCGCTATGCCGCCAAGCGCGCCTTTGGCAACCCCACGCTCATCCGCGAGCAAACCCATGAAGCCTGGGGCTGGGCCCCATTCGAGCGCTTCTGGCAGGATGTTCGCTACGCGCTGCGCCAAATGCGCAAGTCGCCAAGGTTTGCGACCGTGGCGGTGCTGACGCTGGCGCTCGCGATTGGGGCGAACGCGTCGGTATTCAGCGTGCTGGATGCCGTGCTGCTACGGCCGCTGGAATTCCCCAACGCCGATCGCCTGGTCGAGATTACGTCGCTGAAGGATGGCAAGCCAGTGGGAACATCGGCGCCGGATGTGAAAGATTTTGCCGCGCAGAGTCGCACCTTCGAAAAGATCGCGGTGTACGACGAGTGGCGCAAGAACGTGAGTGCTTCTCCGGGGGGTGACAACGCTCAGGAGTTGATGGTCGGCCTGGCCCCGCTGGAACTCTTCGAGGCTTTCGGCGTGCAGCCGCTGCTGGGCCGGCTATTCACCCCGGAAGAGGGGCTCGCTGGCCGGAATCACGTCACCCTGATCACCGAAGGCTTCTGGCGCACGCGTTTTCAGCGCGACCCCAAAATCCTCGGGCGGACGCTGACCATCAACGATCAGCCCTACACCATCATCGGCGTCATCCCCGATGTGATTCCGGGTTGGATTAACGCCAGCTACAACCAATTGCGCGGGTTGTCCCTGTGGGAGCCGTTTCTGCCCATGGCCGACGTGTGGAGCGAGCAGTCGCGAAGCGGGCGTGGCTTCGGGACGATTGGACTGCTGAAGCCCGGCGTGACTCGGGATATGGCTCAGGCGGACCTTGCGACCATCGCTCATAATCTCGCGGTGTCCTATCCTGCCGATCAAGATATGGGCGTCGACGTGATACCGCTGGAAAACATGCGCAGCGGTGATCTCAAACCGCTGTTGCTGGTGCTGATGGGGGCCGTGGGCCTGATCCTGCTGATCGCATGCTCCAATCTGGCGGCTCTGCTGCTGGCGAGGAACACAGCGCGGCAGCGCGAGTTTGCAATGCGCAAGGCGCTGGGAGCAGGACGAGCGGCGCTGGTGCGGCAAGTGGTGGCCGAAATGCTGGTGCTCTCGGTCATGGGAAGCGGACTTGGGCTCGGCATGGCATGGGGAACCACGCGAGCGCTGCGAATCAGCGATCCGGGACATTTGCCCCAATTGCTCGAACTGACTCTCGACTGGCGGGTGATGGTGTTTACGCTGGTCGCTGGGCTGGGGACGTGCCTGATCTTCGGCATGGCGCCGGCG
>Ga0187887_10002560_pt1 | contig 14509 bp, 9 predicted proteins | sample June2016WEW_7_10_FD_132977 | JGI IMG/M metagenome (GOLD analysis project Ga0187887, IMG submission 132977) | Peatland microbial communities from SPRUCE experiment site at the Marcell Experimental Forest, Minnesota, USA - June2016WEW_7_10 | ecosystem: Environmental > Terrestrial > Soil > Wetlands...
CCACAGCCTTCCATCGGCCGCTTGCCAACCCGACGGCTGGTGCTCGGGCATGGATGCTTCACTGGTCTTCATTCCATCGGCGGTTTCAAAGCGGACCGGGTTGACGGCGGGGATGCGCCCGTCGGCAAAGTCGTCCAGATCCCTGCGAGGGACCATGTAGATGCCGGTGGTTGTGCTGGCCCAGAGATTGCTATCGCTGTCGAAAAGAACGCGCGTTGCGAAGTCGTCAAAGAGTCCCTCGGCCTTTGAGTAACGAGTCGCCATGCCGTCGCGGATGCGAAAACGGACGACGCCGGGAGTCAGCCCCGCGAGCCAGAGATTTCCTCGACGGTCCTCCATGATTGAGGTGACCGCGAAATTGACGTTGGGCTGCGGAGCTTTTTCCAGAGGCTCTCCGTTGGCGAACTTGAACAATCCTCCCACTGTGCCGAACCACAGCGTTCCGTCAGAGCCCTTGTAGATGGTGTAGGTATAGTCTTTCGACTCAGTCACAGGCGTGGCCTGCCCATGAATCGTATAGGGGCTGGTCACGCCGTCCTTGAAGCGCAAGGCTATCGACTCGGAAGTGGTCACGATGAGGCTCTCGTCATCTTCGCTGATGGCGGAGATGAATGGCTTGTCAAAGCGCCCCTGTCCCAGATAGACCGTGAATTTGCCGTCTTTGTACCGGCTCAACCCTCCTACTGTTCCAGCCCACAGGCTGCCATCTTTGCTTTCGAACAGGGCGCTGCCGTAGACCGCGCCAAAAGGGGCGGGCAGCCCATCTTTGGCGGTGAAAGCGGTGACGGTTCCATCTTTGATGCGCGCCAGTCCGCCGGCGGGACAGAAGACCCAGAGACTGCCATCGTGCGTCTCGATAGCCGTCGCTGTTTGAGTCGATGGCAGCCCTTCTTTTTGCGAGTAGGTGGTTACGGTCGTGTCGCGGAACTGTTCAAGACCGCTGGCCGTGCCGACCCAAAGGCTGCCCTCGCGATCCTCATAGAGTGAGAGAACGCTGTTGTCGGTCAGTCCGTCATCGGTGCGGAACGATGAGACACGGCCATCTCTCAGGCGCATTAGTCCCGACGCGCTCGTGGCGACCCATAGGTTGCCGTTGCGGTCTACCAGGGTTGCGTTGACTTCGCCTTTGATCTGCTCTGGCGCAACGCGCACGGGGGCGGCCCTTGCGGGGCCGGTGCGATAAAGGCCTTCGAGGGTTCCCACCCACAGATTCTGCTCCCGATCTTCCGACAAGGCCGTGGCGGTGTGGTTCTTCAGGCTCCAGGGAGGTGCGGAGAGGCTTCCATCGCGATAGAGGTAGATCCCGTTCGTGCTGCCAATCCAAACGGTTCCGGTGTGATCTTCGGCGAAGTCAAAGATCCAGCCGACGTCCGACCTCAAGAGCCTGGCCGCCTGGTTGTCAATTTTGTAGATTTGATCGTCGGCGCCAATCAGTATCTCGCGCCGCCTGGTCTCGAAGATGCCGCGGACATTCCCATCCGGAAGGGGTGCGGGAGGCAGATAGTCGGAAAAAAAACCTGCCTTGCGTAGCACGGTGCGAGTGGGGGTGCGAATCAGCAGATCGCCATCGGCGTTCAGAGCAATGGCCTTGATCGGCTCATGCAGAGGCTTGTCCTCCACGGCTACATCCACCAGAACAAAGCGCACTCCGTCGAACCGGACCAGTCCCGCGGAGGTTCTCAGCCAGAGATATCCGTCGGGCGATTGGAGGATCTGATAGACGGCTTCTCCGGGCAGGCCGTTCTGCGGAGTCCATTCCCCATGGCCGTACTGGTCGATTTGCTTGCCTGGGTCGAGCGCCAGCAGATTGCCGGCTGGACGAAGCAGCAGAAGCACGGCCAGAGCGAGGCTCCAGCGGCATCTGAGGCTTTTTGGCGCACAAACCAGCCGGGGAGACGTCGACCTCCAACGCCCCGCCAACCTCATGTTCATGCCTCCAAGGCCAAGAAGTCCACTTCGCCGCACCGGATCGCCTCGTCTCGTATCCGCGTCTTCCCCGCAACACCAGAATCGAAAATGTCGCATGATCGGCGGCACCGATGCTGCCGGCGATCGACAGATCCTTTGAATCTCCTCCAAAAAGCTACCGCGCCAGAGACGCTCTGGCAGGGACTCTCTGCCAGTGATTCTCTGGATAGTGCTATCGGCCGTCGAGGGAGGCCGCATCAGGACCCGAGGGTCAATTCGCACCAGAAGTTGGAGACCTGAAGCTGCTCCAAGCGCTGCAATGAGGCATCAAGCCCCCACCAAAAATGAAAAAAGAACGGAGAACCCTTCTGTTCGGTCACAATTCCGCCCGGAACCCATAGTACTCGCCCTGCGGTTTCTTCGCAGTGCCGGTGTGGCGCAGGGGTAACCGTTTCGATCTTTTGGACTTAGAGCATTCTCATGGAGGGACTTGGCAAAGACGGGCAGATTCCTTCAGAGGAGAAGCCGGATCAAGGATTTCTTTATCCAAATCATAAACATGGAGGGGGAATTTGCCGATCATGGGGATGAGGGTGTTTTCTTTACTGTGAGCGTGCCAGTTTTCCGGCTCGCTCGCGACGGCGAGGTTTGCAATGCCGGCAGGCTGGTTTGATCGAATCGGGTTTTCACTCCGGGGCCGGAAGAGCCCCCAGGAGTCCGACGACGAATCTGCGCTCGCAAGGTTCTCGCGCGGTGGCGGATGGACTGCGGTAACGCTTCTTGTTGTTCTTCTGGCGTCGATTGTCGCCGTACCGGTTGTTCGCCATTGGCGCCTGTCGCAGCAATTTGATTCGATCGGCAATCTACGCACCGTGCCCGACGGCAGCAGCGTCACGCTGCGCGGCACGGTTACCTACTCCGATCAGGATCATCTCTACATTCAGGACGATACGGGCGCGGTCAAGATTGCGCTCAAGAATCCCAAAGAGAACTTTGAGGCCGGTCAGATTCTCGTCGTCAAGGCCCGCAAGACCAGCCACTACAACCGTTCGTTAGGTCCCAGCAGCGTCGGCCTGGTGGACGGCGTAGCAATTCCCGATGGTCAGACAGCACTGCCCATGGCCGAGTTGCGCTCCTTCCAGACCCTTCCCAGCCGGTCGGCGAGCAATACCCGCATCCGACTGCAAGGCATCGTGCGCGAAGCGATCTTGGACGACTGGCATTTTCAAGTGGTTTTAGGGCTGGACCGGCATGAGATTCGGGTCATTATGCCGCGCTCGGCCGCGCCCGCCAATCCGTCCGATCTGGTGGATGCCAAGGCAACCTTTGCGGGAGTTCCCGATGTGATTGGCTACGATCGCGGCATTACCCCGATTGTTCGCCTCTGGGCGCCAAATCAAGCGAGCCTGACGATCGATTCACCCCCGCCGGCCGTCATTCCGCTGGTTTCTTCTCTGGAAAACCTGGCGACCCAGCCCGGCTATCAAGAGGGCCATCGCGTCCGCCTTCGCGGCACTGTAATCACGCAAGAACAGTTCAGCGGGGGACAGGTGACCGTCATCAGCGGTGTCCCCGCCCTGCTGCGCGTGCGTGTTAGTAAACCACAGACTCTGAGCCGCGGCACCTTGGTCGAGGTCACCGGCTTCCCCACTTTGGGAGACAACGGGGGAGACGTCGCTGATGCAATCTGCGAGCCGGTCGCATCTCCTCCAGACGCTTTGCCGGTGCAAGCCTCCACTGAAGCCAGTGCTCTGCCTACACTGACCACCGTTTCGGCCATCCGTGCCTTGGACAACCGGGAGGCGGACCGGGCGCATCCGGTGAAGTTGCATGGCGTGGTCACCTACTCCGATACAGACTGGCACTTCTTCTATATGCAGGATTCGACGGGCGGCACCTTTGTCTGGCATGTGAAGACACCGGTGACAGCAGGAGAGGAAGTGGAGGTGGAGGGCACTACCTCCTCGGGCAATTACGCCCCCAACATTACACCGCTCCGCATTCGCAGTTTTGGACCGGGTCGTTTTCCCACGCCGCTGGCCATCACTGCCGCACAGGCCGCTTCTGGAACGGAAGACTCCAGGTGGGTGAGTATCGAAGGGATTGCGCACTCGTTCAAATTGCACTCGATCGGCTCACATGGTGAGGTTCACGGGTCACTGGAACTGGTGACTCAATTGGGCAAGGTGCACATCTGGACATTCAATCTGCCCCTGAAATATCTGGCGGGTCTGGTTGATTGCAATCTCCGCATTAACGGGGCCCTGGGCACCATCTACAACCGCGACGATCAGCTCATCGGCTACACGCTTGCCGTTTCCCGCGCAGAGGATATTACGGTGCTGCAGGCGGCTCCGACCGGAGCTGAGCAGTCCCGGCCGATCCCGATCGCCCATCTGTTTCGCTATTCTGCATCGACCGACTTCAGCCATAGGGTGACAGTACAGGGCACCGTTACGATGAATTCGCTGGACCACGGGCTTTATCTGCAGGATGCCACCGGGGGCCTGCAGGTGCAGGCGCCGTCGGAGGACCTGCAAGTTGGAGATCTGGCCGAGGCGGCGGGCTATGTGGTTCCCGGCGGCACTTATTCACCCATGATGCGCGACGCCATGGTGAGGAAGATCGGGATCGGTTCCCCGCCCGCGCCAGAGATTGCCAATTCGGGGAACATGGATACCCGCCTGGATAACAAGCTCGTGCAGATGGACGGCCGGTTGCTCCGCGTGGTCAACAGTGCGCATGGCAAGACCCTGATGCTTGAGTCTGGGATGCGGACCTTCAACGCGCAGATCGACGACGACATCTCGCTGACCACTTTCGATGCACTGCATCCCGGCAGTCTGCTGCGATTGACCGGCGTCTACCAGGTGCAGCTTGACTCCGACCAGCTTTATCGCGTGGAGGACGCCGATCCGGATTCCTTTATTTTGATGCTGCGGTCACCGGACGATGTCCGGGTGCTCGAGAATGCGCCGTGGTGGACTCAGCAGCGCGTGCTTTACATGCTGGGAATCCTGCTGTTCGTCGCCGGATTCGCGATGGTGTGGGTGACCCTGCTCCGCCGTCAGGTGCGGTCGCAGACCGCCGCGCTGCGCCAGGCGATGGATGCCGCCGAACAAGCCAACCGGGCCAAGAGCCAGTTCCTTGCCAATATGAGCCATGAGATCCGGACTCCGATGAACGGCATCTTCGGCATGACGGAACTGGCTCTCTCGACGGACCTCACGGCTGAGCAGCGCGACTTCCTCACCATGGTCAAGACGTCGGCCGATTCGCTGCTGGTGATCATCAACGACATTCTGGACTATTCGCGCATCGAAGCGGGCAAGTTCACCCTCGATTCGACCCGCTTGTGCATCGCGGATGCCGTGGCGGATGTGCTGAAAGCCTCAGCCCTTGCGGCCGACAAGAAAGGCCTGGAGCTGGCATGGATCGCGGCGCCCGAGGTTCCGGCGGTTCTGCTGGGCGATCCAAACCGCCTGCGTCAGGTGCTGACCAACCTGGTGGGAAACGCCGTCAAGTTCACCGAGGCTGGAGAAGTGGTTGTCACCATCACGGTGGATGCGGTTGAGGGAACCCGCTCGACGCTCCGCTTTGCGGTCCGGGACACCGGCATCGGTATCGAGCAGCGCAACCAGCAGAGAGTCTTTCAGGCATTCGAACAGGAGGACACGTCGACCACGCGCCACTATGGCGGGACGGGACTCGGTTTGGCCATCTCGCGGCGCATGGTGGAGGCCATGGGCGGCCACATCTGGATCGAAAGCGCGCCAGGCGCCGGCACGACCGTCTTTTTCACGGCCGTCTTCGATGAGGCGCCTCAACAGCCTGAGACCGAGCCGCGGACCAGCTTCGACGACATCAGAGGCGTTACCACCCTGGTCATTGACGACAACGCGACGAATCGGCGCATTCTGACGGAGATGACGAGACGCTGGGGCATGAGGTCGAACGGCTCTGCCTCAGGCGCCGAAGGTCTTGCCGAGCTGCTGGGAGCCGCTGAGCGAGGAGAGCCTTACCGGCTCATCCTGCTCGACGAAACGATGCCGGGGATGTGCGGGCTTGAGGTCGTCAAGCGGATCAAGGCCAATCCGCTGCTCAAAGGCGTGGTCATTATGATGCTCAGCTCCAGCGACCAGGTAGCCACCGCAGCGCGCTGCCGCTCCCTTGGTGTGAAGACTTACCTGGTAAAGCCCATTCGTTCGACTGAGTTGCTGACCAGTATCCGCGCGGGGCTGGGCATCCTGGCCGCGCAGCCGGAGGTTGAGCATCTCGCTGCCGCCTCGGTGGGCCGCGCTCTGCGCATCCTGGTGGCTGAAGACAACGCAATCAACCAGAAACTGGCCGTTGCCCTGCTGAACAAGATGGGACATGAAGTAACACTGGCTTGCGACGGCCGCGAAGCTATCGAGATTTATGGCCGCCAGTCCCTCGACATGATTTTTATGGATGTGCAAATGCCGGAGATGGATGGAACCGAGGCCACGGCGCGCATTCGGGCCATGGAAAAGCTGACCGGGAAGCACATTCCCATCATTGCCATGACCGCCTATGCGATGAGCGGAGATCGCGATCGTTACCTCGATACCGGCATGGACGAGTATGTTACCAAGCCGGTCAGTTACAAGCGCGTGGAACAGGCGATTGCCCGTTTCTTCAGCTTTGAAGAGCATTCGGCCGGTTCGGAGGAAGCAGCCGAGCCAGTGGGGAACGTAAGGGACTGAAGACGATGCACGAGACAGGCTTCATTCGCGTAGACACTGCTTTCCAGATCGATCAAGAGGAGGTCCTCGCCCGCGTGGATGGCGATTGCCAACTGCTGAGCGACCTTTGCGATCTGTCGCTGGCGGAACTGCCGCGCATGATGAACTCGCTGACCGAAGCGGTTCGGATCGCGGACGCAAATCTGGTGCATCGCGCCGCCCACCGTCTGAAAGGCTCGCTGAGTGTCTTCGGTCCCGGACCTCATATTCAGGACTGCGAAACCCTGGAAGAGATGGCGCTCAATTACGGCCTGGCGCAAGCTCAAGAAGTTCTAGCTCTCATGGAGAAGCATCTATGCGAGTTCAGCGCCGCTGTCGCCGAATTGGGAAAGGAGACCCATGCGCGTGCTGATCGCCGATGACGATCCTATGCAACGCTTGTACCTGACGCGCTGCATCTCCTCTTGGGGATACGAAACGCTGGTCGCCGAGGACGGCGAGGAGGCGTGGAGAATCCTGCAGGCCGACGACGCCCCGCCGCTGGTGCTGCTGGACTGGATGATGCCGGGCATGGATGGGACGGTTCTCTGCAAGCACATCCGCACTCTCAAGGACCGGCCCTATACCTACGTCGTTCTACTGACCGCAAGGACAAATCAGCAGGATCTGCTGAGCGGCCTCGACGCCGGCGCCGACGACTACATGACCAAGCCGGTCAACACGCCGGAGTTGCAGGCCCGTTTGCGTTCCGGGCAGCGCATCATCGACCTGCAAAACAAACTCCATATCGCCTATGAGACGCAAAAATACCAGGCTACGCATGACTCTCTGACCGAAATCTGGAACCGGCCCGCCATCCTGGATCTGTTCTCTCGCGAGTGCGCCAAGGCGGCGCGGGAAAAATCGGTGATCGGGATTCTCATCGCCGACGTCGATCACTTCAAGATCATCAACGATCAATTCGGCCACGTCTGCGGCGACATTGCGCTGCGCGACATCGCCCGGCGGATGCAGGCCTCATTGCGTCCCTACGATTTCCTCGGACGATACGGCGGAGAAGAGTTTCTCGTCCTCGTTCCAGGATGCGATCCGGAAACGGTCTGCGAAGTAGCCGATCGCATACGTCTGGGGGTGGCCGACCATCCGATCATCGCACGGGACAATGAAATCGTGGTCACGCTGAGCATCGGGGTCAATACCGCCTCTCCTGTCTCGGTGGAACAGCGCGACGAACTGCTTCACCAAGCCGATGAGGCGCTCTATAAAGCCAAACAGAATGGCCGAAACCGGATCGAATGCGTTCAGAGTCTGCAACCCGCAACTTATTGAATCCCGCATAATTCAGAGTTATTCTGTCCATCCAGAAGCCTGCTTCCAGAAGTAGGCGATCAAATGGGAACAGCGGCGCATGCGGCTCAGAGTGCGCCGTGCGGCCTTGCTCAGTTGCCGGTAGTTATGCCAAATTCAATAGAAATAAAAGGCTCGCAGAACGAAAAACCTGGCCGATTTATTTTCTCTCGAGTATCATAAGCTGTAATGAACATAGACCAATGGAACAATTTCTTCCTTATGGTTGGAGGCGGAGCGGCGGCTCTCGCGGGCCTGGTGTTTATAGCCATGTCGATGAATCTTTCGATCATCACTCGGGATGCAACCCATAAGAATCGCGCCGTAGCAACGTTGACGGGCTTCACTGCCGTCTTCATGATCTGTGCATTCGCCCTTATTGGAAATCAAAACTATCAATGGATCGGCGTTGAATGGCTGGTTGTTACACTCGTCCCGACGATTACTTACATTCGAGTCTACGTCCAGGCCACAAAAATAGGCAGAAGCTCCGTAGGTCTCAGCATCGGCCGCTTCATCGTGGGCACAGCCTGTTACGTAGCTCAGATCATAGGTTCTGTCTTGCTTATTTCGGGATATGTTGCCGGACTCTACGTGGCCTCGGCAGCTATGGTGCTTTCCTTCGCTTTCTTTATTTCAGCAGCGTGGCTGCTCATCACCGGCATTCACGAGAATCGGGTTTAGAGCATTTGCGGAAATTGTGTGAACTTAATTACTTCATCATGGGTTGTCGCTCCCTGCTGGTCGCGCCAACTTGAGGTCATGGATTCGGTCTACATTTCCGAAAATGCTATAAATAGCTGTCATTCAACCAAAATCAAGAAGACAATCGTCCCCATCCAAAGCGCGGCGCCGACCTGGTTGCTTGTTTTCGATATGGAAGGCCCTGATCTATCGACGCAGTCTCACATGCAGGGCGCCCGCGCCGGAGTGCATGAGGATGCATTCCGAGCTCCGGTCGCACCGGTAGTGAACCTCGACAGGGTAGTCCTGCCATCTGGGGTCAGAGACGGCCCCTCCTGCCTGGTCGATGAAGAAGACCTTTCCCGCGCCGGTTTCGATGATTCCGCGAGAGCCATCGAAGTCGACAATGGTATCGTCACCTTCGCTGGAAAAGGTCAAGAGCTTCTGCACGGGCTTTGCGACCACTTTATTGCGGGCGGCGGATGTCTGAGCGGCTGAGCGCCCTCCGTTGGCCTGCTCCTTGTGGTGATCCAGCATCTCATCCTGTTCGGCAATGGTTGGAAGCGTAGACGAGAAACTCCAGGCAACGGCTTTTTCATAGGATTTCGCCGGGCACGGGATTCCGCCTTGCGCGCTGAGGCCAGTGATCTGCCCGTCTGGCCCGACTTGATTCTTGAAGATGTCTTTTCCCTTCTCACGCGCAGCTTCCTGATCTTCCGCTTGCGCAGCATCGCCTCCTGGCGCCGGCTGGTCGCTGGTGGCCGTTGACCCATCCGTCTTCCCGCTCTGGGCATCCGGACTTGGCACGGCAAGATTTCCGGCGTTTGCAGCATCAAACTTCAGCAGGATTTCCTTGGAGCACAACACAAAGCCCTGAGAATCCTGAAGGTGGATCTCAACCGATAGAGGGTGCGGCGAATTGGCGACTGCCAGCGCAAAGGCCGCAAGCCGTTCTTGATCGTCGGGTTCGACCGTCAACCGGTAATTGAGACTCTTGTCCCATTCGACGAATAGATGGCCCTTCAAGCCGGCCGCGCTGGAACTGACCGGCCCCAGGTCGTACCGCCCATTCGGGGCGCCCGTAAGCCAGGTAACGCTGGCGACGATCACGCCAAGCAGGATTCCCAGGCCCAGGCCGATCGCGGCATAGACTCTCGTCTGGCTCTCGGCGAACTTCCGAATCCGTTCCCTCAATCCTTGACGAGGTGGCTCCTTGGCTTGATGAAGCGGTTGATAGAAAGCGGGAGCTTCAGCGATGGGCAGAAAGACCGGAGCCTCCACGCTCGCTCGATGAGCTTCTGGAATGGACTCTCGAAAGGAATAAAGCTCCTCACGCTCCTTGCGTTCCTCTTCTGGGCTCTTCCCGGCTGATTCAACGACACGGTAGACATTGACAGGCAGCGGGGCATCTTCGGCTTGCTCGCCGCCAGAAGCGAGCGGGTCAGCCCCGACAGGCTTGTCGAGAGCCGATATGTCCCAATCTTGTCTCTTTTTTCGATTGGGAAACCGTGCATCCTCGTCCATCAGCCACCCCCTCTTCCTGATCGTTGGAGTTAATCAAATTGCAGCACAAATTGCCGTCCGTGAAAACCCTAAACTTGCGCCAGGCTCATCCAAGGTCACCTGCCGGAGCCGAAGAGTGGATGCGGCCGGCGACATCCTCGGAACATACCGGCTTTCTGCCAATGCCCGAAGCCCTTTCCCGGCCCTCGCATCCAATTGAACGGGGCTAAGGGAGGTTAGGAGCAAGCCAAATGATTATAGGCGTTCCAAGAGAGGTCAAGGACAGCGAAGCCCGGGTCGGCGTGACCCCGGCGGGCGTCAAGGCGCTGGCCGAGGCGGGCCACTCGGTGCTCGTCGAGACGCAGGCCGGCGCGCAATCCGGCTTTCCCGACGAGGAGTACCAAAATGCCGGGGCGGAGATCGTCGGCGAGGCAGGCTATGTCTGGGGAAAGGCCGCAATCATAGTCAAAGTCAAAGAGCCGATCGAGAAAGAGTATGCGTTCTTTCGCGAAGGCCTGGTCCTGTTCACTTATCTGCACCTTGCGCCGCAGCCCATGCTGACCGGCACACTGCTCGAATCGAAGGTCATCGGCATTGCCTACGAGACTGTCCGCGACCGCCAGGGCACCTTGCCGCTGCTGACTCCCATGAGCGAAGTCGCGGGCCGCATGAGCGTGCAGGTGGGAGCCGCATATCTTGAAAGAGAACGCGGCGGACGCGGCATTCTGCTGGGCGGCGTGCCGGGTGTCCCTCCGGCGCATGTCACCATCATCGGCGGCGGGGTGGTGGGCACGAATGCGGCCAGAATCGCCGTCGGGCTTGGCGCCAAGACAACCATCGTCGACGTCAACCTCAATCGCCTCCGTGAGCTGGACGACCACTTCGGCGGGCGGCTCTCGACGCTTGCCTCGAACAGCTACAACCTCGCCCATGCCACCCGCGAGGCAGATCTGGTCATTGGCGCGGTGCTGATTCCCGGCGCGACCGCGCCCCGGCTCGTGACCCGCGCCATGGTAGCCCAGATGAAGAAGGGCGCAGTCATTGTGGACGTAGCCATCGACCAGGGCGGCTGCGTGGAGACGGCGCGGCCCACCTCGCACTCCAACCCGAGTTACGTTGTCGATGGCGTGGTGCACTACTGCGTCACCAACATGCCCGGCGCGGTGCCGAATACGTCCACGCTCGCCCTGACCAATGCGACATTTCAGTATCTTCTGCGCATGGCGAATCTTGGGGTGCGCGAGGCCCTGCGACAGGATGCTGGCCTGTCAGAGGGGTTGAACACCTGGCTGGGCAAGCTCACCTGCCGTGGCGTGGCCGAGAGCCAACTGCGGCCGTGGACGCCTGCGACTGGCTTGATCGCGTGAAGCCTGGCTGTGAGATCTCAATGCTTCCAGCCGTTGGCCACTACTCTTCGCCTACAACCCAGAACCGCCTCGTCGTTCCATCTGGAAACAGAAACTCGTAAATGCGGCGATACTCGTAGTCTTGCGGCTTTCCATCCTGGACAATCTTCGCTTTGTAGTCGCCGATCCGCAATACTTCAGCATGCTCCGGCGCTCCTGCGAGCTCGTAAGTTTTTGCGTCGATCACTACGATCAGGTGCTGAATTCCAGGGCATTGGAAAAATACTCTATCGTCGTTGCAATCATCCAACAGGTGCGAGGAGCGGACATGGACGGCAACGGTGTAGTCCGCCGGATTCGGCTTGACCTTCTCCGCCCAGGCCGTCGCGGACACCAGGAGCAGTATTACCAAGATGGATCTCTTCATCGCTTCCTCCGGGGGCCATGATCGCAGAATGGGGCGCTCGCCCGCAACCAGGTGCAAAAAGACTATGGAAAGAATTCCATTGACACTAATATCTGACAGAAATATATCTATTAGTCATATGGCAAAGCGATCAAGCTCCAGCATGGAAGTTCTTCTCGGCCTGTTGACGGTCGCGCCCATGTCGGGCTACGACCTGGGGCAGACCATCCGCGGCTCAGTCGGTCATTTCTGGAATGAGAGCTATGGGCAGATTTATCCCAACCTGAAAGCGCTGGAGGCCGGAGGGTTTGTGAAGTCGGAGAAGGAGCGTCAGAAGGGCAAGCCGGACCGGCACATCTACTCCATCACGAAGAAGGGCCGGGAGCGACTGGTGGCGTGGCTGGCGGTCAAGCCGCAGCCGGAGATTCCCCGCAACGAACTGCTGTTGAAGCTCTTCTTCTCTGCGCAGGCCTCTGCGGAGATTGCGATTCAACACGTGGAGCGCATGGTGGAGAACGAGAGCGGGGCTCTTCGCGGGTTCAAGCAGATAGAGGAACAACTCGCCAAAAACAAAGAGTACCCCGATTCCCCCTACTGGATGATGGCGCTGCGTTTCGGACTGTTGGAAGTGAAGTCGCACCTGCGCTGGGGCGAAGAAACGCTGGACGAGTTGCGCAAGATCGCGAAAAAGCAGCGAAGTCTTTCAGAGACAAAGAAAGAGAAAAAGCATGCAGGGAGATGAAATGGCTGCGTCAGGGAATTCAAATCAACGTCAAAGGCCGGAGCAGATCGCTTCATGGGGCAGGCTGGTTGGCTTTCTGCTGATTGGGGTTGGTGTAGTTGCATTCGGCTTCCTGGCTCAACATGCACCTGCCGGAGGCGGCGGAGCGGCGCCCGGCGAGTTTGCCAGCCACAACAAGGCCATTCCAATTTACCTGATGGCAATCTTCATGGACTGGGCTCTGCTTTATTACTGCTGGGCCGCCGTGCACCATCACGATGGCAACCTGAGAACATTGTCGGGCGGACGATGGACCTCGTGGAAAAGCGTCGTGGTTGACCTTGGAATCGCTTTGCCGTTCTGGCTGTTGTGGGAGGGCGCGGCCTACGGCGTTCATTGGCTGCTGGACCCTCGACTGCTGGGGTCGGGCAGCGCGAAGACGGTCGACAGCCTGTTGCCGCAGAGTCTGCATGAGGTACTCGTTTGGATCGCGATGTGCGTTACCGCGGGCGTTTGCGAGGAGATGGTGTTTCGCGGCTTCGTGCAGCGCCAGTTCCATGCGCTGAGTGGGAGCATCGTGGTGGCAGTGCTGGCGCAGGGCGTGATCTTTGGCCTCTTTCACAGCTACCAGGGCTGGAGGAACGTTGCCGTCATCAGCGTCCTCGGCATCCTGTATGGCGCACTGGCTGCATGGCGCGGGAATGTTCGCGCAAACATCGTCGTCCATGCGTGGACCGACGTGTGGGAGGGATGGCTGAAGTTCCTGGTCTGGAGGTAAGCCATGCCGCGTAGCCCGCTACGCTTCCATCTGATTCCTGTCCCATGCCGACCGGCAGTTCTATAATCGCCCCATGCTCTTCAGCGGCGATCCTCGGCGGCGGCTGGTTGCCTTTTATGCCGGCGGAGTGCTGTTGTTTTTCGCCTTGCTCGGGGCGCTTCAGGCGTTCAATACCTCGAATGTTCACTTTCTTAACCCTGAGACGGCGGGCGAGACGCTGATCTTCACCGGCCTGACCGGGCTCGTCTTCCTGCTGCTGCTGTTGTTGCTGATGCTGCTGTTGAGAAACATTCTCAAGATCTATGCCGGCCAGGGCAGCAGCGGCCTGGGCGCGAGGCTGCGCTCGCGAATGGTGCTGGGCGCGGTGTTGATTGCGCTCACGCCCGCGGTCTTCATGTTTCTCTTCAGCTATCAGTTGATGAACAGGTCGCTGGACCGCTGGTTTTCTCCGAATACCTCTCAGTTGCGCGAGGACTCGACCCGCGTAGTCCAGGAACTGGCGCAATACGTCACCAGCAATGCGCGCGGAGAGGCAGAATCCGTAGCTGCTTCGGGCGCAGCGGAGAAGAGTCTGCCGGAGCTTCAGGATGTGTTGAGTTCGCGTCGCACCACGCTGGATGGCGGGTTTGCCATCGTCTACGGCAAGGACGGGCGCGTCATCACCAGCTTTCAGGCGCCGCCGGAGACGAGCCCCGCCAGCCTGCTGCCGTGGCTGGACGAAGGGGAGCAGGAAAAATCTGTATTGCTGCATGGGCCGCTCTCGGCGAGTCTGCTTTCAGCGGCGCGGCGCAGCGACGAGCCGGTGATCAGCGTGGCGGGCGCGGAGTACGCGCTCGGCATATCGGCTACCGTTTCGGGCAAAGTGGTTGTGACGGCGCTTCCCATGCCCCAGGGACTGAGCCAGACTGCCAAGCGCATTCGCTCCGGCTCGGCCACTTACTCTGAGCTCTTCCGCGCGCGCAATCGCATTCGCACCATGTTTTTCCTTCTCTTGCTGCTGATTACCGTCTTTGTCTTCTTTCTGAGCGTGTGGATGGCGCGGTTTCTGTCGAACCAGATCACCCGCCCGGTGGAGGGGTTGGGCGTGGCGATGGCCGAGATCGCGGCCGG
>Ga0187887_10002567_pt1 | contig 14497 bp, 15 predicted proteins | sample June2016WEW_7_10_FD_132977 | JGI IMG/M metagenome (GOLD analysis project Ga0187887, IMG submission 132977) | Peatland microbial communities from SPRUCE experiment site at the Marcell Experimental Forest, Minnesota, USA - June2016WEW_7_10 | ecosystem: Environmental > Terrestrial > Soil >...
GCTAAGTCTCGCTTTTCATGCCTTTGCCCTGTTTGTGCTTTTTGGCGGAGCTGCCGCCACCTTCAAACTCAATAATAAAATACAAACAACTCTGGAATAATAATGGCTGCGAAATCACGGTAGCTAAAAAGCTGCATGTACCAACTGGCAAACATCCCGATGACTACGAGGTTCATTTTATATATTTGAAACTATTGATTTTAAATTACCAATAAGCCAAATGTTGGAACGGTTTATCGATGACCACCGACATCAATGCGGCGAGCAGCTTTGAAAACATCTTTATCTGAATGTGGGTAGGGTATTTTGCCTGCTTTTATTGCCTGAGCTACTGCAAGCAGGCGCAAAGTAAAAGGATGATTCGGTTCGAGTTCATTAGCTCGGTAAAGGGCATCAATTGCTTTAGAAGCATTGCCGCAAAGTAATTGTCCGAGTCCAAGGTTCGAATAGAGACTTCCGTCTTCCGGGCGGTTTTTAATAGCGTCTTCGGTTAAATTAACTCCTTCACTGAAATGCCCAAGCTGTAATGCAATAATTCCAGCCTCACGAGCAAATCCCGATATGGTTGGATTCCCGTGATGCGCCTTTAACATTAATTCAAAAGCTAGTTTCGATTCTCCGAGACGATGGAGAGCTTTGGCTTTCATGAAATACGTTGCCCAGTTCTGCGGATTCATTTTTAGAACTTCATCATAGAGCCCGATAGCTTTCCGCAGACGTATTCTGGCAAACAGATTTGGCTTCGCAGATAAAGGCTGACCATCTACCATAATGTCATTTCTGATTAGGTCATTTGCTTGCTTGTAAAGCTTATTGTGTCTTGCAATTTCTTCTTTCTTTAGTCCTGTTGCCATTCCCCCTCCGCAGATTTAGTCATTAGCTCGTCTAAAATACACAATGTCATATATTGACCATTGTTGACATCATAATATTTTATGTGTTCGAAATTCAAGCCCACACGTACTCATAGAATGGCAAACCTCCCGATGTTTGTTTACCTGATGCGAAGACTAAAGTTTCTCTATGTTTGTATTCCAATGATATCTATATTAAACTAATTTCAACCTCGCTTGAATGCGAGCCAACCGAATCTCAGGCGAGGCGATATCATTGAACATCAAAGAATAGGTCGTGAAATTGAATGTGCAAAGATGTACCTGCTGATGTATTGGTATTGATGAATCTATTTGTAACCAATTTAAAATCGCACGTCAAAAACATCGAAGAAATAAACCCAAATTTTGAAAAATTATGGCAATCCGCCCAAGACAAATTCACGTCTTGGTCGAACAAGCTAGAAGAGAAAAACCATTCGGTGAATTTCACCTCTTCTCTAAACCTTAAGCTTTATTTTCTTCGATGTGTAGTTGACACTTATCACAACGACAATATTAGGACTAATCAAGAAATTAACGGTTTAATCATCGGCAGTGAGCCCATCGGAAAAAAAGAATTGACGTTGGGTAATAAAGTTTATCAGGTGATTAACAGCAGTATTTCCGAACGATATGGAATAATGCTGACATTGAAAGACGCGAAAGGCAAAAATATTACCTGGGAATATTTCGATTAACCCGAACGTACTCATGGAATGGCAAACATCCCGATATTGATTTGGAGATAATATATTTTATTCCTTCAATATCTCAAACTTGCCAGAAGCCGAAATTCTCGCTGTGATTCCGTTTCAGTTTTTTCTTTAAAGGGAAAGGATTTTTCAAATTCCATAAATTTTTTCGCATCAACTTCAAAAGCATGACTCTCAATAAACTTTCCTGATATGCTACGTAACGCTCCCACTTTCAATTCCAAAACTTGTAAGGCTACTGCAAATTTGTCGTCTGCCGTTTTAATTCCATATTTTTCAGCGCATCTAAAACCGAAACGACTATAATATCTTGGGTCTCCGTATATGCAAATCGCCGGATAGCCAATATCTCTTGCAAGATTAGTAGTATGACGAATCAGAGTGCTTCCTACGCCTTGTTTTTGATAATTAGGCAGCACGCTTAAAGGCCCGAAACTAATAACTTCGTTTTCGGCTCCCATTTCGTCTCTAACAACACCACGGCTATATGCAATATGGCCAACAATTTTCTTTGCATTTTGTGCAACGAAAGTTAGCTCAGGAATAAAATCTTTGCTATTTCTGAGATTATGCAGAATAAAGTGTTCGTCACAACCTAGAGTGTGTATATTCCAAAACGCTTCGCGAGTCAATTCTTCATCAATGCTATAATCATTGGCATTTTCATTTCTTATAATTAGATTCATATTTTTCAGCTCAAAGACATACTTCGATTAAATTATACTCAGTAGCAGACAAACTACTATCATTGTTGACATCATAATACCTAACTTGTTCGGAATTCAAGCCCACACGTACTCATGGAAAGGCAAACATCCCGATGTTAGTTAAATTATAGGTATGACTTGTGCGAGACCTCTTTCATTTTACTTTAAATCCAGACAGGCAAGATAATCATAGCGCAGTCATTCCGCGAATATGTTTAGGTTTGAAACAAAAGAACGATAATTGTAAACTTAGAAAAACGATATGTTAGTTGTAATATAAACACTTTAACGAATTATATAATAGGCGGGAGATACCTATGTTGACTGTGGAAGAGTATTTAAAATTGATTCGTGATTTTCCAAAATTTCCAAATGAACCTAAAATTCAAGAAGAGTATTTAACAAAATACTGGCTTACAAAAGAGGAACTGAATAATGTTTGGATAGATATTATGACCCGAATATTTAATTCAAATTTCAGAAATTTGCGAGACCGCGTTTTTAAAGAAGATTTTGATTTTATCGTTACGCCAGGGAGTACATTGTTACGCAAACAAGAATTAGAATTATTACAATCTTGTATGAAAATCACTGAGGACAAATATTTTATAGCAATTGAAGACGTTGAAGTAAATCCCGAGGAAAAACGTACGGAATTTGGTTTGCCATTGCGTTTCAGATTCCCCTCAAACGTATCTAATGAAGACATTATGAGCGGGGGATGGTTATCTTGGGATGTATTTAACCGCCCGATACGTAATTTCAGGGTATTTGGTGACAGCGGCAGATGGGGTGTATACTCGGAATATGATTACGAGATGCCATTATTTATTATAGGATTTCACAGAAATTATTCTTATTTGTTTCATAGCAAGTTTATAGTTCCAACAGAAGATGCGCCAGAAGAATATGTGCCAGAATTTGAATGGGCACGTAAGTTTGGTGTTAAATTCCCTCAAACAGATTAATTATAAATCTGAATAATAAATTTGATGGCTTCATATTAACAGGCAGCCGAGACGTACTCATGAAATGGCAGACATCCTGATAATGGCATGACCATTTTACTATTCTTTTATTTCTGCTATAATCTCATCAATTTAATTATTATCTAATTCAAACGGCTTTTACATGAATAAAGTTTTAAAATTGGTTTCCTTTATTTTCCTGTGTTGCTCCCCGATATTGGTTTCAGCATGTGTTAATACGCAGACTGAAGCGAATACCGCGATTAAAAACCTGCAAAAAAATGTTCCCTATACAATAATTGTGCCCACATATTTTCCTAGAGGGATAAGCCTTGTTCCATCAACGATTACAGAACCTGCCACTGACAACAATCTAAACGCGGTATATTTTGAAATTCTGTATGGTTTTAATGCCGATAAAATAATTATTTTAGATGAAGAAAACTACCACTCGAATCTGGTCCCAATTAATCCTTGGGGTACTTTTACTAAAAATGGTGTGGATGTAACATATGAAGTGACTTATAACGGACCACCGGATAAACCATATCAAGGGTTCTTTTACGAATGGAATAGCAACGGAGTAAATTTCCAAATGACTATCTTCGGATACACCCAAGCCGAAGGCCAAAAAGTTGTGGAATCAATGATTAATTAATCTATCAGCTTATGGGAACGTACTCATGGAATGGCACCGGCATCCCCAATCCCAATCACCCGCTACTTTTCAAATCCGCCCTTCAACTGGTTATAGGTGTCCGCCACCGCTTCCGGGATGACCCGCAGCCCGCCGATGACCGGCATAAAATTAGTATCGCCCTGCCAGCGCGGCACGATGTGCGTGTGGATGTGGTCGGCCTGGCCGGCCCCGGCCACCGCCCCGATGTTCATCCCCACGTTAAAACCGGTCGGTTTAAAGGTCGCTTTCAGCACCGTCACCGATTTGGCCATCAAATCCATATGCTCGTGGAGTTCCCGCTTCGGTAATTTATCCAGATGCGCGATGTGCCGGTAGGGCGCCACCAGCAAATGCCCCGGATTGTAGGGGTAATTATTCATCATGATGAAATTCCATTTCCCGCGGTACAAAATCAGGTTGCATTCATCGTCGTCTTCGTTCGGCAAATCGCAGAGGAAACAGCCTTGCGGTTTCTCCATACGGATGTAGCCAATGCGCCACGGCGCCCAGATCTGTTCCATTTTCCATCTCCGGATATTTAATTACCGTTTAATATTTTAATCGGCTTGTACTGACAAGTCAAAGCGAATACGAAATAGACGCAAATCGGCCTTTTTTTGTTTATTACCCGGTTGCTCTTCATTCTCCGGCTCCCTTGAGACCGCAGACGAAATACTTTTGCTTGAACATATCAGTTTGTTGAGCTGAGTACCTGCGGAAACAAAATGTCGAGGCGGGGGAGGAGGTGAATTCAAAGCGTGAGCACAGTACAACCATACTATAGGGCCATGTCCGGTTGTATTTATCGCTGCCGGCGCAATTTGTTGAATATTCACATAAAGGCACTCAATTAGCAGTGGAAGTAATCGGTTCGTCGCCGGGAGGGTTCACCGTTGAACCGCCTTGTGAATAATTAACCAGAATATCATTTTCCCCGGGTTTCAAATTGATATCGAATTGTTTACTTACACCCCCGCCGGATAAATCATTACTATCCGCCGAGTGCGGAGTTACCAGCACTTCAAGTACTCCCGGCGGGAAAAAGTGCTGGCCGATGTTTACATTCATTATTTCAATATCAGCCTGGTTGGGGATATTAACCTTTTGCCATGACCACCCGAATTCGCCGCCGGGTTTAATCAGGTTCACCTGCACATACGGATAATTGGTGGGAGTGCCCATGATCGTGACATTAAACCAGGAAGGTAAATAAAATGATGATGCAGCGGCGTCAGTCGTTGGGGAAGGAAAGATATCTAAATATACATTATATTTAGCATCAAGCTTAGGGTCGTAATGTAGTGTGTATGCAAATTGATTATATGTTTTTTGAACCGAGTTATCCTCATAGGCATCGTAGGCAGAGTCCCCGCTCACCGTCATCAGTTTAATCATATTTTCGACTGCACTGTCGGCGACATAACCGGCGACTGGTTTATCCCAACCCAGAACAACTTTGGCGCCGTTTTCCAAAAATATTTTGTTAAAATAGCTCCCGTAACAGGTTGCCATTTGCACATAACTGCCGGGAAGCTGGCCTATTTTTTGTTTCAACAGATCCCCTCTGATCATAAAGCTATAAATGGTTGTGTTTTCATCGTTGGTTTTATCTACGTTAGTAATGATAAGTTGCCCGTATTTCTTCCAATTGATATACTGCACATTACTTTTATATTGCGCCTCGGTCATATTGCAAAATTGCAAATAAATATCACTGAAGTCTATCCCGTGCCGCACATCGCCATGCCCGAAAAACAGGATGATGCCGTACTGACTTAAGTTAAAATAATCGTCCGGCGTGACCACCAGATTACCCGGCGCATTGTCACCGGTGTTCATATCAACCGTGATATTATTGTTTGTCCAGCCGTAAGATTTTAAATCAGCCACAATATCAGCCGGTGCATCGGTGACGTTCTCAGGCTTTAAAGGGCACAAAATTAGTACCCGGGTTGATTTTGTTGTCGAATTCGGTGGGGGGCTGGCAGTAGTCGTATCAAAATTCCCGGATTCATCAGTTTTTGTTCGCGGCAAAGTAAAATCGACATTTAAAAAGTTTGAATTACTTAAGCCGGTTTCAAATATCCCGGTATCCTGAGATAGGGTATTTGAAATTGTGTCGTCCGGGATACTGCTGCCCGTGGACGGGACATCGCTGTCATAAGTATCGACCGCTGCTTCATCCCCGTCTTTATAGGTAATAAATATGGTGTAACCGTCGTCGCCCAATTCTGCACTGGCCACCCCGCTCTCAGCGTTAAGCTGGCTGACCAGTTGTTGTCTGGCGGTATCTTCATCGGTGTTGGCTTTGAGGTTACTATAATCCGTATATGCCGAAGTTAATAGCTGACTGTCAGTATCACTAAAATCAGCAGGATAATTTCCCTTAACGGAAGAAGTGCCGGAGCTGCCTGTTCCATTATTCCCGGAACATCCGATAAAAGATGTCATCAATGTAACCGCGATAAGAAGAGTTAGCAACAGCGGCAGTAATTTTTTCAGCGGCAGCATTTTAATACCCGCATTTTACAAATATTCAGATAAACATAAAAGCATTAAATATTTTATTGCAATTATCAGGGAATTTAAAATCGTTGTCAATGGTCAATGCTTCTCCAACTTAAAGAACGGCTTAATACGGGAAAATACGTACAAGTTGATAAGGGTAAATTAGGATAATATTTTTCACTTATTTTATGGAATCTCCCTCCTTCCCAGGGCTTGCAGTCCGCCTCAGGAGGAAGGGATTAAAGGAGAATGACAAATTTCAATAAATCCTCATATAGTTTGTAAAAAAGAGCCCTATCCCTTATCATAGAATCATCGTGGATAACGTAAATCAATCGCAGGAAACAATCACTTTTCTCGGCACCGGCGGCGCCCGCTTCATGATTATCAGCCAGTTGCTCGCCTCCGGTGGCCTCTGGTTTAATTTTGATGGCACGCAAATCCTGATGGACCCCGGCCCGGGTTGCATCGTGCAGGTTACCAAACGTAAGTTGAACCCTCAGGAATTGAGCGCGATTATCGTTTCCCACCGCCACCTCGACCATTCGGCGGACCTCAACGTCATGACCGAAGCCATGACCGACGGCGGTTTCAACAAACACGGCCTGCTTTTCACGCCCCGGGACGCCATCGAATCGGACTCCATCCTGCACAGCTACCTGAAAAAAAGTCTCGAAGGCATCGAATATCTGGAAGCCGGGAAGACTTACGGCGTGGGGAATGTTTCCTTTACCGCGCCGGTACGCCACGTGCATATGGTGGAGAATTACGGCCTGATTTTCAAGACCAAAAAACACACCATCGCCTACATCACCGATACCCGCTATTTTGAAGGGCTCGGCAGCTACTACCGCGGCGATTTGCTGATGTTGAACCTCACTTTCCTGCATCCGCGCACCACCCCGAACCGCCCTGGCGCCCCGATGGACCACCTTTCCGAGCCGGATGCCGAACGCTTAATCAAGGAAATTAAGCCGAAAACCACCATTCTGACTCATTTCGGCATGGGCGTCTGGAAAGCTAACCCGGCATCGGTCGCGTCCGCCCTCACGGAAAAAACCGGCAGCAAGGTCATCGCCGCCACCGACGGCCTGGTTTATGATTTGGCCGATTTGGACAAAATATAATCCGGATAACCGGTCATTCTGAGCCCCGGCGAAACCGGGACGAAGAATCTCCGTCTCTACTTGATAGGCTCGGAGACCCTTCGTCCGCCTCAGGCGGGCTCAGGGTGATATAAAATAAGGGGAAAAATTGACCAATCTTGACGCCATCCTGCATAAAGTCCAGAAACCTGCCCGTTATACCGGCGGGGAATGGAACAGCATTATTAAAGACTGGGACCAGACGCCGGTGCGCGTCGCGCTGTCTTATCCGGACGTTTATGAAATCGGCATGTCCAATATGGCGCTGCCGATTCTTTACGAATTACTAAATGCCCAGCCGGACGTTCTGGCCGAACGGGTCTTTCCGCCCTGGACGGACATGGCTTCAGAAATGAAAGCGCATAACATCCCCTTATTCAGCCTGGAAACCAAACATCCGGTCGCCGAATTCGACCTGCTGGGTTTCTCGCTCGGGCACGAAATGACCTATACCAACGTGCTGGAAATTCTGTCGCTTTCAAAGATTCCGGTCCTGGCGGCAGAAAGGGATGAAACTCATCCGCTGGTAATTGCCGGCGGCACCTGCGTGCTCAACCCGGAGCCGGTTGCCGATTTCTTCGATTTTTTTGTCATCGGGGACGGGGAAGAAGTCGTACTGGAACTGCTGCCGTTAATCCGCGACTGGAAAGCTAAAAAACTGTCCAAACCGCAGCTGCTGTACGCCGTCGCGAAAATTGAAGGCATCTACGTACCCGGACTGTACAAGGTGGAATATCAGCCGGACGGTACGCTGAGAAGTTTTACGCCGGCGGCCCCGGAAGCCAAACCGGTCGTCAAAAGACGGGTTGTGAAAAAACTGCCGGCGGCGGTCGTCAAACCCATCGTTTCCTACATCGAAACCATCCACGACCGCGGCGCCGTCGAGATTCAGCGCGGCTGCACCCGCGGCTGCCGCTTCTGTCAGGCCGGGATGATTTACCGCCCGATGCGCGTGCGTCCCCAGGACGAAATCGAAGCGGCTGTCGGGGAAATCCTGAATAATTGTGGCTACGACGAGGTCTCGCTGGTGTCGTTGAGCTCCGGCGATTATCCGGGCATTGACGAACTGGTGGGGAAATTGTCCAAAAACAATCAGAATTTATCCTTGTCGTTACCCAGCCTGCACCTCAACAGTTTTTCACTGGAGCTGATGGAGGCGTTATCGCCGCGCAAGAAAATGGGCTTGACCTTTGCGCCGGAAGCCGGCAGCGACCGCATGCGGCGGGTCATCAACAAACAGCTCACCGAGCAGGAAATCCTGGACACTTTCGCCGAAGTCTTTCAGAAAGGCTGGCTGAGCGTCAAACTGTATTTCATGATCGGGCTGCCGACCGAAACCAGAGAAGATATCGAAGCCATCGGGCAGCTGGTGGATAAAATCCGCGACCAGGCGCGTAAGAATTCCGGCAAAACGCCGCAAATCCGGGTCAACGCGTCCACCTTTGTGCCTAAGGCGCACACGCCGTTCCAGTGGTTCGGGCAGAATACCGAAGCCGAGCTGGCGGCGAAACACGAAATATTAGGCGCGGCGCTGCAGCGAAGGGGCACCAGACTCTCCTGGGGCAACGTCAAGGTCAGTTTACTGGAGGCAGCCTTGTCGCGGGGCGACCGGCGCTTAGGCCGGGTTATTTACCGCGCCTGGCAGATGGGCGCCGTCTTCGATGCCTGGGATGAACTGTTTAAATGGGAAATCTGGGAAAAGGCTTTTAATGAAGAAGGACTTGACATAAAATTTTACGCGCAGCGGGAACGGTCTCAGGATGAACTGCTGCCGTGGGCATTTATCGATGTCGGTGTCAGCCAGGAATATCTAAAGGCTGAATATAGCAAGGCCCTTGCCGCCGAAGTCACCCCCGATTGCCGCCTCGGCCCCTGCAACGCCTGCGGCTTAGAAACATGGGAAACGGCCTGTAGGAATTAACTCCCCACTGTTGTTCCCGCGAACGCGGGAATCTTGAGCCCGCAGGCGAAATACTTTTGCTATTCAAGCAAAACGTACAACTAACCGACTTTGAAAATCAAATGTCTGATAAGCTTAAAATGAGGGAGATTATTATCTTGGGCCAACGAGGCTCGTAACCTCTACTGTCGTTCCCGCGCAGGCGGGAATCCATCAAACCGGATTCGGTTAAAAACAAAGGTCTGTTAATGCTGACATGTCAGATAATCATTTTATAATCTCATCATACAGGTCTTTCCAGTCCGGGTTCATTTTCTCGATTAAATCCAATTTCCACCGTCTTCTCCACTTTTTTATCTGCTTTTCCTTGTTGATAGCGGATTCTATACTTTTGGTCTGCTCGTACCATACCAATCGGTGAACATGGTATCGCTTTGTGAAACCTTCAACCAGATCATTCTTATGCTGCCACGTACGGGAGGGGATGTTACTGCTGACTCCCGTGTACAGTGTGCCGTATGGTTTGCTGGCGAGAATATAGACGTAGTAATACTTTTCTCGCATTTCCATGCTCACTATCAGACCATATTAGTACAACAATGATGTTTGATGGATTCCTGTTTTCACAGGAAAGACAGTCGGTGAAATTTTATTGATGCTGAGCATGGTATCCGGCGGGAGTGAAGAATGTTTAATCCTAAACATTTCCTAAAGAAAAAATACGGCATAAAAAAACACTCCCGCGCTGGGGAGTGTTTAAGATTTCCTATTTAAATCGTCGATGTCCACGAAAAACTACATCACTTAAAACACGTTTCAGACGTCCTTGTTTTCCAAGTAGTGATGGTTTTACGTGATTGCCAACAGGAATAGTCCTGACCCGGTATTTTTAGACTATTTCGAGGGTGGCTTTAGTACCTTTCTTTGCCGCCTTCACCCTGATCAGAGTCCGCATTGCTTCCGCGATGCGTCCCTGCTTGCCAATCACCCGGCCCTTGTCTTCATCGGCGACTTTGAGCTTCAGGATAATACCTTGCTCATCCTGTTCCTCGGTCACCACGACACTATCAGGCGCGTTGACGATTGACTTGGCAATGTACTCGACTAGGTCCTTCATGTTTTCTCCTTGACAGTTTTGGACTTCTCCATGATGCCTAATTTCTTGAGCAGTCTGGCAACAGTCGCTGTCGGTTGGGCTCCCTGACTCAACCATTTAAGGGCTTCTTCTTCCTTGATAACGACTGTTTCCGGCTCAGTTCTAGGATCATAGTGTCCAATGACACTGATGAAAGCACCGTCACGGGGTGCTCGACTATCAGTTACAACTATCCGATAGCTTGGCTTTTTGGTGGCTCCGGTTCTGCGTAATCTTATCTTAACCATAGTGAGAGTATTATGCCGTAACTGATAGCAGGTTGTCAAGATGGCGTCCAATCGCTATAATCGGTTTGTGCATTTTAATCGGCTCCACGACTGGAATTTGACCACCTCGCAGGCTCGGGATTTGCAAAACCGGCTGGCTTTGGATGTCTGCTGTTTGGGCAATGTGGTGGAACCGCGTTTTATCGCCGGCATCGATGTTTCTTCTCCGTTAAGGGCACGCGGCATGGGCACCGCCGCTGTCGTTGTCCTGGCATATCCTGGTCTGGAATTAGTGGAAACCCAAACCGTCCGCGGTCAGATTGATTTTCCTTATGTGCCAGGGCTTTTATCTTTCCGGGAAGCGCCGCTGATTCTGCAGGCTTTCGAAAAAATTGAGCATGTACCGGACCTGATTATCGTGGACGGGCAGGGCATCGCGCACCCGCGCCGAATGGGGATTGCCGCCCACCTCGGGCTTTTCTTTGATATCCCCACCATCGGCTGCGCCAAATCACGGCTTTGCGGCACCTATGTTGAACCGGCGCCCGCAGCGGGTAATTTTGAAGAATTGATCGATAACGGGGAAAGCGTCGGCGTGGTTTTACGCACGAAAAACAATGTCAAACCGCTTTTCATTTCCGTCGGCAACAACATTGCCATTGAAGACGCTGTTTTCTGGATCATGCGCTGCTGCCGCGGCTACCGCCTCCCCGAACCCATCCGTTTTGCCCATCAGGCGGCGGGGAATTTCAAAAGTGAAAATAATTAGCAACAGGAAAAACAGTTGAAATTTATCACTCTCCTTTAATCCCTCACAGAAGGAGAAATCGGCACACTTTCAGATTGCTTCTTACCGGGGAGTTCGATGACTTGAGGCGGAATCAATCCCCGGATCTCAATTCTATCGTTAAATACTGTAACGTGAATATCAAACATCTGTAAAATACCGTGCCAATTCTTCTTCAGGAGTTCCATCAGACCGGCTGGAGTTGCCTTCAGAATTCCCCGGGGAATCATAGTTTTATGGACAATATCAGCGCCTTGTATTTTAAAATCGGTCATGTCCGTCAACTTTCCTATTTCCATCTTACCATCGGTTTCACGCCACTGATTAAAACCAAACGGCACGAATATTTCGCCTATTGACCCGAAAAATCCGAAAGGATTTAACAGCAGATGTCCTTTATAATTCTGTATTATGATTAAAATTATGGAAAACGATTCTTTAATTATAAAAAATACTGCGGAATACAAAGAGCCGTCTGTTTCTGAAGTTATCAAATTACTGCGGTCTTCAAACGATGGGCTTGCCGAATCTGAAGCCATTCAGCGGCTGCAGAAATTCGGTTTTAACGAAGTTTCTGAGAAAAAACAGAATCTGCTTTTTGCATTTCTAAAACGCTATTGGGGCCCGATGCCGTGGCTTCTGGAACTGGCGATTATTCTCTCGGTTGCGCTCAAGCATTATCTGGAAGCCGGTATCATTTTTGCTTTGCTTACGATCAATACTGTTATCGGCCAAATTCAATCGCGCGGTTCGCAAAAAGCACTGGCAGCTTTAAAGAAACGGTTAGCAATTAATGCACGCGTGCTGCGGGATGGGAATTGGTCAACTAAGCCCGCTAGGGAAATTGTACCCGGCGATATTATTTCTGTCGGTTTGGGTGATATTGTCCCTGCTGATGCCAAAATAATCAGCGGGGGCATTTCTATCGACCAGTCAATCTTGACCGGAGAGTCTCTCACGGTGTCCGCACGGGAATCTGCCGTCATTTACTCCGGCTCCATCGTCAAGCGGGGAGAGGCTAAATGTGTCGTAGTGAACACCGGCGCAAATACCTACTTCGGTAAAACTGCCGAACTGGTTAAGACTGCCAGGCCTAAATCTCACCAGGAACAGATAATGCTGGCCATCGTCAAATACATGATGTATTTGGGAATCGCCGCCTTGATTCTGGTCGCTATTTATGGCGTGGTTATTGGTACCGGGTTCGTTTCGATATTGACCTTCGCAATCATCTTCCTGATGGGAGCAGTACCTGTTGCTCTCCCGGCGGTTTTAGCCATTGTCCAGTCGGTGGGAGCCGTGGAGTTATCGAAAAAAGGTGTGCTGGTGACGAGACTGGATTCAATTGAAGATGCGGCTTCAATTAATATATTGTGCCTCGACAAAACGGGGACCATTACGCAAAATCAACTCGCTGTTGGTGAAATAATTCCTTTTGGCGACATTACCACTAATGAAGTTATAATGCTGGCCGGTCTGGCCTGCCAGGCGCAAAGCAAAGATACGATAGATACCGCGTTATTACAATATTCCAGATCAATAGATATCGATATTGAATCCCACCAATGTGTTTCATTTACCCCTTTTGAGCCCGCCACCAAAAGGTCGGAAGCGATAATTGCCTCCGGTGAAAAGACCTTCAGGGTCATCAAAGGCGCGCCTCAGACAGTAATTTCGCTCTGCAAAACGCTCGACGAAGCATCCCAAAAGAATTTGAACCAAAAAGTGGAAGAACTGTCGCAAAAGGGATACCGTGCTCTCGGCGTCGCCAGGTCACACGTTGGCGATTTGGAAAATCTGCAATTCGTCGGGCTGGTATCATTGGCTGATCCCCCGCGGCCGGACTCCAAAAATATGATAGATGGTATCAGGGAACTGGGAATAAAACCGTTAATGCTGACCGGGGACAACATCGCCATCGCTAAGGAAATTGCCGGTCAGGTCGGAATTGGTAATAGAATAATCAGAATGGACGACATCCGGAATTTGGATGAAACCGAGCAGGCCAAAATCATTGATGAATCTGATGGGTTTGCCGAGATATACCCCGAAGACAAATACAAAATAGTTAAACTGCTTCAATCCAAAGGCCATATGGTCGGTATGACCGGGGATGGTGTTAATGACGCCCCGGCGCTAAAACAGGCTGAACTTGGAATCGCGGTCAGCAGCTCTACAGATGTGGCCAAGGCGTCAGCGAGTATGGTCTTGACCGAACCCGGCGTCGCCGTAATCATAGAAGCTTTGAAAACCAGCCGGCATATTTACCAGCGGATGCTGACCTGGGTCATCAATAAAGTAACCAAGGTCATTCAGGTCATCGGCCTCCTGACCATCGGCTTTTTCTGGTTTCACGACTTAGTTGTGTCTTTGCTGGGAATGACTCTCTTAATATTTGCCAACGACTTCGTCACCATGTCTCTGGCCACTGATAACGTATCATACACCGCCAAACCGAATAATTGGAATGTAAAGAATATCACTTTTGCTTCTTTGATGGTTGGGGCTTTACTCGTCGTTGAGGGCGCAATTGCTCTTTTCATTGGCTCCAGTTATTTCCATTTGCAACTGGCACAGCTCCAAACCTTTACGGTTCTGATGTTGATATTTACCAGTCAGTTCCGCGTGTACATCGTCAGGGAAAGAAAATACTTCTGGTCGTCACTCCCGGGCAGAGAGTTGGCAATTACCACAATCGCGGCATTAGTGGTATTTTCTTTGCTTGGAGTATACGGCCTGATTATCCCGGCGTTAGCTCCTTATCAGGTGCTTTTTGTTCTGGGCTATTCGGCTCTGTTTACGCTTGCGATTGATTTTCCTAAATACGAGGCTTTTAAAAAGTTCGGGCTGTAA
>Ga0187887_10002571_pt1 | contig 14492 bp, 11 predicted proteins | sample June2016WEW_7_10_FD_132977 | JGI IMG/M metagenome (GOLD analysis project Ga0187887, IMG submission 132977) | Peatland microbial communities from SPRUCE experiment site at the Marcell Experimental Forest, Minnesota, USA - June2016WEW_7_10 | ecosystem: Environmental > Terrestrial > Soil >...
ATCGAGAACAGCGCTTCGCGATCCGCCGTCACGAACGCGACCGCCATGTCACAGGTAAGCAGCAGCGCGACCAGCCGCGAACCCAGTCCCAGCATGATCAGGATGCCGCCCAGAAACTCCAGGCCGACGATGAAAGGCGCATTCACGCCTGGCAGCGGTATGCCCAGACTGGTGAAGAACTCGGTCACCTTCGCCAGGTTGTGGAGCTTGCCCCAACCGGTTTGCATCATCTGGAATCCCCAGTAAAGGCGCACCAGCAGCAGAAATGGGGATTGCAGATGGTAGGCTGCGGCGATTAGCAGGGTGTAGAGTTTGGTCAAGAGTCTCATCAGGATCCGCGACACAGCCAACCCATTTCGGCCCATGCGGCAAACCAGGTTTCCACGCGGCGGCGCAGTTCTTCGACCGGCAGAGGGCTGTCTTCCAGGGCCGCTTCTACGGATTTGCCGACCGGCTCACCCTTTGCCAGCGCGCCGAGCAGACGGAATTCTTCGGCGTCCAGGCGGCGATAGTAGACCACGAAATCCTGGCGATGCACAGCCAGAAAGATGTGCTCGGCGGGCATGCGGTGGATGCGCCGCACCAGGCCCCCGGCCTTGCGTTTGAGCACCGCGTTGCTGGCCGTCCCGTGTTCCTCGGAGGCCGCATTCACCTTCACGCGCAAATCGTCCACCGGATAGCCCAGCTCGATGAGCCGGACATAAGGCTGCAGACCGGTGCGCAATCCGGGTCCGAGTTCCAGCAGATCTTCCGGACCGAGAACCGCTTCCTCCTTCTCATCGAAGGCTTCGATATGCGCCCACTCCAGGCGAATCATGTCCAGCGCCAGGGCCAACCGGTCGCCCGCGAACGCGGGATTCCGGCGCAACCATTCTTCCAGGCGCGACCCCAGATTCCGCATCGTCCAGGATGCCGAAGGGCGGTCCGTCAAGTAAGCCTTCGCCAGCCGCTCGAAGGCGCGCTGGCCGAGCACGGCGCGCAGGCCGGGGAAATCCTCGTAGAGCGAATCCAGCAGGCGGTACCAGTAGCTGCGGCTGTAGATCTCCAGGCGCTCAAGCGAGGTCAAACGGTCGTTCGGCTTGATGTAATCCACCGGCGCTTGGGGATCGATGTGGTCGCCGGCGGTTAGCGGGCGCATCAGGGCGGCGGCCATCTGCTTCTGCAGCGCGAGCAGGCTCATGGCGCCACCGGCATGGGCTCGGCTTGGGGCGCTGCGACGTACTTTTCGGCCTTGCGCGCCTCGGCATGCACTTCGTCGAACGACGGAATACGATCGTCCCATTCGAGCAATGTGGCGGTCGGCCCCACGCGGCGAACGGCATGCTCGTAGAGCTTCCAGACAGGATCAATCACCGGGTGGTCGTGCGTATCCAAAATGTATTTGGCGAACTTGGAGTGGCCCGCGATGTGGATCTGCGCCACGCGCTCCGGGGGCACGCTGTTCAGGTAATCGTAAGGATCGAAGCTGTGGTTACGGGACGAGACGTAGATGTTGTTCACGTCCAGAAGAATGCCGCAGTCGGCGCGCTCCACGACTTCGTTCAGAAACTCCCATTCGGTCATTTCCGATTCGTGGAACTCGGCATAACTGCTGACGTTCTCGACCGCGATGGGCACCTCAAGATAGGAGCGGGCTTCGCGGACCTTGCGCGCCGTGATCTTGGCGGCTTCGAAGGTGTAGGGCATGGGGAGCAGGTCGTGCGTATAGCGGCCATCCACGCTGCCCCAGCAGAGATGGTCGGTGACCCAGGGCGTTTTGGTGCGTTTGACCAGGGCCTTCAAACGGCGCAGGTGATCGCGATTGAGCGGCTCGGCCGAACCGAAATACATCGATACGCCATGCTGCACGACGCGGTATTGCTCCAGGATTTTGTCGAGCGTGGCCAGCGGGCGGCCGCCATCCACCATGAAGTTCTCCGAGATGATTTCGAACCAGCTCACCACCGGTTTGTTCTCCAGGATGTGCCGGTAGTGGGGGATGCGGAGACCCACACCGATCCCGTAATCGGTGAACCCGTTGAAGCGATTTGCAGGCACTTGTTTGGAAAATGTCGCGGCCGTGGCGCGGGCGCCCCAGTGACGGAGCCGCGCCACGACCGCAACGCCAGGCTACCCTTTCTTCGTAGTGTCGGTCTTGTTGGAACCGTCGGTGGCGCAGCCGCCCTTACCCTTGCAGGAGTTCTTGCCTTTGCAGCCCGCGTCGCTGGTCTTGCAGCCGCCCTTGCCCTTGCAGGAGTTCTGCCCCTTGCAGGCATGCTTTTCTTTCTTCGCCTGCCAGATGGTGCCGGATGACTGTCCAGCCAGCGAACTGTTGGAGGAAAGCCTCTGGCCGGTGGAGCTAGAGGAGACGGTGCTTGCGTTTAGGCGTGTCATCGTGCCACCCAGCAGGCCGGTGAACGCCGCGGTCAGTACTAAAGAGCCTTTGGAAACTTTCATGATCTTGTATACCCATCCTTTGTCGGTTATTCCCGAATCCCTCGAGATTTCGGAAGCCCGCGGCCAGACGGCAGCAGCAGCCCGATGCGGGTTCCTTAGAGTATACGACACGCGAGTAGCCAGCGGATTACAGGGGTTGTAACAAAAATCGCGCCCGAGCGTCAATCCGGAAGTGATGCGAATAAGCCGGCGATCGACGGTGGGGTGGATGCTCGGGCTGGCATCGGGGTCCGCGCTGGCTCGAGTGGCGCAGGCGGCCGATCCTCCAACGAAGCTGCAGGAGGGCGGGGCGGAGATCGAGGTCTCCTTCGAATCGGAGCATTTCGATCTGCCGCAAGCGGCGCTGCTCGGTTGGGTGAAGCAGGCGGCGCGCGCGGTGAGCGCGTATTACGGACGGTTTCCGGTACCGCGCGCCCGCGTGCGGATCTTCGCCGGAGGCGGGCGGGCAATCTCGCATGGCACCAGCTACGGCGACGACGGCGCGTGGTGCCGTATCTCGGTCGGCCGCGGGGCCACAGTTGCGGATCTGGATCGCGACTGGATGCTGACGCACGAAATGGTGCACTTCGCATTTCCTTCGGTGGCGCGCCGCCATCACTGGATCGAAGAGGGCACAGCCACTTACGTGGAGCCTATCGCGCGGGTTCACATCGGCAACCTAACCGCCGCCGAAGTATGGGGCGACATGATACGGGACATGCACCAGGGCCTGCCGGAGACCGGCGACCGCGGTCTCGACAACACGCCCACCTGGGGCAGGACCTACTGGGGCGGCGCGCTTTTCTGCCTGTTGGCGGACGTGGGAATCCGGAAGAATACGGCCAATGCCAAGGGACTGGAGGACGCGTTGCGGGCCATCAACCGCGCGGGCGGCACCATCGAAACGGATTGGCCGCTGGAGCGCGCGTTCGAGACTGGCGATAAGGCCACGGACGGCAAGACCTTGATGGAACTGTACCGCAAGATGCGCGCTCAGCCGGCGATGGTGGATTTGCCGGATTTATGGAAGCAACTGGGCGTTGGGCGGGAGAATGGCAAGGTCGTGTTTGACGACCGCGCGCCGCTGGCCAGCATCCGCAGGGCGATCATGTGATTGCTCCCGCGGCGGCCGAGGGGCGGGTCTGGAGACCCGCCGCAGGCGTGGACGCCCGCCCCACAGCTATCGCCGCCGCATTCGAGTATCCTATGTATGGACCTTCGGCGCGACTCGCGCCGCGCAAGGAGAAGACAAATGGATAAGGAAGTCGTCAATATCGTGGACCGGCGCACCGGCGCCGCCTACGATCTCCCCTTTTACAAGGGCGCCATCCGTGCCATGGATTTGCGCCAGATCAAGACCGGACCCGAAGACTTCGGCGTGATGACATACGATCCGGCGTTCTTGAATACGGCGTCTTGCCAAAGCGCCATCACCTTCATCGACGGCGACAAAGGGATTCTCCGGTATCGCGGATATCCCGTCGAGCAGTTGGCCGAGAGTTGCACGTTTCTGGAGGTCGCTTACCTCCTTCTCAACGGCGAACTGCCCACCGCGCCGGAACTCAAGCAATGGATGGAGAGCGTCACCAGCCACACCATGCTGCACGAAACCAGCAAGAAATTTCTGGAAGGCTTCCGCTACAACGCGCATCCCATGGGCATGTTCATCAGCACCGTGGCCGCGCTCTCCACCGTATACCCGGAGTCCCGCCACGTGCTGGACCCGGAGATCCGCCAGTTGCAAATCCGCAGACTGATCGGCAAGGTCCCCACCATCGCGGCCTACACTTACCGCCATAGCCTGGGCTTTCCGTACGTCTATCCCGACAACGACCTCGGTTACGCCGCGAACTTCATGAACATGCTGTGGAAGATGGTTGAGCCGAAGTACCAGGCCAACCCGGTCCTGGCTCGCGCCCTGGACATCCTGTTCATCCTGCACGCGGACCATGAACAGAATTGCAGCACCAATGTGATGCGCGCGGTGGGCAGCTCGCAGGCCGATCCGTTTCTGGCCACCGCGGCGGCTGCGGCCGCGCTATCCGGCCCGCTGCATGGCGGCGCCAACGAGGAAGTGCTGCGCATGCTCGACGAGATCGGCACCAAAGACCGCGTGCACGCCTATGTCGATAGCGTCAAGGCCGGCAAAGGCAAGTTAATGGGCTTCGGACACCGTGTCTACAAGAACTACGATCCGCGCGCCCGCATCATCAAGTGGGCCGCCGGCAAGGTCTTCGAAGTCACTGGCGGCAATCCCAAGCTGGAGATCGCTCTGGAGCTGGAGCGCATCGCGCTGGAAGACGAGTACTTCATCAAGCGCAAGCTTTACCCGAATGTGGACTTCTACTCCGGCATTATGTATCAGGCCATGGGCTTCCGTCCGGAGATGTTCACCGTATTGTTCGCCATTCCGCGCACTGTCGGCTGGCTGGCGCAATGGCAGGAGATGATCGAGGATCCCGAGCAGAAGATCGCCCGTCCGCGCCAGATTTATACGGGCTACGAAGCCCGCGACGTCGTGCCGATCGAACAGCGCGGCGCGGCTGTCACGGCTTAGTATTTCGCCCATGTCTGAGCGCGGAGCGCTGCTGTTTCGTGTTTCACCGAATCGCCATCGGGACCAGCTCCTCTGGCTGGTGGCTGGACTCGCCTTCGCCGCCGTCGTCCTGATCGAAGCGCGGTGGCGCCACAAGCCCCTGGACTCGCCGCTGTTGTTCCTTGCGGTCTTCTACACGGCTATGTTTTTTTGCCCAGCGGAGAGCCGCGGTTTACGAGAACGGCATTCAGCTCCCGGCGGATACCTCGGGCGCGCGGAGCCGTTTCATTCTCTGGTCGCAAGTGGAGCGCTTCCACTTGGACGGAGACGTTCTGACGATCGTCCCGACCACGGCGGTCATGGGAGGGGCGGAACTCGAACGCCCGCTCCTCGGCGGCTCGGTCCGTTCCGGCCGACAGGCGAGGACAGGGGGAGAGCCTCCTAGCGAAAGCTGCGGCGGTCGAAGGGCGCCAGTAGCCCACCCCACAGCGAAAACCCAGGCGCCGGATTAGTGTTCGAAATTACTTGGCTCGGGCTGGCTGGACCGAGTCAGCGTGTAGTCCGGAACCAGCGTGGCCGGGTCAAGCGGTTCCGCAGGATGCCTGGCCAAGGCGCCGCCGGCCAGGTCAAAAGCGTAAAGGTTGTTGTCAGTGGATTCCACGTATACCACCCCATTGGCTACCGCCGGCGAGGATTCCACGTCGCTGCCGGTCGCGAAGCTCCACAATTCGGCGCCTGTGCTGGCATTCAGGGCATACACGTTGCCGTCAAATGATCCCACGTAGACCACCCCGTTAGCCACCGCGGGGGAGGATTCCACGACGTCGCCGGTTGTAAAGGTCCACAGCCTGGCGCCCGTGCTGGCGTTCAGGGCGTACACGTTGTGATCGGCCGAACCCACATACACCACGCCGTTCGCGACCGCCGGCGAGGGGTACACGCCGTTGCCCGCCGTGAAGCTCCATAACTTCGTCCCCGTGACGGCGTTTAAGGCATACACGTTGCTGTCATTGGACCCCACGTACACCACCCCGTCCGCCACCGCCGGCGAGGAGAGCACCATGCTTCCAGTCGCAAAGCTCCACAACCTGGCGCCCGTGGTCGCATTCAGGGCGTACACGTTGTGGTCGGCAGAACCCACGTACACCACGCCGTTCGCCACGGCCGGCGAGGAGAAAACGACGTTGCCTGTCGCGAAGCTCCACAACTTGGCGCCCGTGGTGGCGTTCAGGGCGTACACGCTGTTGTCTTCGGAGCCGATATACACCACGCCATTCGCCACCGCCGGCGAGGATGGCACGGCGTTGCCCGTCGCAAAGCTCCACAGCATGGCGCCCGTGGTGGCGTTCAGGGCGTACACGTTGTTGTTAAAGGATCCCACGTACACCACGCCGTTCGCCACCGCTGCCGAGGATTGAACGATGCCGCCCGCCGGGAAGCTCCACAACCTGGCGCCTGTGTCGGCGTTCAGGGCATACACGTTGGTGTCAATGGACCCCACATATAACACCCCATTCGCCACCGCCGGCGAGCAATACAAAAAGCCACCGGTGGCGAAGCTCCAAATCAGGTCAATGGATCCCACCGTCAATGGACTCAGGGTATTCTCGTAAGGATTGCTGCGTTTGCCCTTGGGCGTGAAACCGACTTCGGCCCAATTGGTCTGGACCAGGAACGCTTTCTGTGCCGCGACGCCTGTAGCTCGGACCGCGGCCGTCACCCAGTGTGTTCCCGGCTGCGCCGCCGCCGGCGCCTGCACCGATATCGAAAACTCCCCGTTCGCGCTGCTGACCGCTACGGCGGTGTCGGTCGTATCGAAATATACGTCGAGCAGCACGCCCGCAGGGAAACCTTTCCCGGACACCACTATAGTGGTGGTAGGCGGTCCCGATGTGGGCGAGAGCCCGAGCGCCGTAGCCCCGATGGCGGTGGCTGTCAGCAGGCACCCCGCGGCACATAAGACTACGGCCTTAACGGCAGTCTGGTTGAAGCACACGATGGTCATCTTTCTCCATCCTTTCCCTCTTGAGCGGGGCCCCCCCCGGGTTGGCTCAACGATCCGCATTACAGCTTATCACAGTGGATTCACTCAGGGATGTGAATTCATCAGCCTACTTGACGTTCCAGCCCTCCACCTGGACGGCCGGCGGCTTCTTACCCGCATCGGCTGCCTTGTAAGTCGCAGCCACCGTGCGCTTCTCTCCCGGCATTAGCGGGAAGTAGTTGTCTTCCCAAAGCACCGGCAGTATTTCGGCTTCCTCATCCTCTACGTCGCGCTTGACGGTCTTCACCATCAGGTGAACCGCGAACGCCAAATTGCGCGATGGATTCTCCACCGTGACGCGGGTGATACCGTCGTCGCCCTTCACTTCGGACTCGGCCGAGTACTTCAGTTCCACCGGCGGCAAACTGTTCAGCGCGCTGTAGTCGGCGTAACTCTTCTCCGGCGTGTAATACCACGTGGACCGGTCCCAATCGAGATCGTCCGGCTTGGTCGAAAGCCAGTAAAAGTTCGTGCTTACAGTCTTGCCCGAGGCGTCCTCCAATGCCAGCCGCAGGAAGTAAGTCGAAGACAGGCCGTCGGGCGCGGGAATCGTAAAGACTCGCGTGGCGCTGTCCTCGGCCACGTCCAGCGCGGCGTCTTTAGCGAACTTCTCGCGCATATCGATGTTATAGACCCAGGCCCGTGCCTTCATGCCCGGATAAGCCTGGTAGAAGGAATTCACCACCACCACCGACGCGTCGTCGTAACTATACTGAATGTGCAGCGGCTCGTTGGCCTTCTTGGCGCCGAAGTAGGAGCCGCCCGGCCGCATGTACCAGTCGTACAGATGCCAGATCATGGACGGCCAGGCGTTGTTCAGCATCCATTGAATGACGCCGGTGGATGTGTACTTATTCCGTCCGAACGCCTCGAACATAGCGCGGTGCCCTTCGTAAGCCATTACCTGCGCCTTGCGCGCGAATTCCTCCACGCCTCCAGACGGCCCATAGCGCGCGTTCAGCGCCGTGGTAAACGTCTTCAAGTCCTTAAACGCGCCGCCGCCCGCATGGTAATCCCACCACGTGTTGACGGGCCATAGGTGGTCCTCGGGCAGCATCCTGCGCAGGCTCTCGATGGGCGGAATCGCCGGTCCGGGACCGGTCTCCGAATTGAACCCGTGCGCGCCACCGCGGGTCTTATCCAGCAGCCAGTAATTGGGCGGAACCCAATCGTACGGCCCCGTCATCTTTACGCCCGTCTTGCCGCTCACTTCGGTCGGTCTCTCGGTGGCCGACGACTCGAACGGATTGGGCCAGTCTAACTCCTTCACGATCTCGATGTACTTCTTCTCGACGTCTGGTACCGGCGGGTTGTCGCTGCCATTCATCCAATTGAAGACGGACGCGTGGCTGCGCAGCCGGCGGATCTGGTCGCGCAACGATGCCGCCGCGATGGAATGATCTTCGTCTTTCCAATTGCTCCACTTCTCCCAGTGATCGCAGCAGCACCAGCCCGCCGTCACCAGGATGCCCATCTGGTCGGTCAGATCGAAGAAGTGCTCGTCTTCGAGCTTGCCCTCCATGCGCACGGCGTTCAAGTTCATGTCGCGCACATACTTCAGCTCGGCTTCCTGCTTCTCCGGCGACGAGCGCAGCATCATGTCGAACGTGTATCCCGCGCCGCGGATCAGGATGTTCTTGCCATTGATGCGGAACACCCGGTGATTCTGCTCGTCGAGTATGGAAGTCACTTCGCGAATGCCGAATCGCGAGACGCTCTCGTCGGACACCGCGCCGCCCGTTTCAAACTGCAACTTCAGCGTGTAGAGGTTGGGCGTGCCTACCTGGATGGGCCACCACAAGCGCGGATTGGCGACGGCGAGCTGCGCGAATTTATCGGGCGTGAACTTCACCACTTTGGTTTCGTTCCCCGCCAGGCGCACTTCTTGGGAAAATGCGATCCCTTCGATCTCGCCCTTCAGCGTGCCGCTCACGGAATGCCTGGTCCCGTTCACTACTTCCGCGCTGACCGTCAACTCGGCCTTGTCGTTCGTGGGCGGGTTCAAGTGCGTGATCGCCTGCGGGAAGCGGATCGCCACAGGCCCGGTGGCATCCAGGTGCACGTCACGCCACAGGCCCATGCCCTTGTCGGGCATCCCCGGGTTCCAATCCACGAACGTGATGGCGAGATCGTCGGGCAGCGGGGCGGACACTTCCACCGCCAGCGCGTTGGTGGCGCCCGGCCGGATGGCTTCCGTCACGTTGTATTCGAACAAGCGCCAGGCACCGGCCATGCTGCCGGAATCCGCGATGCGCTTGCCGTTCAGCCACACGTTGGCGCGATAGTTGATGCCGTCGAAGCGCAGCCAGAGCGTGCCGCCCTTGTGCTCCGCGGGTGCTTGAAACTCCGTGCGAAACCACCAGGGAACCCGGTACGGGCTATCCGGCGGCATGTGGACATTGGAGAAGTTCATCCCGATCGGATAGCTGGTTCCGGAGATCGCGCGGAGATTTACGCCGAACGCCGGGTCGGGATACACGTGGGCGTTGACCAGCGCGGCCACCACGGTCGATGGCATGGTGGCCGGATACCAGCCGGTGGTCTTGTAGCCGGGCTTGGAGATGGCGTCGCCCGAGTCTTCGTCCAGCGCGGAAGATTGGATCGCCCAGTGCTCGCGCAGCAGCAGGGGAGCGGCGGGCTGTGCGTGAAGAGCCGCGCACGCCAGCGCCAGTACGGGAAGGAATGTTCTCATAGAGAGTTCCGGATCAAAAGACTAATATATATGTATGCGCACCGTCATTGCGATTGCATTCGCGGCTCTGCTTGCCGCGACCTCCGCCCCGGCGCAGACCGCCCCGGCGCAAACCTCGTGGCAGCTTGTCTGGAGCGACGAATTCAACGGGCCCGCCGGGTCGCAGCCGAACCCCAAGAACTGGAACTACGATCTGGGCGGGGGCGGCTGGGGCAACGGTGAAGCGGAAACCTACACCAACTCCCCGAATAACGTCTTTCAGGATGGCCAGGGCAATCTGGTAATTCGCGCCATCCGCGATTCCAACGGCAATTTCACCTCGGCCCGCCTGCAGACGGGCGCGCCGGGAGCCTCCACGCAAACCACCGATCTGAGTTGGCAATACGGCAGGATTGAAGCCCGTATCAAGCTTCCCTTTGGCCTGGGTGTTTGGCCCGCCTTCTGGATGTTGGGCGAAAACATAGGCTCCGTCAGTTGGCCTGCATGCGGCGAAGTCGATATCATGGAGAACTTCGGGACCTTCTTTAACAACGCCTCCATCAACAATGGAACCGCTCACGGGCCCGTTGCCACGGGCAGCACCAGTGACTACAGCGCCGGAGGGCAGTACACGCTGCCGCCGGGCGAAACGGTGTCGGACGATTACCACGTTTACGCCATTCAATGGTCCGAAAACTCCGCGGCGTTCTATGTCGATGGCTCTCTCTACTACACGGCGACGCCGGCTGTCGTTCCGGCCGGGCAGTGGGTTTTCAACGCCCCCTTCTTCATCCTGCTGAATCTGGCCATCGGCGGCCCCTCCACGTTCCTGGGCACGCCCGATCCTAATGCGCCCTTTCCAAACCAGGATATGCTCGTCGATTACGTGCGCGTTTACCAGGCCGTCGCCACAGCCGGACCGGCGATTAACGCAGGCGGCATTGTGGATGCGGCAAGCTTCGGGCCGGCATTGACTCCCGGCAGCCTGGCAAGCATCTTCGGAACCGGCTTGGCGACCGCCGATAACGAAGCCACGTTCGACTACACAGCCGGCGCATTCTCGGAGAACATTTCCGGCGTTCAAGTATTCGTGAACGGTGCGGCCTCGCCGCTCATCTACCTGTCTCCAGACCAGCTCAACTTCGCGGTTCCGTGGGATAGCCTGGTCGGCGCGCCGCTAAACGTCGAGGTCATGCTCAACGGCGTGCTGAGCAATGCGGTTCCCATCACCCTGGCGAGTGCCGCTCCATCTGCATTCGGATTCGTTTCCAACGTACCGGGTCCCATTTATTCAGTCCCCGTCGCGTATCTCACTTGCACCGGCGATGCGCCTTACCCACAGCCCGGTACGTACTGCACGCTATGGGGCAATGGTTTCGGCCCGACGAATCCTCCACTCACCGATGGCACACCAGCCCCTTCGTCGCCGCTGCCTTGGACGGTGGACACATGCGCCCTCACCATCGGCGGCGTTGCCATCCAACCCCAGTATTGCGGCGCCGCGCCCGGCGAGGTCATCTACCAGTTGAACTTCCAGTATCCGTCTGGCATAGCGGCCGACCCGACCAACAGCGCGATCGCTACGGGGACGCTTACCATCAATGGCAACACCGGCAACCTAACGATCATTGTGGGGCCAGGCGGTGGTTCTTAGCAGGATGCTGAAAGGCATAAACATCGGTCATTCGGGCCACAGACTAAAGTCTGTGCCACCGGTCATCAATGACTTAGCGGCATTTGGTGGCACAGGCTTCAGCCGGTGAAAGCATTTTTCAGCATCCTGCTAGTCTAGGCGCGATCGGCTATTGCCATTTCCCCTCCAGTCGCCGCCACCAACCGGCGTCGCCTAGCCCGAGATGGTACCACCAGCGGTCAAGCATCTGGCGGTCGCCCTGCAGGATGCCTTCGCGCGTCACGCCCGGCGGCGGCGGGACCAAGGCGGCCAGCGCGTCATAGATGCGGCGCTTCTGGGCCGGCTCCGAGCGCGTGAGTAGATGCCATAACGTGAACGCGTCGTCTTTGGTGGCGTCGGCCAGCACGATGGCCAGTGCCCCATCGCCGCCGCCGGCGAAATCGAAATCCTGGAGCGCCTGGCGCAACGCGGGCGAGGCTTGCTCGCGATAGGGCGTGCCGGGGCCGCGGCCGGGGCGCGTCCGGCACGCTGCGCCCGCGGGAATGAAGGACTCGCGTCCGGTATGCTCGAAGCTGACCCAACCGGCCTGAACGCTTACCAGCCCGCCGCCGTCTTTGTCCACCTGGAGCGTGTAGAAGCAGCCCAGATCGGTGGCTACGGCCGAAGGCGTGTCGACTACGAAGGAGCGCGGCGGCGCCAGGATAAATGCGTGGATGAGGCCATGCTCGAGCGCCATGCGCTGCTGATTGGCGCGGGCGCGCTCCAGGCGCAGCCGGCTGTTGGCTTCCACTTCGACGAAGCCGATACTGCCGACGTTCATGGTGGCGTGCCCGCCGGCGCCGGTTTCCAGCGTCTGGCCGACGGAAAGGCGGCTCGATCTTCCGCCGGCGCGCGCCACTTGCCAGCTCTCGGGCGCGCCGCCCACGCCGCCCCAGCCTCCCATGACGAGCCACGCTCCAGCGGCCACCAGAGCGGCGGCTGCGGCGATAGCGCTCCAACGCGGGCGCTGGCGCGGCCGCAGTTCCGGCGCGGTGCGGTGGGAGCGAAACTCGCTCAGAAGGCGCTCGAGCCGCTGCACCTCGGGGTCCGGCTCGCCCGAGCCATCCCAAAGGTAATCGTCTCTCATGCGCGTTCCTCACAATCCAGCTTCTGCCGGAGCAGTTTCATGCCGCGATGCAGATTCACGCGCACCGAAGCCGCCGTCATGCCGGTGCGGGCGGCGATTTCGTCGCCGGTCATGCCTTCCACCAGGCGCAGCAGCAGCGTTTCGCGATAGGCTTCCGGCAGCGCGCGGATGGCTTCCAGCGCGGCCAGCGCGTCGGGCGTGTGGCGATCGGCCGCCGGAATCTCGTCGGGCAGTTCGGTCCATTCGCGCGCGCGCCGGTGATAATCGTGCGCGCGGTTGCGGGCGATCATGGCCAGCCAGCCGCCGAACGCGCCATCGTCGCGCAGCGCGGAAAGTTGCCGCATCGCCGCCAGGAACACGTCCTGCACCAGGTCGTCCACTTCGCCGCGCGGCACGCGCGCCAGCAGGATGCCGTGCACCATGCGGGCGTACCGGTCGTAGAGGCGGCCAAACGCGGCGCGGCTGCCGTGGCGGGCCGCGCGCGCCAGTTCGGCGTCATCGGAGATCGAAACAACCGGCGGGGCACTCACTTGCCTTCCACCCTCAGGACGCCGCGGCGAGGCGAAATGTTAACGGGCGCCGCGCGTGTGCGCCCCACCAATGGGATGAAGACCAGACTACCACGGACGTTCGGCTGTCTAGACCTCTGTTGGTTAGCCTGCCGGAGCGGGCAACGCGCGCTTGGCTTTGCGCGAGCTTCGCTCGCGAGAGCGCGCTACCGCGCGCTTGGCGGACTGCCAGTCCGCCGCAGGCTACCAGCCTGCCCCACAGAAGTCCAGTGATACACGGCGCTCGAACGGTCGGCGCGCAGGACGTCGCGCCGCTCCAGGTACTCCAGATGCGCCATTACTTCGAAGATCGCAAAGCGGTAGTGGAAGGGCGAAAGATGGCGGTTCCACAGGCGCTCGGCGATCTGGTGGGCAGTGGTCGCGCCGCCATCGATGAGAGCCACGATGCGCGCGCAGCGCTCGGCATGGTGCTCGTGCGTCTTGCGCACCCACTCGCGATGGCCGGTGAAGGGCGCACCGTGCGACGGCAGGATCAGATCCACATCGAGCGCGGCGATGCGATCCAGCGACGAAAGAAATTCACCCAAGGCGTCGCGGCCGGGCTGCCATCCGATATTGGGCGAGATGTGCTGCAGAATGTGATCGCCCGAAACGAGCACGCGGCGCTCCCGGTCGTAAAGGCAGACGTGGCCGGGAGAGTGGCCCGGCGTCCAAATGACTTCCAGCGCGCCGTGAGCGGTCGCGATGGTCTCGCCGCCGCATAGCAGGCGGTCGGGCGTCAGCCGCTCGAAGCTTTGCTGGATATCGAACATGGAGGAATGCACCAGCGCGCGCATCTCGGGCGAGACGCCGGCCGTGGTCAGGATTTCCTGCTGCCAGTCGCGGTGCAGATCCGTGTCCGTGACGTGGACCAGCAGTTCGTGGTCGGCCCGATGCAGGTCGAGCGGCGCGCCGGTCAGCGCGATGAGCTTGGAGGCCAGGCCCATGTGGTCCGGGTGGATGTGAGTGAGCAGGATGCGGCGAATATCGCGCCAGTCGACCGAGAGGCCCTCGAGCGCACGGGCCAGCGCGTCGAAGCAGGCCTCGGTCTGCATGCCGGTATCGATCAGCAGCCAGCCCGATTCCAGACGAACCAGCCAGACGTTGACGATGCCCAGGGAGAAGGGAAGCGGCAGCTCCAGCATGTGTATGCCGGGCACCACCTCGCGATAGTCGCCGCCAATTTCGAGATAGGGGGTCAAGGGGTGATCCTAGCACAGTGGGTGGTGGCCGGGTTCGGCCAGCTTGGTCGCTTGCGGCCAACGGACATCGTGCGGACCGGCTGATACCAATAGACTTGGCTTGTGGCACGCGGAATGCTATAACCCTGGCGGAGGTGGCACATGAAAAAAGGATTGCTGGTTCTGACATTTGCGCTGATGACACTGGCGCCGGTGAGCGCTTCGGCCGCTGTATTCTATCGCCCGTATTGGGGCGCGTATTGGGGGCCGGGTTATTACGGCGGCTACTATCCGTACGCCGGCCAGGTTAAGCTGGACACCAAGGTGAAGAACGCGGA
>Ga0187887_10002572_pt1 | contig 14491 bp, 14 predicted proteins | sample June2016WEW_7_10_FD_132977 | JGI IMG/M metagenome (GOLD analysis project Ga0187887, IMG submission 132977) | Peatland microbial communities from SPRUCE experiment site at the Marcell Experimental Forest, Minnesota, USA - June2016WEW_7_10 | ecosystem: Environmental > Terrestrial > Soil >...
CCCCAGCTCGCGCAGCTCGTCGCCGGAAAGCGACTTCAACCCTGACGAATCAGCCTGGACCAGCAGCGCGTCCAGGCGCTGCCACAGTCCCTGCCGTTGTTCGATCCAGCGGTTCGAAATCATGCGAGAACAGGCCCCGAAACCCTACCCACCAGCTCACCAGGCGCGGCGATGACCGAAACTCCCGACCAGCTTACCATCGACACTCCGGAGCAGGTCGCCATCCGCTTCCCCATCGCGGGCATCGGCAGCCGCTTCCTCGCCCTGCTCGCGGACACCGTCGTGCAGCTCATCGCGTACGCCATCCTCTTCTTCATCTTCTTCCTGATTCTCACTTCCGCGCCTCGCCTCGCCGGTATGATCGTCGATCGCGCCGGCGAGAAATGGCTCATCGCCGCCATCTTCCTCGTTGTCTTTCTCCTCCGCTGGGGCTACTACACCGTCTTCGAAGCCTTCTGGAACGGCCAAACCCCCGGCAAAAAACTCTGCAAGCTCCGCGTCATCCGCGACTCCGGCCGCCAGATCACCTTTTTCGAATCTCTGACGCGCAACCTCATCCGCGCCATCGACAGCCTTCCCGGCTTCTACGCCATCGGCATCATCACCATGCTCTGCAATCGCCGCAGCAAGCGCCTTGGTGATTTCGCCGCCGGTACCCTTGTTGTCCACGAACGCGCCCCCGAACCGCCGCTCTGGGGTGGTTCCGGTTCCCGCACTATCACCGCCGGAGCCTTCGCCGCCACGCCCATCTCTCCGCCCGTCGCCGATCCCAACGCAGTCGATCTTCCCGCCGATGCCGTCGCCCGCCTCACCGCCGACGACCTCAACGTCATCGACCACTTTTTCGCCCGCGCCATCGACATCGATATCGCCCGACGCCACGCCCTCGCCGAGCGCCTCGCCCATCAGATGACCGCGAAAATGGGCATCGCCATGCCCGAAGGCGTCACCCCCGAGCGCGTCCTCGAATCGATAGCCCGCATCCTTCGCGGCATTCGCCGATAGACCGCTTCCACAATCGCTGTACCCGGGATAGCGGCTCTTAACGCAGCCGATCCATCGAAGATCGGCTGCACAGCGTCGAATCCTTCGAGAGCATAGTCATTGTGGAAGCGGTCTAAAGCCCTCAGAATCTGCGCCCGCGCCCCAAACCTGCGACCCCGTACCCTCAAATGCATCTAAAGAACAGGGTGATTTTTGCCTGTCCTGCGGTACACTCAAAGGGCAGGCGTTTCCCCAGGAGATTTCCATTCATGGCTACCAGCACAGTTACCACCACTACGCCCCTTCCCCAAGAGGTTCCCGCGCCGAAGGCCACCCCCGTCCGGCTGACCGATAGCGCCGTAAGCAAGGTCCGCGAAATCATGGCCACCCAGGATCCGCTCCCCGCCGGTCTGCGCATCGGCGTCGTCGGTGGCGGCTGCTCCGGCTTCCAGTACTCCATGTCCTTTGAGAACCAGTCCGGCATGATGGACAAGGTCTACGACTTCAACGGCCTCAAAGTTTTCCTCGACGCTACCTCGCTCATGTACCTCAACGGCTGTGTCGTTGACTACGTCGAGACCATCGAAGCCGCCGGCTTCAAGTTCGAGAATCCCACCGTCAAGAGCACCTGCGGCTGCGGCTCGTCCTTCAACGTCTAAGTGTTTCGTTCCTGGAGAAGAGAAATGGCCCGCCATCGAGCGGGCCATTTTCATTGCGGAGCCGTAGGATCGGTCGGCCCAGGCGGCGTCGGAGCGGGACTCGGATTGGGAGACGGTTGCCCCGGTGCATTCTGCCCGGGCGTATTTCCAGGTGACCCCGGCGTCCCAGTCGGATTCGTCCCCGTCGGCGTCCCACCCGACAACCCACTCAGTGCCTGTGCCTGCTCCTCGGTCGGGTCGTAATTGAATTCCCACTTGTTGTAGCGCGTCTGCAGCTTGTAGTCGACCAGCGAAGGCTTGTCCACCGGCAGCGTAAAACCCACAATCGGCCCGCCTCCACCGAACGTCGTCGCCGACGTTCCCGTCCCACTCGTTCCATTCGGCGAACCCGTCGACGAACCCATACCCGGAGTCGGTTGCCCGAACGATGTCCCGCCCTGCTGGCCAAAGCTCGACCCGGTGGACCCGAAGCCCGATCCCGAAGACCCAAAGCCCGATCCCGAAGACCCAAAGCCCGATCCTGCCGATCCACCCGCAGCGCCCGTCCCCGATTGATCGCCGCCCGCGATCGGAACCCCATTCGCATCCGTGGTCGTCGTCACCGCAATGGCGTACATCGACCCCGCCCCGGCCACCGCGCCCGCCGTCATCAGCGGCTGCCCAAAGAATCCCAGCGGCCGTACGTGCGCCCGCCCAAATAACACCGGCTTCCAGTCGTCCTTGCCGGTCAGCGGATCGGTGTACTTCTTCCGCAAAAACCGCATCTGGTTCGTCTGCACGAGCTGATCGATCGACGTCGGATACGATCCGAATTTCTGGTAGTACAGCTTGATCGCGCGCTTGTATTGCTCCCCCCGATGGATCGTCTCCAGCTCCTTGTCCCGCTGAATCGACTTTGCGAGTTTCGGCGCCGCAATCGCCAAACTGATCAGCAGGATCACCGTCAGGAAGATCACCGCGAGCAGCACGTACCCAGCTTCGTTCTCGAATTCCTCTCGGCGATCCTTCATATCCATAACCATCGCAACCTTATTCCTTGGCGTTCTCTGTGTCCTCTGTGGTGAAAGACTCAGCTCTGCGTCAGCGCCAGTGTCTGCGTGTTGTTGTAAAGCAGGTCCGTCACCTGAATCGAAAGCGGCGTGATCTTCAACACCTTATAGTGGTGATCCACCACATCCCCCTCCACCGCGATGAACACATCGTCCCCGTGCAGCAGAAACGCCTTCCTCGCCCCGCCCGCTGCCTCATACCCGAAAAACTTCAGGTCGATCGGCGGCGGAGGCGGTGGTCCCTGCGCGATCTGCGGCTGCGGAACGACCGGCTGCGGCCGAATCGGCCCCTTCACCTGCTCGATCTTCGGCGGCTCCGACACAAGAGAGAAAATATTCCTCCCCGTCCCGCTGTATTCCAGTGCCTCTGCCCCCGCCATCAGTTCCGGATGCAGCGTCGGATCCAGCTTCTCCAGCGGCGGAAGTTTCTCGGCGGCTCGTCCACCCTCATTGCGCGAACCCGCCTGCCGTGCCGCTGCCGGCTCTGTGCGCGCCGTCGTTGTCTGTTGCACCGGCGCTGGCGCGGGACTGCCCCCTCCGAACATCGACTTCGCGAAATACACCAGCGCGCCCACCATCAGCACCCCGAGCACCGCCAGGACGATCACGTTCCGCTTGTTGTCGAGGCCGCTCTTCATTGTGGCCCCCCATTCGGAGCAGGCCCTGGCTCAGCCACCGGCACCGCCTGCAGGTCAGTCTCCGTAATCGCCGGCGGCAGGTCCGTCGCTCCCCCGCGAATGTACGTCCGCAGCTGCATGCGCAGATTCACGAGACCTCCTTGCTGGCCCGTGAGCGTCACCCGGTCGATGATGAAGAAAACGTGGTCCTGGTCGCGCTCGATGCCGTTGATAAACCGCATCAGGTCGGAGTACTGCCCGCTCAGCCCCGCGTCAATGTGCAGCTCCGTCAATCCTCCCGCGGTTGCGGGATTCTCCGCGTACGCCGCCCGCGACAGCCGCACCTGATTCTTCGTCGCCACCGCGCCCAGCTGCCCCAGAATCGTCGACCAGTTCGGCGAAATCCGCGCGTCGTAAAACTTCTGCGCGTCCTCATCAGCTGCATCTACCTTCTTCGGCAGATTATTCAGGTGCCGCATCTGCGATTCCAGCTGTCCCAGCCGTGCCTCCTCCTGCACAAAGGCGCTCGTCTGGTTCGAACGCACCGCGCGCCACGCCAGAGCGAAGCGCACGCCGATGAAAATATCCGCCGCCACCACAACGGCCAGCACGAACAGATGCAGATTCAGCTTTGTAAAAACCCCGCTGCGTTTCATGGAGTCGATTGCCCCTCCACGGCTGCGGAGGTCTTGTCCGCTTTGACCTTCTTGTCCTGACCGCTCGTGTCCAGAGGCAGCGGCCGAAAATCGGCGAGAATGTCGAAGTTCACCAGGTTATTCGTGCTCGCGCTCTGCACATTCGCCTGGCTCCCCTGCGCCGTCGCCAGCGTCTCCGACGCCAGCCGCGGCGACACAAAGTGTCTCGACTTTTCGAGATTTCGCACCAGCTCCAGCGCCCGCTCGCGCTCACCCGTCACCCGCAGCCGAATCGTCACGTGCCCATCCGGCGTCACGATCGGGTCGAGGCTCAGCACTTGCACTCCCGACGGCAGCACCGTCTCCAGATCGGTCATCGTCGCCGTCCACGAGAACGCTTTCTGCTGGAACAGCCCGTTCAAAAACTCCGATTGCTGCAGGATTCCCGCTTCCTTCGGCTGCCGCATCAGCACCTGATAATCCCGTTGCTGACGCTCCAATTCCCGCACGTGATTCTCCACCTGCGCCACATCCGCCTGCGCGATTTGCGCCTGGCTCCGCTCGCTCCTGTAGAGGTACCACAGCGCCCCGCCAACCAGCGCGAGGATCACGATCCACGTGCGCAGCCGGCTGTAAATCGGCCGCAACTCGATGTAAGGATGGCTCGCGAGATTGACAGCAATCTTCATTACGTTGCCAGAGCCCCCATTACTCCCGCCGTAACTCCCGCCGGCACGCTCGTCAGTGTCGATGCCAGTTCCGGCGCGCCCAGGTCCACGATCCGTGGCGCGGGCTCCACCAGCGCAGCCCACCTCGACTGCGCCGCCACGCTTGCCCCGCCCGGTCCGGCGTAATACATGGTCGACGGCAACCTCTCCAGCGTGTCTTCAAACCACGCCAGCGCGGTGATCACCGCCTGCGCCATCTCTTCTTCCCGCGCCATCGGCTCCGCCGGCAGATCCATCGACCGGTGCAGCAGCATCTCATCGCCTTGTGTAATTGCCGTGGTGACAGAAGCGCCCGTGTGATTCACCATCAGCGCCGCGTTCGCGTCCACCACCGCCGCAGCTGCCGCCAGCGTGCTCGGCAACACCGCGCCCGGTTCGTATCCGGCATTCCGCACCGCGCTCTCGTATTCCTCCAGCACATCGCCCGGCATCACCGTCACCAGTAGGTTGAGCTGCCCATCCTTTGCTGTCATCACCTGGTAGCTCACCGCCGCGCCTTCCACGTCGAACGGCACCATCTTCCGCAGCCGGAACCGCACCACCGGCAGCGCCTCACTCCGTTTCGACGGCAGCGTATCGAAGTCCAGCAGCAGCACCCGGGCCGCCCCGTCGGGAACCACCAGCGTCACCGCTTTGTTCCGCGCGTTGATGTCGCCCAGCGCCGACTCGATTGCCGACGTCACCGCACGCGCGTCTGCCAGGTTCGGCACTTTTAGCCCCGGCACCACCTCGCCTTTCGTCAACGGCGAAAACGACACCACCATTTCGCCACGTCGTTTCCCGGCGCGCGCCGCAACCACTCCTTCCGGCCGGATCTCGCACGCCACTCTCGGGCGCAGGGCCGCCACCGGCTTGAACAGGTTTTCGAGATTGGCCACTACCGCGATGCCTCGATCATTGTCATCAACTCTGTCATCCTGAGCGTCAGCGAAGGATCTGCTTTACCGTATTCCTTTGCCCGGCGCGCAAGCGCCGATCAATCGTCTTTTACACCGCAAAAGGCAGCGCTCAGCGCGATGCCTCGATGAACGTCACCTTGTTAATTTCTTTCAGCGTCGTCAGCCCGCGCCGCACCCGGTCCAGCGCGCTCTCTCGCAGAAAGTGCATGCCCTCCTTCTGGGCCAGCTTCCGCACTTCTGAGCTGGGCTTCTTTTCCAGAATGATTTCCCGGATCGGGTCCGTCAAATCCAGCAGCTCGTGAATCGCCGTCCGCCCGCGATACCCCGTTCCCGCGCACTCAATGCAGCCCCGTCCTTCGCGGAACGGAAAATTCCGCCACTCCGCCAGATCCAGCCCGCTCAACTGCAGCATCTCCTCGTCGTACCGCACCTCCTGCACGCAATACTCGCAGATGGTGCGCACCAGCCGCTGCGCCAGAATACAGTTCAGCGCCGACACAAAGTTGTACGCCTCCACGCCCATGTTCAGGAACCTTCCCAGCACGTCGACCACGTTGTTCGCGTGCACCGTGGTGAACACCAGGTGGCCCGTTAGCGCCGAGTTGATCGCGATCTGCGCCGTCTCCTGGTCGCGGATCTCGCCCACCAGAATCTTGTCCGGATCGTGCCGCAGAATCGACCGCAGCCCGCGCGCAAACGTCAGCCCCTTCTTCTCGTTCACCGGAATCTGCGTGATCCCGCGTATCTGATATTCGACCGGATCCTCGATCGTGATGATCTTGTCCTCGTCGCTCTTGATCTCGTTCAGCGCCGCATACAGCGTGGTCGTCTTGCCCGAGCCCGTCGGCCCCGTCACCAGCACCATGCCGTACGGCTCCCGAATGTAGCGCCGGAACCGCTTCAGATCTTCGTCCGCAAAGCCCACCACGTCCAGCGTCAGCTTGCGGAACTTCTCGCTCATCGACTCCTTATCGAGCACGCGCAGCACGGCGTTCTCGCCGTGCACCGTCGGCATAATCGAAACGCGGAAATCAATCAGCCGCTTCTTGTACCGCACCCGGAACCGTCCGTCCTGCGGCACGCGCCGCTCCGCGATGTCCAGTTCGCTCATCACCTTGATGCGCGACAGAATCGTCGTGTGGTGCTCCCGCGCAATCGGCGCCATCGCCGGCTGCAGCACGCCGTCAATGCGGTACTTCACCAGCACCGAATCGTCGTACGTCTCGATGTGAATGTCCGAAGCGCGCCGCTCCAGCGCGGTAAAGATCGTCGTGTCCACCAGCCGGATGATCGGGCTGATGTCCTCTTCCGACGTCAGCTTCTCGATCGAAATATTCTCGTCCGGGTTGTCCTCCGACGAGAGCACGTCGAACGTCAGCCCCTCTGACGCCTCGTCCAGCACGCGCTGGCTCTGCTCTGTCTTCTTCAGCAGATCGGTGATCTGCGACAGCGTCGCCACCCGCGTCACAATCCGCTGCCCCAGTAGGCCGCTGATTTCGTCGAGCATCATCAGCTTGCTCGGATCGCTTACCGCGATCACCAGCCGGTCCTCTTCCTGTTCCAGCGGCACAAAGTTGTAGCGGAACATCATGTCCACCGGCACGCTCCGCAGCACCTCGTGCCGGATGCGGAAATTGCGCAGGTCGATGAACTCCGAGCGGTACCGCAGCGCCAGCGCCTGCGCGTGGGCTGTCTCGTCCTGCTCGGTCGGTACGACAATCGGGGGAGCCTGAGACATCTTCAATACCTCGGTTAACTTCTCTTCCTGTTGCACGGGTCAGTTACAGATCGCTGCTACCCGCCCAGATTCGTCGCGTTGCCCATCGAAATGATGGGCAGATACAGCGAAATCAGAATAATCACCACCACCACGCCCATCACGATCAGGATCGCCGGCTCGATCAGCGCCAACGCCGCCGTCAGCGCCGCCTGCACATCGTCCTCAAAAAATTCGGCGACGGAATTCAGCATCTGCGGCAACGCCCCCGTCGACTCGCCCACCTCGATCATCTCCGTCGAAAGCTCCGGAAACACCTTCGTCTCTTCCAGGCTTTTCGCCAGACTCTTGCCTTCGCGCACCGTCGTTACCGATGAAAAGACGGCCTTGCTGATCCGCTTGCTGGTGATCGATCGCGCCGCCGTCTCCAGCGACGGCACCAGCGGAATGCCTCCGGTCAGCAGCGTGGACAGCGTGCGCGCGAACATCGCCACCTGGTACTTCAGCCAGATCTTTCCGAAAATCGGCATGCGAATCCGCACGCTGTCGATGCGCTCCGCTCCCGCATCGCTCCGGCTCCATCGCCACGCCAGAAACCCGATCAGCGCCAGCACCGGCAATATATAGAGAATGTAGTGCTGCGCCCCCTTGCCCAGCGCCAGCATGGCGAGCGTCAGCGGCGGCAGTTTCGTCCCGATCTGGTCGTAGAGTTTCGCGAACTGCGGCACCACAAACGTGATCAGAAAAATAAACAGCGCGCACACCAGCGTGATCAGCAGCGCTGGATAGATCAGCGACGCGGTCAGCTTCTTCCGGAAAGTCAGCGAAATCCGCTGGAACGACAAATACCGCCCCAGCACCTCTTCCAGATTCCCTGATCGCTCCCCGGCCAGCAGCGTTGTCGTGTACATCAGCGGAAATCCGCCCTGCGCCTCGAACGCCGAAGAAATAGGCTCGCCCGTTCGCACCCGCGCTGAAACATTCTGCAGCTGTCCCGCGAAATTCGGATTCCTCTGCGACTTCGCCAGCATCTCCAGCGATCCCAGAATCGGCAGCCCGGCGCGAATCAGCGTCAGAAATTGCTGGTTGAAGATCAGGAACGTCTCCAGCTTCACCTTCCGCGAGCCGCCCGTCAGCCCCCGCGGCTTCACCGAGTAGACGTAGTACCCCGCCTGCGCGAAGCGCGTGCGCAACTCGTCGGCCGTCGCCGCCGACTGCACCTGCTCCTGCACGTGGCCTCGCTCGTCGGCCAGCCTGATGACAAATTCAGCCATGGAAATGCCCGGCGATGACCCGGAATAGCCCGGTCCGGCCAGGGGATGCCTCACTCAAGCGTAGCAGTTCCTTGAACTTCGGCGCTTGGGCGTAGCCGTTCGTCGACTAGACGCGCCCCAAGCCCAAAACGCTCACTTATGAAGGTCGTCCAGGTTGATTTTTCCGATCCGCCCGCCCGGCCCCACCACAAACGGCAGGCTCAGGGCGTTCCAGTTGCCGTCGTCCAGCGGTTTCCACGACCGGCCGCCGTTATAGCTCACATCCGACCCGTTGCTCCCCACCGCGATCCATCCGTTGATGTCTGCGTCCCATGCCACCGCCGACCGGTACCCATGCGGTGGCTTCTCCGCGGCCGTCCACTTCACCCCGTCCGGAGTCCACGCCGCCGTCCCATCCGTCTCACCCGGCTTCGCAAAGTCTCCGCCCACCGCGACTCCCGCCTTCACCATCTCATCCCACCAAATCACGCGCAGCGAAAATACCCCCGCTGACGCGCTGCTGCCAGCCAGGGGCAACGGCTTGCGCTGGAAATTCCATGTGTTCAGGCATGCCGGATCCGGAGCAGGGCTGCCGTCCCGGTCGCAGCTGCTTTCTCCCTCGTAAAGATAGGCCCCGTCCTTGCCGCCGGTACCGAACCACACCCGCCCATCGCCCGCCAGCAGCGCATTCACCACTGGTCCCGAGCCGATCAGCGCTGAGTTGCTCGCCGCAAAAGCCGCAATGCTCAGCGATCCTGTCGCCAGCCCAGGCGACTGGATCTTTGTCCACGTCATCCCGCCATCGGCGGTTCTCAGCAGCTGAAACGCGCCCTGTACCGGATCACCCAGCAGGTAGCCGTTCGCCTTATCGGCGAACACCATCGCGTCCCAAAACCCATCTTTGTCGGGATTCGTCGCAACCAGCGTCCAGTGCGAGCACCCGTCCGTTGTCCGGTACAGCCGCGACAGGTCGCCCGGCCCGCTCGACATCACCATGGCCGTATCCCCGTCCCACGCCCAGACCCCCCGAAAATCCAGTTTCTCCGCTCCGTCCGGCACCGTGCAGCTCTGCCATTCGTAGCCGCCATCTTCGGTCCGCAGAACCGTTCCGTTCGTTCCGCTGGCCCACGCCACCCCGCCGCCAATCGAGTAAACCCCGCGCAGCCCCGCCGTCGTCCCGCTCTCCTGCAAAACCCATGGCCCGGACTTATGGTTCAGCCCCTGGCCCCACGCCCACGCGCCCCAAATCAGCCCAAGAATCGCAATCCAGCCGGCCCACTTCAGCATGCCGCCATCTTAGCGTCGCATCGTTACAGGAACATATCCCCCAACCAGGTCGCAGCGAATCCCAAAAGGTCACAGGTCAAGGTTCCTTTCGTGTCCCCACGTGTCCCGAAGCGCTCCAGTTCTCGCGGGTCTCTTGCGCGATTTCGCTCGCATTTCTCTAGCTCTTCTCTCGCCTCTCGCTCGTCTTTATGCTCGTTTTTAGCTGATAGCTTTTCGCTGAAAGTACTCTGCTAATCGTTCTTCGCTAATCGCTTCTCGCTAAGCGTCTTTCGCTGGCCCCTCACTCGTCTCGCAAAGCAATCATGGGATCCACCTGCGCCGAACGCCGCGCCGGTACCCAGCAGGCCACGAGTCCAACGGCGAACAGCACAGCGGCCACCAGCGCGGTACTGCCGTAGTCAATCGCGCCTACGCCGTACAAAGTGCTGTGCATCAGCCGCCCCAGAACGAGCACGCCCGCCAGCCCGATCGCCATCCCCGGCACCGCCATCCGTATTCCACCCCGCACGATCAGCCCCACCACTTCGCTCTTCTGCGCCCCCAGCGCCATGCGCAGTCCAATCTCATGCGTGCGCTGCGCCACCGCGAACGACATCACCCCATAAATCCCCAGAGCTGCCAGCAACAGAGCAACCCCCGCAAACCCTGCAAACAGAACCATGCCGAACCGATCGCCCGTCAGCTGGTTGTCGACAATCTCGCGCATCGTCTGCACCTGCGTCAGAGCGAAATTCGGCATAACGTCCGCAACAGTGCTGCGCAGTCCGCTTAAAGTCGCTCCGGGGTCAACACCCGTGCGTACGCCAATCGCCACATAGGGCCACGCAACCTGCCATAGCGAGATCACCATCTCCGGCTGTACCGCACCGGTCAGGTGCTGGTCGTTGCGGATGTCATGGAAGACCCCCACGATCTGGAAGGGCTCCGGCGGCCCGAGCTGCGGCGGTCCATTGTTGGTGGGAGTGATCCGCGCCAGCAGCAGCCGCTGCGCCAAAGGATCCATCCCCGCCAGATACCGGCTTGCGAAGGCCTCGTTGACCATCACCGCCAGCGGAGTGCCCATGCCGTCGGAATCACTCAGAAGCCGTCCCCTGGCCACGCGCACCCCAAAGGTGTGAAAGAAGCTGGGCGTCAGCGCCTCGAAGTCGGCTGCCGTCGGATGCTGTTTGTCGACAGGTTGGCCGGCAATCGCGAACGGAAAAGTGCCGTAACCCAGCAGCGGCACGCTCGTCGTGAGCGCCGCGTCCTCCACGCCAGGAACGGCCCGCAGCTTCTCAATCAGCAGCCGCTGGCTGGCGACGATCTGCTCCGGCGCCGGAATCGCCATGTGCGACTGGCCGCTGCTGCCCCGCGGCTGCATGTTGGCGGTCAGGATGTGATCCGTCGTCACACCCAGGTCGATCCGGCTCAGATTCCAGAAACTGTGCAGCGCCATCCCCGCCCCGGCGAGCAGCGTAAGTGCCAGCGCAAACTCCGCCGTCACCAGAATCCCCTGTGTCCGCGAGCGGCTGCGCCCTGAAATCGCGCGCGAGCCCTGCTTCAGCGTTTCGCTCAGGTTCAGCTTCGCTGCCTGCCACGCCGGCGCGCAGCCAAAAAGAACGCCGCCGATCAGGCTCACTCCGACCGCGAAACACAAAACCGGCACGTTGATCCCAACCACGGCTTCCGCCGTCTGTTTAGCCAGCGGCAGAATCGCCATCGCGATCTTCATGATCGACCAGCCCATCGCGACGCCGATCCCTCCGCCCAGCACCGCGAGCGTCAGGCTCTCGATCAAAAGCTGCTCGAACACCTGCCGCCGCGTTGCGCCCATGGCCGTGCGCAGCGCCAGTTCCTGCTGCCGTGCCGAGCCGCGCGCCAGCAGCAAGTTCGCCACGTTTGCGCACGCGATCAGCAGCACCAGACCCACCGCGGCCAGCAGCAGCCACAAATTGCGCACCAGTTTCGGGTCCAGCCAGTCGTTCTTCAGTTGCTCCACGCTTACCGACCAGGACTTCGCGTTGGCCGCGCCCCCATTCCGCTTCGGCGCCAAACGGCTGTCGATCAGCGCGATCTCAGCCTGCGCCTGCGCCACCGTTACCCCCGGCTTAAGCCGCCCAAACACATTGCCGATCTGCTGCGAAGGCACTCCCTGTTGAGGACGAAACGGTACCACGAACTGCGTGCCTTCCACCCGGTCCGACGGTCCGGCCTGAATCACACCCACCACCGTGTAGGCCTCATCGTCAATCAGAATCGGCTTGCCCAGAATGTCAGGATCGGCGTGGAACCGCGACTCCCAGAGCCGGTGCGTCAGGATCACCAGATGATCCTTGCCTGGCGTCCCTTCATCGGGCAGAAAATCGCGCCCCAGCGCCATGGGGATCCCGAAATTCTTTGTATAAAATCCCGGCGTGGTCGGCAGCCCCCTCGTTTCGTCCTGCGAATGATCCGAGTTGGTCAGGTGCAGCCCGTTCCACGACTGGAAATCGAGCCGCTGAAACGACTGGCTCTGCACGGCCAATTCCGCATAATCTTCCGCGCGACTTGCATCACGCTCTCCCTTGTAGTGTGTCCAGACTACGACCAGTTGGTTCGCGTTCGGATACGGCAGCGGAGCCAGGAACGTCGCCCAGATGATCGAGAAGATCGCCACATTCGGCCCGATCCCCAGCGCCAGCGCCAGGATCGCGATCGCCGCGAATCCCTTGTTGCGCGCCAGCATGCGCAGCCCAAAACGCACATCCCGATTCCAGTTGGCCATGGCAGATTTCACCGTTTTGCGATGTATTACGCGCAGCAACCCTCTGAGGTTCAACGCCGGACGCACACCCTCAGCACGCCCGAAGGAAGGAAAGCTGCAATTCCCCAGCCGGATTTCAGGCGCCCGGATTTGCTGGAGCTAAAGAAGTTGCCATGCCAACGGTCGAATCTGACGGACAGCGCGTGTCCAAATCCGGCCTCGCTCGTCCAAACCCGGACACCCACTCGTTTCTCGCTCGCAGTTTGCTCGTTTTCGCTAATCGCCCTTCGCTAATCGTTCTTCGCTAATCGCCTCTCGCTAAAAGTTCTTCGCTAATCGCTTCTCGCTCAGACAGGCGGCTCCCCCTCCACCACATGCACCCCCGCCGGCGGTGTAAACACGAATTCCGCGTTCGAAGCCGGTACATTCCCCGCCTCTCCGCTGAACTCGAACCGGTTCGTCACCCCATCCGTCTCCTCAATCGTCATCGACCGGATCGTCCCATCCGCACCCGCCGTAATCTTCAGCGCGCTTACTCGCTGCTCCAGCCCCTTCGGCACGCCCTCCAGCACCCACGCCCCGTTGCCATCCGGCGTCGCCTTCAGTCCCGTCAGCTCCTTCTCCAGCTCCGTATGCCCCAGCAGAAATCGTAGCGGCGAGCGCAGATCGTCCAGCTTCTTCTCGTCCACCCTTTGCGCCTCGCTCTCCCCCGGCGAGTAGAAATACCCGTTCTTCCCATCCAGCACAAACAGCTTCCCGTCGGGATCGGTATACGTCCACCGCATCCTGCCCGGCTTCTTCAGCAACAGCACGCCCGACTCCTTCCGGTTCATTCCCATGCCCGTGTAGGTCTGCACGAAGTGGACCTCCAGCGAATGCAGCGCGTTGTAGTGCCCGTCGACCTTCGCCGCGATCCCCGCCGCACTTGTCGCCTGCGCGCGCAGCCCTCCCGCCGCGCCCAGCGCCAACGCCCCTCCGCACGCTGCCGGCAGCAAAAACCGCCAGCGGGAGTACCCACGCTGGCGGCCCGATTCCATCATTCTCAAAATCAATCCCCGCTTTCGTCTCTCGTTAGCTTTTCGCTCGCCTCTTGCTCGCAGCTAGCTCGCCGTTAGCTCGCAGTTGGCTCGCTTTTCGCTAAGCGTCCTTCACTAAACGCTTTCCGCTGACCGCCTCCTCGCTAACCGGTTCTTAGCTGACCGCTTCTTTGCTACCAGCTACAGGCTACAGGCTGCCTACTGAATCGCCACCGTGCAGTTCGTCCCGCCCGACGGATCCGCCTTGATCTCTCCGCTCATGTCCAGGCAATACCCGTTGTGCCCCGTCTTGCCGATTGCCTGCGGCACAGCCGTCACTTCGTAGCTCACGTAGTTGTCCTGCTGGCTGCTGCCCTGCGCCTTCTGGCAGTTCACGATGTTGAACAAGTACCCCGCCTTGTTCCCGCTCGTCAGGTCTGACTGCAGCAGCTGTGCCGACTGCGGAGTCGGCGCACCCGCCGATGCGTTCCCGCCCAGGGCCGTTAGCGAGCATGCATATCCGTTGGCCGGGAAGTTCGTCGCGTACTGGTTTTCGGCGATCTGAATCGCCCGCAGCGACTGCTTGGCCGACGTCTCGTTCGCCGTCGCTTTCAGGTTCAGCATGTTCGGAATCGCGATCAGCATCAGGATCAGCATGATCGAGATCACGATCAGCAGTTCCATCAGCGTAAAGCCCGCCTCGCACCGCCGCGAACGCTTGGATTCAGCACGATGCTCGGTGAGAAACTTCGGAGCCTTCATAGCCAGTCTTCTTTCGGGATCCGGAGCGCCCTCATAATCACAAATCGCCGGGCGTACATGCTCCGAACCGCTTTAATCCTACCGCAAATCCCGCAGTGGGATCGGCCCGACCCCCGCGGGACCCGCGCAAACCGGCGTCCTCGCGCACACTTTCGTGTTGCCC
>Ga0187887_10002574_pt1 | contig 14483 bp, 12 predicted proteins | sample June2016WEW_7_10_FD_132977 | JGI IMG/M metagenome (GOLD analysis project Ga0187887, IMG submission 132977) | Peatland microbial communities from SPRUCE experiment site at the Marcell Experimental Forest, Minnesota, USA - June2016WEW_7_10 | ecosystem: Environmental > Terrestrial > Soil >...
GGGTTTGATGTGCGGCTGAAATAGTAATCGGGGAAACGGGAATTCATCAGCGGCCCATACTTGGCTACGCGCGAGGATTGGAAGACCGAGTTAGCGAGGGAAAGCCCCCGCGCGACCGTGCCGGTAGACCCGGAGAGGCCGCGTTTGAGGCGTTCCAACCACAGAAGATTGCGGTAATTGCCGTAGCCGGCAAAGGCCTCGTCGCCACCTTCTCCCGAGAGGAGCACCTTGACATAGTTCCTGGCAAGCTTGGAGACATAATACAGGGCAATGGCAGGCGGCTCGCATACCGGCTCCTCCATGTGCCACACGTATTGCGGCATAAATGCCGCGAAATCTGCGGCCGACATGGACATCTCATGATGACGGCTGCCGAACGTTTCTGCCGCGAGCCTGGCGTAGGGTCTTTCGTCGGCAACGCCAGGATCGGAAAAGCCCACCGTGTAGCTGCTGACCTCCTTCTCCGTCCCTTCCACGGCGAAGCTCAGCATCGCGGTTGAGTCCACTCCGCCACTCAGTAGGACACCCACCGGCACGTCTGCAATCATGTGCAGTTGCACAGTTTCGGCAAGCAGACTGAGCAACTCATCTTTCGCGTCTTCGAGGCTCCGGCTCCCGGCAGGTTTGGCAAACTGAAGATCCCAGTATTGCCTTACCTCTACCTCGCCGTCCTTGGCCAGGAGATAGTGCCCCGGAGCCAGCTTCGCGACGCCTTTGTGTAGTGTGTCCTCGCCCGGAAGATAAAGAAAAGTCAAAAACCTGTCAATGAGCTCCGGCGCAATCCGCCGATCTACCGCAGGGTCAGCCAGGATTGCCTTAATCTCTGAGGCGAACACCAAGCTCTTATCGGCGAGACAATAGTAAAGAGGCTTTATTCCCACCCGGTCCCTCGCCAGGAAGAGAGATCTCTTGTTTGCATCCCAGATCGCGAACGCAAACATCCCGCGAAGCTTCTCCAGGCATTGGGGTCCAAACTCCTCGTACAGGTGGACGATGGTTTCAGTGTCCGAATTCGTCCGGAAGACATGCCCCTTGGTCAGCAGAAAGGCGCGCAACTCGCGATAGTTATAGATCTCTCCATTGAATACGATCCAGACCGAGCCATCTTCATTGGAAAGCGGCTGATGGCCGCCGCCCAGGTCGATGATCGACAGCCTTCGATGGCCAAGCGCCACCTGACTGCCGAGATAGAGTCCCTCGTCGTCCGGGCCCCGGTGACGTATCGTGTCCAGCATCCCCCGCACCAGGCCAGCGTCAACCGTGGCGCCCAGCTCGAAATTCAATTTGCCGCAGATTCCACACATAGTGAACCGTCTAATCTATAATCCGTAGTAAGTTCGCAACGCTCTTCCGCCCGCGAGTCATCTCCAGATCGTCTGCAGCCCGCACAGGCGTCTTAGTTGCTGGGAGCGTATGTAACGAATCAGCAAGGGATCGTTCACTCTTGGAACGCGACGCAAGTAACCCTTGATGAACCCGAGCGAAAGCCCGAGTGATCCGAGAATGTAAGGCTTCTGAGCCAGCCTGCGCAGGCAACTGGCAGCCACAAACAGAGGGTGGTATCCCGAGATGTAGCACGCCAAGCCATGTTTCACCCGGTCGCGCCATAACCCATCCGCGGATCCCGTCAGCCGGTGATGAAGTAGGTGAAGGTCCTCGAAGGCCCCGGTCTCCCAGCCCAGCATGTTGGCCTTGACCTCGTCAATTGTGTCCCACCCCGTCGCGGCCCATAGCCCGCCAATAGCCTCCCAGCACGCCCTTCTGTAAATCTTCGTCGCGCCTCTAACGTGGAACTTGGGATTTGCCTCCAGCCGCAGTTCCCCACTCACGTCGTGGTAGATCTCTCCTCCGCCAATCCCTAGCCGCGGCCGCTCACTGAAGTGCTCAAAACAGCTTTGAAAGTAATCAGCCGAAAAACTCAGGTCCCCGTCGAGCTTCACAATGAACTCCCAGTCGTCGGACTGGATCGCGGCGATGCCATCATGGACTGCCTCCATGACGCCACCGCCCGACTTGCGGAACCCCCTGTTAGAACGATGCACCGGGTGAATCCATGGGACCTGTGCCGCGTACCGATCGATGATGTCGCCTGTATGATCGGTCGATCCGTCGTCCACGATGACCCATTCGGCAGGCGGTACGGTTTGACTGGTGAGGCACTCAATCGTGGCCGCGATATACTGCTCTTCGTCGCGTACCGGAGTGACGATCACGTATCGGGTCATTGTGCCCGCCCCGCCGCGCAGAGCCGGGAAGCGCCAAGGTAGTCGCAGAGACCCTCCTCCCACGTTCCAAATGTGTTCAAGCCGGCAAGCTTCAAGGCCCGATTCTCCAGCACTGAGTATTTCGGGCGGGGCGTCTTCGCAAGAAACTCATCCGGCGAAGCAACCTTCACGTTTACTGTAGTCTGTGAGAGCGCGAATATAGCTTGAGCGAATTCGTGCCAGGAACAGCTCGACTCCGCCGTTGCGTGGTAGAGTCCGTACGCGTCGGACCGGCTCAGGGCAACTATTTGTCGGGCCAGCTCGCGTGTGTTCGTAGGGCTGACTCGCTCGTCGTCCACGACCCGCACTTCGCCTCTTTCTCGACCGAGCTTCAACATCAGCTCGACAAAGTTGCGGCCGCCCTTGGCCCGGCACGGCGCCTTGCCATAAAGGCCCGAGGTGCGCACGACGAAGTACCTTTCCGCAACGCACTCGACGAAATGCTCTCCCGCAAGCTTGCTGTTCCCATACGCGTTGAGGGGCCGCGGATAGTCGGTCTCCACGTACGGGCTGGTCTTGGCTCCGTCGAAAACGTAGTCCGTGCTGACGTGTATAAGCAGCGCGTCGATATCCCGCGCGGCGAGAGCGAGATTCCTCGCTCCCAACGCGTTCACGGCGAATGCTCTCTCGGGCTCTCGTTCACAATTGTCTACATGATGCATCGCCGCGGTGTTCACGACGATCCGCGGCCGCTGTCCGCGGAGCGCGGCAAAGACCGAATCGCGATCGGCGATTTCAACGTCGCCGTGAGCGAGAGCTACCACTTCGTCCCCACTGTCTTCGAAGGCGCGCGCCGTGTCCGTCCCGAGTTGACCGTTGGCGCCGATGACCGCGACTTTCATCGCGCCGCCGCCTTCACCATCGCGTAGGTCTCGACTCCGTTTTCCAGGGTCTTGAAACTCGAGATGTTCGAATAGAGCGGGTTATCCCAATCGTCGCACTTTTCCATGTTGTCGATGAGGTTGGAAACGATCGATCTCACGTCGTGGGCGGGATGAAAGCTCAAAACGTTTTGCGCCTTCTCGATGCTTACCTTATAGTTTCGAAAATCTTGCTTGTGATTGATCGCTAGACTTACGCGGTGTCCAAGTCGGTCCTCGATCGTGCTCCGCACCAGATCTCCGACCTCTCCCACCGTGTAATTCCCGGAGGCGATGTTGAAGATGCCGGAGATTCTCTCGTTTGATTCAATCGCGCGAGTATATGCCGTTGCCGCGTCTTCGATGCTGAGAATCGGCCGCCAGATCGAAGGATTGTTAATGGTGATCGTGCGATCCTTCATGGCGCATTTGAACATCGTGTTGATGATCAGGTCGAAGCGCATGCGGGGGCTGTAACCTGAAATTGTGCCTTTGCGCAACGAAATCACCGAAAAGTTGGAGTCGGCCATTTGCATCGCGGCCTGCTCACCCTGGAGCTTGGAGATACCGTAAGGATAACTGGATGCCACCGGCCGGGTTTCGTCGTACAGCTCGTTTTCGGTGTACCCGTAGACCGAGCAGGAAGACGCGTAGATGTACCTTCTCACCTTGGCGTTCTTGGCTACATAACCCAGGTACGCAGGTGCAGCGGCGTTGAAGATGAAGTTCTTGCTCGGTGAGTACTCCGCCATCGGGTCGTTGGAGAGCCCGCCGAGGAAGATCACTTGGTCATAGGGCTCCAGGTCCTCTACTGTGAGCTGGAAGATGTCCTTTTGGAGTATTCCGACTTGACGTGGTAAGTGGTTGCCAAACCAGAATAGGTCGACGACGTCAACCTTATAGCCTCTATCGAGCAGCCTTGGTATGAGGACGCAACCTACATACCCTGCGCCGCCGGCGATCAGCAGTTTCATGAGTTCTCCCTTGTAGTTACCGTTGAAAACGGAAATGTTCGGATTCCGGCTTGTTGAGCCATTGATCGAGGGTTTGCGCTTCGGAGTCCTTTTGGGACAACGATGGCTGTTCGACCGGCCACTGCACGCCGATTTGCGGATCGTTCCACCGGACTCCCGACTCGGCCTTGCTGTTATACAGGCCCGTGCACTTATACTGGATCTCTGCCGTGTCGGAAAGGACACAGAAGCCCCTGGCAAAGCCGGCCGGAGCCCAAAGCTGGCGCCGGTTCTCGGCCGAGACATCAATGCCGAACCACTGCCCGAGCGTGGGTGACCCTTTCCTCATGTCCACCGCCACCAGGAAAGCGCTCCCCAGCGAAACCCGCATCAGCTTTCCCATGGGAGGATCCCACTGGAAGTGCAGACCTCGCACAACGCCCTTCGCCGATCTCGAGTGGTTGTCCTGGACGAACTGATAAGGGAGGCCCAGGGCCTTGAAGTGATCCTCCCGAAAAGTCTCCATGAAGAAGCCGCGGCTGTCTTGGAAAACATCAGGCACGAGAACGACAACCTCTCCGAGATGCCTCGATTCGACTCGAATGTCCATATGACCTCAGAACTGGGATAACTGCCGAACGTTAGTGCGGAACATGGACTGGGATTGCCGAGCCTGTCTCCGGCTCTTTCCCCTTCTCAACAAGCTGAACCGGGTCGACAAGCCTGTTCCATGCTGCTGCGGCGCGGTACAGTTCCAGGCGCCTGGTTAGGCCGTCGGATGGCTTTAGGAGCTGAATGAGTCGGTACCCAGCCTGGCGCACCCGGATCCAAGCCAACGAAGTACGACGACAACGACGCGCGCCGTTCTTGCCAAAGTACTTATAAAAATAGCGGTACCGGTTGCGATACTTGTCCAGTTCAAATGGGATCGGAAAACGCTCGGTCGTCGACTGCCCTCCCAGGTGCGTGATCGTCACTCCGGGCGTGTAGATGATGGGGTAGCCGGCAATCCAGATGCGATGGCACAGGTCGAGGTCTTCGTAGTAATACTGAAATTGCTCGTCAAAGCCGCCTAACTGTTTGAGCAACTCCTCTCGTACCATTAGGCAACAGCCGGACTGCCAGTCAATCGTCCTTTCCGTGTCACCTTTCCATCGCACGTACCTGTCGGAGATGAAGATATCGGACAGATAGCCGAGCGGTCGCAGGTAAAGGGCCGCCAGCCACTCGCGCCAGATCGTGGGGAACGGGCGGCCTGACACCTGGTAGGAGCCGTCGGGATTCAGGACCCGGCATCCAAAACCCCCGGCTTCAGGGTGCTTATCGGCAAAGTCGATCCACCGATCGAAGGAACCTGCATGAATAATCGTGTCCGGATTCAGGATCAGAACGTACTCGCCGGTACTAGCCTGGATGCCGACGTTATTGCCCTTTGAGAATCGTAGGTTCGCGCCGTTCTCAATCACCCGCACGCCCGGGAAAGCCTCCCGTATGAACTCTACCGTTCCGTCGGTGGATCCGTTGTCGGAAACGATCACCTCGAACTGAGTTGCATGTGTTCCTGAATAGATGGAACGTAAACAGTTACCGATAACCTTGAGGTCGTTCCAGCACAGAATTACGATCGACAGTCTCATGTCCTAAAATCCTTCGTATCGGTAGAATGCGCGAGTCGTCATGTCAGCGTCGTCACGCGTTTCAGTCGAGCCGGTCTGCCAATCAACAGCCATACGAACCAGGCCCCGCAGGCGCAACACACCATCAGAACAGAAACATAAACAAGCAACTGCCCACTTGTCGCGCCACGTCGAGAATAGAACCGAACAAGCGCGCGCCCAGCGCCATATCTTGGCAACGTTATGTCTCTGAAATCCGAAGCCATTCGGAGAAGATAAACACGCACCGACTTTCTCGAAATGTCGAGCGCGGTCAACTCCAGGTCGTTCTCGTACTGAATTACAACGCTGCGAGCCTTGCCTGCCGGAACAGTTACGCTGAAGTCAAGATGGCCTCCGTGGAACCGGTACGGGCAGGGCCGGCCATCCACACTGACTGACGCTATGGCCGGGCGGCCAGTCTCCTCCTTTGTGACATAAAACGTGGAATCCGCCTGAGAAGGATTAGTCAGATCGAAGTTGCTGGAAAGCGCAAGAAGGTCATACGAAGTCGAATCGTCTCGTAGCTTCACCAGGTAGAGGTGCCTTGCAATGTCTCCCACACCGCGCCAGCGAGTATCCGGCTCAAGCGTGTTCACAGCGTCTGCCACTCCATCGAAGGCGCCTATACCACTCGCAAAGAGGTCGTGGTGGCCATAGAAGAATAACGGATTGTCGAGAAAGGCATTGATCTCGATGAAGCCACTCGGGACTGGCAGTTCCGCCGGGTAGCGTGTGATACTTGGAAAAGTCGCGAATGCGACGGAGACGGGGCGGAGATCAAGCGGAAGAAGTGAGGGATCCGGGCGGTCCATCGGAACGTTCGAAGAATTGATTGTGGCTAGGTAGTTGTAGGTTTTGAGGGCTTCGAGGGTTCCTTCCGGGGCGATGGTGTGCGGAAACACCATTACCCTATCGTATGGAATCCCCGTTAGCGTTTTGAACCTGTCCATCCTGGCCAGGGATTGTTTAAGGGCGGCAAGTTGGTCGGCCAGGGGCTTGCTTCGATAGTCGGTAAACTCCTTGTGGTCGTGGTTATCCCCGTGAATGCAAATTGAAAACCTCTCGGGGTGGTCCCGAACAAGCGAGACAACCTCAGGCTCGCTGCGATCGTAATTCCATGGGATAAAAGCAATCGTTGTGTGGAAGTCGTGCTTTTCCATTTCGCCTAGGAGGTCTCTGTAGTTAAGGTACCCGTACGGTTCCCGGAGCCACGGATCGTCAATCGTGAGGTTCGCGTAATGGCCGGGGGCGTGCCAACCCACGTCGCCGGCGGAGTATCTGACAAACATGATCGCGGGTGCGAGTTCCAGGAACTCATTCGCTAAACGCTTGATGTTCGATTCGGCTTTCGCGTCGTCTGAGGTCCTTACTGCGCACTCCAAGAATACCTTGACTTCGTGGAGAGCGGCCTCAATGAATATTGGGTAAGCTTGTCCCTCGTTTCCGGCCTTCGTAATGATCTGGGCCTTGCTGCTTGGGCCCAGTACCAAGTAATCTGTGCCGTTCTCGGGGAATGGAAGCTCTAGGCCGCTTAACTGCCGCGTAAGGCCTGTTACGTGACTAATGATGTACCGAGAAGAACGCGGGCCTTCGAGCCGTCTACAACCAGTCGTAGCGCCGCCGGACCAGGCTGTCAGAAGAGTCGCGTCCGTTTCTGGCGTAACGCCGAAAATGAGCAGCGGCACGCTGGCCCCGGACCTTCGCTTCAGATGTTGCAGAAGCGCGTTCTCATCGACAAGAGCGAGCGCGTCTGCCGCAATTGCTACCGCCCTGGTGGCGTCCTGGTCGACGGCCTTGCTAATTGCAGGGGTGTCGCCATGGGAGCCGGGTATAACAACCTTGAGGTTTAGGCCGTAGAAGCTGGTAGCAAGTTCCAGTTCCCGTTGCGCCGCCGATGAATGGTCTGATGAACCGATGAGAACGACGTCGGCGGAATAGCACCGGGACGATAGCAGCGGCAGTGCGGCAAGCACCACCCAGATCGCCCGTAGAGAACTCGATGCCATGATAGAGCGTCGCGCCGGTGCCATCATTCCCTAAGTGTTTTCACACTCGCCCACGGACTGGGTCGCCGAGGTGTCCTCAAGGGCCCCTGCGTAAGCGGCGAGCAAGGTGGCCTTCTCGACTTCCCAGTTCAAGCCGTTTTCAACCCGCGAACGGCCGCACTCACCCAGTTCTCGACGAAGAGTCTCGCAGTCGAGCAAGCTCAAGATCCGGTTAGCGAAATCGATGGGATCGTTGGGCGCCGCATACAAAGCGGCCGGCCCGGCTATGCGCCGGCCTTCCTTCAGATCGAAAAGCACCACCGGCAGCTCATAAGCCATGTATTCAAAAATCTTGATCATGGTTGAGTTGTCATTCATCGGAGTCTTGGGATCGGGTGCCACACCTATGTCGGCACACGAAAGATAATCGCCGACACGGTCATGAGGGACCTGTCCCGTGAAGCTCACAAAGGAGTCCAGCCCGCTTCTGGCAGCTTGAGCTCGCAGCATCGGAAGCTCCGTGCCGCCTCCGACGAGCACGAAGTGAGTGTCTTGCCGATGTTCATGCTTAACGATGTATTCGATCGATTCCAGCAGCAGGCTCAGACCGTCCTGCGGCCCCATAAAGCCCACATATACCACTAGCAATGACTTCCCGAACTTGCTTTCAGGCGTAGGCGGCCGGCGGCGCACGCTGGTGAGGTCGGGACAGTTTCGTACCACGAAGACATCGGCGGGCCGCTTTTTCCCCCTCGATATGGCGATGTCCTTAAAGGACTCGTTGGTGGCGATGCAGACCTTCGCTGTTGTAAACGAGCAATACTCTGCCAATCTGGTGAGCCTATAGAAAAAGCCGGCCTTCTTGCCGAACTTAGATTCAAGCAGTTCAGGGGAGAGATCGTGATGATCGAAGATGAACCGGACACCGAAAGGCCTTAGAAGTAATCCTATAAGGAAGATGGTATCCGGGGGGTTGCAAGCTTGTAGGATACGAAACCTCGTCCGGGCGAAGACCTTGAGGGTCAAATAGAACTCGGCAGTCAGCGCCAGAATGTACTCCAGCAGATAGCCCGCCGCCCCGGAGGCTTCCCACATGCGATGGCGGTGGATCTCGATCCCCTGGAGGTTCTCGTAACTCGCCGCCGAAGTTCCGGCTCCCTTAGGGCACACGACCGAGACCCGGTATCCGGCGTCGCGGAGTGCGCAGGCTTCCTTCCAAACGCGCCGGTCAAGAGGCACCGGCAGGTTCTCTACGACGATACAAACCGCCGGCCGTGCTCCGTTCGTCATGCGTTATGTCCCGCTTTGGCAACCTTCAGAGCGGGCGCACGGCAACCAAACTTTGTGACCTGCTCGGCAATGCGATTTTGCTGCTCATAGTCGAGCCCTGAGTACATGGGCAGCGAGAGTATTTCCGCGGCCGCGCGCTCGGACACTGGGAAGTCCCCGTTCGCGTGGCCGAGGCTGCTGTAAGCCTTCTGCAAGTGAAGCGGTATCGGATAATGAATTCCCGTGCCGATACCTGCCGCGGCAAGGCGCCTCTGTAGTTGATCGCGGTTCTCAACGCGGACCACGTAGAGGTGGTAAACCCCTTTGGCCCACGAAGGCTCGTACGGGAGCCCTATTTCCTCTTGTCTCGAACCCAAAAGCTCCCGATATCGTCGGGCGCATTCCCGGCGCTGCTGATTCCATGCCGAGAGCCGCCTGAGCTTGATTCGCAGGATGCCGGCTTGAATCGCATCCAGCCGGCCATTGTACCCTTCCATGTCATGATAGTATTTCTCGGCTTGGCCATGGTCTCTCACCATCCGGATCTTCCGGGCGAGACTCTCATCGTTGGTTGTAACCGCACCTGCTTCGCCGCACGCTCCCAGGTTCTTACCTGGATAGAAGCTGAATGCCGCCGCCAGCCCCATCGAGCCGGCCTTCTTCCAGCAGTCGTCCTTCTGAGAGAAGTACTCCGCGCCATGCGCCTGGCACGCGTCTTCGATAACGACAACGTTATACCGCTCGGCAAGCTCCAGTATCCGGTCCATATCCGCGGGCTGGCCGTAAAGATGCACTGGAACGACCGCCGCAACCCGTTTCCCAAGCGTCTGGTCCATTAGGTGTCCAGTGTCGCTATCGACGCGACACTCGCCCTCGAAGTACTCCTGGAGTCTCTCCGGGTCCATGTTAAAGGTCCGCTCGTCAATGTCCACAAAGATGGGCCGTGCGCCGGTTTGAGAAATCGCCTCGGTTGTCGCGATGAATGTGTTCGGAACGGTTACGGCTATGTCGCCTTCGCCTACGCCCGCTGCCATTAGCGCAAACCGCAGTGCGTCTGTGCCGCTGCCCACCCCGACGCAATGCGAGGCGCCGCAAAATGCGGCAAACTCGCGCTCAAATGCTTCTACCACCGGGCCACCTATGAAACCCGCCGTATCCAGCGTTGAGTTGACGCTATCGACTATCTCCCGGCGCAGTTCCTTGTGCGGCGATACGAGGTCCAAAAACGGAATTCGATTCGTCTCGATCATTTCAATCTCCCACACCTCTTGGACTCAACTGTTTCGAAATCTAACTTGACTGGAGGACCAAACGCGCTCCGCGCCGGGCCACGGCTGAGCCGCTGAATGGCGAAGGTACAGGCCCGCGTCGAATTCCAGACAGAACCCGCTCAGTCGACCTTCCGCGGCGTTTCTGACGTTACGGCTCGCAGAACACGAGCCGGATTTCCCGCCACAATCGTGTCGGCAGGAACACTTCTGGTTACGACACTTCCGGCGCCGACGATGGCTCGTTCGCCCACCGTGATCTTGGAAAGGATCGTGACCCCCGATCCGATCGACGCCCCTTTCTTGATTACAGTAGTCTCCACCTTCCAGTCCGCTTCAGTCTGCAGACCTCCCTCGGCGGTGGTGGCGCGGGGATAGCTATCGTTGATGAACGTAACACCATGCCCGACGAAAACGTCGTCTTCAATCGTGACGCCTTCGCAGATAAACGTATGGCTCGATATCTTGCAGTTCTTTCCGATTCGCGCGTGTTTCTGGACCTCGACGAAGGCGCCGATCTTGGTGTTGTCGCCGATTTCACAACCGTAAAGATTAATGAACTTGGAGAACTTCACGTTCGTTCCAAGCTTGACGTCCGCCGAGATGGACAAGTAGTCGCTCATAGACGCACCGCCGCACCCATTTCGGCCAACGAACGATCCGCCGCTTCGAGCAGCTTGACTACCCGTAAGCCGGCGATACCGTCGTTGAAGGGCACTTCGTTCCGCGTAATGCATTCGACGAAGTAGCGGAGTTCCGAGGCCAGCGCTTCAGTCTGTTCGACTTTGGGCGCCCACATATCGCCTGTGCGATAACTGACAAGCAACTCGTACACACCCTGCTGGCTCTTGATCTCCACGCCTTTGTCGTACACTTTGATCTTTTCGTCGGCGTCCAGGTCGTTCCATACCACCATCCTCTTCTCGCCTCCCAAGAGGGTGGTGCGCACCTTGACGGGCGACAGCCAGTTGACATTGAAGTGTGCGATCACGTTGTCGCTGAGATAGACGGTGATGTAAGCGACATCCTGGTGGCCATTCAAATGGCTTTGTCCGGTGGCAGCCAGATATTCCGGCTTCGCAGGCACCAGGTGGTCCATGATCGAAAGGTCGTGGGGCGCAAGGTCCCAGATGACATTCACGTCGTGCTGGAACAATCCGAGATTGACCCTGGTGGAATCGTAGTAGTAGAGCTTGCCGAGCGTGCCGTCCTTGGTCAGTTGCTCGATCTTCTTGACCGCGCCCGTGAACAGGAATGTGTGATCCACCATGATCGTCAGGCGTTTCTTCGCGGCTAGCTCAATCAATTCTTCGGCCTGCGCCACGGTCGACGTAAATGGTTTTTCGACAAAGACGTGTTTCCCGTTTTCCAGCGCCGCCTTGGCTAGCTCGTAGTGGGTCCAAACGGGCGTGATTACGGCGACCGCGTCAATCTTCGGCGAGCACAGCACTTCCGAAACGTCGGACGTCGCGTGCACATCCGGATAGGCGCGCTGAATCCGCCGTTGAGCGGTGGGACTCTTGTCGCAGATTACACTGACTTCGCAATCCTCCGCGGCATGAAAGTTGCGCGCAATGTGCGGCCCCCAATAGCCATAACCGATTATGCCGATTCGAATCATTACCCCTCCGCCTTCAACACGCGCCGGATCCGGAGATAACTGCCAGCGGTGTCTGGAGAAGGATCTTGATGTCCAGCCACAATGACCATGATCTGGCGTAGCGGATGTCCAGGCGAACCATTTCGTCGAATTTCACCCTGCTTCGTCCTTCCACTTGCCACAGGCCCGTGATCCCGGGTTTCACCGCCATGAGACGCTCCTTGTGCCACAGGTCGTAACACTTGAATTCGTACATCACCGGCGGCCGCGGCCCGACCAGGGACATTTCTCCGCTCAGCACGTTGAATAATTGGGGCAACTCGTCCAGACTCGTTTTGCGCAGCAGTCGTCCTACTCGCGTGATTCTCGGATCCGCGGTTAGTTTGTATTGTCTTCGCTGGTCCGGCCCACTTTGCTCCAGTCCTTGCGCGCCTGCGATGAATTGTTTCACGTACTGTTCATGAATTGCGTGGTCGTTCCCGACATTCATAGATCTGAATTTCAGGAACGTGAACTTTTTTCCGTATTGGCCTAGCCGGACCTGACGGAAGAGGATGGGGCCTCTCGAGGTCGTCTTAATCGCCATCGCAATGGCGAACAGCACGGGGAGACAGAGGGCCAAGGCGGCCAGGCTGCCGGCAATGTCCATCAATCTCTTGAGCAGCGCAGCGGCCGGTTTCTTCTTCGCGCCGCGCGCCAGATCCAGGTGCAAGGTCGAGTTGGCCGGCCCGTCCGGACCGTCGTTGTCCCAATCCTCGGGGAAGAGGTGGAAAGAGAGCTTGATCTGGTTGATTTGCCCGACACTCAACGAGTCATAGAGCGCGTCGGTGACTTTGCCCGAGAGAGATCTGACCACCGACTTTTCCTCGGCGGCGGCGATCTCGGTGAAGATCACTCCGATAGCATGCCCGTGCCTGTACCACCCCTTGATGTCCGTGTCGCGCGTGGCCTGCGACAACGCACGCAGCACCTTGTCGAGCGTCTCTTCCTGGTCGGCGGCTTTCAGCAGATCGCCGCCCTCGAGAATCATCAGTACAAAGCGCCGATGGGAACGCTCGGTTCTCTTACGTTCCATCCGGAGCATGCGCACAAACAGTTCCTCGGCGAGCATCCCATTGTCTTGTGGTTCATCGGCAATGAAGGATTGTGGGCCTAACGAGGAGTTTGTTCTAAGACGGGGCATGTTATTCAGCACAAGTTCACCCTCAATATCGCGATCCAAACTGATTGATTTCGTCCTGCCGAAATTGGCAAAGCCGGACTTTCTCTAAGAACTTCGTGTTGCGCGGAAAAAAAGCCCTGCCTATATGGACTCAGGACTTGCCACCAGTGGGTGTCTGATCTGGGCCGTCATCGGGCGCCCGCTTGCGTCCAGCGGCGCGACCCACTCGCCATCGATCTCCACCGCCACCGACCGTTTCAGAAGAGTCACGGAGACAACTACGCGGTATCGCTTGCGCACCTCAACCAGGAAGCCTTCCATGCCAGCCAAGGGCCCATCCTCAAGCCGCACGCGCTGGCCGGCCTCCAGAAAAGGCCAAGGTTCAGCCGACAGCCCGGACGTTACGGCGCTTTGAATCGCGATGATTTCCTCGTCGTCGATGGGGACGGGAATCTTTCCGATGCCCACAAACTGGAGCACGCCGGGAATAGTCAATAACGGGAACCGTTGTTGCGGGTCCAATCGGCAAAACACATACCCCGGGAAAAGTGGAAACTCCACCGACTTCAAGCGGTCTGACCACCGGCGCCGGCACTCGTAAATCGGTACGAACGCCTCAAACCCCTTGTTGCGCGCAATCGTGGAGACGGCCTTTTCACAGCGCGATTTCACCCGAAGAGCGAACCACTGTCCCGAGATTGAATCAAAAGGCTTTTGGGTGCCGATGGATGCTTTGAAAGAGGCTCTTGACACAAGCTACCGCCCTTTGAGTCCCAGTCGGCGGGAACCTGATTTCTTCTTGATTCCCCCGCCCTGGGCCCTGCACAATGTCCCGAAAGGGCAAAGGCATTCCGGGTGCCACAATTGCACCCCAGGCTAGTTGTCTTTGTTTTCCATTAGTTAGCAGCGGATCGCACGCTCGCCCTCGTCATGGCGACCGCGTGATCTATGCCGACGATTCGGACTTGCTCCAAATTAGTGAGACGATGGGATCCAATATGGCGAGGAATTCTACGAATTTGCCCTTATTTCATCGTGGTTTCACGCCGCAAACCGGCGAGCCCAGCGGGCGCCAAAGCCGCTTTTTCGACTGGGAGTACTAGACAACCTCGCAGCACTTCACCGGCGCGGCCGGCGGACGCTCGATGGAACGCCCCGGCGTTACTTCTCGCCGGCCGGCCGGGCGGCTGATCGGGCGCGGCGCTTCTCGGCCCACCCCTCCTTATTAACCTGCCGCGCGCGGCCCACGGCGAGCGAATCGGCGGGAACCGGGTCTGTAATCACGGAGCCGGCGGCGAGGTAAGCGCCGTCGCCGATTTCGAGCGGCGCCACCAAAGTCGAGTTGCTTCCCACGAAGGCTCCGCTGCCAATCCGCGTGGGGTGCTTGTGCACGCCATCGTAGTTGCAAGTGATCGTGCCGGCGCCGATGTTCGCCTTGGCGCCAATTTCCGCGTCGCCCAGGTA
>Ga0187887_10002575_pt1 | contig 14476 bp, 15 predicted proteins | sample June2016WEW_7_10_FD_132977 | JGI IMG/M metagenome (GOLD analysis project Ga0187887, IMG submission 132977) | Peatland microbial communities from SPRUCE experiment site at the Marcell Experimental Forest, Minnesota, USA - June2016WEW_7_10 | ecosystem: Environmental > Terrestrial > Soil >...
TACGCCCCGCCGGCCCCTTAGGTCATACCGACCCTTGCCTCTAAACCGCTCTACCGGCGAGGCTTATCGCCACGCTCCTCGATATCTTGTAAACTCCCGCTAGGAGGAGAACGGCCGGGAGAAGAGAACGCACTCTGCGAGAGGCCATGATGACACTCCGTTGCCCGCTGCCGGGGCGAAGGGCGTCACTACCGGTGGATGATTGTGCAGCAACAGCGCGGCAGCGGTCCCCGCGCTGGTCCGTGATATAGCGTAGACCAAGAGACAAGTAAGAACAAGGGATTACAAGGCCTTAAACTATTAATACTCAACGGGGAGAATCGCCGGCTTGGCTCGTGGAACAGACGATCGTTTTGCGTCGTCTGTTCTCTTGTAAGCGCAGAAGAACAGGCCACACAAGGATGGCTTCCTCGGAAGATATGGTGGGCCCGTGGCGACTCGAACGCCAGACCTCTACCGTGTCAAGGTGTCACTCTATAAGTGGTATCTATTGTTGTTTCTGTGACTTACAGCCGAAAATCGTGATCGCCAAGGCACAAATAAGGCACAAACTCCGTGGAAATGGCTCGACCTCCACAGTCGTGGCGTGCCACGATACGTGAAACCAATCCTGGCAACATAAGCGTCCTGGAATCTGCCACTTGCCACGTTTGCCACGTTGCCAGGATGTACTCAACGTGATTATGCTCCACAAAAACGCGTTTTTTCCTATATATGGACGAAGGCGGGAACGGTGGCAAAGGGGGCAAACCGGGCCGCCAGGGCTGGCCGACGCGGGCGCAAACATCGAGCATCGCGCCACCAAGCTCCCCGGGGGTTTGCATGCGCGGGGGGACTTACCGATATCCCCCTGTATCTGGCCAATCATGATGCCCGCCGCTTTACTTCTTGTCGAGCGCGATGGCGGCCTGAAGGCCCTTGCCACGCCTGATCGATGCCGCCGCCATCTCCCTCATTGCGCCCCGTAGACCAACAGCGGGCCTCCCTCGATCGGAAACGGACCTACCGCGGCACCGTTCACCCGCAGAGTGAATTGGAAGTCTCCTTCCACCGATCCGTATCCGCTGGCGCTCGCGTACGAGTTCGGAAGCTGCACGTCGACGCGCGTCAGGTAGCTGGTCAAGCTGACCACATTCACTACCGGAGCCGAAACCTCGCCAAACGCGGCGTCGAAACAGAGGCAGGGGGGATTGCCATGTACAAAAAACGAGATCACCGACCCGAGTTTCGCCGGATTTTGACACGAATTCCGCGAGCCGTCGCTATTTAGGGCGAGCGGCGCCAATCCCGTGTTGCAGGCGGTGGCTTGCGAGGTATCCGCAAATAGTTCGGGATTTGACGCTATTACCGGCAATTGCCGTGTGGCGCTGGCGGCGCCATTGACCGTAACCTGCACCACCGTGCTCTTTGCTTGGCTGACAGTAGCTGGTACCACTAGATTGATCTGTAACGGAGAACTATAGAGCAACTGCGCCAGATTGCCGTCAAATGTCACGCTGACTCCGGTGTCGGCTCCCAGATTGGACCCCATGATGGTGAGCAATTGATTGGCGGCAATCGGACCAGAGTGCAGCAGATTGCCCGCGTCCAGCAGGCAGGCGATTTGCGGACCGCTTCCCGCGCTCTGCGTGAAGTCCACTCCCGATAGATAGGTTCCCACCAAGTTGCCCAGCGTCAGCCCCGCCGGCGTAAGGGCTCCCGGGGTCATCACCACACTAGCCGATTGCGCCGTTCCCACGGCCCAAGCCTTCCCGCTAGCGAGCGTCATGGCGACGGCGCTGAGCGCGCCTCCGTCGATCCACTGCGTATCTAAGACGGTGCCGCTGGTGGGGTCGAGCTGCATGGCGTAGGTTTGCCCGCTGCCCGTCAGATTGTTCGGCAGGCAAGCCGATGGGAGCCAGGAGAGGGAAGCGGGGGGTGTAACCGCATTGGTCGGGACGGTAAGGCCAGGGCCAGAATAGAGAGACGTCACGGTGCCCGCTAAGTACACACCGCCCGACGAATCGACGCGCACGCCGCCACCCCCCGCCGGGATGGAATAGAGTAAGTTGGCGCCCGCCGCATCGATCTTAGTCAGGAAGCCGAACTCATAGGGCGAATTCGCGGGAGGCGCCACGGTGAAGGGATAATCGCCGCCATCAATCACGCCGGTGACATAGGCATTTCCGACCGCATCCACCGCCAGACCGGTGTTGGTGGTGCTGGTGCTGCGATAGGCGGTAGTGCTGTTGATGCCGGTGGAATAAATCAACTGCGATCCAGCCGGATTTACCTTGGTGAGATATTGCTGGTTGCCGGCAAAGCCAATCTGGCACAAGCCACCGCAAATGTAGGCGGGGGCAAAGGTGGTCTGGTAAGCGCCAGGAGTGGTGGGATAGTCGAGCAGGGTGGTGGATCCCGAAACGTAAATGTTGCCCGATGGATCGAGCGCAATCGAGCTGCCGCCGATCCCGAAGGCGGAAAAGATCAAGCTGGAGCCGCTAGCGTCAACCTCCATCAGGTAGGGATGGCCGTTGCCGTCAGACGCCTGGTAAGCCCCCGCGGTGACGGGAAACCCGCTGCTGGCACTGCCCGTGAGCAGGATCTGCCCCTCTGGGGTAAGCGTAATGGCGTTAGCGCCGCTGGCCACCGAGCCGCCTACCAGGATAGAGAAGGCGATGGCGCCATTAGGACCAAGTTTAGTGAGAAACGTGCGCGAGTCCTGCGCATTCGCCGGCGGCGTTGCCAGCGTCCCGCCCGTGGTGGGGAAGTTCGGGTTCGACGTGGAGCCGGTGACGTAGGCGTTGCCGGCGGAATCCACAGCGATGCCGGTCACGTTGTCCGAGGCGGCACTATCCAGGTAGACAAAGTACAGGAAGGCGCTGGCCTGGGGGTTCAGCTTGGCGACCACGGCGCTCTGGGTGCCGGCGGCCTTGTCGGTGACCATGACACCGGAAAGGTAAAGGTTACCCTGGGCGTCCGCCACCATCGAACGGGGCGTGAATCCGTCCTTTAGGTAAGTGGAGTAGGAGAGATTGGCGGCGTAAGTATGAGAAGCCAGCAGCAGGATGAACGAGAGTGGTAGAGCGCGTTCCAGCGACATGGTACATCTCCAGTCTGGACCTGACAGGTCAACGAACGCGGCTGTTTCATTGTACTCCGGCTGCAGCTTAAACGGGATGCTGCCCTTGCGGAGCCGTCGAGAAGGGCGATGGCGCGCGGCGACGCTCATTCCGAGACTGGTCCTGCTGGTTCGCCGCAGTATTTGGTGCCAGCGATGATCGGCTGAAACTCAGATCTGCTGCGGCGGAGAGGGCGATGCTTGCCGAAGCCGCGAAAAGAACCAGCAGCAAGGGGCTCCGCACAACGCCAGTGTAGCTCCATCACTTCGGCGAAAGGTGGGCCCGTACATTACCGCTCGGGTATATACAGGCGGTGCATTGTGGTGCCACGAGCGACAGCGCTATGAGGCCGTGAGACCACGCCGCCCGCCTGTCGTAAATCGCTATTTGGATGTTGGGGGCCGTAGCGACTCGAACGCTGTCGCCTACACGGGCCGCCGGATTTTTGGGCTCCCTTTCATTCGTGGTACGATTGCTCTTTACGGGCTTGTAGCTCAGTTGGTTAGAGCGCCTGCTTGACACGCAGGAGGTCACAGATTCGAGTTCTGTCAAGCCCACCACTCCCTCCCAGATTTCGCCGTCTGCCTGCGCAAATAAGACGCTTCACGCCGTTCCAAAACCACGCGCTGATTGGACTCCAATTTGAACACGGGCTCGTCTCGTTTTTTCCTGATAGACTCCACCCAGGAGCCGATCATGCCGAAGGGTAAGCACATCAAACCATTTCCGATCAAACAGATCCGTCAGGAGGACGGTGCACATGAACTGGCGACCTCGCCGGATATGGAACCGTACCTGCGATTCGCGATGGCTGTCATGCAGAACGCCGACCCGACAGCGGCACTGGAATCTATCCGGCAGTTGCCGCTTGAAAAGCGCTACGTGTGGCGGATCGCATCGGCATTGAAGTGGGCCTTCGCAGACTTCGACGATCTGAGCGTCGAAGCGGATCGCCAAACGTTGACGCCCGAGGACTCGGCCAAGCTGCGCGATCTTTTGAAAATGCGGCCAATGCAGTTCTCCATGTTTCTCGGTGCTTTCCTGGGCGCCCCGGAGGCAGAGCGAATACTGGCCCAAGCGATGAGTATGGCGAAGCAGTCGCACTGATATTCTCGCAGGGAATCGGATTACGCTGGTTTCAGGGACCTGACTTTCGACCGCGCGGCGCGGGTGGGAATAGTGCGGCAATCGCGCACCGATAGGCCCCGAAAGGTGGTTAAGTCCCGGTTAAGCCGGTTAAGCCTTGCGCCGGAATCGGCTCGTCTCCGGGATGGAACAACCCCCTCCTCCGGTCGATATAGGTGCAGGCAGGGATAGCCCAGATGAGCACGGAACCCACTCCTGCACTGATGACGAAGACGGAATACGCCCGCCATCGCGGCGTATCGCAGCCATACATCTCCAAACTGGCGAAGAACGGCATCCTGGTCATGCGCGGCAACAAGATCGACGTGGCCGCCACGGACACGGTACTCGACGACAAGCCGGTGGCCGATCCGGATTCGCCGCCGGCTGGTCCGCAGGCCAGCTTCGCGCGGCCGATCCGGACGAGCGAGGACCTCGGGCCGACACCGCCCGGCCAACAGGCCGGCGCCAGCTTCGGACAGGCGAAGACAATCGAGATGGTTTTCCGCGCCAAATTGCGGCGGCTGGAATTCGAGACGAAGCAGGGAAAGCTAATCGATGCAGAGGCCTATCGGAGGGCCGCCGCCGACGCGTTCCGGATGTTCCGCGATGGCCTGCTGGGCATTCCGGATCGGCTGGCGATGACCATCGCCGCGGAGTCCGACCCGAAGAAGGTCCATCTGGCCTTGAAGACCGAGATCACGCGCGAGTTGGAGGCGGCGTCGAATGCAGTCCTCGCCCTTTGAATCGCGCGGTACCGACCTTTACCCGCTCTGGAAGTCCATCGCGGAGGCCGCGCGCCCAGATCCGGACCTCAGCATCAACGAGTGGGCTGACCAATACCGCGTGCTCTCCCGGATCTCGGCTGGCGAGCCTGGCCGCTGGCGCACCTCGCGGACGCCGTTCCTGCGCGAGATCATGGAATGCCTCAGCCCGTCGTCGCCCTACTCGCGGGTGATCTTTGTCAAGCCGGCGCAGATCGGCGGGTCGGAACTGCTGCTGAACATGCTGGGCTACATCATCCACTACGCGCCGGGCCCGACCATGCTGGTGCAGCCAACGGTCGAGTTGGCGAAACGATTCTCCCGCCAGAGAATCGCGCCGCTCATCGAAAACACCCGGGTACTGGCCGAACGCGTCTCCGATCCGCGCGAACGTGACTCCGGCAATACCATCCTCGCGAAGGAATTTCCGGGCGGCGTGCTGGTGGCGACCGGCGCCAACTCCTCGGTCGGCCTGCGCTCGATGCCTGCGCGTTACCTTCTGATGGACGAGGTGGACGCGTACCCTCCGTCGGCGTCGAGCGGCGCGGTGGGCACCGAGGAAGGCGATCCGGTGGACCTTGCGATCCGCCGCACCGGCACGTTCGCCAACCGGCAGATCGCAATGGTCTCGACCCCCACCATCGCGGACGTGAGCCGCATCGACCAGGCGTACCACGAGTCGGACCAGAGGAAGTATTACGTGCCGTGCCCGCACTGCGGGATCTTCCAGGTGTTGCGGTGGGCCCAGGTGAAATGGCCGGAGAGGACGCCCGCCGAGGCTTGGTACGAGTGCGAGCGTTGCCACGCCCACGTCGAAGACCACCACAAGACGGAGATGCTGGCGCGCGGCCAGTGGCGGGCCGAAGCGCCCGGCGACGGGGAGACGGCGGGCTTCTGGTTGAACGGCCTGTACTCGCCGTGGACCACGTGGTCGCAACTCGCGAAGGACTTTTTGCGAGCGCGGAAGTCGCCCGAGCGGATGCAGACGTTCGTGAACACGGTCCTGGCCGAAACGTTCCAGCAGGCGGGTGCCACCAGGACGGACGTGAGCGAGTTGCTGGCGCGGCGGCAGTCGTACAGCCCAGAGACCATCCTGCCGGCGGGCGTGGTGCTGATTACGCTGGGCGCGGACCTTCAGGCCGACCGGCTGGAGTTGGAGATCGTGGGCTGGGGCCGCGACGAGGAGTCGTGGTCGCTGGCCTACATCGTCCTGGCCGGCGATCCGGCGCAGAAGGATTTGTGGGACTCCTTCGACCAAGTGCTCTCGCTGCGCTTCGACCATCCGTGCGGGCGGGAGTTTGAAATCGCGGCGGCTTGCGTCGACTGCGGATTCCACCCGTCCATCGTCCAGGGGTTCTGCCAGGAGCGCATGCGGCGGGCGGCGGCGCCGCGGACGTATCCGGTGAAGGGCATGTTCGGCCAGCGTCCGATCTGGCCGCGCATGCACAGCAAGTCGAAGGACAACCGTCCGCTCTGGGTGATCGGCGTCGATGCCGGCAAGGAAGCGCTCTACGCGCGCCTGAAGATCACCGAACCGGGACCGGGCTTCTGCCATTTCCCGATCAGCGATCAGTATGACCTCGGGTACTTCGAGCAGCTTACCGCCGAGACGTGCAAGGTCCGGTACAACAAGGGGTTCGCTCATCGCGAGTGGATTAAGAAAACCGGCGCCCGGAACGAAGCGCTTGATGCGCGATGCTACGCTTACGCCGCGTTGCAATCGCTAATCGCCGGGCGGTTCCGATTGAACAAGCAGGCCGATCAGATCGCGGCCATGCTGCCCGGTGGAGGATCGCCGCGTCGGGTCGCGCGGCCGCAGTCGCCGGCGGCGCCGCCGCCAGACCAGGAGCCTTGGATCGACAGAAGGGATTGGTTCACCCGCTGATGGCGCATTGCGTTCAGACCACCATCGTCGACGCGCCGTGTGCGAGTTGCGGCGGCCGCGCGGAGAAGATGCACCAGCCCATCTTCCAGCGCGGCACGTATTGTCCGAAGTGCTGCCCGGCGTGCAAGACGAAGGATGACGCGCCACCGAAGCCGGCGCCCAAGCTGCGTGGCGTCGTCCCGGCGGCGGCCGTGGCGCGACGCGACCAGCCCGCCGCGCGCGGCGCGACCCAGTGGAAGGACGCGGGGTGGGGACACCGTCCGGACGACCCCTGGGTCCACGACCGCGACCGGCACCAGTCGCGTCCGCGGTGGATTCCATCGCGGCCGAACTGGTTCCGACGGAAAACTTGAAGCAGACAGTTTCCGAGCCTAAAGGTCCCGCTACAGATTGTCACCCAAGGGGGCGCTTCCGCGGCTCGGGCGTTTCCCGGCAAATTGGCGGCTGGGCGTCGAAAGTCAGTTACCGAAATGTCCACTTTGCAGGAGCCTATCGGAAACTATACATCCATTGCACTTCTCCGCCTGCACACTTTCGCGGGTCCAGCCGTCAACCACTCGGAGGGTCACGCCATGCTACTCAGGAAGAGCTGTTTTCCGCTTCTGCTTGCCGTATGTGCCGCCGTGAACGGTCAGGACCAACCGACGACGTTTGAGGTAGCGTCGGTAAAAATATCGCCACCCTTTGACCACAGCAAGCCGCCGATTAACGGATGCAGTGGAGGACCCGGCTCAAGCGATCCTGGGCTTTATCAGTGCCATTACCTCACGCTACAGAGTCTGGTAATCGCGGCTTTCGACTTGGCACCGTATCAGCTTCCCTACGTTCCGTCCGGCGACCACACCACCTACGACATTGAGGCCAAGGTTCCCGCGGGAGCCACGCGGGAACAGCTCAGGGGGATGCTGCAAAACCTGCTTGTTGAGCGATTGAGGCTGGCTTACCACTTCGAAAAAAAGCCGGCTCAGGCCTACGATCTGGCGGTGGCGAAGAACGGAGCAAAGCTGCAAGAATCCCCACCCGAATCGGCTGAGAGGCCGCAGGCGGCGGACAATCCGGCAAGGGATCAGTACGGCTTTCGAATCCCACCGGCCGATTTCAAAGGCCAGCTGATGCTGCGCAATAGCGAAGTCGTACGATGGCTGGCGCGGGAAGTCACCGTCGCTCAGATGGCCAGGCTGTTAGCTACCCGTTTGCAAGGTCCGGTCACCGACTCGACGGGCCTCAAGGGCAAGTACGATTTCACGCTGTATTTCTCCGCGTCGAGCGTCGGAATGTCCCCCGGCCCTGTTCTGGCGGGACCGGCTCCGGCCGGCGTTGCCACAAAGGTCGGGGAGGAAGCCGCCGAAGGAGTCAGCCTCCCTTCGGTTTTCGTGGTGTTGAAGGATAAACTCGGGCTCACGCTAGAGAGAAAACAGGGTTCCTTTGACCTGTTTCTAGTCGATCATGTAGAGAGAGTGCCGGTGGAGAATTGAGCAAGTGCGGGCGTATTCAAGCGGCCTGACGGCCCGACTCGCCGTCTATCTGGTCTACCGGTTGAGCCTCTGAGACATTGGTTTCCGATTACTCCAGGAAAACGTTATCGGTAAGGTGGCATGCTCACTTGGCCGTGAAGTCTTCTATTCTGAGACGAGGCGGAGACGGAGTCCTGGGAATCTCTGACGCTTCCGGGCGGATCGTCGCTAGCCACGCGGAAAGAGCATCGCGATTAGGATGACGGGACGTATGATAACCGCGCGTTATCATACTTAACATGAGTGCGGTAGTGCAGGCCATTCCGGACGTCGACTTTTTCCTATCCCTCGAACCTGAGGAACTGGGAGCCAAGCTGCTTTTTTTGGCAAAAGAGCGCCAACGCACTCAAGGAATGTTTTATCCCGCTAGTTTCGAAAGTGAAATTTGGGAAGCCGAAACGCGCCGACAACCGACCTATCCCCGGAGCCGGCAAGCCGCAATCGCTCTCGCCTTTGCGGAAGCCTGGGCATGGCTGGAAGCGCAAGGTCTGATCGTGCGCGCCCCCGATCAGGGCCCTGAAAGCGGCTACCGAGTTCTCAGCCGGCGGGCCAGGCGTTTTCAGAGCGAGGCGGAATTTGCTGCCTATGCTGTTGCCCGTATATTCCCGCGAGAAGTGCTGCACCCAAGAATCGCGGATAAAGTCTGGATGGCCTTCATGCGCGGCGAATTCGATGTCGCCGCCTTCCAAGCGATGAAAGCAGTGGAAGTTTCGGTGCGCGCCGCCACGAGCCTTCCGGATGGCCTCATCGGCACGAGGCTCATGCAGGCCGCGTTCTCCACGGAAAACGGTCCTCTGACGGATATGAGCGCAGAAGCCGGAGAGAGAGCGGGCCGCCTGCAACTTTTTGTCGGCGCAATCGCCTGCTACAAAAACCCACACTCGCACCGGGACGTCAATTTGAGCGACCCTGCCGAAGCGGTGGAAATCATTCTGCTTGCCAACCATCTGCTACGCATTGTAGATGCGCGCGTGAAGGCGAAGGTCAACTGATCTTGCTCGCCGCCATCAACTGACGCATGAGCTGAGTGGGGTGTGCGGACGAAGTAAGATGGTCATTCAGAGTCACAGATGGACAACTCCAAGACTCCCATTTTCGATCAAATGGCCGCGGATCTGTCGAGCGTTCGCCGGCAACACGACGATGAGATACTCTGCCCCATGTGTCTTGGCAAGTTTGGGAGATCCGAAATACGCTTGTTGACTAAGGAGCATGTGCTTTCTAGGAGCCTTGGTGGGAGAGGGCTCACCCTGACATGCAAACCCTGCAACAATGCCGGCGGTCACAAAGTCCAGGCCGATTTGAAGACGCTCTTAAAGATCAACGAGGGATTTCGCGGAGATGGAGATTTCAAAGGTCGCTTTACGATATTTGGAGAAACAGTACCAGTTGGCGTGCACGTCCGGCCGGGTGCGGGGTTGGCGATAACCGCTCGCGGTGGAAGCTCCCAGACCATCGGTGCCATTGAGAAGGGCTTCCGAAGCCACGGGCGAGGCAAGTGGTCGATGCAACTCAACCTTCCCTATAGTCCAGGCAAGGCAAGCGCCGCCATCGCGCGTGCGGCCTATCTCGTGGCCTTCCATCAACTCGGCTACGGCTACATTCTCTCCGAACCCGCGAACATTCTCCGCCAGGAAATCCTGTCCGCCATGGACAGCCATTCGGAGCGTCTTTGCCTGCTGACGGGCAAGCTGGGTCCGGCCCCGGCCCCGAACGGCAGTGAAAAACCTGAGGCCGTGATCATCCCGGTTGTGCTTGCAGACGGGTACCGGTTTCTCGTCACCGTCTTGAGATTTCACCACCACAGGGATTACTGGATGTTTTGCGCCTTGCCGGTTGAGGCGCAGTGCACGACATCTATGTTTGGGGACTTGGCCAAAGCGGTCTGCCTGCTTGGGACGCTTAATCTGACCATGGCGGGCGACGAAAATGGCAACATCACGGCCCAGTTCGTTGCCAGAAAAAACCAGATGGACGTGTAGTCGACGCGCGGATCTGAACAGCCTTCCCCGTCAAAGAGACCGCCCCTTCATCATCACCCAGAACACACAAAACAGTTCGGCACGCCGCATTTCCGTGTTTTGCCCCCCACAAGTCTTTGATTCTACATCGCAGAAAGGCATTGACATTTGGGGGGCACGATTGGCTATCGTGGCGGTTAAGTGGGCGCGCCGACGCGCCTCCTACTTGCGGCAATAGCCGCAATCCCAGAAGTTTGGGTTCACCCCTCACCCCTCGTGTATGCAAAAAGCAATCCTGATTCTGAACCCGGTCTCCGCCTGTCGGTTCACAACCATGAACCGCGCCAAGCGCTTCGTTAAGAAGCGACGCGCAGAATGGGTGGCGCTCGGCATCTCGATCCGGTTCATCGAAACGAGCAGCAACCATCGCGCCGCCCAGCGTTCGGCCGACCGCACCAGGCTGGGGTATGACCGCGCGGCGGCCGAGGGCAAAGCGAAGATACAGCAGTTGGCAAACTTGCCGATGGTGGCGCCCGCGATGTTCCTGCAACTCGGCAAAAGGAAAGGCGCCAGCCGCCACACGTTCCTGGCGGGCCAGGGCTTCTGAATCGTAAGCGCCGGATAGCCGATTAATCGGCATGACGATTTACCAGTTCGCCATCGCCCGCGCATATGCGCAGCTGATGAAGGAGTCGGAGACCCGCCAGTTGACGGCCAAGGAGAAGGGGACGCTGCGAGTGCTGCGGCGCGCGGTCGAACGCTACCGGGCTATTGAGGCGGGCGGCAGCGCACTCGCGGCCGGGATTTGTCGGTGAAACGCGGGTCAACCATGTATCGACTCATGAAGCTCGAGGGCGCCGGCCCAGTGCTCGCTACCGAATTGAACCGCTCGCACGATTGGCGTGGCCTCGAGGCCGAACGCGACTCGCTGACGGACGCGTCGTTTGCCGACGCCGGCCCCGGGTCGATGACCAGGCTGCGCTACGGCGTCTGGCCGTTGTAACGAGATTCGAATCCGCGGCCAACGATGGCTGCACAACCACAACCAAACCTGAAAGGAACTTTCCCCGTATGGCAGACGCAAGTCCGAATCCCAATCTCTCTCCCGCCGTTACGCACCAGCCCAGCTTGTTGGGCGGTGCGGAGAACGTGAAGCTTCTCTACGACGAGGAACTCGACAACCGGCGTGAGGTCCTGGCGCGGCAGCGCGCCTGGGAATCGATCTCGCTTGAACAGGCGCAGATCTCGAATCGGCGCGCGCAGAACGCCGCCACCATCGACCACGCCATCAACGCTGGTCTGGTCCTCTCCGGACAGATCGGTGCCACCGAAGGCCAGCAGACGGTATCGCCTGCGGGCACTGCTGCCAGCGAAACCACGAAAGGCGCCGTGGCCGCCGCCGGAGCTGGAGAAGCAGTGAGCGCCGAAGCCGTCACCGCCAACACCGCCAACCTGATGACCTCGCTGACGCCGGTAATCGCCAATGCCGTCGCCAACGCGGTGAACGCCGCCTACCAGATGTTTATCGCCAGCCTGCCCACGCTCATCACCGCGATGGGCGGTGCTTCCACGCCGTCGCAGACGCAGCCGAAGCCCGCGACGGCGTAAGAGCTCCTTCATACGGGGAGGCCTCATTCCGGGCGCGGCAGCGGAACGCATCATTTCCAACGCCGCCCGATGGGGCTTTCCCTGTTTGCGGGATGAAAGGTGGGGCTTCAATGACGATCATCGAATGGCTGCTGTCGCTCTGGAGACGAAGACACAAATCCAAAGTGGCGCGCTTCCGCATTGAAGTCCAGGTTTTACGTGTGAACCGAAAAGGAGCAACCTAAGATGGCAGGAAATAATTTTGCTGTAAACAGCGATCTGCTGGTCACGTTGATCCAGGTCGTGGACGCGGCGGGTAACCCGGCGTCCTTCCAGAATCCCCCGGTGTATTCCACCTCCGACTCGACCATCCTAGTCCTGACGCCGGCGTCCGATGGCATGAGCGCCACCGGCGTCGCGCTGAAGACCGGGAGCGTGGTGATCACGGTCGTGGGCGACGGAGTCACTGAAACTACTACGGTCGATGTGGTGGCCGGGGCAGTCGTCTCGTTCCAGATCAATGTTGCACTGGCCCCCGCCGCCGCGACCGCGCCGGCCTCGGGCAGCGGGTCGTAGCGTAGCGGCCCCAGCGAGCAAGCCCCTTCCGGAACAGTCCAATTGATTCGGAAGGGGCTCCTTTTCCTCCTTCGTCCCTTCAGAATGACTCCCGCTCTTACCCCCGTGCTGGCGCAGCACATCGAACTCTGGCAAACCGCCCGGCTGGTGCCGTACGCGCGGAACGCGCGCACGCACTCGGACCAGCAGGTCGCGCAGATCGCGGCGTCCATCGTTGAATTCGGGTTCGTCAACCCGATCCTGGTGGACAGCAACGCAGGAATTATTGCCGGCCACGGACGTCTCCTTGCAGCGCGTAAGCTTGGGCTCGCTGAGGTGCCGGTGGTCGTTCTCGACCACCTCAACGAGACGCAGCGTCGGGCATATATCCTGGCCGACAACAAGATCGCACTCAACGCCGGATGGGACGACGCGATGCTCGCCGAGGAAGTGCGCGCGCTGCAATCCGAGAGGTTCGACCTGGATCTCGCGGGTTTCTCCGACGAGGAGATCGACTGCCTCCTTGCGGTACCGGACGTTCCGGAGACCGCGCCGGGCGACACCGAGGAGATTCCCGTCGCGCCGGTCCTGGCGGTGACGCGTCCCGGCGACCTGTGGATCTTGGGCGGCCACCGCCTCGTGTGCGGAGACTGCCGCGACCTCGATGTGGTCACCAAACTCCTCGATCCGGACAAGAAGGACGTGCGCCAGATCCAGATGTGCATCACGTCCCCGCCGTACGCGGCACAGCGTGAGTATGACTCCTCAAGCGGCTTCCGGCCGATCCCGGCGGATGAGTATGCGGCGTGGTACCGCGACGTCGCCGGTAACATCGCGGCCATCCTCGTGGACGACGGCTCCTACTTCCTGAACATCAAGGAGCACGCCGACGCCGGGGAGCGCAGCCTGTACGTGAAGGATCTGGTGATCGCGCACCGGCGGCAGTGGGGCTGGCGTTTCGTCGATGAGTTCTGCTGGCGCAAGACCGATAACGGGGTACCTGGCGGATGGGGAAATCGGTTCAAGAACGCGTGGGAGCCAGTCTTCCACTTCTGCCGGCAGCAGCAAATCAAATTCCGTCCGAAGCGAGTCGGACATGAGTCGGAGGACTGCTTCGACTATAGCCCGAACAATCCGAAATCGAATTCCGGTAGCGGCCTGCTTGGCACCGGCGTACGTGGCGCCGCCGCGGATTCCGGCGGCGACCAGGAAGCCTGGCAGCGCACCCACAAGAATCTGAGCACCGCCACCAACGCGGAGGGCAGGTATACCGGCGTCGCGCGGCCATCCAACGTGGTGGAGGTGAAGTCGGAGTCCGCCCAGGGATCGCACTCCGCGCCGTTCCCGCGCGCGCTGGTTGAGTTCTTCCTGTTCGCATTCTCCGATCCGGGCGACGTAGTGTATGACCCGTTCATGGGATCCGGCACGACCATGGCGGCGGCGCATCTGCTCGACCGCGTCGGCTGCGGTTGTGAGTTGTCCCCGGCCTACTGCGATGTGATCCTCCGGCGCATGGTCAACCTGGGCGCGGAGATGCCGGTGCTGGCTGCGACGGGCCAGCCGTTCGCTGCCGTGGCGCAGACTCGTGGTGTTCCGGTGGAGCAGGCGTTGAATCCGAAGGAGCGGGATTCGCGGGCCATCAAGCACAACGGTCCGAACCCCTTCTATGGGACGAAGCGAAAAGCGTCGTAGGGTTTCGATGGGCAAAGCCAAGATTTCAATCCGTCCGACAAAGTGTCGTGCTCTTGTGGCTTCGCCTGTTGTCGTCACTGCCAGGGGCGTGGTCATCAATGGTCACGCCCGCCTGGCAGTGGCCCGGCAGTTGGGTGTCGCCGAGATGCCGGCCATCGTGGTCGCACATCCCGATCTCCGGACGCGGCTGCGGGAGGAGTGCTGATGTTGGACGTTGTCGAGCGCCTGCGGACGCTGGCGGTTCAGGTTTGGCCAGTCGACCGTCTGCTGCCCTATTCCCGTAACGCCCGCA
>Ga0187887_10002576_pt1 | contig 14467 bp, 9 predicted proteins | sample June2016WEW_7_10_FD_132977 | JGI IMG/M metagenome (GOLD analysis project Ga0187887, IMG submission 132977) | Peatland microbial communities from SPRUCE experiment site at the Marcell Experimental Forest, Minnesota, USA - June2016WEW_7_10 | ecosystem: Environmental > Terrestrial > Soil > Wetlands...
CCTTGGTCTCCACAACAGACGATGTTCGGCCGCAGAAATCGACCGCGGCCATGCCCAATGTCTCATCCATAGGCATGAGGAAATATCCAGCGCGCAAAATCCCGCGCTTGGCGCCCAGTGCCTTGTCAAAAAGCTGGCCAAGCACGATACCTACGTCTTCAACGGTGTGGTGTTGATCGACGTCGAGATCACCTTTGGCTGTCAGTTGAAGATCGAATCCGCCATGATGCGCGAACAGCTCGAGCATGTGATCGAAGAAGCGGATTCCCGTCGAAATCTTGTAACGGCCTTTCCCGTCAATGTTCAGTGCCGCGCGAATATCGGTCTCTTTAGACTTGCGGTGGATTGCGGCCTTTCTCATTTTGCGGCGGCCTCCTTCGCGCCGATTTCCGCCAGCACCTCACGCATCGCTCGCAGCAGCCGGTCCGTCTGTTCCGTTGTCCCGAGCGAGATGCGCACGCAGCCTTCACATCCGTAGTCTCGGGAACGGTCGCGCACGAGGATGCCTTGCTGCCGCATCGCCTGCATAAACGCCATCTTCAACGGGCCAAACCTCGCCAGCACGAAATTCGCGTGGCTCGGCCAGAAGGGAAGTCCCCACTTGCCGAATTCCTGCTGCAATTCTTCGCGGCCCTGGCGGACCTGGCTAACGTATTGGCGTATGTAGTCATCGTCAGCCAAGGCTGCCGGCAAACACGCGAGCGCCACTCCATTCACGTTATAGGGAGACGCGACGCGGCGGGCCATGGTGATATGCGACATGTTCCCGGCAAGCACCCCGATGCGGAGCCCAGCCATCCCATAGGCTTTCGAAAACGTCCGGGCGACAAACAAGTTTGGCAGATTGCGCGTCTGGCCGATCAGAGTTGTTCCATAGAAGTCGAAGTAAGCCTCATCCACCAGAACCGCCGCGTCTGGCGCCCGGCGGGCGATTTCAAGCAAGTCGTTCGGGTCCGCCACGGTGCCGGTGGGATTGTTGGGATTGGCAATCGCAATCAGCCTGGTGGCGGGGTTGATCCGAGCAAGAAGTTCTGCAGCGGGGAAGCGGAAATTTTCCCCGGCAGGAACTCCGATGACGCGTGCGCCGGTCGCCGCTGCCGAGATTTCGTACATCGCAAAGGTTGGGACAACGATCAGAGCCTCATCGCAGGGTTCCAGAAATGTCTCGCAAAGCAGGTGGATCGCTTCATCCACGCCGTTGGTTAAGAGCAATTCGTCCGGTGCGATGCCGAGATGCCCAGCTACCATCGCTTCCAGCGGTTCGCGCTCGGGATAACAGGCAATCTCTTCGGCCGTCAGTTCGCGCAGCCGCGCCAGCACGCGCGGTGAGCAGCCTTCGGTATTTTCATTGAAGTCGAGACGCAGCCCATGCCGCCCGCCAAGGGGCGGATGATACGTCGCCAGATTTCGCACCGCCTCGCGCGCGTTAAGCATGTCTGTTCCCCGCAGGCTCGCAACGCGCCCGAATCGAGTGCGCGTGGGCTAATAATCCTTCTGTGTGCGCCAGCAATTCGACGTGCGGCGCAATTCGCCGCAGGCCTGGTCTGGAGAGTTTCTGCACACTGATAACTTTCACAAAATCCAGGACGCTAAGCCCGCCCCGGAATCGCGCGGCACCGCCGGTAGGGAGTACATGATTGGGACCTGACGCATAGTCTCCTGCCGCTTGCGGTGAGTAGTCGCCGATGAAGACCGAGCCCGCATTGCGAACACATGGTACATCCGCGGAGTCAACCGTAATGTGTTCGGAGGCGATTGCATTCGCCCACTCGAAGCTCTGCTTGCGCGAGGCGGAAATCAAAATCACTCCGTTGCGCTCTATCGCCTCGCGCGCCACGTTATTTTCCTTGCTGAGATCATCGACCCATTTGGCCACCTCGGCGGCCAGATCGCGCCGCGTGGTAATAAAGACGGCGAGCGCTTCCGGATCGTGTTCCGACTGCGCCACCAGATCTGAGGCAATGAACTCCGGCGTTCCCGTGTCGCTCACGACGATCCCTTCCGTCGGGCCCGCCAGGAAATCAATCGAGCAGTCGAACGCAATCTGTTTCTTGGCGGCGGTCACGTAGAGATTGCCCGGCCCGACAATCTTGTCCACCCGCGGAATGCTCTCGGTTCCATAGGCCAGTGCGGCAATGGCTTGCGCTCCGCCGACTCGATAAACTTCCCGCACTCCCAGCATGGACACTGCCGCAAGCACCTCGGCTCGGGGCGAAGGCGAGGCGACGCGGATATTCTCCACGCTGGCGACCTGCGCGGGAATCACTGTCATCAGCAAGGTCGAGACCAGAGGATAGCGCCCGCCGGGCACATAGCAGCCGACCGAGTTCAACGGCCGGACTAACTGGCCCACGGAAATCCCGTCCCGGGTGCGTGTCCATTCCGCGGGCTTCTGCATTTCGCAAAAGCGGCGGATATTTGCTGCAGCCATTCGCAAAGCGCGCTTGAAATCGGGCTGTGCGGATTTTCCCGCAGCTCGAATCTCGCTCTCCGATACTTTCAGCGGCGTCCCGCTGGGCAGACCGTCCCATCGTCCGGCGTACTTCCGCACCGCTCGATCGCCATGGCGCCGCACATCGGCGATGATGCTACGCACTGCGGGCTCCACTTCCTCATAGCGCGATCCACGGGCTGCAATCTTGCGCACACGCGCAGCGGCCGCCGTTCCTGCAAGAATGCGCATCACAGAACCACCTTGTTCAGCGGATACTCCACGATCCCCTGTCCGTTGGCTTGCTTTAAGCGCGGGATGATCTCCCACGCCTGCGATTCCTCGATGATCGTATTTACCGCCAGCCAATTTTCATCGCTAAGAGTGGAAATGGTCGGTTTCTGGAGGGCGGGCAAAACCGCCAGCACTGCCGCCAGGTCTTTCTTGCGGACGTTCAGCATCAGGCCCACCCGGTCCTGCGCATCCATCGCTCCGCGCAGCATCAGAGCGAGATTTTCGATCTTGCGGCGCTTCTCGGAATCATTCCATGCCTTTTTGTTTGCGATGATCTGGGTATTCGATTCCAGCACGGTGTCAATAATGCGCAGGCGATTCGCTTTCAGCGAGCTTCCAGTTTCCGTGACTTCGACGATGGCGTCGGCGAGCATGGGCGGTTTTACCTCGGTCGCGCCCCAGGAAAAATCAACCTGCACGGGAACATGCTTCTTCTCAAAATACTGGCGTGTGACATTCACCAGTTCGGTCGCAATGATGAGGTTGCCAAGGTCTTCGGCGCGCTGGTACGTCGAAACTTCGGGAACGGCCAGCACCCAACGCACTTTTCCCCGGCTCTGCTTGGCATAAATCAGGTCAGAAACCGTGACCACTTTGAGTCCGCTCTCCACCACCCAGTCGTATCCCGTCAGCCCGGCATCCAGCACGCCATGCTCAACATAGCGGGCCATTTCCTGGGCGCGAATCAGCATGCACTCAATCTCCGGATCGCCGGTGGTCGCGAAGTACGAACGTGCGTTGAGAAAAACGGGCAGACCGGCGCGGGTGAACAGGTGCATGGTTGCTTCCTGCAAACTGCCCTTTGGAATGCCGAGCCGGATCTTCACGACGGCACCGCGGGCGTGGCTGCATTCTTTACTTGCGCGCCGTCGCGAAAAAGTGGCTTCGTGAAACAGGAGCGCGTCCCCTCGTGACAAACCACACCCGCGCCCTCGACCTCCACCTGCAGCAGCAGCGTGTCGTAGTCGCAGTCGGTCGAGCCGGAAATCAGCTTGAGCCGGTTGCCTGACGTTTCTCCCTTGGTCCAGAGCTGGCTGCGCGTGCGACTGAAAAATGTCACGTAGCCCGTCGCCAGCGTCCGTTCCCAGGCATCGCGATTCATGAATCCCAGCATCAACACCTCGCCGTTAGCGGCATCCTGCACGATCGCCGGGACCAGGCCCTGCATCTTGCCAAAATCGATCTCGCCCTTCATACGTTCCTTTCCAAGAATGTCTTATCAGAGCCAACTCCAAATACAAAAAGCCCGCTGAGCTTGGATCGCGTCAGCGGGCTCGAAACTTTCGGGTGTTACGCTAGCTCAGCCAACACCGCCGCCGACGCGCTATGCGCGTGGTGATGATGATGGTGGTGAACTGCTCGAAGCATGCCGATAAGATAGCGAACGGACCACCCATTGTCAAACAGATTGACCGATTTCAGGAGCTGAAAAAGCGGATTGGCCACCGCTTTTCGTCCAGCGTGGAACTTTGCCAGTACGATCGGCGTACAATAGCTCAGCAAAACGGAACCCCATCAAATCAGGAGAATTTAGTCATGTCGAGGAAAGTGTGTCTGCCGATCGTAGTCCTTGGACTGCTGGCGTCGGCCCTGTGGGCTCAAACCGTGGACGAGATCATCGCCAAGAGCGTTCAGGCGCGTGGCGGCGCGGAAAAACTTAAGAGCATTCAGTCCATCAAGTCGACGGCGACCATGGCGCTGGGACCGGGGATGGAAGCTCCCGGCGTTCTGATTCAAAAACGTCCTGCGCTTGCACGCCTGGAATTTAGTGTGCAGGGGCTGACGGTGGTGCAAGCCTATGACGGCACAAATGCATGGCAGATCATGCCCTTTATGGGGAAGAAGGATCCCGAAGTGATGTCGGCGGACGAAGCGAAAGAAGTGCAGGAAATGGCCGATCTCGATGGCCCCATCGTGGACTATAAAAGCAAGGGGAACCAGGTTGAGTTGATCGGCAAGGAGAATGTTGAGGGCACGCCCGCGTACAAACTGAAGGTGACGCTGAAGAACGGCGACGTGCAGACCGTCTACATCGACGCGGATTCGTTCCTCGAAATCAAGGAAGAGACCAAGCGCATGGTGCGGGGCACGGAAACCAACGTCGAATCGAACATTGGCGATTACAAGGAAGTAAACGGGATCATCTTTCCATTCGCCATCGAAAGTGGAGTGAAGGGAAGCGCGGAGAGGCAGAAGCTGACGATCACAAAGATCGAACTCAACGTCCCCGCCGATGATTCCATTTTCAAGATGCCAGCTGCAGCTCCGGCGTCGCCCAAGGCGGACGCGCCCAAGGCCGACCCGTCGAAAGCTGCACCACCCAAGACCGACCCGCCTAAGAACTAGCGGGTCGCGGTTCGCGCATTCCCATCTCCACTCAAAAGCAAAGCGCCCCATTTCGAGGAAACAATGCTCAATCGTTCGTCCGTGTTGTGGTCGCTCTTCTGGATCATTGCTTCGTTTCTGACTGGGTTCTCCCAAGAAGTGACAATCGATTCCGACGCGCTCAGTGGCCTTCCCATCCGCGCGATTGGCCCGGGTGTGATGGGCGGTCGAATTGCCGATATCGCCGCCGTTCGTGAAGGGCAGCGCCTGACAATCTATATCGGATCGGCGAGCGGAGGCGTGTGGAAATCAGTCGACGGCGGCACAACATTTAAGCCGGTCTTCGACAAGCAGCCTTCGCTTTCGATTGGATCCATCGCTATCGATCCTGCAAATGCGCAGACGATTTGGGTAGGCACGGGCGAATCATGGGTTCGCAACAGCGTTTCCGTCGGAACAGGCGTGTACCTTTCGCGCGATGGCGGTGATAGCTGGGAGGCGGCCGGGCTGGCGGATTCCGAACACGTCAGCCGCATGGTGGTCGATCCGAAGGATGGCAAAATTGTCTACGCCTGCGCCCTCGGGCATCTGTGGAATGGCAACACGGAGCGCGGCGTTTTCAAGACGACCGATGCCGGAAAAACCTGGAACAAGGTTCTCTTCCGGAATGACGGCACAGGCTGCGCCGACCTGGCGATGGACCCCCAGGATCCAGGTGTACTTTATGCGGCCATGTGGGACGTGCGACGGGAGCCTTACAACTTCCGCTCCGGCGGACCCGGTAGCGGCCTGTTCAAGAGCACGGACGCCGGGGCAACCTGGCACGAACTCCGCAAAGGTATGCCCGAGGGCGATTTGGGACGCATCGGTATTGCGGTCGCTCCCAGTAACCGCTCGCGCGTATACGCGGTGGTGGAAGCAAAGAACCACACCGCTCTGTTCCGGTCCGACGATGCCGGCGACAGTTGGAAAGAGGTCAACAATTCATTCAACGTCAGCGGACGGCCGTTTTATTTTGCGCGTCTGTCGATTGATCCCAGGAATGCCGACCGCGTCTATAAGCCGGGATTTTTCCTGACCGTGAGCGAGGATGGTGGCAACAGTTTCAGCGCAGCCTTCTCCTCGAGCGAAGGTCCGGGCGACCGGCTGCACGGCGACCTTCACGCCCTTTGGATCAATCCCGACAATCCCAGCCAGATGCTGGTCGGAACCGATGGCGGCGTCTACCAGTCGCTTGATCAGGCTTCGCACTGGCGCTTCCTTTCGAATCTTCCGGTCGGGCAGTTCTACCACGTGAGCTTCGACATGGCTCACCCATATAACGTCTATGGCGGATTGCAGGACAACGGCACGTGGATGGGACCGTCACAGGCGGTGGGTGGAATCGGGAACCGGTACTGGCGCAACATCGACTTCGGAGATGGCTTTTGGGCGTTTTCCGATCCCGCCGACGCAGATTATGCCTACGTCGAATACCAGGGCGGCAGGATCGCACGTTTCCGCAAGACTACCGGCGAGGCGCGCGACATCAAACCGCTGCCGCGAGCCGGAGAACCGGAGTTCCGTTTCAACTGGAATGCTCCGATTCATATGAGTCCCAACCACGCGGGCACTCTCTACCTGGGCGGACAATTTTTGTTTCGCTCGCGCGATCACGGAGAATCCTGGGACCGCATCTCACCCGACCTTACGACGAACGATCCGTCGCGCCAGCATCAGGAGCTATCCGGAGGGTTGACTATCGACAATTCGGATGCCGAGAAGTACGAGACTATCTATACGATCGCCGAGTCCCCGAAAAACGGAGAGGTGATCTGGGTGGGAACCGACGACGGGAATGTGCAGATTACGCGTGACGGCGGCAAGCACTGGACCAATGTCGTGAAGAACATTCCTGATCTGCCCCCAAACACATGGGTATCCACGATCGAAGCCAGCCATTTTGACGCTGCCGTGGCCTACGCGACATTCGATGGACATTCCGCGGGCGACATGAAAACGCACGTTTACCGGACTAAAGACTATGGGCAGACATGGACGTCGATCTCCACACCCGAATTGACTGGCTACGCGCACGTGGTGCGGCAGGATCTGGTGAATGCGAATCTGCTTTTTGTCGGGACCGAGTTCGGCCTGTTCGTCTCGCTCGATGGCGGAACGCATTGGGCTCAGTTCAAGGGAAGCCTCCCCAACGTGGCCGTGCGTGACATCGCCATTCATCCCCGCGAGTCAGACCTGATTGTGGCAACTCATGGCCGGGGCATTTATATCCTCGACGACCTGACTCCGATCCGCGCTCTCACGCCCGAGCTTCTTGCCAAAGACCTTGTAATGCTCCCTTCGCGGCCCTCGGTGCTCACGTTGCCGGCGGGAGAACAGAGGTTCGATGGCGACTCGGAGTTTCAGGGACGCACTCTCCCGGAAGCGGCCTCTATTGTTTACTACCAGAAAAAGCGGCATATCTTCGGCGACTTGAAGCTGGATATTTATGACGAGAAAGGAACCCTGCTGACGTCAATGCAGGGTGACAAGCGTCGCGGCCTGAACCGCGTGCAGTGGCAGGAACGCGCCAAGCCGCCGAAAATGCCGCCCGCCGCTGGCCTGGTGGAAAACGAGTTTGTTTTCTATGGGCCGCAAGCGCAGGAAGGTACCTACACCGTAAAGTTGACCAAAGGCAAGGAGACCTATACGTCCGAGGTTAAGTTGGTGACCGATCCGCGGACCAGGAGCACGGCGGCCGACCGCGCATTGCAACACAAAACTGTGACTCAGCTTTACGACATGCTCGCGCAACTGACATATGTTGTGGATTCGACGAGCGAGGTCCGCGACCAGGCTCGCCAGAGGGTTGCCAAGGTCACCGATACCCCATTGGAGCAACAGTTGGACGCCCTGGTTCAGAAGCTGGAAGATTTACGCTCTTCTCTCGTCTCCGTCAAAGAAGGCGGAATGATTACCGGTGAGAAGAAACTTCGCGAGGATCTGGGCGAGCTCTACGGCGCCGTCAACGGCTATTCCGGACGTCCCACGCAATCGCAGATCGAAGACGCCAGCGTTCTTCAGAAAAAATTGGACAACGCGGGAAGTCAGTTTGAATCAATCACGAATTCGACTCTTCCGTCTGTCAATGCGGCGCTGCAGAGCAAGAATCTTGAACCGCTCAAAGCCATGAGCCGGGACGATTGGGAAAAGAAACAGAAATAGCGCTGGCGGCATGCGAAACTAGGGTCCATGAAAGTCGTCGCTGTGATTCCGGCGCGGCTGGCTTCGACGCGCCTGCCCCGCAAAATGCTGCGCGAAGTCGCCGGCGTCCCGTTGCTGGCCCGCGTTTATCAAGGCGTGCGGCGTTCGTCGAGTCTCGATCAGGTTATCGTCGCAACCGATTCAGAGGAAATACTGAGCTTCTGCGAGCAACAGGGATTCGCCGTCCGCATGACATCTACGGTCCATCGATCCGGGACTGAGCGTGTGCACGAGATCTCTACCGTGATCGAAGCGGATGTTTATTTGAACGTTCAGGGTGATGAACCGCTTACCCGTCCGGAGCATATCGAAAGCCTGATCGCTATGATGCAGAATCCGCGCGTCGAAGTGGGAACGCTGAAGACCCCGGCGGCGGATGTGGATGTGAACAATCCGAGTGCGGTAAAAGTGGTCGCCGACGTTTCCGGTCGCGCGCTCTATTTTTCGCGCGCCACTATCCCGCACGACCGGGATGGCGTCGGGCCGCCATACTACAAACATCTGGGGTTCTACGGATACCGCAAAGCGGCCCTCGACAAGTTTGTGCGCTGGCCTGAGTCCCAACTCGAGCGCAGCGAGCGGCTTGAGCAGTTGCGCTTTCTCGAAAATGGAGTCCCGATCTACGTTGCGGAAACCCCGTTCGACACTGTCGGCGTCGATACCGAGGAGGACCTGCGGCGGGTAGAAGAAATTCTGTTCGGAAGTACAAAATAAACGACGGATAAATTCTCAGCTCCATTCCAGGCATTTTGGGGACGACGGACCGCGCATATTGTAGGATTGCGGGGTAATGCCTTCTTCGTCCGATCACTGGCGGCAAATCGAGGCTTTATTTTATGAGGCCCAGGATTTGGCGCCCGAAGCTCGCCCGGCGTTTCTGGATGAAAAATGCGCGCATGATCCCGCACTGCGGAAAGAAGTCGAATCCCTGCTCGCTTCTGCGGAACAGTCCGCTGACTTCCTGCGCCAGCCCGTAGTCGAGGCGGCTCATCGGATGATGAACGATGAGCGCCGCGAAAAGATGTCCCCGGGCGCCCGCCTGGGACGCTACACGATCATCTCCCAGATCGGTGCGGGCGGCATGGGTGAGATCTACCTTGCCGAGGACACAAATCTCCGGCGCAAGGTCGCCCTCAAAATGATCGCGCCGCAGCTCACGCTGGATGAACGCGGGCTGCGCCGTTTTGAGCACGAGGCGCATGCTGCGTCGGCGTTGAACCATCCCAACATTCTTACGATTTACGAATTCGCGCAGGCGGATGGAATGCGCTTCATCGTTTCCGAGTTCATTGAGGGTGTAACGCTGCGCCAGAAGCTGGTCGCGGGCAGACTTCCACTGGAGGCGGCCCTCGATATTGCCATACAGATGGCCAGCGCTTTGGCGGCCGCGCACAATTCCGGTATCGTCCATCGCGACATCAAGCCCGAGAACGTCATCGTTCGAACCGACGGCATTGTGAAGGTGCTTGATTTCGGAATCGCAAAACTGAGCGAAAAGCGTCCCGGCGAAGCCAGCCGCCTCAATGCACCGACCTTGACTTCATCGATCAGCGAGCCCGGCTTGGTGATGGGCACGGCGAAGTATATGTCCCCCGAACAGGCAAGGGGGCTCGAAGTGGACGCGCGCAGCGACATCTTCAGTCTGGGATCAGTGATCTACGAAATCGTCACCGGAAGAGCCGCTTTTGAAGGTGGCACTACCAGTGATGTGATCGCCGAAATCCTGAAGGTTGATCCCCCGCCTCCGCTTGAATTCGCTCCCGACCTGCCGTACGAGGTCGAGCGCATAATCAGCAAGGCGCTGCGCAAGGACCGTGAGACCCGCTATCAATCGGTGCGGGACCTGCTGATTGATCTCCAGGATTTCAGGAAAGAAGCTGAATTTCAGGCCAAGCTGCAACAAACGCCGCGCCGCGGCGGTTCGCTGGCGGAGCGAGTGAAGACGACATCCGATTGGCGAACTCCGGCCGTCGCGATGCTTCCCGGTCGGGTACCCGGTCGACGCTTTTCCCGCGGCTGGAGGTGGGGTTTCGCCGTTGTCCTGCTCGCGATTGCCGCTGCCCTTGGATACTTCTACATTCGACAATCGGTTTCTTCTCCGACGGCAGTCCGGCCGCGCAGCCTTGCGGTCCTGCCATTCCGAAATCTCAAGCCGGACTCGGAGACCGACTTCCTTGGGTTTTCACTGGCCGACGAGATCATCACGAAACTCGGATACGTCAACGCTCTGACCATTCGCCCTTCCTCTTCAGTCGATAAGTACCGCAACCAGATCATCGATCCGAAAAAAGTTGCCGCCGACCTGAAGGTCGATACGCTGCTCACTGGCACCTACATCAAGGAAGGGGACGATCTCAGGATCACCACGCAGTTGATCGATGTGAAACCGGACAAAATACTGTGGCGGGAGGCGATCGACCTGAAATATGACAGGCTGCTGACCGTGCAGGACCGCGTCTCGCAGCAGATTATCAAGGAATTGGAGTTGAGCCTGTCTCCCGCCGAGGCTGCCAACCTTAAGCCGGAGAAGCCGATCAGCACCGCCGCATATGAATACTACCTGCGCGGAATCGACTTTTATTCGCTGAACCAGTTTGGCGCAGCGATCGAGATGCTCGAGAAATCCACCGCGCTTGAGCCAAACTATGCGCCTGCATGGGCACATCTGGGTCGCGCCTATACAACCAATGCATCGCTTCAGTTCGGCGGCCGTGAGGACTACGGTAAAGCCCAGGCAGCCTACGAAAAAGCAATCGCCCTCAACCCCGCACTGGTTGAGCCGCGAATTTACATGGCGAACTTGTCCACCGACACTGGACGAGTCGAGCAGGCGGTTCCCTTATTGAGGTCGGTCTTGCGGGATAGTCCGAACAACGCCGAGGCCCACTGGGAGCTTGGTTACGCGTACCGGTTCGGCGGAATGTTGCAGGAATCTCTGGCAGAGTGCGAAAAGGCACGCCAGAACAATCCTCAGGTCAAGATCAACAGCTCTGCGATGAATAGTTATCTCTACCTGGGTGAGTATGAAAAGTTCCTGCAGAGCCTGCCGGTAAACGACTCGGTTTACATTCTCTTTTACCGCGGATTTGCCGAGTACTATCTGAACAATCGCGAGCAGGCCGCGCAGGAGTTTGACCGTGCGTTTGACCGGGATTCTTCCTTGCTTCCGGCCGCCGTGGGAAAGGCATTGAGCTATTCCATCAAGCGCGACAATCCCAGGGGACTGCAGCTTCTGAAGCAGACAGAAGCCCGGATCGAAGAGCGCGGCGTCAGCGACGCCGAGGGACTGTACAAAGTCGCGCAGGCCTACGCCCAGCTGGGCGACAAGGCGTCGGCTCTGCACATATTGCATCACAGCATTGAGGGTGGATTCTTCTGCTATCCCTACTTCGTGAGCGACCCTCTGCTGCAAAGTCTTCGCAACGAGCCCGAGTTCCAGACGCTGATGAAACAGGCTCTCCAACGCCACAATCAGTTCAAGGCCGCATTCTTTTAGGCGGTCCTGCGAATGAATGCCTGTAGCGGAAGACTTAGTGCGACCGCGCCCACCCCTCCGCCGCGGCCACTCGCTTCGTAATCGCGGGATGCGAATGCAGCAGCCACTCGACCCAGCGGGAAGGAGTTCTCTCGGCGAGATTCTGATCGGCGAGCTTATTCATCGATGAGATAAATGGCTCCACGCTGGCCACCGACTGGAAGCAGTAACGGTCAGCCTGACGCTCGTTGAAGCGCGAGTAGGCATTGAGAGCCGGCATCAGCAGGAAGGACAGAACAGTCGAAACCAGAATCAGCAGCGGAAGGTTGGCGAAGTCCGACAAGGTCTCGAACATGTGGCGCCGCTCCACGGCATAGCGTAGAACCTCATTCGCCAGCCAGAAACCAAGCAACGTAATGCCCGCCTGCACGAAAATGCTTTTCAGGATATGCCGGTGCACGTGGTGGCCAAGTTCGTGAGCGAGCACGGCCTCAATCTCGTCCTCTGAATAATTGTCGAGCAATGTGTCCGCCAGGATGATGCGCCGGGTTGCTCCCAGGCCGGTGAGAGCCGCATTGGCTTTCGTGCTCTTTTCCGAGAGATGCCAGCGGTAAACCCCGCGGACGCGAGTCCCGGCCCGCTCGCTCAACACGATCAGCCGCCGCTTCAGTTCCTCATTTTCGAGCGGCTCGAATTTGTAGAAGATTGGAAAAAGCACGACCGGCGCCAGTTGTGCGAGCAAAACCATCAACCCGAGGAATACCGCCCAAGCGATCAGCCACCAGTATTGTGGAACCTGCCGGAGCAGAAAATAGATCAACTCAACCACAATGGTCGCGATCACCAGCCCGATGAGCAGGCCCTTACATTCGTCCCACAGCCACGAACCGAACCGCTGGTTCGACAAATGATAACGGTGCTCGAGCCGGAAGCCGTAATAATCCAGGGGAGTACTTATGATTTTGCTGATCAGCATCAGCATCAGCACATACAGAAATACGGCGACGCTGTAGTTGCGCGCCGCGCCGTGATGCTCGCCCAGCGCCAGATCGCGCAGCGTTCCTGTCCATCCCGTCGCCAATAATACGGCGAGCAGGCCGAAGCCGATCACAAAATCGCCGACGCCCAGCCACCGCTTGATGCGGTTGTAGCGGCGGGATTCCGGCGAATCGACTGCAACCGGTATTGTTTCCGTCGTGCTCATGATCCCCTGTTCACTATTATTCTACCGTGCCGACTCGCGCGACTGACGCGGGAGTTGGTTAAGCAGGGCGTCAACGGCCATGTCCCCACACCACTAGCTGGCGCGCACTTGGCGAAATGGAAACTCCGTCAGCCCAAGGATTTTCTGCGCGCCTTTGTATCTTTCATGGCAGCGTTCGTCGCAGAGGGCCGCGTCAGAGTTCCTGGTTTAGCCCTGTTGCACAAAGCGTTCGGAAGCTTCCAGAATCTCCGTAACGAGTTCGGGGGTCGCCGCTTCCACGTACACCCGCAATAGGCGCTCCGTCCCTGAAGCTCGAAACAAAACCCACGCGTCGGCTCCATTGCCATTCCTGGGAGCGTCGAGATAAAATTTCACGCCGTCGCGATTCTCCTTGCGCAGCACGGCATAGTGTCCAATCTGTTTGGTTTGCGGGTCGCCCGCCCGGCGCACCGCCCCGTTCTTCTGTTCATCGGAAATGTGCAGGTCGCGCCGCCCATAATAGTGCGTGCCGTATTCGCGTTGCAGATCGGCCACCAGTTGCCCCAGCGGTTTTCCTTCTTCCGCCATAACGTTGGCCAGCAGTAGCGCATTCAAAATGCCATCGCGCTCGGGCAGAAACCGTCCATATCCAATGCCGCCGGACTCCTCGCCCGCGATCAGAATTTCCCGCTCCATCATCAGGTCGGCGGCGTACTTGAAACCGATGGAAACCTCGTGCAGTTTGCGACCGTGCCTGGCGGCGATGCGGTCGAGCATGCCCGTGGTGTTAAAGGCGCGGACAACATCGCCGGGCCAATTCTTGCGAACCAGCAGCCAGTTCAACAGAACCGCGAAGCACTTGTGGGCATCGACGAAGCTTCCGTCTTCTGCGACCGCGCCAATGCGGTCCGCATCGCCATCGGTGACCAGGCCGGCATGGCATTGTTCCTTAACGACCGTCTCCTGCAACAGCGCCACGTGGGGCAGAATCGGTTCCGGATTGATTCCCGGGAACAACGGGTTGACTTCCTGCCGGATGGCGACGTACTGAATTCCGTTCTTGTCGAAGATGCCGGGCAGGACCCCTCGCCCCGAGCCATACATCGAATCGATGGCAAACTTGAAATTAGCTTTGCGAATCAAGCTCAGGTCGGCGAACGCGCACACACCTTCCACGTAGGCGGCTTTGAGATCGATCTCTTCGATTCTTGCAGGCTGGGTACTTTTCGGCATCGCGTTGGCGGCAAGTTCGCCTTCAATCAACTTCATGATGGCCGGCGTGGCCGATCCGCCAAACCTGGCTTTGAATTTCACGCCGTTCCAGTTCCACGGATTGTGGCTTGACGTCACCATGACGCCGCCCGCCGCGCCGAATTTCTTGACGTTGAAGGAAACCGCGGGCGTAGGGAGGTAGTCGTTAGAGAGAAGCACCGGAATTCCAGCTCCCGCGATAATCTCCGCCACCACGCGCGCGGCGCGATCGGAAAGAAAGCGGGTGTCATAGCCGATGATCGCG
>Ga0187887_10002577_pt1 | contig 14457 bp, 12 predicted proteins | sample June2016WEW_7_10_FD_132977 | JGI IMG/M metagenome (GOLD analysis project Ga0187887, IMG submission 132977) | Peatland microbial communities from SPRUCE experiment site at the Marcell Experimental Forest, Minnesota, USA - June2016WEW_7_10 | ecosystem: Environmental > Terrestrial > Soil >...
CATCCAGCTGATTCAGATTCGTGAACAGCAAGGATCCCAAACTGAGCCGGCCCTCGCCACCTGCAGCTCGGCCCTCGCCGACGCTCCCTGGACCTTCGACGCCGAGCCCACCTACGGCCCCGGTGCCTCCATGGCTGATCACCTCCCCGCCACCGCCCCCCGGCAGCCAGGCCTTCCCGCCGAGTACCGCAACGCCTCCCCCGCCGAACTCGACCTCCGCATCCGCGCCGCAAAACACGCCCTCGGCGACAAGCTCGTCATCCTCGGCCACTTCTATCAGCGCGACGAGATCGTCCAGTACGCCGACTTCGTGGGCGACTCCTTCCAACTCGCCAATGCCGCCCTCACCCGCCCCAACGCCGAAACCATCGTCTTCTGCGGCGTCCACTTCATGGCCGAAACCGCCGACATGCTCTCCCGTCCCGACCAGGCCGTCATCCTCCCCAACCTCGCCGCCGGCTGCTCCATGGCCGACATGGCCGACCTCGACTCCGTCACCGACTGCTGGGAACAGCTCGGCGAAATTCTAGGGGACGAACTTACCCCGGACGGCCGCCAGCAAGTCATCCCCGTCACCTACATGAACTCCTCGGCCGCCCTCAAAGGCTTCTGCGGCGAACATGGCGGAGTCGTCTGCACCTCCTCGAATGCGTCCCAGGTACTCGAGTGGGCCTTCGAGCGCGGCCAGCGCGTGCTCTTCTTCCCCGACCAGCACCTCGGCCGCAACACCGCCAAGGCCATGGGAATCCCCCTCGCGCAGATGCCCGTCTGGGATCCCAACCTCCCCAACGGCGGCAACACCCCCCAAGCCATCCAGTCCGCCCGCGTCCTCCTCTGGCACGGCTTCTGCTCCGTCCACAAGCGCTTCACCGTCGACCAGATCAACCTCGCCCGCCAGCGTCATCCCGGCGTCCAGGTCATCGTCCACCCCGAGTGCCCCATGGAAGTCGTCGACGCAGCCGACTCCTCCGGCTCCACCGACTTCATCGTCAAGGCCATCGCCGCCGCACCCGCCGGAAGCACCTTCGCCATCGGCACCGAGATCAACCTCGTCCAGCGCCTCGCCTCCCAGCACCCCGAGCACACCATCTTCTGCCTCGACTCCATCGTCTGCCCCTGCTCCACGATGTATCGCATCCACCCCGGCTACCTCGCTTGGGTTTTGGAAGCCCTCGAGCACGGAGAAGTGCTCAACCGGATCACCGTCCCCGAGTCCATCGCCGTCCCCGCACGCCTCGCGCTCAAGACCATGCTGAAACTGGCACCACGTGTGTCCCGAAACTAGGCTAAACAGGCCTCTGAGTAACCCGAAACCAGGCTAAACATGTCGAAAACGCAACACATTTTGGTCGTAGGCTCCGGCATCGCCGGCCTCATCGCCGCCCTCGAGCTGAGCGCCAGGTTCGACGTAACTGTTGTAACTAAAGCAGCTTTGGCCGAATCCAACACCCGCTGGGCCCAGGGTGGCATCGCCGCCGCCATGTTTGACGACGACTCCGCCGCCAGCCACGCCGCCGACACCCTCGCCGCCGGCGCAGGCCTATGTAACCCCAACGCCGTCAACATCTTATGCACCGAAGGCCCTGCCCGCATCCGCGACCTCATCCGGCTCGGCGTCCCCTTCGACCAAACCCCCTCCGGCGACCTAGCCAGAGGCCTGGAAGCTGCTCATTCTAAAGCACGTATCCTTCATGCCGGAGGCGACGCCACCGGCCTCTCCGTCGAAACAACCCTGGTCCGCGCCGTCCGCAACAAACCCAAAATCAGCGTCTTAGAGCACACCTTCGCCCTCGATTTAGTCCTCAAGAACGACTCCGTCACAGGCCTCGCAATCATTGATTCCGAAGGGCTTCCCCGCACCCTCGACGCCGACGCCGTCGTCCTCGCAAGCGGCGGAGCCGGCCAACTCTACCTCCATACCACCAACCCCTCCGTAGCCACCGGCGACGGCACAGCCATGGCCCTCCGTGCCGGCGCCCAGCTAGCCGACCTCGAGTTCTACCAGTTCCATCCCACTGCCCTCTCGACCGCAACCTCTTTAGATTCATCGCCATTCCTGATCTCGGAAGCCGTCCGCGGTGAAGGCGCCGTCCTCCTCGACACCGACGGCCACCGCTTTATGCCGCAAATCCATCCCTCCGCCGAGCTAGCTCCCCGTGACGTCGTCGCCCGCGGCATTGCGAGCCAAATGGCTCTCCAGCAAGGACTTCCAGCCCTCCTCGACGCCACGGCCATGTCCCCGGAGTTCCTAGCCAAACGATTTCCCTCCATCGACGCCGAAACCCGCGCCCGCAACCTCGACTGGTCCCGTAACCCCATTCCTATCAATCCTGCAGCCCATTACTGGATGGGAGGAGTCCGCACCGACACCTACGGTCGCACCTCCATCCCCAACCTCTACGCTGTCGGCGAAGTCGCCTGCACCGGAGTCCACGGAGCCAACCGTCTCGCCTCCAACTCCCTCCTCGAAAGCCTAACCTTCGCCTGGCGCTGCGCCCACATGCTGCTTGAAGCCGACTCGCTTTCTAGCGAAGTAAACCCTTTTGCTGGAACACCTACGCACCCACACAAGCCACAGCCCGCCAGCCCGGACAGCACCACCCCGATTACCCGACTCGAGCTACAAACCCTCCTCTGGACCCACGCCGGCATCGAGCGCAACGCCACCGATCTCCGCTCTGCCGCCCACACCCTAGTCCGCTCCCACGCCGAAGGCACCACGATCCACGACCTCGAAACCGCCAACCTCCTTGCCCTCGCCCGCGTCCTGGTGACCGCCGCGCTGGCCCGCGAAGAGTCCCGCGGTGCCCACTTCCGCACCGACTTTCCCCGCCCTTCAACCGCCTTCGAACACTCGCTCATCTACGCTCAGAACCCGAAAATCCTCAAAATCAATATTTTGCAGGTCGCCATCCCGTGCTGATGAAGCCCAGCCGCGACGCCGTCGACACCATCGTGCGCATGGCCCTGCTGGAGGACGCTCCGTGGGGGGACCTCACCTCACAGAGCCTCATCCCCGCCACCGCGAGCGTTACCGCGCAGATCGGGGCGCGCGAAAGCGGCTTCTTTTGCGGCCGGGACATCGTAGCCACAGCCTTTTCTCTCACCGACCCCGCCATCACGACCGACTTCCATATCATTGATGGCGAAGCTTTTGCCCTTGGCGCAATCATCGCGACCATCAAAGGCCCCGCCCGCGGGATCCTCCAGGCCGAGCGCGTCGCCCTCAATTTCGCGCAGCGTCTCTCCGGCATCGCCACCCTCACTGCAGCCTATGTGCGGGAGACCAAAGGTTTTCGCGCACGAATAACAGACACTCGCAAGACCACCCCCGGCCTTCGCCTCTTCGAGCGGTACGCCGTTCGCTGCGGCGGCGGCCATAATCACCGCTTCTCCCTATCCGATGCTGTCATGGCTAAGGACAACCACCTCGCCGTCCTTGCCGCCCACTCGTCTGCCAATCTCACGGACTCCCTGCTCGCCCTACGCGCAGTAGTCCCGCACACCACTCACCTCGAAGTCGAAGTCGATCGCCTCGACCAGATCGAAGCAGCCCTCGCCGCCAACGTAGACACTGTTCTCCTCGATAACTTTTCCATCGAAGATCTTCGAACCGCTGTTAGTCAGATCAGCGGCCGGGCCCTCACCGAAGCCAGCGGCGGCATTACCCTGGACCGCATCCGCGATATCGCTGCCACGGGCGTCGACATCATCTCCATAGGTGCCCTCACCCACAGCGTCCGCGCCCTCGACCTTGGCCTGGATATCAATCCAGTCGGCGTCTCCGCTATTAATCCACGTTGATTCCGGTTGAAAATAATTCAATCCATTGGCCGATGCGCACCATAGCGCGCGCTCGATAGAGTTCGTTTCATAGCGACAGCCGCGCGCCGGTTCTGCGTAAGTAGGCCCTGCGCGCGCGGCGTCCACCTCTTGTAAGAGTTTGCGGCACCCCTTTGCCTCCTCCGGGGTGCCGCCCCTTTATCCCTCCGCTTAACCGCAACTGCGCATTTCTCACGGTACCGGCGGGAGCTGGAGCGGTGCCTGATCGTCGCAATACTCTCTCGTTGGGAGAATCGACATCGTTCCCCCAGCATCCAAGAAACATAGAAGTTTTCTCGCACGCTGGCCGCATCGCGGCCACCCTGCGATACTTAGGCTAGTTAACTTCGATTCTTCTCGTCTATGACGACTGTCCGCGACACCTTCGAAAACACCCTGCGCAGCGCGCGCTCCACCGTCGCCTTCCGCGAGACGTTGAACCTCGCCTACGACAGCTTCCGCGCCAGCAAGACCCGCTTCCTGCTTACCATGCTCGGCATGGTCATCGGCTCCGCGTCCATCGTACTCGTCGCCACCGTCGGCCTTACCGGCAAGCAGTACGCCCTCGATACCATCTCCTCACTCGGCCCTAACAAAGTCGAGATGCAATATTCCGGCGGCGTCGTGATGGGCCCTGACAACGTCAGTACCCCCGACTACCTGACCATTCGGGATATGGCGGCAGTCGACCAGCAAATTCCCGATATCCGTTACAGCTCGCCCATGCTCGAGTTCCACGACAGCATCGCCGTCGGCAATGGCCAAACGAAAGACGCCATGCTGCTCGGCGTCAGCCCCGAGTACAAAGATATTCGCGGTCTCAAGATCAAAGCCGGCCGTTTTTTTGACGACCAGGACGCCTCCACCCACGCCTATGTCGCCGACATCGTCGGTCGCATGGCCATCGAACTCTACGGCAGCTACGGTGCGGCCATCGGCCGAACCCTCTCCATCCGCGGTATTCCCTTCACCGTCATCGGCGTGTTCGAAGAAAGCATCAACACCTTTGGCAACTCCGAGATTAGCAACCACACCCTGCTTGTTCCCTATGAAGTCGCCCGCTACTTCACGGGGAGCAACGATCTCAAAGAGATCTTCTTCAGCATGGACAAACGCGAGGAAGTAGAACCCGCCGCAAAGCGGATCACCACGCTCATCTCCAGCCGCCACCGACCCACCAGTGAGTACAACGCTGCCACTCTCATCGACATACTCAACTCGATGAACAGCATCGCTGACATGCTCACCATCGTTCTCGTCCTTGCCTCGGCGATTACGCTCGTAGTGTCGGGAGTGGGCATCATGAACTCGATGCTCGCGAATGTGCAAGCGCGCATCAAGGAGATCGGCATCCGCAAGGCACTCGGCGCCACCAGCCGTGAGATTCGCCTCCAGTTCCTCACCGAAGCGGTCTTTCTTTCGCTGTCGGGAGGGTTGGTCGGCACCATCATCGGGCTTGCCGTACCCTTCAGCGTTGGCCTCTTCACCCCGTTTACCATCCCGCTGTCGTACTGGGCCGCCGTCATCTCGCTCGCCACGTCGGTCGCAGTTGGAGTCATCTTCGGCACGCTGCCCGCCAACCGCGCCGCCGTTCTTGATCCTGTCGCCACCCTCAAATACGAGTAGCTTCTACACTCGATGCATCTCCACCGATTCGAAGATTCCGCTAAGTAGCGCCTCGCGCTCATACGCGCAGAATTCGCCCACTAGCTCCTCTGACCCGACCTCAAACAAATCTCGCGCTCGGCAGGCTCCGCCGCATAGATATCGCACGGGGCATGCAGAGCATTTCTCCAGGGTATCCACGCTGATTTGCCGCATTCTCGCAAACACCGGGGATTGCAAATAGATTTCTCCCACCGACCGCTCCCGCACATTCCCCGCGCGAAACCGCTCTTCATGCAGCAGTTGGCACGGATACATTTCGCCCGTCTCGGCGATGCTGATCTCTCTTTCCGCCATCGCGCACCGTCGCACACCACGACCGCGCAGCGCATTCAGCTTCGCGCCGACAGATCCCATCGGCGCCACTCCCTCCACGTCTGCCAGCGCTCGGTAATACTCAATTCCTGTGAGCGCCAAATCATCCGCCGCACTCGCTCGTCCGGCCTTGAAGAGGGGCTGCAACGCAAGGCGTGAGCCATATCTCGCCACCATCGCCGCGATGTCACCACAGTTCGCCTTTGTAACCGTCATGGCCACAATCACATTTGCGCCGCAGCCCAGGAGCATCTCAATCGCCCGCGTTACCCGTGCAAAGTTGCCCTTCCCTCGTGTCGCCGCGTGCACCGCTTCGCTGCTGCCGTCCAGGCTGATCTTCACCACATCTACGGCTGCAGCAATACGTTTCGCATTCGCGCCGTCGATCAGCGAGCCATTGGTAAGCAGATGCACTTTGTTTCCAGCCGCCCTCACCTTCTCCGCGAAGTCGAGCACGCTGGGATGCAACAACGGCTCACCCCCGGATAGCACATACGCCACCGAATCCGACAGCGCCGCCACATCCCGCGCAATCATCTCCAGGTCTCCCCAGGACAATACCTCTGACCGCTTGCCGCTCTGCGCATAGCAATAGCTGCACCTTAGATTGCACTGGTTCGTCAGCTTCAAATGCACCATGCTCAGCTTCTGAGGAATGTCTCGCTGCTCGCGGCGCACAATCTTCAAAGTTTCTATCTTCGTGTCCGCTGAGATATTCACCAGAACGCCTCGCGCCAGTGCCTCGACAAACAGTGCACTTGCCTGTTCCCACGCCGATTCGCCTGCCTGTCCCAAGACCTCTTCCATCGCCGCGCCATCACACCGCGACAACAGGATGGCGCCATTCTGATTCACCACCATCCAGTCGGGTGACTCCGGTTGCAGGAACAGATGCCTCCCCGCGCGTTCTGCGTAGACTACGCCGTCAGCCAGCTTCAGTCGAAACACGCGCTCCCGCACTGTCTTAGTGCCCCGCGCAATCTCCACCGATGCCGCAACACCCTGACCCGCCAGCGCAATCCGCGCCCACTCCGCACTCCCCTGTCCCACTCGCACAATCCATCGCGCCCACGCTGCCGAAAGCCTGTGCCGCTTTCGCGCTGGTCGTAGTCCTCCCCATGCGTACATCCTCAATCAGGGTCAGCGGCAATCCTCCCAGCCATCCCATCACGTCTCCTGCGCTGACCAACTGCGTTCCCTGACCTTCGGCGATATTCAACCCTTGGGTATTCAACATAGATCCCCATTTCCGTGTTTCGGTCCATTGAGCCCGTCCCTTTTCCTGCAGCGGACACCACCCATTTTTATCCCGTCCTCACCACCAAGGTCGGTGACGCTTATCACGCCCACCCGCAACTCGCTCTGCCCAATACAGTCACCGGCTCTTCCGGATTTCCGGGAAACAAGTCGCTACGCGCTGTTCAACATCTCCGGCCCATTATTCCGCACGTTTCCCACCGCGGTATTACAAAGTTCTACCGTCATCCCCTCAGACCCGTAGGGCCGCAACAAGTGCGCGGGTGCCGACCTCGAATCATCCCTATCCAGCCACTCCTCCCAGTCCCTCGCATGCAGAATCGCCGGCATCCGTGTGTGGATGGTCGACATCAACTCGTTCGCCTCGGTCGTAACGATCGCGAAGCTCTGCAGCCAGCGGTCTACCTCTTGCGGAGACTTCTTAGGCTCCTTCCACGCATCCCACAATCCAGCAAAGGCCATAAGCCCCCCGCCACCAGCGTTCAGCGTGATTGCGTATGGCTGCCTGCCACTCTTGGATTGAGTCTTCGGACGTGCCCCGACGCGCACGTCTCCATTCTTTTCCGCCCACTCATAAAATCCGTCTGCTGGAATCAAACATCGCCGTCGCTTGAAGGGCTCCCTCCACGTAGCAGAAGTCGCCACCGACTCCGCACGTGCATTAAAGGTCGTCATGCCCTTGAACTCTTTCAAGCTCGTCGCGAAGAACGGCACTAATCCCCACCGCAGCAGCGCCATCTCTCGCTCGCCCGAGTCGCGGCTCAGCCGGATGACTGGCTGATACGTTGTCGGCGCAATGTTATAGTCCGCCGCCAGCGGATCCTCAAAGACTTTGCTCGCATGAAATCGCTCAGCAATATGTTGCTTGTCCGACTTACGGAAATACCGACCACACATGGACTTAGCCTAGCATCCCCTAACCATCCTTGGCCCGCGATGCAGCAAAACCTTGGCTTCCTTAGCAGCGCTTGAAAAAACTCCTACCAAACGCGACTACGCCCGCGCCTCCATCCGGAAACGCGGGCGTTGCTCTACAGCGTCGAACAACTAGTCGCGGTTATCGTCCAGTTCACCTGTATAAGTCGACTTGAACACCGAATCATCCGCTACCGACGCCTCTTCAGCCGAACGCTCCGGAGCATCGCTCTTGATGTTCACCTGCACATGCGCCGACACCTCGCGGTGCAGTTTGATCGGGACATGGAACTCGCCAATCGACCGCAGCGGCTCTTCCAGGTGGATCTTGCGCCGGTCAACCTTGTAACCCTCAGCCTCGAGCGCGTGCGCGATGTCCTGCGATGTCACCGAACCGAACAGTTGATCGTTCTCGCCCGTCTTGCGCTCGAAGGTCAGCACCAACTCGTTGAGCTTGGCAGCGAGCTCTTCAGCTCCGCCCTTCTCGGACGCCGACTTGCGGATCGCCGAAGCCTTCATCTGCTCGATGACAGCCTTGTTGGCCGGCGTGGCTTCCATCGCCAGTTTGCCCGGCAACAGGTAGTTGCGGCCATATCCGTCAGCGACCTTCACCACATCTCCTCGGTGGCCGAGCTTGTTTACATCCTCTTTCAAAATGACTTCCATGACACGTCTCCAACGTACTTGGTTCGCGCCGCATACCGACGCGGTTGAACTAGAACTTCGCTGCAAACGGCAGCAGAGCAATCGCGCGGGCCTGCTTGATGGCGCGCGTCAGCTTGCGCTGGAAGGGTGCGCTGGTGCCCGTCAAACGGCGCGGAATGATCTTGCCGCGGTCCGACACGAACTGCTGCAGCAGGCGCACATCGCGGTAGCTGATCGTATCGATCTTCTCCACCGTGAACTTGCAAACCTTCTTGCGGCGGAAGAACTTGCGTCCGCCAGCTCCGCCTGCGCCGCCGCCAGCTCCTGCTGGACGCGGTGGGCGCGATCCACCCGAACGTGGGCCGCCCTGTCCTTGGTAACCGCCCGTGCGTGGTGCCGGGGCTGCACTGCCCTCGGTCGATGCCGCAGCCGGTGCCGCGGGTGCTGCCTGGTTCACTGTCTCGTCAGCCATGTTGCTTATCCTTTGTCTGCTGATGGCTCTTGTGCCATCAGCCGGTTCTGCTGCTCTTGCTCCAGACCCGCTTGGGGGCCTCTGGACTGGATCTTTTCTCTCGCTCCGAAAATCTCGGAGCGTTCCGATGATCGTGGAAGCATCCTGCAGCGTTGCGTTTGTCCTGTCAGCAGGCAGAAATTGTCCAGCCTGCGAAGCTTGTTTGTTCGCGAACGAAGCCCGCTCTACGAAGCGACGGCGGGCTCAGCCTCGGCTACCGGCTCTGCGGCAGCAGGTGTTTCGACGGCGGGAGCTTCGTGCGCCTCAGTCGCGGCAGCAGCCTCGACGTTGACCTGCGGCTGTGCGCTGCGCTTCACGTGTGCATCGCGGTGCGCCTTGATCTTCGCCACACGCTTGTCTTCCTCGTCCATACGAACCGTGATGAACTTGATCACCTGCTCGGAGACGCGCAGACGACGCTCGATCTCGGAGATCAGCGATGCGGGCGCATCGACGATCAGCAGTACGTAAAAGCCATCGTTGAACTTCTTGACGGTGTAAGCCAGCCGGCGGCGACCCATCTTCTCGGTCGTCTTCACCGTGCCGCCACCCCCGGTCACATAACCGGAGAACGTCTCAATGAGCTTGTCGAGCTCGGCCTCTTCAACGTCGGGCCGAACGATAAACATGATTTCGTAAGTGCGATTCATCTCTACTTCTTTCTGCGGGGTTCTGCCCCGCACCGCTTCGGTGAAAACTTCCATCCGAAACCGGTGTGGAAGATTGTTGCTGCCAATTCAAGAAACGCCGTTCTCACTACCTGGGTCAATCTTGCGATTGAACTCATTCATTGCCGCGCTGACACCCTTCATCAGCACAGCCTCAACCGCGCGTACTGCCTGGTCGAGCGATTCATCCAACTCCTTCAACGCCTGCTTGCGCATAGGCGTCAAAAGAAAATCCTTACCGCCGGATTTGACGATGCCTCCGGTCTCGGTCGGCGGTTTGCCAATCCCGATACGGATGCGTGTCCACTCCTCGGTCCCAAGCACACCAGAGATTGACTTCACTCCGTTGTGCCCGGCCGCTGAACCACGCTCGCGAATGCGAATCGTACCCAGCGGAATTGCCAGCTCGTCATATAGGACAATCAAGTCCTCCAAGCCGAGTTCCAACTCGTTCAGCAGAGCAGCTACCGAAAGCCCGCTCAGGTTCATGAAGGTCTCCGGCTTGGCCAGCAGAACATCATGTCCTGCCAGCTTCGTCCGCGCCGTCAACGCTCGTCCGCGACGGTTGGCAACCTGCACATCGCAGATCACTGCGATGCGGTCGATCGCCAGAAACCCGGCGTTGTGCGGTGTGAACGCGTACTCCGGACCAGGATTCCCAAGGCCCACAATCAGCTTCACAATTTCACGCTCAGCTTCACGTTCGCACAACGCCTTTCCAGCTACTTACTTCTTGCCCTTGTCTGCAGCAGGTGCAGCAGCATCGGCAGCAGGTGCATCCTGCTTACCCTTCTTCGCTACTTCGGGCTCGGCCACTCCAGCAACCGGCTCAGCCACAACCTCTTCCTTCAGCACGGTCACGTGAGCAACCAGTGCATCTTCCTCGCCCAGGAACGCGATCTTGTCCGAGTGCGGCAGGTCGGAGATGTGGATCGCTCCATTAACCTCCAGGCCGCTCACATCGACGTCGATGTGGCCGGGGATATCCGCCGGCAGACACTCGATCTCGACCTCGTGCAGAACTTGGCTAAGAATGCCACCGCCCGTCTTCACGCCGACAGGAATACCGATCAGTTTGACCTCAACCGACACCGTCATCGACTTGTCCATCGCGATGCGCTTCAGATCAATATGCAGCAGTTTGCCCTTGATAGGCTCGTGCTGCCAATCGACGATCATCGCCTTCTCCGCGCCGTGGCCTTCAATCGTGAGATCGAAGATCGTGTTATGGCCAGACTCGCCGTACAAAATCTTGGTGATCACCTTAGGATCAACCGTCACCGCAACGGACTCTTTGCCCGCGCCATACACCACAGCGGGAATCAGTCCCTGTACGCGCACGCGGCGCGCGTGGTTCTTGTTGAAGGTTCCCGTGCGAGGCTTTGCAACCACCGCTTCAATCTTTTTCTCTGCCATCTTCTTTGTCCTTTCGGGCACGAGGTTGAGCCTCGCTCCCTTTCCTGCAATGCAAAACTGCTGCAAACTGCAAAACTCTAGTTGAAGAGCGTCGATACCGACGTCTCCATGTGAATGCTCTCGATCGCTCTGCCTAACAATCCGGCGATCGATAGCACCTTGATCTTGCTCAACTGCTGCGCCTCTTCTGTAAGGGGGACCGTGTTGGTCACGACAACCTCCTCCAACTTCGACGCCTTGATTCTTTCTACTGCTGGCCCTGATAGCACCGCATGCGTAGCGCACGCATACACCTTGTCAGCACCCTGCTCCAACAACGCCTCTGCTGTCTTCACCAGCGTTCCCGCAGTGTCGATGATGTCGTCGAGGATCAAGCAGGTCCGACCGCGCACATCGCCAATCACGTTCATCACTTCGGTCACATTGATATCCGTCCTGCGTTTATCAACGATTGCCAAAGGCACTTCTAATCTCTGCGCAAAGAATCGTGCACGCTCCACGCCGCCCGCATCTGGGCTAACCACGGTCAGGTTCGGCAACTTCAAGTCCCGGAAGTATCCAACCAGCACCGGGCTGGCAAACAAATGATCCACCGGGATATTGAAGAAGCCCTGGATCTGCGCCGCATGTAAATCGACAAACAATGCCCGGTTCGCTCCAGCGGTAGTAAGCAGATCCGCCACCAGCTTGGAGGTAATCGCGACGCGTGGCCGATCCTTACGATCCTGCCGCGCATAGCCGTAGTACGGAACCACTACCGTGATTCGACCTGCCGACGCGCGCTTGAGCGCGTCCATCATAATCAGCAGTTCGACCAGGTGCTGGTCCACCGGACGACATGTGGGTTGGATCAGAAATACGTCCGCGCCACGCACGTTTTCAATGAGCTGAAAGTGGGTTTCGCCATCGGAGAAGCGTTGTAACCGCGTCTCCCCGACAGGTACACCCAGAAACTTACCAATCTCCTCCGCCAACGGCCGGTTCGCCGAGCCGGAGAAGATCTTGAAGCGCTTGTCTTCACTCAGGCGTGAGGAGCGTTTTTTCTCCACTGCTTTCGCATCTACCGCCTTTGTGCCCGTAGCAGAGGTCGCCGGCGTACCAACTGGCTCGGGGACTTGCTTCGGTTGCTCCCCCGTAAGTGGGGCAGATGCTGCCGTTACGGGGGAGACTTCTTGAATAGAACTCGGGAAAGGAACCACAGTCGTGTCTTGTTCGCTCACGTTGAAATCCTCCAGGCTGGTTGACCTTAGGGTTATTCCATACTGCTGCCTTACTGCTATGCGGCCGGCATTGTTATCACCGGTCATCTGCATGGTGCGAGAGCTTGGTTCCTTATGTATTGCCGGAAATTGGTTCATTCCACGGCGAACTGCAAACTTTCTGCTACTCCCGCGCATCGGCGTTGTGCCGAGAAACATGTGCGGGCCTTGCTAAATCTTGAGCGATATCGGTTCCATCGCGAAAAATCAAAAGTTCCCTAACTTCCTTGAATGCAGGACTTACGGATCATCCATAAGTCTAGCGAACGACTGAATGGCTGGGCGACTAGGATTCGAACCTAGACAAAGTGCGTCAAAGGCACTTGACCTACCATTAGTCGATCGCCCAGTACTGCCGGCGCGCTGGTTGCCGGGAAAGCTACTCTGCGAACATCGTATTCCAATAATCTTGGCGAGGCAGGGTTTCGGTTAAGATTGCCCGCGTGCCGTTTTGTTGGACACGATGTTGAGCGGCGAGAGCGTCTGTTTGTGACTTATAGAGTCCAAACAACGCCGAACCAGAACCCGAGAGAGCGGCGTAAACCGCACATTCGCTTGAACTTCCCACTAAATCACGCTTGGTTGAACGCAAGGAGGGATGCTGCGAGAAGACGACCTCTTCAAAGTCGTTCTCAATCCCGGTGCGGACAAGCGCGAGAAGGGGATTCTCGGCCAGATCGCCTGATACGTCCCTCATCTCTGAGGTCCTACCCGAGGGTAAGTCGCCTGGAATCATTCCAGTGCGGTCCATAAAAGCGATACCGGAGGGGCCAGACTCGACGCCAGTTGTCGACCAGACAGAGGCTAGAGCGCGGCTCAACTGTTTTAGTTTATCCACAGCTGCGCCGGAAGTCAATTGAGCGGCGTCCAGTTGTTGAAAGGCCAGCGCGGTCGAGACGCCAATTTCGGGTAGCGCAACTACACATTGCAAACGACTTGAGTCGGGGAGGGGGTAGACTTCTTCGCCGCGGTTGAGGCCCAGGACGGTGCCTCCTAGCAGGAAGAGGGGGACGTCGGAGCCTACTTCCGCGGCCACTTCCAAGCGTGCTGGGCCGGGAAGGGCGACGCCTAACTCCCTTTCTAATCCTAGAGTTGCAGCCGCTGCGTTGGCGGAGCCGGCACCCATGCCGCCCTGGATGGGGAGGGTCTTTTCGATGTGAATGTGGACTTTTGCGGCGATTTCGAGGCGATCGAGGGTTTTTTGGACCATGCGCCAGGCGGTATTGCGCTCGGCATTGCCGGCTTCGGAGCGGGGAACGCCGCGGTGATTGGAGGTGATCTGGATCGTGGTCGCGGCAGCGCGTTCGGCGGTAACAGTCACAAAATCATGGAGTTGGAGAGTCTGGTAGACGGTGGCCAGGGCGTGGAAACCGTCCGTGCGCGGGGGGCCTACGGCGAGGCCCAGGTTTATTTTGCAGAAGGAGCGGACGCGGGTGGACATCAGGCGGCCGCCAGTCGCGGGAGGGTCGGATTGGGAGGGGTTTCGGCCAAAATCCGTGCGTTTTGTGTATGACTCAGGTGGGTTTCGGGACGCAAATCGACGTCTTTAGCCCGGTTTCGGGTAGCGCAACTCGCAATCGGGTGCGCGAGGAGTTGGGTGAAATGACGCACCCGGCGATTTTGCGTTTGCGGCGGCGAGATTTTGGCGATCTTGCGGCTCCCCGGGGGGATGCTCCGGTCAAGTCGGGGGGCTTGCGGACCGGTGAACGTCGATGGGAAATCGTGCCTCATGCAGGAATGATTCTACCTGCAGAGGCCGCCGAGGTCAGGGCGCGGTGGGGGTGGGTTGGAGGGGGGTGGCGGTGGGGGTGGCGAGGCCGAAGAACATGACGAGGGAGTTCTGGCCGTTGTCCGAGACCCAGAGGTTGCCGGAGCGGTCGGGGGCGAGGCTGTAGGGCTGGGTGAGGGAGGCATCGAGGCCGAAGCCGCCGTTGCCGTGGACGCCGGTGGAGGGGCTGAGCTCGGCGCCGGGTTTGGTGGCGGC
>Ga0187887_10002579_pt1 | contig 14454 bp, 14 predicted proteins | sample June2016WEW_7_10_FD_132977 | JGI IMG/M metagenome (GOLD analysis project Ga0187887, IMG submission 132977) | Peatland microbial communities from SPRUCE experiment site at the Marcell Experimental Forest, Minnesota, USA - June2016WEW_7_10 | ecosystem: Environmental > Terrestrial > Soil >...
CCGCGAGCATGCCGATGCGCCAACTCCGCAGGATCTCCAGCATCGACAATGTCCACAAACTGCACGCCTTTCACCACGCGTCCACCGCGAACATCCAGACAAGCGATGATCCTCTTCGTCAGCACGAAAGCTCCAGGAAGTTCCTCAACACCAACAGCCCAGTCTCAGCCGACTTCTCCGGATGAAACTGCACTCCCATAACATTCCCCCGCTCCACAACCGCAGTAAATCCGCCACCATAGTTCGTAGTTGCCGCAGTATCCGCCGAAACCGGCGCTCTCCAGGAGTGCGTGTAATACACAAAGCTTCCCGCCTCAACCCCCTTCAACAGCCGCGACTCAGGCCGAATTGCCTCCAGCGAATTCCACCCAACATGAGGAGCCTTCAACTCCTTCCCCTCAAACGCAGCCGGAAACCGTTCGCACCGACCGCCAAACCAACCAAGCCCTGCAGTCTCATGAGCTTCAGTAGACCCTTCATACAACCACTGCAACCCAACACAAATCCCCAGAAACGGAACCCCCTCACCAAGCGCAGACCGCAAAGCCCCATCCAGCCCCAACTCATGCAACAACTGCGTAGCCCGGAAATGCCCCACCCCAGGCAACACGACCTTGTCCGCCCGCAGCACATCCTCCGGAGACTGAGTCACAACAACCCCACCCGCCCCAAGAAACCGAAGCGCCTTGACCACGCTGGTCAGATTCCCCGCCTTGTAGTCAATGACCGCGATCATTTGCTTCGCTTCGCCTTAGCGTTTTGCCAATAGCGAAAAGGGTCTTCGTACAGCTCGCCTTCAATATCCATCACCCGCTGCTGCATTCGGACCTGGGCGTCAGCGATCGCCTGGTTATAGATCGCTGGTCCGATCTCCTCTACGAAGTACTTCAATAGCAAACCGGCCGCAAGCTCACCAATTGGGTCCGGCATATTTCTTTCGAAGTATTGCTGGATGGACGCAATTGCTTCATTGCGGACATGATTAGGAAGCTCAATGCTCATAACAACCCCTTGGTGCTTGGCAACAGCTCCCGCATACGTTCGTCACGTGAACATGCCCCTCGCAAAGCCTTGGCGAAGGCTTTGAAAATCGCTTCAATCTTATGATGGTTACTGCGACCATACATGATCTTGACGTGAACGTTCGCTCGGGCTCCTCGAGCAAAACCGTCAAAGAAGTCCACAACAAGCTCGGTTTGAAGATCGCCCACCACCGGAACATTCACCTGGTCGTCGACTACGTAGGCTACGCGGCCAGATAGATCAACTGCCGCAATCGCAAGAGTCTCATCCATCGGCATCACGAAGTAACCCGCTCGCAAAATGCCTTTCTTGTCGCCGAGTGCCTCAGCAAAAGCCTCGCCAAGAGCAATGCCGACATCTTCCACCGTGTGATGCTGGTCGACGTCAAGGTCGCCAATGCACTTGAGTTGAAGGTCGAAGCCTCCGTGACGCGCAAAGAGTTCGAGCATGTGATCGAAAAAGCGGATCCCCGTCGATACGACGTAGGTTCCCTTTCCATCGACATTGAGGCGCAGAGAAATTTTCGTTTCAGTCGTATTTCGTTCGACGATCCCAACGCGCTCGGGTCCGGTAGGTTGCGGCGCAGCTCCCACTTCTTCTGCAATGTCACTCATGCTCGTCCCCTGCCTTCTGCCGAGACCCAACCCATGCTCGAGAACGACTCGCGTAGCGCTGCAATGCCGCGGGTTACATGATCCTCCACACCGACGGTAATGCGGACGTAACCGTCACAGCCGGGATCGGCCGATCGGTCGCGCAGCAGAACGCCGCGCTTATGCATTTCGGCACACAGTTCCTTGTGTCTCGGGCCGATGTCCATCAAAACGAAGTTGGCCGCGCTTGGCCATGTTCGTACTCCAAGATCTCTGAGAGCTGCGAAAATTCGGTCGCGGCCAGTCCGGACCTGCTCCACATACCACTGGAGGTATGGCTCGTCAGCCACTGCATCTGGAAGCACAGCGAGTGCCACGCCATTCACGTTATATGGTGAACTGACTTTACGAATATAGCCGATCAAGCGGGCGTCCCCGGCAATCATTCCTACCCGCAAATTCGCCAGGCCATACGCTTTCGAAAATGTGCGCGCAACAATGAGGTTGGGGATTGTCCCAACGTCGCCGAGAGTGGTCTCGCCATGGAAGTGGAAGTACGCCTCATCGACCATCAGCAAGGCTTGCGGGGCCGCGGCGGCAATCGCGAGGAGATGCTCCCGGCTAACTGTAGCGCCGGTAGGATTGTTGGGAGACGCGACAATGATTAGCTTCGTCTTCGGTGTGATGGCGGCAAGGAAGCGTTCAAAAGGAAAAGAGAGAGAATCGTCAGACTGCACTCGCGTGAGCCCCGCGGTCATCAGGCCGATCGACACGTCGTACATGAAGAAGGTCGGGGTGCAGATAAGCGCTTCGTCACCTTCCTCGAGAAACGTGCAGGAGACCAGGTGAATCGCTTCGTCCACACCGTTAGTCAGGAGCAGTTGATCGCGCTCGAGACCGAAGTGCCGTGCGACGGTGCGTTCAACCGGGTCCCGCTCAGGGTAGATCGTTAAACCTTCAGCCGTAAGTTGCTGCAATCGCCGCAGGACAGTTGGACTAGGGCTGAAGGTGTTCTCGTTGAAATCAAGACGAAGGGCGTCTCGACCGGCGAGCGGCGGATGATACTCGGGCATGGCTAGCACGGCCTTGCGCGGTTGAACCAGCATTGTCTGCTCCAGAATTGTGCTCATCTCATCCTCACGCGCACGCTCTCGGCGTGGCCGACCAAACCCTCTGCTTCCGCGAGTGCAATCGTGTGGGGACCAACCTCACGGAGCGCGTCGAGAGTGTATTGCTGCACAGTAATCACCTTCACAAAATCGAGCACGCTGAGGCCCCCACGAACACGTCCATTGCGTCCCGTTGGAAGAACATGGTTTGGCCCACTGATGTAGTCGCCCATCGACTGTGGCGTGTGGTGGCCAATGAAAATTGATCCCGCGTTCTTTACCCAGCGCAAATCCGCACCAGCATCTACCGTCAGATGTTCAGGCGCGAGGCGATTCGTAAGCAGGTGCGCCTCTTCTACTGTTTTCGTAACAAAGACGACACCTTGGGCGGCAAGCGATTGCTGAGCAACGGCATTACCCTGCGACTGGCGCTTCACTTCCAGAGCGACCTCCAGGGCAAGTTGGGGTTTGCTGGTGATAAAGACAGCAAGCGCCTCCGGGTCATGCTCCGCCTGTGCGACGAGATCGGCAGCAATGCCTGTCGAGTCACCCTCTTCACTGGTGACCACAATCTCAGTCGGGCCCGCAGGCATGTCGACTCCTGTGTGATGAGAGACAGCCATCTTTGCGGCGGTCACGTAGAGATTGCCGGGGCCGACAATCTTGTCGACCGCAGATACCGTCTCCGTGCCATAAGCGAGTGCAGCGATCGCCTGAGCTCCTCCAATGCGGTAAAACTCGGTGACGCCGCATAGATAAGCAGCAGCCATCGTTTCGCGTGCAGGCTTGGGCGAGCAAACAACGATGCGGTCGACTCCTGCAACCTGCGCCGGGGTTACGGTCATTAGGAGGGTTGATGGAAGCGGATAGCGCCCTCCAGGGACATAGCAGCCGACAGACCCGAGGGGACGCACAATCTGGCCTACCTCCATACCCTCGACCGGTCGAAAACTCCACGCGCGCGGAAGTTGCCTTTCAGCGAAGCCTCTGATATTCGCTTGTGCGAGTCGCATGGCCGCCTTCAGTTCCTCGCTAGTGGTTTCCCACGCTGCCTGCATCTCGGCGCGGCTGACGAGGAATGGTTGATCACCCGTAAGACCGTCGAAACTAGTGGCAAACTCGCGTACGGCCGGATCGCCCCGATGCTGCACCGTCGAGAGAATGTCGCGAACGACGGCGTCGACCTTCGCGGTATTAATGGCGCCACGCTGTTCAAGCTGCTGGATTGCCTCATCCGCAGCAGAAGCGTCCGCACCAAATGTCTTCAAAATCTTCATTGCATCCTCTATTACAAAACGACTTTGCTAAGCGGGTACTCGACGATTCCCGTTCCGCCAGCAGCTTTCAACTTTGGAATGACATCGCGAACAAGATGAGTTTCAAGGATGGTGTTGAGCGCAACCCACTCTTCATCACGTAACTGGGAAATCGTCGGAGAATTTAGCGCTGGGAGAACAGCGAGAACCTTATCGAGATCAGCCTTCCGCACATTCAACATGAGACCAACCTGATTCTGAGCGTCGATCGCGCCGTTCAGCATGAGCGACAGTGTCTCGATCTTGGAGCGCTTCCAGTTGTCCGCCCAGGCATTCTTGTTGGCGATGAGCTGGGTTTCGGATTCCATCAATGTTTCGATGATGCGGAGACGGTTCGCCCGCAAAGAGCTGCCCGTCTCGGTGACTTCCACAATGGCGTCGGCGAGCGTGGGAGGCTTCACCTCGGTGGCGCCCCAGCTGAACTCAACCTTGACCTGAATATTCTTTCCAGCAAAGTATCGCTTCGTATACTCAACGAGTTCTGTTGCAATCGTCTTACCTGCGAGGTCCTCAGGCTTCTGGAACGGGGAGTCTTCGGGAACGGCGAGCACCCATTTCACAGGCACTCGAGATTGTTTGGAATACGTAAGGGAGGTCACTCGTTCGACATCGGATTGATTCTCCAGCACCCAATCGTTGCCAGTGAGACCCGCATCCAAAGCGCCGTGCTCAACATAGCGAGCCATCTCCTGGGCGCGAACAAGCATGCACTCTATCTCAGAGTCGTCGATCGTTGGGAAGTAACTTCGGCCGCTCGCGTAGATTCGCCAGCCTGCGCGCTCGAAAAGGGCGATGGTGGCGTCCTGTAGGCTTCCCTTCGGGATACCAAGCTTCAGCTTATTCTTCTCCGCCATTAGTTGTTCCCTGTCAGAATCGGCTTGGTAAAGCAGCTGACTGTGCCCTCGTGGCACACTAGACCGTCGCCTTCAACTTCCACGCGGAACAGTAATGCGTCATTGTCGCAATCAGTGGACGCAGAGATTACGCGCAACCGATTGCCGCTCGTCTCGCCTTTCATCCATAGTTTGGAACGGGTGCGCGACCAAAATGTGACGAAACCAGTTTCGATGGTCCGGTGGTAGCTCTCTTCGTTCAGGAAGCCAAGCATAAGCACCTCGTTACTCTTAGCGTCCTGCACAATACCGGCGACCATGCCCCCGGCTTTTGCGAAATCGATCGATATCATCTCTTCTGCATTCGTCATGTTGTTCCTCTTCGTTATGTCGCCGTGTAGCTGCCTTCAGATCAATTCAACGCGACACAGCAAAAAAGCCCGCTCGCGATGTGCGCGTCGGCGGGCTTGTCGTAAATCCTGGAGTGCGTTTGTTACTTACTTTGCCGCCCGGACACAGCCGCCAACATGCAATGCGCACGATGATGGTGATGCCCGAGATGATGAAAGTTAAAGCTCACTGGTATTTACGCTAAAGGCATCCTGTCGCAATGTCAATCAAGTGTTCCGCTGAAGTGGGAGCAACAAAATGGCAGCTGATCTTTCGCTTTGCGCAAATTCGTAAAGAGAAGGAAGCTGTGGACCAAAAAACGCGCATCTCTACAGGGACGGCAACCTGCCGAGGAGATTCAATTAATGACGGATCATCGCGTACACGCTGGAGATGCCCAGGAAGATCAAGTGACTGCAGCCATCGAGAAGTACACAGCGCCCATACCATCGAGCGCCTACCTTGGCCTCGCCCTCGCCGCAATCGCGGCTTCGGTGACACTCCAGGTAACGCAAAAAGAGAAGGCAAATGCGGCATTATTCGTCGGCCAGTGGGTTGCCCCGCTTCTGCTGCTCGGAATTTACAACAAATTAGTGAAGCAACACGGGTCGGACGCACAAACCCGCTAATGTGTTGAATCGGTCGCGGGATTCAGACGCCGATTGGGGACCTTATCCCGATCGGCGTGAAACTCCTCTCGCCATCGGGAGCGATTCGAACTTCGCCTGTTCCAATGCTGTAAATCCAGCCAGAGATGGTCAGGTGCCGTCGCGCTATGGCCCCGGCAACGGAGGGGTGAGTCTTCAGGTGTTGCATTTGAAGTAGAACGTTCTGCTCCGTAAGAATGTCGATTAGCGCATGCCCGGGAAGAGTCGTGGCTGATTGATCATGCATGGTCTCGGCCACGCGAAGGGCAGCATGAGCGTTGTGGAGCCAGGCCTCGACAGTTGGCATCGTCGCGACAGAGGCTGGATCGAGGAGGCCCTGCATGGCGCCGCAATGCGAGTGCCCGCAGACGACGATATGGCCGACCCCCAACGAACTGACTGCGAATTCGATCACCGCACTGACGCCGCCGAGCATCTCGCCATAAGGCGGAACCATGTTACCTATGTTCCGGGCTACAAATATTTCTCCCGTGGAAGAGCTGGTGATTGCTATCGGGTCAATGCGTGAGTCAGCACAGGTGATGAACAGTGTGTGCGGAGATTGTTTTTCGCTTGCAGCCTGCGCGAACATCTCTGCCTGCTCCGGAAAAACATCTGTTTGAAACCGCCGAACACCCTCCTTGAGTCGCTGTAATATTGCGTCCATTTGCCCTCTCTCTTCTAAATCGATCTTGGGTGTCCCACGAAGGCAGTTTATGAAGCTTCCCGCCATTTAATGTTGCATCCAATGCTGCTGCGTTGTTCCTTGTCCGGCGTTGTTCCGGCAATGAGTGCATCCATTGCCGCCCGAAGATCTTTGCCGGTCACAGCCTCATCATTACCAAAATCCTTACGGCGCGGCCGACTGGAATCTAGCTGACCACGATAGACCAAACGCAACTCTGCATCGAAGAGGAAAAAGTCTGGAGTGCAGGCAGCCTCGTAAGAACGCGCAACTTCCTGGGTTGCGTCAAGGAGATATGGAAATCGCCAGCCCAGGCGAACTGCCTGTTCGCGCATATGCTCGGGGCCATCTTCAGGATATGCCTCAATGTCATTGGCTTGAATCGCGGCGATTGCAATGGGCCCCTCCCCGGAGGGGCCGAAATAATCCTCGCCGATCCGAGCCAACTCTTCCTCTACGTGCTTGACGTATGGGCAATGAACGCAGATAAACATGAGGAGCAGACCAGATTTCTTCCCGGGTCTGCGAACCTCATCGAGATTCATCGCGTCCCCGGTCATGACATTAACCAGTTGGAAATCAGGAGCTATGGTTCCCAGCCGGACCATTGAGGATTCAGTTCTGGACATAATCACCTCCGATAGACATCATAGCTAGAGCTCTATTTTGAGTTTCACAGCTGAACCTTCCAGGCGGGTGCAATGCAGTAATCTGTTTGGAAGCAATTACAGCATCTTCTTGAGATTAACTTTGAGGCTCAATGCATTCCTGCTTTGCGATTCGTCATCGCCGCATCCTTCTCTGCGCCTTGGTACTGGGGGCAGGTGGAGGGGTCGTCATGTCCGGTTTGTCAGCTCAGACACCCTCGGACGTAGTTGTCAGGTTGCAACCAGTAAAGCAGGCTGATCGCATCTCAGCGAATGCGGACTACGGGCGGTTGGTGGCATTGCAGCAAAAGCTACCGGGCTGGGCGAAAGAACCTAACCAGATTGCGGAGCAGCCAGTTGACTTAGCGAACCTGCTTCATGTCTCGGTCTTGCTGAGCAGAGAAGCTGCCGTCGAATCTGCTTTCAGCCAATTGGTGGCAAACCAGCAGAATCCGATGTCACCGCTATACCACCAGTGGCTGACGCCACACCAAGTTGGGGAACTCTATGGGCCTACTGCGAATGACCTGGCAGCGGTTACTTCCTGGCTCGCGAGTCAGGGGCTCACAGTGGAATCGAGTTCTCCAAACGGCTTGATTATCCGTGCCTCTGGCTCAATGGCAGCGGTTGGCGGCGCATTTCACACCATTTTCGGGATGTTTACCGACGGAGGACGGCAGCGACTCTCCGCGATCTCCGAGCCTTCTATTCCTGCAGCGTTAAGCCCAGTCATTCGGTCTGTTCACGGACTTACCCAAACGCGGTATGAGCCGCAGTCAAGATTCTCCGTGCGCACCTGGCCGGCCGCTGGAGTTAGACCGCAGGTGGATTTGGGTGGCGGTTCGTATGCGGTCTTACCGAACGATTTCTCGGTCATCTATGACATTGCCAGCATCTACGCTGCGGGTAATCAGGGTGCCACGATCGGATCCAAAGCACAGCACATTGCGATCATTGGGAAGTCCCGTATTGTGGCGAGTGACATAGCGAACTACGAAGCGTTGGCTAGTCTCGCGGGCAATCAGCCGAATGTGGTGCTGGCAGGGGCAGATCCGGGAGTGGCGACGGGTTCTAACGTTGGATATGCGAGTGAAGCAACGCTGGATGTGGATCGGGTGGTCGGTACAGCGCCGGGCGCGCAGGCCGACCTGGTCATCAGCGCTGACACGACTACGGACGACGGTGTCGATATAGGGATCGCTTATAACATTGACACCCTTCGCGATCCAATCATGACGATCTCGTTTGGAAGTTGCGAGGCTCAAAACGGTTCAGCCGAAACGGACTATCTCAACTCCTTGTTTGAGACGGCTGCAAGTGAGGGAATATCTACGTTTGTCTCCGCAGGCGATTCCGGTGTTGCTGGCTGCGATACGCCGTTTGCGGCGGTTACGTTGGCGGAGACACCACAGGTCGCAAGCATCAATGTGCTTTGTTCCAGCGGGTACGTTACTTGTGTCGGTGGAACCGAATTTAATGATGAGGTAAACCCCTCACTCTATTGGGCTTCGACCAATGCGAACGGCGGCTATGAATCGGCGCTCTCCTACATACCTGAGGGCGCCTGGAACGAATCGTCGACGGTCGGCAGCAGCGGCGCGATGGTGTACCAGGTGGCCGCTGGAGGAGGAGGGTTTAGCGCCTATATCGCTAAACCTAGCTGGCAGAGTGGGTTAGGGGTGCCGGCGGATGGGTTTCGCGATGTGCCGGATGTGTCGTTCACGGCGGCGGACCATGATGGATATCTTGGCTGCTTCGCTGCCGGCGGTGGAAGTTGCGTCTCCAGTTCCAGCGGTATGCAAATTACTGTTTTCAGTGGGACTTCGGCGGCGGCGCCGGGGATGGCAGGGATTGCGGCACTGTTGAACACGAAGATGGGGGCTGCCCAGGGCAATCTCAACCCTCTGCTTTACAGGCTGGCGGCGTCGTCGCCAGCGGCATTTCATGACGTAACTGTGGCAACCTCGGGGGTTATAGGATGCATCGCAACGATGCCGTCGATCTGTGACAACAGCACGCCGGGGGAGACGAGCCTGACGGGTGGCCTGGCGGGGTACGCTGTGGGGGCGGGATACGATCTTGCTACGGGACTTGGATCGCTGGATGTGGCTGATTTCATTGCAGCTGCGTCGAGCGGGGGAGGGGGTGGTGCGGGGGGGACGTTCACTCTTTCCGCGAGTCCATCTACGCTTTCGGTGACGCCGGTGGCGAATAGTTCGACGACTAGCACGTGGGTGCTGACGGGGACTTCGGTGAGTGGGTTTACTGGGACGGTGGCGCTAAGCTGTGCTGTGTCACCAGTTACAGCGCAGCCTCCTGCGTGTGGTGTGGCGCCGGGGAGCTTTGGTCTTACGGCTGGGGGGACGGGGACGGCTATTATCTCGCTGACGTCGGCGGGACCGTATAGCGGTTGCCTGGCGAGCTCGGCGGCGAACCGGACTGGAGTGGTGCTGGCGGGGTTTTTGTTGCTGTTGTTGCCGGCGCGGCGGCGGGGGATGCTGCGGGGTGCGGCGCTTATGTTATTGCTGGGATTAGGTTTAGGGATGACGGGCGGGTGTAGTGGGTCGTCCAGTTCGATTCCCTGTTCGAACGTCGTGAGGGCGGGAACTACGGCGGGAACCTACACGGTAACCGTGACGGGGACCAGCGGAAGTGTTTCGGTGACGGCTCCGGCTACGATTACGGTGGCGGTGAATTAGAGTCGGTTTTGCTGGGATTTTCGTGAATTTGGTGATGCAAATCGACGGTTTTAGGTGGGTTTCGTGCTGCAAATCGGGGTCTACAGCACGGTTTTTATGAGCACGAAAGACAAGTGGGCGTGACATGGGATTTTAAAGGGAAAAGCCCGGACGGGTGTCCGGGCTTTTCGGGTTGGTTGAGCCTGGGGATAGAGACCTAGGCGTGGACGAGCTCGGCTTCGTGGTGAACGGCTGGTGCGGAGTGCGTACCGGTGATGTCGAGGACGATGCGGCCGTCGATTTTGCCGGCGTGCATGCGCTTGAAGATGTCGTTGATGTTTTCGATCTTCTCTGCCGCGACGTGGGCGTGGACCATACCTTCTCCTGCGAACGATAATGCCTCAGCCAGATCCAGACGTGTGCCCACGATGGAGCCGCGAATGGTGAGAGCCTTGAGCACTACCTCAAAGATGGGGAGGGGGAAGGAGCCGGGAGGCAGGCCGTTGAGCGCGATGGTTGCACGCGGGCGAGCCATGCCGATGGCCTGGGCAAACGCTGGGGTGGAGGGCGCCGTGACGAGCACTGCGTGGGCTCCGCCGATCTCCTTCTGGAAGAAGGCAGCGGGATCCTGGGTCTTGGCGTTGACGGTAAGTCTCGCGCCGAGCGAACGGGCCAGGGCCAGCTTCTCATCGGAGACATCGACTGCGGCAACGTGGAAGCCCATCGCCTTGGCGTATTGGACGGCCAGGTGACCGAGGCCGCCGATACCGGAGATGACAACCCAGTCGCCGGGCTTGGCGTTGGTGGACTTGAGGCCCTTGTACACCGTGACGCCTGCGCACACGATTGGCGCGACTTCTACAAAGCCGACGTTCTTGGGCAGGTGAGCTACGTAGTTCGGATCGGCCACTGCGTAGTCCGCGTAGCCACCGTTCTTGGTATAGCCACCGAACTCAGCTTTCGAGCAGCAGGCCTCTTGACCGGCGAGGCAGTCGGGGCACTGGCCGCAGGCGGAATAGAGCCACACGATGCCGACGCGATCGCCTTCTTTGACGGTCTTGACGTTCTTGCCGACGCCGGAGACGAAACCTACGCCTTCGTGGCCGGGGATGAACGGGGGTGTGGGCTTGATGGGCCAGTCACCTTCTGCTGCGTGCAGGTCGGTATGACAGACGCCGCAGGCTTCCATCTTGATCTGAATCTCTTCGGGGCCCGGCTCCGGGATGGGCATCTCCTGGATGACGAGGGGCTTGCCGAACTCACGTACGACTGCCGCTTTCATAGTCTTTGCCATTTTGAATTCCTTTCGTGATGCGCGTTGTGTTGCGAGAGGTGACGACCGGGGCGCGAGCGCCAGGGCTAAAGCCCACTTTTTCTTTGGCGTTCTTCAGGGGGCTGAAGCCCCCTGCTAATCCGGAAAGGCAAGAGCGAGGGAGCAGCCAGTTTGCTGAAGCCCCCTGCTAATCCGGAAAAGCAAGAGCAGGGGGCAGCGGCAAGTTCCATACGAGTTTCTAGAACAGGCCGAGGGCCTTGGGGCTGTAGCTCACAAGGAGGTTCTTGGTCTGGCGATAGTGATCGAGGATCATCTTGTGGGTCTCGCGTCCGAAACCCGACTCCTTGTAACCACCGAAGGCTGCGCCGGCGGGATAGAGGTGATAGCAGTTGGTCCAGCAGCGGCCAGCCTTGATGCCACGGCCGATGCGATAGGCATCGGTACCGTTGCGGGACCAGACGCCTGAGCCGAGACCGTAGGGGGTATCGTTGGCGATCTCGAGCGCTTCTTCGATGGTCTTGAACTTGGTGACCGAAAGGACCGGTCCAAAGATCTCTTCCTGGAAGATGCGCATCTTGTTATGGCCGGAGAAGACGGTGGGTTGGATGTAGTAGCCATTCTCGAGATCGCCACCGAGGTGGACCTGCTCGCCGCCGGTGAGGCACTTTGCGCCTTCGGCTTTGCCGATCTTGATGTACTCGAGGATCTTCTCCTGCTGATCCTTCGAGGCCTGTGGGCCCATCTGGGTGGTGGGGTCGAGCGGGTTGCCAACCTTGATCTTGGCGACACGAGCTACAGCGCGTTTGACGAACTCGTCGAAGATGGACTCGTGCACGAGGGCACGCGAGGGGCAGGTGCAGACTTCGCCCTTGTTGAAGGCGAAGAGGGCAAAGCCTTCGAGCGCCTTGTCGAGGAAGTCATCGTCCTTGTCCATAACGTCGGCCATGAAGATGTTGGGGGATTTTCCACCCAGCTCCAGGGTCTGCGGGATGATGGGCTCGGACGCGTACTGCATGATGAGGCGGCCGGTCGTCGTCTCTCCCGTGAAGGAGATCTTGGCGATGCGCGGGTTGCCGGCGAGTGCCTTGCCGATCTCGCCGCCGGGGCCGGTGATGACGTTGATGACGCCAGCGGGCACGATGTCGGCGATGAGGCTGATGAAGGTAAGCAGGCTGAGTGGGGTGTTGGATGCCGGCTTGATGACAGTGCAGTTACCCGCGGCGATGGCGGGTGCGATCTTCCATGCGGCCATCAACAGGGGGAAGTTCCAGGGAATGATCTGGCCAACGACGCCCATGGGCTCTTTGAAGTGGTAGGCGACGGTATCCTTGTCGATCTCGCCGGCAGTGCCCTCTTCAGCGCGTATGCAGCCGGCGAAGTAGCGGAAGTGATCGATGGATAGCGGGACGTCGGCGTTGAGGGTCTCGCGAATCGGCTTGCCATTGTCGAGGGTTTCGCATTTGGCGAGGAGTTCGAGGTTCTCTTCCATGCGATCGGCGATCCGAAGAAGGATGGCGGCGCGTTCGGTGGACGAGATGGCGGCCCATGCATCCTTGGCAGCGTGCGCGGCGTCGAGGGCAAGCTCTACGTCTTCTGCGGAGGACTTGGCGAACTCGGCGAGGTGGGCGCCATTGATCGGGCTCTTATCGGTGAAGTACTTACCCTTGATCGGGGCTACAAATTTACCGCCGATGAAGTTGTCGTAGCGGGCGCGAACGCCATTTTTCCGGATGGAGGCAACGGCCTCCTCAAAGAGTACATCCTGAATTTCGATTGTTGCGGTGGACATATTGGTACCTTCTCCAGTGAAGATGTGGAACTATCAGCAGCGTAAGTCTCGACCTCTGGAGAGAGGGTTGGCTGTGATGGCTGACACGTTCCGGGAGGGTTCGGGGGACTAGAATGGAGAGGATCGTTGTATTGGCGGTGGGACGCTGTGGGTGGGCCAAGTTTCTTGCGGAGAATTGTCGCCGCGATGCACTGGGTGCGGTGAGGGGCGTGGGGTTTGAGAAGATAGAGGGATGTTGATTCCTTCGATTGATTTGATGGGTGGGCGGATTGTGCAGCTGGTGCAGGGAGAGACGCTGAAGCTGTCGTTTGATGACTTTGATTATTGGATTGAGCGGTTCGGGCGGTATCCGCTGGTGCAGCTGATTGACCTGGACGCGGCGATGCGGGTGGGAGAGAATTCGGCGCTGATTGCGGGGATTTGTAAACGGCTGCCGTGCCAGGTGGGGGGTGGGTTGCGGACGGCGGAGGATGGGCAGAGGTTGCTGGATGCGGGGGCGAAACGGGTGATCTATGGGTCGTCGCTGTTTGGGGGCGAGGCGGAAGACACCCATGTCTCAGAAGCGAGACATGGGGCACCCGGGAAGTCTGCGAAGCGAAGGCATAAGGTGATTCGGCTGGAGTTTGCGGAGGGGTTGAAGCGGGCGCTGGGGGAGGATGCGCTTTGCTTTTCTGTCGACACCAAGGGCGGGAAGGTGGCGGTGAGGGGATGGAAGGAGAGCGTCGAGCTGGGGCCGGAGGAGGCCGTGACGTGGCTGGAGGATTATTGCGCCGCGTTTTTGTATACGCATGTCGATACCGAGGGGACGATGGCGGGATTTCCTCTGGAAGTGGCGGCGGTGTTGCGGGCTACTACTGGGCGGCAGTTGATTGTGGCGGGGGGGATCAAGGCGATGAGTGAGGTGGAGGCGCTCGATGCCATGGGGGTGGATGCCGTGGCGGGGATGGCGGTGTATTCGGGGGCGATGGAGGCTTAGGTGGCTTGGGGCCGGGGCTAAAGCCCGCTTAGGGTGGGTGGGCATTCAGGGGGCTGAAGCCCCCTGCTAATCCGGAAGAACGGGCAGCGCGGAAGCAGATTCCTTCGCTGCGCTGCGGAATGACAGCCAGAAAAGCAACGGCAACAGCACCTACAGGGGTCCTTCGACGCGCTCAGGGTGCGGAATGACAGAAAGAAAGGCAAGAGCAAGAGCAACGGCAACGGCCAATACAGGGGTCTCTCCACTGCGCGCTGCGCGCTTCGGTCGAGATGACGGCTTATTGGGTGGGGGTGTCGTCGTCGGGGGTGGGGAGGGCGTAGTAGCCTTTGCGGGTGTCGACGGTGTGGTGGGGGCCGCAGGTGATCTCCTGGGGGTGGAACTTGCTGTCGGCGGGGGTGGTGGGGGTGTAGGTGAGGCGGTATTGGGTGCGGAGCTCGTCTTGAATTTGGGTGAAGGCCGCTTCTAGTTTGGGGCCGCTGTTGCCTGCGTCGATGA
>Ga0187887_10002580_pt1 | contig 14454 bp, 10 predicted proteins | sample June2016WEW_7_10_FD_132977 | JGI IMG/M metagenome (GOLD analysis project Ga0187887, IMG submission 132977) | Peatland microbial communities from SPRUCE experiment site at the Marcell Experimental Forest, Minnesota, USA - June2016WEW_7_10 | ecosystem: Environmental > Terrestrial > Soil >...
TCCTCATCCTTGAAAGTTAGAACATCTTGTTTGCTTTCCATTTGGAATGTCTGACAGTCCGCATGTTTGTCGTCAACAGCAACGTCTATTTTAGGGGCTCCACACTCTAATTGGTTGTTGAACTTGCAACTTGATGCTGTGCACGCTCCTACTCCAGCCTTGACTTTCGGAAATCCACCCCGGCTGCTGGCATGAACATACGTATTGCATTCCCCATGAGGGCCAACCGTTATTCCCAAAGTATGGCAAGAATCATCCATATTGTACGCGCAAGTGGACATGTTGCATTTTGAGATTGCACTCATATTCATTTTTACCACCTCCATTTTCCAGTATCTGGCTGATTATATCGTCCGGAACATCACAATGTAATAAATAATAAAAGGAAAAGATAACAAATTCGTTACAAATGGATATAACGGGTCTTGGTATGTACAAATAATTCAAGAGTATCCCTCCGACGGTTTGTCTGGAGTTAGCTTTTCGCAACAAAAAGACAAATAAGCTCATTTAGTTTTTAAACACACATGTTGTTCGATTATCATTTAAAAATCTGGGAATGTGCCACAATATAATTGATAAAAATGGGAAATGGAGGTGGACCAATGAATCGCAACACAAAAAACCGATTGGTCGCAGGTTCGATAGCTGCCGGGCCCACCGTTTTTGTTTAGCAATTGATTAACTTTTTTCACCGCTCCTTTTCCTTTCAATTGCCTGTTCTTTGATTTAGAAATTATTTAGCAGCGGGTCGACGGTTACCATTGATTAAAAATCCAAATGCGTTAATCGTACACACCGTTTCATAAACTGTTATTTACATAATAAAGATTTGTTTGGCATTATTTTTCTAAAGTTTGTGGCGCTCGATGTTAATAGCCGCCGGAACCGGTGACCATATTTAAATAGTTGAATTTGTTGTGAAACTAATCGTTTGGACGGGTAAACTGTTGGCGAATTCACTTAAGGGTTTTAGCGATAAATATAAATATCGAACTTAGCGCCGATAATACCGCGAGTATAAAAAAGGAACAGCTATTAGATAATATTACTAGTATCAGCTTGCCAAATCAGGTTCAATTTACTGAGTTAAAAACAAATAGAAAACTATTACTTATTGAACCTTCAAGCGGTAGCCCACACCGGATTCAGTGAGGATGATTTGGGGGCGCGCCGGGTCTGTTTCCAGCTTGCGCCGCAGATTACTGATATTGACCCGCAGCATGTGAAATTCGTCAAGGTACTGCTGGCCCCAGACTTCAACCAGCAAATGTTTGTGCGTCAGTACTTTGCCGGCGTGCTCCACCATCACTTTCAGTAGTTCGTATTCGTTGGGTGTCAGTTGCACTTCGTGCCCGGCCGTTTTGACCTGCCGCCGTGCCAGGTCAACCTCAAGGCTGCCGGTCTTGAACGTTTGTCCGTCGGCTGATTTTTGCGCCCGCCGCAGGGCTGCCCGCACCCGGGCCAGCAGTTCCCCCACAATAAACGGTTTGGTCAAATAATCGTCCGCGCCGAAATCAAGCGCCGCGATTTTATCTTTCTCCGAACCGCGCACGGAAAGGATAATAATCGGTATCTCCGTCCATTCCCGCAGCGACCTGGTCACTTCAATGCCGTCAATGTCCGGCAGGCCGATATCCAGAATAATAATATCCGGCTTCTCCGCAGCGGCTTTCACAAGGGCTTCATTGCCGCAAACAGCCTCGATTGTTTCATAGCCCTGCGCCGTAAGTGTCACCCTCAGGAAGACCCTGATAGACTCTTCATCGTCAACAATCAGGACTTTTCCGTTAGGCATGTGACAGCTCACTACGTTTCGGTTCGTTTTCCGCTGCCGGTAAAATCAACCGGATAATCGTACCGCCGCCTTCCCGGTTTTCCGCAGTGATGCGGCCGCCGTGCGCCTCCACGATTCCTTTGCAGATGGATAATCCCAGTCCTGTGCCGGTGACGCTGCCAGGGTGTTCGATGCGGTAAAACTTATCGAAAACCTGCAATAAATCCTGCGGTGGGATGCCGAAGCCCCGGTCCGCCACAGCAATCTGGATTTCTTTCTCCACGCTTCTGGCTTTGATTTCGATCGGCGAGCCGGCCGGTGAATATTTCAGCGCGTTATCAATCACGTTCACCAGCGTCTGCACAATCAGCCCGAAATCCACCAGCACAAAAGGCAGTTCGGTGGGAATATCCACTTCAATCGGGCGGGAATTGGTCCGGTCCCCCAATTGTTCCAGCGCCGTGCCCACCAGGTCCTGCACATCGGATGACTGTTTGAGTATCCGGATGGCGCCTGCTTCCACCCGGGAAACGTCCAGCAGGTTGGTAATCAGGTGGTTAAGCCGTTCCGCTTCTTCCCAGGCCACTTTGACCAGCTTCGTTTTGGCCTCGTCATCCAGGTTCATGCCTTCCGCCTGCAGCGAACTGAGCACACCGATAATCGAGACCAGCGGCGTCCGCAAATCGTGTGAGACTGAATTCAGCAGTGCCGTCTGCAATTTCTCCGTGTCCCTTAAAATTTGCGCGTTGTGCGCTTCTTCGTTGAGCAGGATACTCTCGATGGCTACGGCCGCCAAATCCGAATACGCTTTCAGCAATCTTTCCTGGGCGATGGTCAGTTCGTCTTTTCCGTCTTTTTTGAAGATGGCCAGCACGCCTACTTTGCCCCGGGCCGTGACCAGCGGCACGTAATGGGCTTTGGCGTTAGGCAGCGTATCCGTGCCGAATCCCACTACTTTCGAATGTTCGAAGGCCCAGATGGCCACAGCTTTTTCGTTGTCGTCTACGGTTAAATTCGGGTTATTCGAATAGGACTTAAGCTTGTTTATATTCTGCGGGTCCGGCAGGAAAGCGATAACGTCGTGCCCGAATGTTTCCCGCGCCCGCTCCACGATGACGTGCATATAGGTTTCCATGTCGTTGGATACGGCTAAATCGCGTCCCAGTGCAAAAAGGGTGTAGGTCTCATGCTCCCGGATTTTGGCCGCTTCCGTTTGCCGGCGTACCCGCGCCGTCAGGTAACTGATGACGATGCCGACGGAAAGCAGCACCAGGAACGTAAAAATGTATTGTGTATCAGAAACATTGAAGCTGAGATACGGATTGACGAAGAAGAAATCAAAAGTCAGCACGCCGACGAAAGAGACCATAATCGAAGGGCCGAGCCCGGCCAGATAAGCCGTAACCACCACTGCCAGCACGTATACTGCCATGATTGAAGTGGATGTAAAAAACTGGTGGATCAATTGCCCGATGAGTGTGGCGATGGCGACAATTATCAGACCCTGTAAATAACTCCGCCAGTTTTCGAAGCGGGGTGGATTTTTCACCGGGTTGACCTGTTTCGCCGGTTTCCCGGCGCCGCTAACAACATAAACGTCAATGTCCGCGCTCTGGCGGATAATCCGGTCCAGTACCACTTCGTCACGCAGTTTATGCCACCTTCGGCGCTGCGGTTTGCCAACCACGATTTTCGTAATATTGTTTTTCACTGCGTAATCAATGACGGTTTCGGAAATAGAATGGCCGGGAATGGTGACGGCCTGCGCCCCCATGCTTTCGGCCAGCCGTAAAGTGGCCGTCAAACGTTCCTGCTCCGCCGGAGAAAGCCGGAGATTATCCGGTGTTTCCACGTAAACGGCGAACCATTCCGCCCCCAATTGACGGGCCAGCCTGCGGGCCGTCCGCACCAGGCGGTTGCCCAGCGAACTGGGACTGATGCAGACCATCAGCCGCTCGCCGGTCGCCCACGGACCCCGGATGGCGTGGGAACTCATGTAAGACCGGACTTCTTCGTCCACGCGTTCGGCGGCAGTGCGCATCGTCAGTTCGCGGAGGGCTGTGAGGTTTCCCTTGCGGAAAAAATCCTCCATCGCCTGCGCCACCTGTTCCGGCACGTAGACTTTGCCTTCTTTCAGCCTTTTCAGCAGCTCGTCCGGCGGCAGGTCCACCAGCCGGATTTCGTCGGCGGTGTCTATTACCGTATCCGGGATGGTTTCATGCATCGAAATCCCGGTAATCTGTTCCACGGTGTCCCGCAGGCTCTCAACGTGCTGCACGTTCAGCGTGGAGTAAACGTCAATGCCGCTTTCCAGCAGTTCCAGCACGTCCTGGTATCGCTTGGGATGGCGTGAACCCGGGGCATTGGTGTGCGCCAGTTCGTCCACCAATACCAGCTGCGGGCGGCGTTTTAATACGGCGTCAATGTCCATTTCCTGGAGCGTGACGCCGCGGTATTCTGTTTTTTTTGTGGGGATGATTTCCAGGTTCTGTAAAAGTGCGGCCGTCTCGTGCCGTTTGTGGGTTTCGACAATACCGACGACGACGTCCGTATCGAAGGTCCTGACCCGTGCGTCTTCCAGCATGGCATATGTTTTGCCCACGCCGGCGGCATAACCGAGAAAAATTTTCAGTTTTCCCCGCTTTTCTTTCGCTTCCTCAGCTTTAACACGAACCAAAAGTTCGTCCGGATTGGGACGGGAATTATCTTCTGTCATCGCACCTTATCCCTGCTTGAATTTTACTCTCTATGCAAGACAAAATCTATTTCAGGTTATCGAGCGCAAGGTTGAGTTTGAGGACGTTCACCGCCGGTTCCCCGAATATCCCGAACTGCCTGCCTGTGGTATACTGCTTGACCAGCGCGGCGACTTCTGAGACCGGCAGGTTGCGGTATTGGGCGACGCGGTCGATTTGATAATCCACGGCGGCGACGCTGATATCCGGGTCCAGGCCGCTGCCGGACGACGTGACTAAATCCACCGGAATCGGGGCGGTGTTATTCGGGTCAACGGCTTTCAAAGCATTGATTCTTGCCTGGACTTCATCCATCAGCGCCGGATTGCCCGGCCCCAGGTTCGAACCGGCAGAAGCGGCGGCGTTGTACGCGAACGGTGCCGTAGCGGATAATCTACCCCAGAAATAAGACGGGTCGCTAAAAGGCTGTCCGATTAATGCCGAACCCTCGACTGTGCCGTTGGTGGTAATCAGGCTGCCGTTGACCTGGTTGTGAAAGAAAAGCTGCCCGATGCCGGTAACGCACAGCGGATAAATTACCCCGCATAAAAGGGTGAAAGCAACCAGGAATATCGCGGCATATTTCAATTGACGTAACATATATATATCTCCCTAAGCGATATGCAGTGCTACTAACAGCATGTCAATGAGCTTAATCCCGATGAACGGCGCAATTACGCCGCCCAGGCCGTAGATGAAAAGGTTATCCCGCAATAATCTGGCGGCGCCCACTGCCCGGTAAGGCACGCCGCGTAAAGCCAGCGGTACCAGCGCCATGATAATCAGTGCGTTGAAAATTACGGCGGACAATACGGCGCTTTCTGGTGTTGCCAGGTGCATTACATTCAGTGCTTTCAAGGCCGGCAATGTGCCCCCGAAAGCCGCCGGTATAATGGCAAAATACTTTGATACGTCATTAGCGATGCTGAATGTGGTCAATGCCCCACGGGTCATCAGTAATTGCTTGCCGGTTTCCACGATGTCAATCAATTTTGTCGGGTTGCTGTCCAGGTCAATCATATTGGCGGCTTCACGCGCCGGCTGCGTGCCGGTATGCATCGCCACGGCCACGTCGGCCTGGGCCAGCGCGGGCGCGTCGTTGGTGCCGTCACCGGTCATGGCCACCAGTTTGCCGCCTTCCTGATTGGTACGGATTAACTGCAGTTTGGTCTCCGGCGTGGCCTGCGCCAAAAAATCGTCAACGCCGGCTTCGGCGGCGATGGCAGCGGCAGTTAGCGGGTTATCACCGGTAATCATTATCGTCTTAATGCCCATTTTTCGCATCTGTACGAACCTTTCTTTGATGCCGCCTTTGACGATATCCTTAAGGTGAACCACGCCTAAAATATCCCCGTTGCGCACCACTACCAGCGGCGTGCCGCCGGCTTTGGCGATATTTTCCACCACGTCCGTCAGTTCCGGCGGTACAGGCTTTCCCTGAGCCTTGACATAAGTCAACACCGAATCAACGGCGCCTTTTCTGATAGTTAATCCTTCGGCGTCAATGCCACTCATCCTAGTCTGCGCGGTAAAAGGAATAAAATGCCGGTGCGAGCCGCCTTCTTTATTCCCTTTCATTCCGTATTTTTCTTTGGCTAACAGCACGATGCTGCGCCCTTCCGGTGTTTCATCGGCCAGTGATGCTTCCTGTGCGGCTTCCGCCAGTTCCCGGATGGTCGCTTTGCCTACCGGGATAAAGTCTACCGCCTGCCGGTTGCCCAGCGTAATAGTACCGGTTTTATCCAGCAGCAGCACATCCACGTCGCCCGCGGCTTCAACCGCCCGTCCGGACATCGCAATGACATTCTTTCTGATGAGACGGTCCATACCGGCAATGCCGATGGCCGGGAGCAGTCCGCCGATTGTCGTCGGAATCAGGCACACCAGCAGCGCCACCAGCACGGTCACGGAAATTACGGTCCCGTGGCCGGTTACTTTCACCACGTACAGGGAAAACGGCAGCAATGTCGTGCAGACCACCAGGAAAATAATCGTAAACCCGGAAATCAAAATCATTAACGCGATTTCGTTGGGGGTTTTCTGTCTTTTTGCGCCTTCTACCAAGCTTATCATCCTATCAAGAAAACCTTCGCCGGGGCTGGCGCTGACTTTAACTACCAGCCAGTCCGAAAGCACCCGCGTCCCGCCGGTCACCGCGCTGCGGTCGCCGCCGGATTCACGGATTACCGGGGCGCTCTCGCCGGTCACCGCGCTTTCGTCCACAGAAGCCACCCCTTCCACAATTTCGCCGTCAGTAGGGATGATATCCCCGGTTTCGACCAGGAAATAATCGTCTTTCATCAATTCGTTAGAGGTTACCGTGGTATACGGACAATTGCGGTCCGGTTTGGCCAGTTTCTTGGCGTGTGTCTCGCGGCGGGTCCGGCGTAACGCCGCCGCCTGGGCCTTGCCGCGCCCTTCGGCCAGCGCCTCGGAAAAATTAGCGAATAAAACGCACAGCCAGAGCCACAGCGCCACCCCGCCTACAAATCCCGCCGGGTCTTCACCGTGCCCGGCCAGAGCCTGTATCCAGAGCACGGTGGTTAGAAAACTGCCCACTTCTGTTACGAACATTACCGGGTTATGTATCATCCAGCGCGGGTCAAGCTTCGCGAAGGCGTCAATAATCGCGTGCTGGTAAATTTGACGGGAAGAGCCTTTTTCTTTGTGCGCAGACGGTATGCTGTCTGCGGTTTTCTGTTTTTTCTGCCAAAACATTAAATTAGCCATTTTTCTACCTTAACTTCAGGAATTCACCGATGGGTCCCAGCGATAATGCCGGGAAGAAGCTCAGTGCGCCCACGATAATCACCACGGCAATCAGCCAGAAAATAAACAGGGGAGTATATGTCGGCAGCGTGCCGGACGTTACCGGCACTTTTTTCTTCTTGACCAGGCTGCCCGCCACTGCCAGTATCGGGATTTGCAGCCAGAACCGCCCGATAAACATGCAGATGCCTTCAATTACGTTGATAAAAACATTAGAGCCGTAGCCGGCAAAAGCCGAGCCGTTATTATTTGAAGTTGACGAAAAAGCGTAAAGGATTTCGCTGAATCCGTGAATGCCGGGATTGGATACCGCGGATTGGCCGGAAGCGGAGATTACCGCGACCGCTGTCCCTAACAACGAAAACAGCACCGGAATCAGCACCATGATTGCCGCCATTTTCATTTCATAGGACTCGATCTTTTTCCCCAGGTATTCCGGCGTACGGCCGATCATCAGCCCGGCAATGAAGACGGCGATAATCACGAATGCCAGCATGCCGTAAAGTCCGGACCCGACCCCGCCGAAAATAACTTCCCCGAGTTGAATCAGCCACATCGGCACCAGCCCGCCCAGCGGCGTATACGAATCCAGCATCGAATTGACCGAACCGTTGGAAGCCGCCGTCGTGGCGGTAGACCACAAAGCCGAGTTCGCCGCGCCGATTTGCTCCTCTTTCCCTTCCATGTTGCCGCCGGATTGCGTCGTCGTGGCCGCCTGGTTCACGTTAAGACTGGTCAGCGCCGGGTTGCCGGCCTGCTCCGACCACACGCACACCGTCAGCATCACCACGAAAATAATCATCATCGCGGATAATATCGCCCAGCCCTGGTGCCTGTCTCCCACCATTTTGCCGAAAGTGTAGCACAGCGCCGCCGGAATCAGCAGGATGGCCAGCACCAGCAGGAAGTTGGTTAAAGGCGTGGGGTTTTGAAACGGATGCGCCGCATTGGTATTGAAAAAGCCGCCACCGTTTGTCCCCAGTAGTTCGATGGCTTCCTGTGAAGCCACCGGCCCGACCGCGATAATTTGCTGTGAGATTGTTTGTCCGCTGACATCTTGCGTTGACTGCAGCATCTCGGCAGTTTTATATTTGCTCAATGTTTGCACCACGCCCTGCGACATCAAAACGACCGCCAGTATCAATGATAGCGGGATTAAGATATAAAGCACGCTCCGTGTCATATCCACCCAGAAATTGCCCAGGGTTTGGACGGAATGGCGGGTGAAACCGCGGATTACAGCCATCAGCACCGCGATGCCGGCTGCCGCCGATAAAAAGTTGTGGACGGTGAGACCGACCATTTGCGTGAAATAGGTCATCGTCGTTTCGCCGCCGTAGTTCTGCCAATTCGTGTTGGTGTTGAAACTGATGGATGTATTGAAAGCCAGTGCCGATGGAACTCCCGGCAGGTGCTGCGGGTTGAACGGCAGGACTCCCTGCAGCCGTTCGATTATGTATAGCGTGACCACTCCCAGCAGCGCAAACAGCACCACGGCGATGGCATATTGCTTCCAGTTCATTTCTTCGTCGGACTTGGTGCCCAGCATACGGTAGGTAAAACGCTCCACCGGCGCCATTACCGGACTCAGAATATTGCGTTCGCCGTTAATGACGCGGGCCATGAAAGCACCCAGCGGCTTTGCCAGCAGCACCAGGATTACCAGGTACAGGATAATTTGCAACACATCGAATAAGCTCATTTAAACCACTCCGGTTTCAATAACGCCAGCATCAGATAAATTAGCAGCACGGCGGAAATGATGCCGGCGACAAGGTAAAGAACATTCATTTTGTGCCTCCCATAAGGATGTCGCATAGACGTAATAGCCCGAATGTCAACGCGAAAAATACTGCCATATAGACCAGATATATTAAATCGTTCATATTTTTACCTTCGGGAGTCTCGCTCAGACCTGCCCATTTGGAAGCATAGCACACCTGAATGCCGCTAAATGTCAAGAAATTATCAAGGTTTGTTTGGTTTGAACTGTTTGACGGCGAGATTGTTGAAAAAGTATTAGTGAGGTGCTTCTGAAATAGCGTTAGACCTTGGTTATATTCCATCCCGATGAAAGCTTGTCCCATAGCTGATAGGGAAGCGGGATTCAGCCTCAATGCAATGTCTTTCTTAAGTCCGCCTGCTAAAGGCGCCGCAAATAAAAATTGATATGATGGGGTGGTAAAATGGTTACCACTGAATTGTGTATTGCCTGTTGGCGGCTTTAATCTGATTGATACTGTTTCTTAACGCCGCCGCCCGGTCTTGCTGCCCGCTGTTTTCGCATTGTTTGATTATCGCTTCGAGGATGCGGACAAACCTTTTCGTTTCACGTAAATAATTTTCTGTCCATTCTGTTTGCAGATCGTTCCAAATTCCGGTTTTTTGAGATTCGCTCTGCACAATCAGCAGCAGTGTTATTTTCGTCATCATCCTGGCCTGGACGTTCTGAATGGGGTCGAAAGCAATGTCTTCCAAGATTATATTGGGTGCTTCTTCGTCGTCTAAAACCGGAAGACCGTTACTGCGGGAATTAATGATGCCGCGGAATTTGCTGAGCATCTTCTTTTTCGGTTTTTGTTCCAGCCAGCTTAAGTATTCCGGTAGTTTATCTGCTCTTAGAGCACGGCACATCGCCCGGGCGTCCTGTGTCGGCGGTACTTCCCGTGCACCGGCATATTCTTCCCAGTCATTTAGGGTGACAAAAATACCCTTCAGGGCGGCATTTTGCATCTTTTTGTCCGACGCAGGGCGGTCCTTTTGACTCCAGTGTATTTCCATGTTAAGAAAATCATAACACCCTAAAACCGGTCAAAATATCAAGAAATTGTCAAGAAAAACAATCGCTCCACAAAGTACCAGGACTTTTAAAGGGGCGGTCCGCTAAATCGAATAGAGTATTACCACAATTACGGTAAGTTTATTGTTCCTAACGGAATACCAATGCAAATGTCAAATGTCCGACGTCAGAGTATCCCGTTTTACTATGAGATTTAGACCTCACCACGAACATAGGCTAAAAAAGTTGGCTAAACTAGCTAACACCTGAAAAGTAACAAAAGCGGTTGAATCTATTAATTATTCCATTCACTTATCATTGTCAAACCGCGGTTAATGAGTCAATAGATAATTTATTTAAATTTATATTTTGTTTTTACTTATTAAATTATCGGCGCCGGTGGCGTCACATCCTGGAACAACCATGTGCTCAGGTAGCGCTCACCCGTATCAGGGATGATGACGACGATTAATTTGCCCTTATTTTCCGGCCTCTTTGCCACTTCGATGGCTGCCCAGGCGGCGGCGCCCGAAGAAATTCCGGCTAAAATCCCTTCTTCTTTAGCCAGTCTGCGCGCCGTCGCTCCGGCGTTCTCATTTGTGACCTGGATGATTTCGTCGATATATTCTTTCTTAAAGATGTCCGGCACAAATCCGGCCCCGATGCCCTGGATTTTATGCGGGCCGGGTTTCCCGCCCGATAATACCGGTGAAGCGGCCGGTTCGACGGCGATGGCTTTAAAACCGGGTTTTCGCTGTTTTAAAACTTCAGCCACGCCCGTAATTGTGCCGCCGGTGCCGACGCCGGCTACCAGGATATCCACTTTCCCATCGGTATCGCGCCAGATTTCTTCCGCGGTGGTCAACCGGTGAATTTCCGGGTTGGCCGGATTTTTAAATTGCTGCGGCATGAAGTAATTCGGATTAGCCGCTGCCAGTTCTTCCGCCTTCTTGATTGCGCCCTTCATGCCTTCCGCCCCGGGAGTTAATATCAATTGCGCCCCGAAGATGGAGAGAAGCTGCCTTCTCTCTACGGACATTGTGTCCGGCATCGTCAGGATAAGCTTATAGCCACGCGCGGCGGCGACATAAGCCAAAGCGATGCCGGTGTTCCCGCTGGTCGGTTCTACGATTACGGTGTCTTTTTTGATTAGCCCCCTCGCTTCTGCGTCCAGTATCATGGCTGCCCCGATGCGGTCTTTGACACTGTGGATGGGATTGAAAGATTCCAGTTTGACAACCACTTGGGCGACTGCGCCGTCGGTAACACGATTTAATCTCACTAGGGGTGTATTCCCGATGGTTTCGGTTAAATCGCGGGCGATGCCGCGGGTCAGCTGCGGTATTTCAATCGTCTTATATTTTAGTTTCTGAACTTTGCTGGTTAATTCTGTCATTTTATTTCTCCTTACTCAATGCCCCGACCGTAAGGTCACGAGAAGTTTATTTTTTAGGACTGAGGAATTCGTGCGCTTTTTTCAACTGAGCCGGAACCGCAATTTTCTGCGGGCATACTTCCACACACTTATTGCATTCCGTGCACCGGTCGGCGCGGTGGCCGTTCATTTTTAGTCCGGCATAGCGCGACTGTGAGGCATGTAGCATATTATAAGCCACAGCGTCATTGTAATACTGGAAGATTACAGGGATATTGACGTCGCTGGGACAGGGCATACAATAACGGCAGGCAGTGCACGGCACCGGGAATAAATCGCGGTAGGCATTGCGGACTTTGCTAAATAAAGCCGTTTCGTCCCCGGTTAATTTCCTTGGACCGGAGCGTTCCGCAGAGGCAAGGTTTTCATGCACTTGCTTCAATGTGGACATGCCGCTCAAAACGACAGAAATTTCCGGCTGGTCCCAGAGCCATTGCAGTGCCCATTCGGCGTAACTTTTTTGTACCGACGCGGTTTCGAAGACCTTGACTACCGGTTCCGGGGGCCGGCGGCTCAAGAATCCGCCGCGCAACGGCTCCATGACCACGACGCCGAGATTTTTGGAGGCTGCGTATTTAACGCCGCGGGTTCCTGCCTGAACGTTAATATCCAGGTAGTTATAGAGTACCTGTGCGAACGTCCAGTTATCATAGGCGTCAATGATTTCTTTCAAGGCAGGATATTCATCGTGAAACGAGAACGCCAGATAATCAAAATACCCTTTTGCGATCTGTTTCTCCGCCCAATTAATCACGCCCATGTCCCGGACTTTATGCCAGGAATCCGCGCCGATGCCGTGCAGCAGATAAAAATCAACCTTAGGCATGTCCAGCCGGGTTAGTTGTTCATTAAAAAACCGGTCAAAATCATTTGGGGATTGCACCAAATCCACGGGGAGTTTCGTGGCCAGTTTAACCTTTTCACGGTAGCCGTTTTTTAACGCTTTACCGACGACGCGTTCGCTCTGTCCCTGATGGTAAAAATAGGCGCTATCGATATAATTAATGCCGTTATCGATGGCATAACGAATCATTTTTACAGTTGCCTGTTCATCGACATGACAAGGATTGTCGTCAGTCTGCGGCAGGCGCATCGTCCCGAACCCCAACGCCGAACATTGCCAATCCAATTTGCCAAATTTACGAAATTGCATATCCTTTCCTTTTCATTAGCACTTAATAAAATTATACCCGAATCCTGGCGGCAGCGGGAACTGCAAGGCATCGGAAGAGATTGTTTATAAAAGTTCATCTGCTGATAATCCGCAATGCTTTCCCGATTGAAAAACGGCAATAAAGGTGGTAAGCTGCAACCAGATAATGGTATTCATGACATTTCCACACGAAACATCAAAAAACCGTTCCACGGTTAGATTTGAGCGATAATATGACCGAGGGAAGTTAGACCATGGCGAATACAACCACCTTCGGAAACAAGCCGCAGCCAGGCGATACCATCCGTTACACGACCTGCAGCGAACACTGCTTCAACGTGTGCATTTTGAAAGTCCACATCAGGGAAGGCAAGATTTGGGCGGTGGAACCGGACGACACGATTAACCCCGGCGTCGCCCGGGAAGACGGGCATGTGCCGGATGAGATGATCGATAAATGTATGATTACGGCCCGGCCCTGCACTAAGGGATACGCGCACATTCGTAATCTGTATTCCCCCGATAGACTTATGTATCCGGTGAAACGAATCGGCGAACGCGGCGAGGGAAAATGGCAAAGGATTTCCTGGGAGGAAGCGCTGGATACGATTGCGGATAAACTGAAATATTACAAAAAAGAATACGGACCATTTTCTATCGGGGACGACTGGAACGATTTCCCGCTGAGTAAATGGTTTGGCGCAGGGGTGGCGGATTGGGGGATACATTCTAAAAACGGCATTGATGAGCCGGAGCGGTGGGTAATGGGCAGCGACGGCCGCGGCGACCGCCAGGACGAAAGTAATTTACTGCAATCCAAACTGATAGTGCTGTGGGGATTTAATCCGGCCACAACATTGAGCAATCATGTTGTGTATACGCTGATGCGCGCCAGGGAACGCGGCATCCCGATTATTTCCGTCGAACCGCGGTACACACCTACCGCCGAGACCGTAGCTAGCCAATGGATTCCAATCCGTCCCACGACTGATGTGGCGATGATGATAGCAATGGCCAATGTCTGGTTTAAGGAAGACCTGTGCGATAAAGAGTTCATTAAGAAATGGGTGGAACCGGATGGGGTCAGGCGCTGGCAGGAATACGTGTTGGGCACTAAAGACCGCGTAGATAAAACGCCGCAATGGGCGGAAAAAATCTGCGGCGTGCCGGCAGAAACGATTACGGAATTTGCGCGGTTGTATGCCCGGAGCAAACCGGTAAATTTAAACACCGCCTGGTCGCTGGGACGGCAGTTTTTCGGGGAAAACGGCATCAGGGCGGGGATGTACCTCCAGGCACTAACCGGCAACACGATGTCACCCGGGGCGACGGCATCAGCGGATTCGGCCGGAGAATTCGGAGTCCACGAATCGTCCCTGCCGAAGCCATTTGTGGACTGGCAGAGGGCGCCCGCAACATATCAGGCGCCGATTCTGCTGGCACATTTCAAGTGGCCGGAGGCAATTGTCCTCCGGGAAAAGCTGGACAAAGGCGAGATGACTGTCGAAGAATATAACCGCATCATCGGCAACCCACCGGGTAATCCGCCTCCCAACATCAAAATTGTAATCATCTCAGGTTCAAACCCGCTGATGACGCATCCGGACGTGAATACCAACATTAAAGCTTTTAAAAAGATGGGATTTATTGCCGTATTTTCCTATCACCTGGATAATCCCAGCGCGAGGTATGCCGATATCGTTTTACCGCAAATGCATAAAGCTTTCGAAGGCCGGGATTCCTGCTTCGGTACCGGCGGCGGGACAAGAGATTCTTTTGTCTCAATGCCAACAAACTTAAACGGCA
>Ga0187887_10002581_pt1 | contig 14453 bp, 12 predicted proteins | sample June2016WEW_7_10_FD_132977 | JGI IMG/M metagenome (GOLD analysis project Ga0187887, IMG submission 132977) | Peatland microbial communities from SPRUCE experiment site at the Marcell Experimental Forest, Minnesota, USA - June2016WEW_7_10 | ecosystem: Environmental > Terrestrial > Soil >...
CATGAATGCAGCACCGAAAACCGAATCGCAGCGATAAAACATTTCAATTGGACTTGCCCCCGGATGCCGCCTAAAGTCTGTGCTGTGCCCCATACGCAGAGTCGAACACGAAGTTTCATGAGGCCACTGCCGCCGGCTGAGTCCCCTCGTAACCTTTTCCGTCCGCCATTCCGGAATTACGAGCTCGACGGCGCCTATGATGAGATGTTCTCGGCGCCGGGTGTCCCGCGTCCACACTATCAAGCCCTGTTCCAGACGCTTCTCGGATTGCCGCCCGAGGAAATGCGCAAGAGCCAGCAAGCGGCCGACCTCTCATTCCTTCATCAGGGCATCACCTTTACCGTCTACGGAAACGAAGAAGGCACCGAGCGCGTTTTCCCCAACGACCTCCTGCCCCGCATCATCCCTCACAGCGAGTGGCGCAAAATCGAAAGTGGACTCACCCAGCGCATCGCCGCCTTGAACCTTTTTCTCGAAGACGTCTACCACCGCGGCCGTATTCTGGCCGATGGCATCGTGCCCCGCGAACTCGTTTACAGTTGCCGTCATTTCCGGCGCGAGATGCGCGGACTGACCGTCCCGCGCGGCATTTACGTCAGCGTCTGCGGCACCGACCTGGTCCGCGTTCCCGATGGCAGCTTCGCCGTCCTCGAAGACAATCTGCGCGTGCCCAGCGGCGTCTCCTACATGCTGGCCAACCGCAAAGTTCTGAAAAAAGTTTTCCCCACGCTCTTCCGCGACTACGGAGTTTGTCCGGTGGATCACTACGCCCAGGCGCTGCTCGCGACTTTGCGCGCGCTGAGCCCGCCCAACTCCACCAGTCGCCATGAGCCGACGGTCGTTCTTTTAACCCCGGGCGTCTTCAATTCGGCGTACTTTGAGCATACGTTCTTGGCCCAGCAGATGGGTATCGAGCTGGTGGAAGGTCGTGATCTCCTGGTTCACGACAATGTGGTGTATATGCGCACCACGGCGGGTCTGAGGCGCGTGGACGTCATCTATCGGCGGGTGGATGACGATTTCCTCGACCCGCTATGCTTCCGCCGGGATTCCAGCCTCGGCGTCCCCGGCCTGTTCAACGCGTATCGCGCCGGCAACGTCATGCTCGCCAACGCTATCGGCACCGGGATCGCCGACGATAAAGCCCTCTACGCCTACGTCCCCGCGATCATCCGTTACTATCTCGGAGAAGATCCCATCCTCCCAAACGTGCACACCTATCTCCTCACCGATCGCGCCCAGCGGGATCATGTCCTCCAGCATCTCGACGAACTGGTCGTCAAAGCAGTGGGCGAATCGGGCGGCTACGGAATGCTGATCGGCCCGCACAGCACCGCCGAACAACGGGAAGAATTTCGTAAGCGCATCCAGGCCGAGCCGCGCAACTACATAGCGCAGCCCACGCTCAGTCTTTCCCGCGCCCCATGCTTTCTCGAAGGAGAAGCGCAATCCCGCCACATCGATCTGCGTCCCTACATCCTCTACGGCGAAAACGTCACCCTCGTCCCCGGCGGCCTGACCCGCGTAGCTCTTCGCCGCGGTTCGCTCGTCGTCAATTCCTCCCAGGGCGGAGGCAGCAAAGATACCTGGGTGCTCCGCGCATGATCCAACACCGCGAAAACACCATGCTCTCCCGCGTAGCGGAGACCTTGTACTGGATGAGCCGCTACCTCGAACGCGCCGTGCAGACCGCGCGTCTGCTGGATGTGGACTTCCAACTCCGTCTCGACCAGTTGCCCGATGCCAGCGCCAGTCGCTGGCTGCAACTTCTCGAGGCCTCCCAGGCGCCCGCGCCCGTGGACGGCAAACTCGATGCCGCCACCCTCTCCCACATTCTGGCTCTGGATAGAACCAATCCCTCCTCCATCATCTCCTGCATCACCAAGGCGCGGGAGAACCTTCGCCAGGTACGGGAACAATGCGGCTCGGAAATGTGGGAGCAACTGAACCGCCTTTATTTGAAGGTCACGGGCACCGCGTCGACCAACGCCCTGCTCCACCACTCCTATGGTTTTTTCCGCGAGGTGCAGGAAGGCGTCCACCTCTTTCACGGCATCACCGCTACCACCATGGCCCATGGCGAGGGCTGGCAATACATGCAGCTGGGCCGCTGCGTGGAACGTACCGACGCGCTCGCCCGCCTGATCGGCACGCATTTCTCATGGCTGCACAATTCGCTCGACCAGGCCGTCGAAAGCGAAGAATATCTGGAGTGGGTCGGCCTGTTGAAATCCTGCGCGGCCTTCGAAGCCTATTGCAAAGTCTATACGGCGGAAGTGCGCCCGCTGCGGGTAGCCGAGTTTCTACTTCTCAACCCGACTTTCCCGCATTCGGTTCGCTTCTCGGTCGACATGATTCATGCCTCGTTAGCCGCCATCGGACAACTCACCGAACGCAGGGTGGAGGAACCCGTCCGCCTCGCCGGACGCCTGCGCGCCACTCTTAGCTTCACCCAGATCGATGAAGTTGTGGCCTCGGGAGCGAACATCTTCGTCGAGAGCATCCGTTACCAGTGCGCCCAGATCCATAACTCCATCCACCAGATTTATTTCGACTATCCGGTGGAAACCGCGCTGGCGAGTTGAGCCATTGAATCATTTAGTCATTTAATCATTAAGTCATTGAATCATTCAAAGCGGGGTTAAATGATTAAATGACTAAATGACTAACTAAAGGGGCATCTTTGATCTACTCCGTCCGCCATACCACGACCTTCAGCTACGAGCCCGCTGTGCGCGAGAGCATGATGGAGGTGCGCATGCAGCCGCGGAGCGATGCCACCCAGCGTTGCCTGAGCTTCCATCTCGACGTGAACCCCGCCGCTAACATCACCCAGTACCGTGACTTCTCGGGCAACACGGTCCATCATTTCGACATTGCCGGATCGCACACCGAAGTCAAAGTCACGGCCCGCTCCATCGTCGAGGTTCAATCCGTGCCGCCACCTCGCGTTTCCGAAGCGGGCGAATGGCCCGACCTCGATGCCCTGACCGCCGCCGAAGACTATTGGGAGATGCTGTTACCCAGCGAGTTTGCCCATCCCAGCGAAGCCCTGCAACAGCTGGCGGCTGAACTAAGATGCGAACGTCGCGGCAACCCCCTCGAGTTACTAATCGAACTCAATCAGGGTATCTACACCATGTTCGCCTACGTTCCCAACAGCACCAGTGTGGATTCCCCCATCGACGAAGCGCTTCGCACCCGTGAGGGCGTCTGCCAGGATTTCGCCCACATCATGATCGCCCTCGTGCGACCCCTCCGCATCCCGTGTCGCTATGTAAGCGGATACCTCTTCCATATCGATACCGCCGAGGAGAAAGATCGTTCCCTGGAAGGTGCATCGCACGCATGGGTGGAAGCTCTGGTTCCTGGCTTCGGCTGGATGGCCTTCGACCCAACGAATAACCTGGTCGGCTCAGCCCGCCATATTCGCGTAGCCATAGGACGCGACTATGCCGACGTCCCTCCGACCCGAGGCGTATACAAAGGAGAAGCCCAGAGTAAGTTGAGCGTCGCCGTCACAGTAAGTCCTTCCGACGCGCCCCTGCCCGAAGAATCCCTTCCCAGCATGGTCATCCAATCCCGCCCCGTGTTCCCGCGCTCCCAGTCCCGCCTCGAGCAAGAACAACAGCAGCAGCAATAGATTCCGCCAGACCCGAAAACCGCGGACCGGAAGCTGTGAAGAAATCCGTTGTTGTTCGCATTCGGAAATCTGTGATGGTGCTATTCGCGTTATTGCTGTGAGCAGAACATTCGGCTTGTCGAACGCGAGGGTTTCGGGTTTAGCGCCTGGGCCGACGCTGTTCCCAGATTGAGGTTGCGTCGTCTGAACTACCGGGCCAGGTTATACGTGAGGCACGCCCAGGTAGCTTCCATGGCCAGCTTCAGCCGGTTCCGAGAGCAGAATGCCGTAATCCGCAGCGCCCATTGTTCCAATCGTGCGTGGTTGCAAAATCGGGCTTGGGAGACAAAAATTGGAGACAACGAAGTCCGCCCAAACCATCATATGTTGCAGATTGGAGAGCTATGAGCACCAACTTGATGAAAGCGTTGCGGTTTTCCGAGTTTGGACCGCCGTCGGTCTTGCGCATCGAAGAAGTCGCGATTCCCACGCCGGGCGACGGGGAGGCTCTTGTTCGCGTAAAGGCGGCCGCGATCAATCCCAGCGATATCGCGAATGTCGCCGGACACTTCAAGGGAACAACTCTGCCGCGAACCCCGGGCCGGGACTTCGCGGGCGTGGTTGCTAAGGGGGCGGGGCATGAGGGCGAAGAGGTCTGGGGCAGTTCTCCGACGCTCGGGATTGTGAATGATGGCTCACACGCAGAATACGTCATTGTCCCAATCGAGACGTTGTCGCCCAAGCCGAAATCATTGAGTATGGCGCAAGCGGCGGCGATTGGAGTTCCTTATATTACGGCGTGGGCGTCGGTTGTGAATGCAGCTCAGATCCAGGCTGGCGAAACCATTCTGATTGTCGGCGCCGGAGGAGCGGTGGGACAGGCCGCAACGCAGATTGCGAATTGGAAGAAGGCGCGTGTGATTGGCGCGGATGTCACGTCCGATCCGATTCCCGGTACCGAAGCGGTCGTCAATACCAGGAGCGAAGACCTGCGCCAGAAAGTTATGGAGCTAACTGGCGGAAAAGGAGTCAATGTTGTCTTTAACACGGTGGGCGGGCCGTTGTTTGAGCCGGCGCTGCGATCACTCGCCTTCGGGGGACGGCAGGTGGTGATCGCGAGCCCGGGGAATCCGCAGGTCAGTTTCAACCTGGTCGACTTCTACCACAACTTCTCCCAACTGCTTGGAGTCGACAGTTATGGACTGACGCCGCAACAGGTGGCCGAAATTGCCAACGAGCTGCAGGCTGGTTTTGGAACGGGAGTGTTGAAGCCGCCGGCGATTGAGACCGTCCCGTTTGAAAAAGCGGTGGACGCGTACACGCGAGTGGCGGATCGACAGGCGAAAGGGAAACAGGTGCTGGTTTTCGATTGATGGAAACGACGATCAGGAATCTTCGATTGAAGACCGGAGTATGGGTGCCCCGCCAATCCCAGCACCGAGTGGAGTCCGCGCAAGAAACCCCGCCCAAGCCGGGCCTGGACGGGGCTCTCTTAGTCGTCACCTGGTAGTCAGCATGAGTAAGTGGACCACTCTTACGGAACGCGGGACACACGCCTATTGCGGCCCCGCCAGAACCCCAAACGTGCCCATGTAGGAAGCCCAATCGGAGTTCCATTGCACCGAGCCACTTCCGCTGGTTGAAGTTCCCGGGAACCACTGCGTCTGATACCCGAGCGTTCCAGTCAGAGGATTTATCATCTTCGTGAAAGTGAGCCCCTGACCCTCTAACTGGCTGATCGCCATTTGCTGCAATTGATAGGTATCCAATACGCCGTCGGCGGTGAGCGAAACCGAGAAAACGGTCCCACCCGGCTCGGTCGCCGTCATGGAAAGGACAGTCCCGCTGGGCGGCACGAGGCCGTTGGGGTAAATCCAGAACGTAAAGTCCCACTGCCATGTGCCCTTCACAGGCGGCGCGATCGTCAGAGTGTCGCCTTCGCCGGTTGTGTCAGGTGGGTTGACATCCACTCCCCAGATCGTTCGGTTCGGGTCTTTGTTGATTAGTTTTACAGTGTTGGGCTTCAGCCAGATCACTTCAAACGGGCAGGAGCAGCCCTTGATCACACGGCGCATGGCTTCGGTGATCCTTTGCGCCGCGACTGCGGAGCTCATGCCCGCTTTGATATAGACATTCACCAGACATGTCGAACCTGCATTGACATCGTAAAGTTCGAATACCAGCAGGCCGAGGCCCTGGCTGGCGGGGATCTGCGGTGCGCCGACGTTAATGACGACTGCATTGACGTCGAATTGTGCCAGAGCGCTCTGCGGCGTAGCGAGGAGCACTCCCAGCAAGAAGGCCAGAACGAAAAACGGCGTTAGCCTGGCAAGTAACCTCTCCCTCATAACCCTCCTCCAATCGAATATCCATGTAAGAGGAGCCCTCGCGTATCCATTCTTATAAGGATTCGCTTACGGGTTCATTTCGTTGTGGGTTGGTTTGGTAAAGATGCCAACCCCGACTCAGGTGAGGCGTGGCCCATTTCTTAGACGGAATTCCCGTGAGGTCGGTGACATTCAGTGGCGCAGGACGGGAACACGGGAATCGTCGCGCAAGGGAGGAGGAAAGTCTGTGACGCGTGGATCAGTTGTCTGTGATTAAGCCGATAGGGGTAATTCGAACACGTTGAGTGTGGGGCATCCGCGGCAGTCAAGCTCCGGGATGCCCCGCCTCGATAGAGAGACAATCAATAGCTGAGAATTACTTCCTCCGGCAGCGCCCCGCCGTAGCTGCATTGGGGAGTCAATCCGCTGGAAACGTTGCTAACTTTCCATGCCGGCTTGGGGATAATCTTAAACGCGTCGGTGTAAAGATACTGCTCATAGAAATCGATATTGCCACCGCCTCCGGGGTAATCGCCGCACTTCGCGATGTTATAGACCTCGAGGACTCCGCCGAAGGCCCAATTGAAGGTCTGCCCAAAATTTGAGGCATCGTCATACTCGGAGACGTTTCCATTGGTCGCATCGATGGTAAGGATTTCCCACGAGGTGCAGGTTTTTGTTCCGGCGGAACAGTTGTCGTAGACCAGGCCGATGATGAGATCCCCCGAGTTGACTGGAGCCGGCGGGGCCTCAAAGACGGAGCCGTTCTCGCAGCAATTCCAGCTGGCGATGCCCCAGGCGTTGGAATAGTCGGAGTTCCACCCGAGGACGGGCTGGATGATCGTCACGACATCCTTGTAGTCCTCCAGCCCATTGAAGAAGTAAACGGTCTGGCCGTCATTGTTGGAGGGCGCCGGGGGGACGTTCCATTCGGAATAGATCTCGCCATAGGACGAAGAACTCGTCGTGACGCTGGCATATTCAATCCAGGAATGGCTGATCTTAGGCTCGTGCTGAACGGCCCGCTCGTCTCCGATTATCTGTTCTCCGTCGCCGGTGTAGTGTGGATAGGCGCACACATGCATGCTGTCGAAGGTTCCGTTTGCGTGTTCAATGGCGTCTTTTTCTTTGTGCAGAATGTCGCCCTTCGCCAGATGCGTCACGCAGCTGGGATCGAAATAGCCGTAGGGCGTGATGACATAGTGTGCCGGAACGGTGGCTGGGCGGTTGGGTCCGGCGAGGGGTAGCGCATGGGCCGTGGTCACGCCGGCAACGAGCAGGGCGATGGCTAACAAGCTGAGAAGTCGGGAGTTGGCTGAGAAACGGAACATGGTATTACTCTCCTGTGGTGGACGCGCGGCTTTGACGAACGCTGCTAGCGGGGATGGAATTCATCGAGCGAATTCACTCGCGTGCCCACTGTCACGAACGGCATATTGCGACACATTGCGGCAAATGACCATGGAGGCGGACTGAATTGATCTGAATTGATCTGAAGAAATTAGGGTTTTGAGGGACCTTGCGGAAATCGACTGTCATCCCTTCAAATTCGGGGAAATTCTGGTCGGAACGTCATGCGCCTGGCACGCCGGACGGGATTTCAGGTTAGAATCATTGCCTGTTGGTGGCACTCCGCCTTCTCTTCAGGCCCTGCTTCGACTTCAGATCTTCACTCAGGGGGATCGTCATGAAATCCACTCTCAGGGTTTTATCGCTTCTCGCGGCGGCCGGACTGGCTGCAACCTCGGTGCATGCAGCGACTCCGTTCAAGCACGTCATCGTGATCTTCCAGGAAAACCGCACGCCCGACAATCTGTTTCAGGGATTGTGCACCGCGAACCACTCCAAGCCCGGTTGCGGGACGCTGCCGACCCAGTACGACATCGTCGACACGTATATGAACTCCAAGGGAGCGAGCGAGAAATTATTGCCAATCGGCCTTGCCAACAACTTCGATCTTGACCATAGCCATGGCGGCCCCGACCTGAACGGCACGACCAGCGGGTGGGCTTTCGAGTACCTGCACCAGGGACTTACCGGGGCGCTGGGAGAGAATGTTCCGCCCCTTTGTGGCACAAATATCTTTGGCTGCACGGGTCCCACGAGTTCCCAGTTCATGTACGTTTACAACTCGCCCGTCACCAACAGCGACGGCAGCAAGGGCGCGCTTCTCGACCCCTATATCACGCTGGCGACGACTTATGGATGGGGTAACCAGATGTACCAGACCAACCAGGGGCCGAGTTATCCGGCGCACCAGTTCATTTTTGGCGCGACCTCGGCGCCTAGTATGGCGGACGACGCGGCCGGCATATTTGTAGCGGAGAACACGGGCTCGAGCACCTATGGCTGTGCGTCGGGAACTTCCGCGCAACTGATCCGGCCGAACGGGAGCTCCACCTTTCCGTTTGGCACCGAAACCAGCGGTGACGTCACGACCGAATGCTTTACCCGCAATGCCATGGATTACCTGTTTGGCATGGCCGCGCCCAGGATTACGTGGACCTACTATGCAGCCGGGCAGAGCAGCCTGTGGGTAGCGCCGAACTCGCTGTCGAACATCTGCACGGTCTCGGGTGGCGTATGCACGGGACCAGACTGGACCAAAGGCGCGACGAATGGGTATGTCGACACTTTCGCGCCCGACGTTTTGAATGACATCTCCGGCTGCACGCTTCCACAAGTGAGTTGGGTAACGCCAGGGGGAGCATATTCCGACCATGCTCATGCCAATCAAGGGCAAGGTCCATCGTGGGTCGCGTCCATTGTCAATGCCATCGGAAATAACACGACGTGCGACAGCACGGGCTACTGGAAAGACACGCTGATCATTGTTACCTGGGACGATTGGGGAGGCTGGTACGACCACGTGCCACCCGTGTTCCAGACGGGCGCGAACCAGAACGACTACCAGTTGGGTTTCCGCGTGCCGCTGGTGGTGGTATCGGCTTATTCGCCAGGCGTGGGCGTGATCGGCAACCTGCAATACGATTTCGGGAGCATTCTCAAAACCATCGAAGGCGTCTTCGGCCTCGGCAGTCTGGGCTTTGCCGATGCGCGGGCCGCCAATGATCTCAGCGCTTTCTTCAACGTTTCGATGTCACCCACGAAATACAAGACGATCCCCTCTCCGCTGGACGCAGCTTACTTCACGGCCCTTCCCAGGGGGGCCATCGATCCGCCGGACAACGACTAGGCTGGACGAGGCTGGTTCGCAGATCGCTGCCGAGCCAAGTATGTCCCGCCCGACCGTGCGTGGGCGGGATTTGCTCATCGATGGGGCTCCCAGCAATCCTGCCCTCGCAGTTTCCTGCCGCAGACGCCTCCGTTAAAGTGGCTGGCGCACAAAGGGATAGGTCAGCCAGAAAAACTTTAGGCACGAAAGGGCGTGTCGGGGTCGGGAATAAAATCAATCCCCGTAACGACACTCTGGTGCGGGGGCACGCCCTTTGGAAACCTTTTCCCAGCGCGGGAAGTGGCCCAGAATGGGACTCATAGGAGTTCACTTAATTCTTATGTCTACTACCTTTGGCACCTCCCTTGCTTGCTTCCTCGCTCATAGCGGGGCAGGAAATGTGTTCCTCCGGGCGTCCGCACTGCCGGAACCTCAACGGCTGCTATTGATGGGAGGAGGACTGATTGTGCTGGCCAGCCTGGTGCGGCGTCTTTATCCCATTGGGGGCGTTGTGGCTCCCAAGAGCATGCAGGTCATGCTCTGGATTGCTCCCGATGAGATTGCCGCGCAACTTTCCGCCGGAGAATCTACGCGCGAGAGTGACTGACGACACGGGGCCGAGACTTTCTCCCGCGACCCGCAACAAGCCGTAGCTCCCGTCGTTTAGAACTCCAGGTAGGAACCGGGGCGCGGAGGCCGCGCGCCTTCGCTGCCGGTCGGCAGCAAACCTTCTTCAACTCCGTGCAAGTTCTCCCACGCAGCTTCGGTCAACGCCGGATCGGCGCCCACGATGTCGCGGATCATATTCCAGGCGGCGAGATTGAGCGCGCCTTCCGGAGCCGGGCCCATGGCCAGCGAAACCGAGCACTGCGGACAAAAGCAGATGCGCTGCGCCGATGATTTTTGCCGGGGACGCACGCCGACCGTCTGCGCGAACATGTAGACCGCGACCGATTTGTCGCCCGCTTCGAGTTCCCGATTACACCGAAGACAATACGAGTGTTCCAATCGTTCCGTCCCAGTCTGGCCCGCGCATCAGAAAACCTGCACAACCGAAATCGTCCAACAAACGAAAGAGCAATTGCTGGCGCCCGCCGATTTCTTTCCGGGCGATGTTCGTCGCTCTACTTTCTCCAACGCTCGGGCCGGGCGGCAAGTATGCAGGAAGATTCCTGGTACGGCCGCCCCGCGCGAGTCGCTCGCGGGACCGGCGGCAAAATGCCGGCGCGCCGCGGGGAACCAAGCTATGGTCTAGGCAAAGAGTGCGGGATCCCGCACTCTACGGGCGTGGGCTCGAATGCTTCATCGCGGCCGTTGGATAAGCGCGGCTCGTCGCCCGGGCTTCGGGAATCGTGCGCACGCCAGTTGGTGGCGGCGGTCTGCTATCGCGTCCGGAGCCATGGGGCGCTGGAGTTCCTGCTGGTGCAAACTCGAGGCGCGCGCTGGATCTTCCCCAAAGGCGGAGTCGAACCCGGGCTGACGCAAGCGCAGTCGGCGGCCCTGGAGGCGTTTGAGGAAGCCGGCGTGCACGGGCGAATCGAAGAGATGCCATTTGCGCGGTACTACATCACCAGAACCGGGCGGAAATCCGGCAAGGCGAAGCTGAAGGCGCGCAGCAAGTCGGGCAAAAGCGCGCGCAAAACCAGTGAAACCATGGACCGGGGCGAGCCCGTCACCGCTCACCTTTGCGAGGTTTCGTATCTTGAGCCGCCGCAGGAAGCGGATCGCAACCCCACCTGGTTCGCGCCGGAAAAAGCCAAGCGCCGTCTGCTCGAAGGCCGGTCGGCAAAATTCGGTGCCGAGTTAGGGGGGCTGGTAGATCGCGCGGTCGCGAGAATACGGCGGCTTGAGGCGGGCCATGGACAGGGATCCCAGAAAGATGAACTGCAGCAAGCTCGCTTCGAGGCCTCGGAGGGCCTGCGTTTGCAGGCAGGCGGAAACGCCGCGGCCATGGCGCGCCATCTGCTGTTGAAACAGCGGCGGCTACGAGCGGCGGTCCTGGAAGTCAAGGATTCCCCAACTTTGCACTAAAACTCTGCCCTTGGAAGCAGCCTTTCTCACCGGGATATTATCGTGCAATGCAAGTCTGCATTGCCGATGCCAGGAACAAGCTGTCGCAACTGATTCGAGCTGTCGAAAACGGGGACCCGGTGACCATTTGTCGCCGGGGCGTCCCCGTAGTGGACATTGTTCGCACTCCGAAACCAGCTCGCAAGAACAATAACAAGAACAAGAAAAGGATGTTGGGAACGCTGAAAGGTAAGATTCAGATTCACGATCCGAACTGGTGGAGGCCGATGACGGAAGAGGAACTGCCCGGTCACTGAGAACTGACAACCGAGAACAGCGAATTCCCTTTCAACTTCTCCACCTTAGTGTCACTGGCCCGCTCATCGGGTGCCGGAACTCTCCGCCGGTCTTTTTCATCTCCAGGTAGGCGCTTTTCAAACCGAAATACCATTTGGCAGGGCGGTCCGCATCGTCGATCAGCATGAGATGCGGATTGTGCTTCAGGCCCTCACTTTGGAGTTCCATGGTGCGGCGGTCCTGCTCCACGAATTTCGCGAAGACGAACTTCAGGAGCTCAGGACCGAAGGGAATCCAGCGAAACAAATTCCAGGCGGCGACCACGTCGATCCGGCACTGGCTGCGCGTGATGGGCGTGACGGTGGTGACGCTCGAGAACCAGTATTTTCCGGCGCGGATGATCTCCGAGCGCAGATTGGGCAGAACAAAGTCAATCGTCGTTGTGATCGAGTCGGCGTCGGCGTACAGGTGCAGAAGCTTGTAGGGCGCGCTGTTGGAGCTGGGCGTGTGCGCGCTCATGCGGAATCCGTACGGAATGGGCTCGAAGTTTTTCTGCTTCTCGTGGATCGAGTGCCGAGAGCGCCACCACCATGCCTGATGAACGAACGGGCCGTGGGCGGGATCCATGAGGCCGATGATGCCGTGATCGACCGAGCAGGGCAGATCGGCGGTCAGGTAGGCGAGTCTGTAGTGCTCGCTGAACTTCGGAACTTCGGGCGCGGGTGTTGGAGCGGGCGCGGCCTTTGTGAATCCGGCTCCAGCGGGGGCGGGATCGGGGATGAATACCCAGATGAAGTCGTCGCGCTCCTCGCACGGATAGCTGCCGGCGTAGATGCGGTCGATTTTCAATTTCTGATCGGCTACCAGCGAAGGAACCAATGTGCACTGGCCGGAGTGGGCATCGAATTTCCAACCGTGATAGGAGCACTCGATCTGAGTGCCATCGAAGCGTCCGCAGGAAAGGGGCATGCCGCGGTGGGGACAGGCATCGCGCATGGCGAAGGCGCGGCCTTGCCGGTCGCGGCCGATCACCAGAGGCTGCTCGAGAAGCATTGCGGGCAGCATCTCGTTTCGCTTCACGTGGTCGCTCGGCAGCGCGCGATACCAGAAGCCGAACAGCATGAGGGAATCGGGCGTCTGGGACTGAAGTGGAGAGTCGTCGGGCATGAACTAGGCAGGATATCAAAGGCAGCTCCCAGCTCTCAGTACCAGGCTCCCAGCTCTTACGTTTTTCGCTCCCGGCGCCTTGTATCCCTAACCTTCGCCGGCGATCTTCGGCGGCGGATCTGCGCCTCGAAAAAGCTTGACTTAACCCGTAATGGCACACAAGCTTGATTCACGGCAAACAGAGTTGTTGCTTCGTTCAGTACTCCGCTCTTTGACATTGGATTTTGGGGGATGTCCGACTGAAGCCAACATCCCAGGAGCTCCGCGTCCTCATAACTCCTTATTCCGGAATACTTTACCTATAAGTCCTTATGTTTGAATACTTTGAAGAAAATTACCCCCTAAAGTATTGATTCCAAGAGACCGGGAGGGGGGAGGGGGTAGCAAGCGAACCGTAAACATGGCAGCCTGGAAGCCAGGAGCCGCGCTACTGCAGTCGGCTGATCAGCTGGAAATATTGTTCTCGCGCTACGCCCGGCTCGTGAATGTGGCTCAGGAAAAGCTTGCGCAGGCCGGAGGGGGTGAGGCGTCCCTCCACGTAGGCATTGTAGAGATCGTTGCCGGCCAGGTATCCAAGTTGCTGGCTGACGTATTCGGACTGGGACCGGGTGAAAGACAGAATCCGGGTAAGGCATTCAGGTGCCCGGCAATTTTCTTTGGCCGGGTTGCCAGGGTTCGAAGCACGTCGGGCGTTGCGCCGATCGAAATCGCGCAGGCGGCTGATGGCGTCGAGGGCCTGGGTGGCGTCGGCAAACGGCAATGAAGTTTCCTGTTCGAGATCTTCGTGCGTCAACTCATACAGCTCCGCGATCTCTGAATCACGGAAGGCGGGCCGCGCGGGGTGAAGAACACGGGATCCGAAATAGGCGAGCGCGTGTTCGAAGACCGCCAGATAGAAAGCGTCCTCGGGCGAAAGGGCCGGGGCTGGGGATTTGTTGCCGCGACTGGCTACGCCCTTGGCGAGCGCTCCGCGATAGGGCAACCCGCGGCAGGCCTGGTGCAGGAAGCGGGCCGCATCTTCCGCCGCCGAGGTCATGCGAAATTCGCGGACGTAGACTGCATTCAGCGGCGCGAGGTAGACGCTGCCCCGTTGACGAATGCGGCGCAGCAGCGCGTTGCGGCGGGCCGCGGTAAACCCTTTGCGCGATAACAGGCGCCGCAGCAGCGCATCCGAACCGCTGAAATAGACTTCCGGCATGAGATCGACCAGCAGCCGCGGCTGAGTTGTATTGTGTGGCGAATAACGGTTGATACCTAGGAAACGCACCAGCCCGTCAATCAGGTTGTAAAAGGTCGGACCGAGATCGGTGACGCTGTCGTCGCGACGCCAGCGGTCGAGCCAAAGCCGGTAGTTCTCATATTTTTCCAATGGAGTGGCGTTGAACACACAAAAGGTATGCGGACCGATCTCGACCGCTTCGACGCGGTCGCTGGCTTCTCCGGCGGCGCGCCAGTAGAGGGCATCGACGTTCTGCAGGACAGTAAGCAAAGGCCGTTCGGGAACTGCCCTTGCGGCCGCATCGTTTTCGAGTGAGGCTCCAGTCGATTGCGGCGCTGGCCTGGGGCGCGCTTCCGGCAAGCGCTCTGCAAACAACGCGGGAAGATGGCGCGGGGCGAGGTGCGATTCTCCAAAGAGGACGAGGATCAGCGCGTTGGGGTGGCGGCGGCGAATGTCAGCGATTTTGTCGGCGGCATGGCGGTCGCGCGCGCCGATTCGGCGCAGGTCCTCGCGCGGCATACAGTCGAGCCCGTAGATCGGTGCCGAGTTGTCACGAGCGGCGTTCAGCAACTCGGAAAATGGAGACCAGTCGTAACCCCAATCGAGATCGAAGCGGATGCGTTCGCGAAGTTCGGC
>Ga0187887_10002582_pt1 | contig 14451 bp, 14 predicted proteins | sample June2016WEW_7_10_FD_132977 | JGI IMG/M metagenome (GOLD analysis project Ga0187887, IMG submission 132977) | Peatland microbial communities from SPRUCE experiment site at the Marcell Experimental Forest, Minnesota, USA - June2016WEW_7_10 | ecosystem: Environmental > Terrestrial > Soil >...
GAGATCGCCGCCGCGCAGCAGCACTTCGCCGGGCTGCGCCGCTACGGCGCCGCCACGCTCGATCTGGCCTGGGTCGCCGCCGGCCGGCTCGACGCCTATTGGGAGCGCGACCTGTCGCCCTGGGACCTCGCCGCCGGGATGCTGCTCGTGCGCGAAGCCGGCGGCTTCATCACCGATCTCGACGGCGGCGACGCCGTCCTGGCGAAAGGCCAGGTCGCCGCCGGCAACGACACGATGCACCACGAGCTCATTCGGCTGCTCAAGGAGGCCGGCAAGGAGGCCGAAAAAGAAGCCGCCACGGAAGCCGGCAAGCTGGCGGCGACGCCGTGAGTTGCAGGCGTTTGGCCGCGGGTTCCGCCATGACCCTGCCGCAAATCGTGCCGCAGGTCGCACCTTGCGGGAATTTCCGGTTGCGCGCGCGGCGGCGGGAAATCATGCGTTTTTCTTAACGCCCCGCTATGCCATATTGCCGCGAATCTCAGGCGCTAAGCTAAAGCCGATGGCAGACAACAGCCTCGAACAAGTCAAGCTCGGATCGCCCCGCATCTTTCTGGTGCGGATGCTGGTGTTTCTGATCCTGTGCGCGCTGATCACGTTCGTGCTGCAGCATCAGATCCTCAACGCCTTCATGGCCAATCCCTGGCTTAACGGCCTGATCCTCGGCGTTCTCGTCATCGGCATCATCCTGTCGTTCCATCGCGTCATCCGGCTGTTTCCGGAAGTCGCCTGGGTCAACAGCTTCCGCCGCGCCGATCCGGGCCTTGCGGTGGCGCGGGAGCCGACGCTGCTCGCTCCCATCGCCGCCATGCTCGGCGGCGAGCGGGTCGGCCGCGTCGCCATCTCGGCGCAAACCATGCGCGCCTTCCTCGACTCGCTGGGCACGCGGCTTGACGAGGCGCGCGACATTTCCCGCTATCTCACCGGGCTGCTGGTCTTCCTCGGGCTGCTCGGCACCTTCTGGGGCCTGATCGAGACCGTCGGCTCGGTCGGCGGCATCATCAACAACCTCAATGTCGGCGGCGACGCCGATACGGTGTTCAACACGCTGAAGGAGGGCCTCGCGGCGCCGCTCGGCGGCATGGGCATCTCGTTCTCGTCGTCGCTGTTCGGATTGGCCGGCTCGCTCATCCTCGGCTTTCTCGATCTGCAGACGAGCCAGGCGCAGAACCGCTTCTACACCAATTTCGAGGATTGGCTGGCGACGACGGTGCAGGACCTCGGCGCCGAGGGCACCGGCGCCGCCCTCCCCGCCGGCATCATGGACACGCTCGACCGGCTACGGCTCTCGATCGGCGACGCCGGGGCGGGCAAGGCGACGACGGCGGCGATGGCCAATCTCGCCGAGGCGATCCAGGGCCTGGTGCAGCACATGCGCGCCGAACAGCAGATGATCCGCGACTGGGCCGACGCGCAGGCCAAGCTCAACAACGACATCCGGCGCTTGATGGAAAAACTGTCGCGCGCGCCGGTGGACTGAAAGACGATGAGATAGGCGCAACTCATGGCGCTTCCCCGTAGCCGCCGCGACAGCGGCATGAATTACTGGCCGGGCTTCGTCGACGCGCTGTCGACGCTGATCCTGTCGATCATCTTTTTGCTCACCGTGTTCATGGTGGCGCAGTTCTTCCTGTCGCAGGAAGTCGCCGGCAAGGACACCGCGCTGGCGCGCCTCAACGCGCAAATCTCGCGGCTCTCCGACCTGCTCTCGTTGGAGCGGACCGGGAAGGTCAGTCTCGAGGAGGAGATCGCGCAGCTGCACGCCTCGCTGTCGGCGGCCGAGGGCGAACGCGACCGCCTGCGCGGGACCGCCGAAAGCCAGAACGCCGGCGCGGGGCCCGGCCAGGTCAACGCGCTCAACACGCAGATCGATCTGCAGAAGGCGGCGACCGCGCGCGCCATCGCCCAGATCGAAAACCTCAACCAGCAGATCAGCGCGCTGCGCCGGCAGATCGCCGCGCTCGAGGACGCGCTCGGCGCCTCCGAGAAGAAGGAAAGCGACGCCCAGCTGCACATCGCCGACCTCGGCCAGCGCTTGAACGTCGCGCTGGCGCAGCGGGTGCAGGAACTGTCGCGCTACCGCTCGGATTTCTTCGGCAAGCTGCGCGAAATCCTCGGCAACCGCCCCGACATTCGCGTCGTCGGCGACCGCTTCGTCTTCCAATCGGAAGTCTTCTTCGATAGCGGCGCGGCGGTACTGCGGCCGGAAGGCCGCGCCGAACTCGACAAGCTCGCCGCCGCCCTGCTCGACCTGGAAAAACAGATTCCCTCGGAGATCAACTGGGTGCTGCGCGTCGACGGCCACACCGACACCCGGCAGCTTTCCGCCACCTCGCCGTTCAAGACCAACTGGGAGCTCTCCGCCGCCCGCGCCATCTCCGTGGTGCAATACCTGATCGGCAAGGGCGTGTCGCCGCAGCGCCTGGTCGCCGCCGGCTTCGGCGAGTTCCAACCGATCGACCCCGGCACCACCGAGGAGGCGTTCAGTCGCAATCGCCGCATCGAGCTGAAATTGACGGAGCGCTGAGGCGTGCGGCTGCGCCGCTACGATGCAGGCGATGAGGCCGCCGCGATCGCGCTCTGGCTGCGGAGCTGGCAGGCGGCCTATCCGCAGCTCGATTTTGTCGCGCGGCTCGATTGGTGGCGCGAGCGCTGGCGCAACGAACTGGTGCCGTCGGCGGAGATCGTCATTGCCGAGACCGACGGCGAAGTGATCGGCTTCGTCACCGTCGATCCGCGTACGCTTTATCTCGACCAGCTCGTCGTGGCGCCGCCGCGCTGGGGATCGGGCGTCGCTGCGGTGCTGATCGCCGCGGCCAAGCGCCTGTCGCCGACGGGCCTCGATCTCGACGTCAATACCGACAATGCCCGCGCCATCCGCTTTTACGGCAAGGAAGGCTTTGTCGTCAGCGGCAAAGGCGTCAATCCGGTCTCCGGCAAGCCGCTGCATCGCATGACTTGGCGGCCGTAAAGCGGCTTGTGCTGCTTGCCGCTTGCCGGCGCTGCCAGCGACATCAGTAGTTTTACGGAGGACCCGGCCGTTAGAAGTGTGCCGATCGGCGCAATCATTTGGTGCGGAGTTACGTTCTAAATGACCGATGCAGCGTCGCTTAACAGAGTTCCTGGCATGATCGCGCCATGAAGATCGCGCTCCGTTCAACAAGTCCTGGACAAGACCGCAGCCCCGAGAATGCGGAGATGGCGGGGCAAGTCGGCGCGCTGCGCGCGATCGTCGACGATCTGGACTACGGCATTGTCGTGCTCGATCAGGAACACCGGGTCCAGTTCATCAACCGCGCGTTCCGTCGTTTTTGGCGGTTGCCGGACGAGCTGGCCGACAGTCGGCAGAGCTTCGTCAGGCTCATGTATCACGGCCGCGGCGCGGCGGCTTATGCGGTGTCGCACGATCGACTGGGCGAATATGTCGCCAAGCAAATGGATTTGATCCGAACCGCCGACGACCGGCCGCTGAACATCGAGCTGCGCAATGGCGAGGTCATTCAGTTCAGATGCAAGCTCCCCGGCGGCGGCCGGCTCTTGACTTACGGCAATGTCAGCGAGCTCGCCCGCCAGGCCGAGGCGCTCGAGCGACTCGCGTCGGTCGACGGCATGACCGGCCTCAACAATCGGCGGCATTTCCTGGTGCTTGCCGAGAGCGAGTGGTCGCGCTTCCGCCGCTACGGCCGGCCGCTGGCACTCTTGATGATCGACATCGATCTGTTCAAGTCGATCAACGACACATACGGTCACAATGTCGGCGATGACGTCATCAAGGCGGTCGCCGACATCCTGCAGAAGAACAAGCGCACGTCCGATATCGCCGGCCGCCTGGGCGGAGAAGAGTTCGCCCTAATACTACCGGAATCGACGCTCGACCGCGCGCTCGCCGCCGCCGAACGGCTCAGGCAGCTGGTTGCCGACGGCGCGATCAACGTTGAAGGACATCGCCTATCGGTCACGATCAGCATCGGCGCCAGCGCCGGCGACGCTGACATGAGCGGCGTTGATGAACTCCTGAAGCAGGCCGGTATCGCGCTTTACGAGGCCAAGCGCTCTGGCCGCAATCGCGTCTGCCGGGTTGACCGCCGCAAGCCCGTTGAGAACCACCACATCAAAGCTGCTGAACGCGGCGACGAAAACCAAAATCAGGGGAACCTGTTTACCGCCCTGCTGCCGCCTTGGCCATCCTGCGGCACGTGCTGCAAAACGTTGTTATGACCAGGATCAAGGCGCGTTGGCCAAAGACTCCGCCATGGCGGCGTCAAAGTATTTGGAATCCACCTTCAGATAGGCGAGCTTCTCCTCGGCAATCACCACGGCCTCGGCCACGCCCGGCACCTGCCGCAGCTTGGCGGCGAGGCTCTCGGCGTCGCCGGCTTGGCCGTTACCTATCGAGACCAGCCGCGTCGTCAGATAGCTTGGTTGCGCCATGGTAGCTGCCGCGAGCAGCCAGAACAGCGCAATCGCCGCCGTCAGCGCAAAAACCGCGGGGTTGCCGCCGTGCTGATGCGCCCAGCCGCCGACGACGCCGCCGACAAAGATGCCGAGGAACTGCGCGCTCGAATAAAGGCCCATGGCGGTGCCCTTGGTATCGGGCGGCGCCGCCTTGGTGATGAGCGACGGCAGGCTCGCCTCCATCACGTTGAATGCCGAGAAGAAGACGACGAGCGCAGCCAGCAAGACAAATAAATTGCCGGCACCGAGGTAGAGCATAATCGAGCTGACCACGAGGGCGGCAACCGAACTCACGAATACGCCCTTCATGCGACGATACTTCTCGGCGATGATGATCGCCGGCACCATCACGGCAACCGAAACCAGAAGCACCAATAGATAGACGATCCACTGATCGTGGACCGCTACGCCCAGCGTGCCGAGCATGAGGCCGGGTACCACCAGGAAGTTCGCCGTCAGCATGGCGTGCAGCGCGAATACCCCGAAATCGAGCCGCAGAAGCTCCTTGTTCCGCAGCACCGATCCGATCAATGCCGGCACGGCCTCGGCATCGCGATGCACGCGCACGCGGCCTGGGTTGGGGACGACAAACTCCGTGATCGCGATGCCGACCAGTGCCAGCCCCACCATCAGCCAGAAGATGCCGCTGACGCCGACGAAATCCGCGATAAGCGGCCCGGTCACGAGCGCGATCATGAATGACGCGCCGATGGTGATCCCGACCAGCGCCATCGCCTTGGTTCGGTTTTCCTCTGTCGTCAGATCGGCGACCAGCGCCAGGATCACGGAGCCGATGGCACCTGAGCCTTGAAGCGCGCGGCCGATGATGACACCGCTAATCGAGGTGGAGACAGCCGCCACCGCACTGCCGATCCCGAACAGGATCAGCCCGATGACGATCATGACTTTGCGCCCCACCCTGTCGGACAAGAGGCCGAAGGGAATCTGAAGGAGCCCCTGGCTCAGTCCATAGATGCCCAGCGCCTCCCCGATCAGGTAGGGATTTGCGCCCGAAAGGTTGCTGGCATAGGCGGCAAACACCGGATAGATCATGAACAGGCCGAGAAGCCTGACGGAGAACACCGCCGCGAGAGATCCGGCCGCCCGGAATTCCTGTCTTTCCATCGTCTCTATTCCCAGAATGAAGAGGCTGGCTGCCCGTATGGCGACGTCGGTAGCCGTTCGCCGAGGTCGAGAACTATTGCGAAGGCCGCCCACCGTTCGGTCGACGGCCTATGGGTCCATATCGCCAGCCTTTGCGACGCCTTCCTGAACGCCCCAAGCTCGTTGGCGCCCGGATTGCCCGCCAAACTGAATAGCGATTGGGCCGAAACAATGCCCTGCGGCATTGATGCGGGTCAATTGCGGCGGCTTGCCGCCCGCGCCCGGCTCCTGCTATAGAGCCGCCAAATTCAACGGAAATTCGGGCGAACCTCTCGCCCCGACGGAACCAGGACATGAAGCCCGACACTCATCCCGACTACCACCTCGTCAAGGTGGTCATGACCGACGGCACCGAATTCACCACGCGCTCCACCTGGGGCAAGCCCGGCGATACGCTCCATCTCGATGTCGACCCGAAGTCGCATCCGGCGTGGACCGGCGGTCAGCAGCACCTTGTCGACCGCGGCGGCCGCGTGTCGCGCTTCCAGAAGAAGTTTGAAGGCTTCCTCAAGAAGTAGCCGGACGTCGCCACTTCAAGTGGTCCTGCAGCCAATAAGCTCCGATCAGAAGCTTCGGGTCTTCGATTGACCCTTGAGCAAGCCGATCGAACAGCTCGTCGATCGCGAGCTGCACGACCTTGATGTCTTCGTCGTCGATGCCGCCGCCTTTTCCGATCCGGTCCGTATCGGTGACTTCGGCAAAATACAGGAACACGCGCTCGGATACGCCTCCCGGCGACGTGAAAAACTTGCTGATCAATCGCGGCTCTCGGATTTGATATCCGGTCTCCTCAAAGGTCTCGCGAATTGCGGCCGCTTCCGGCGTCTCATTGGCATCGATCGCTCCGGCAACTGTTTCGATGATCCAGCCGTCGGTCGTCGATCGATCGTCGCGGCGGCGGCCCACAAAGACCGCCACCCTGAACTGCTCGACCGCCACGACCGATTTCATGTCCACATTCAGCAGCAGGACCGCAACCGCATCGCCTCGTTCGAACACCAGCCGCCTTTGGCCGGCGCTCATCGTGCCGTCGATCTGCTCATGTGAGACCAGAAATTCGTCGATCTTGAAGAAATCGTCGAATGCACGACGTTCCCGCTCAATGACGGCCCTGCCCGACATTGTGGCCTCCGGTATTTGACCTATTGCGACGACGGCGTCGGAGACGGCGCTGAAGTTCGAAGCCGAAGCGCTGGAACGGCGCTCAGAGCCCGTCCTGCTCGAACGCAGCCTTTAACAGACCGAGCTGGCGCTCGACCGGGTTGCTCATTGCCACCTTGAGCGGCGGCGGCGCGTGCATCGTCGCGTCGAGCCGGCGCACCTCGGCCTGCAGCCTGGTGGAGCGCGCGATGAGTTCCTGAAGCTTGGCCGGCAGCAGGGCGATGGATTTTGGATCGCCCGGGTCGCAGGCCGCGAGCCTGACCTTGCTCTTTTCCTTGTTGGCTTGCGCCAGCGTCATTTCGCCTTCCTTGACGGCGCGGTGCAGCAGCAGCCAGGAGGCGAGTTGCATCAAACGCGTGGTCAGCCGCATGCTCTCGGTTGCATAGACCAGTGCGGCGGCGCGCTCGAGTTTCTTGGATTCCAGCCGGCCCGAACCGTCGAGATAGCTCGCCGTTTCCTCGACCAAAGCCATGCCGTCGCGAAACAGGGTCGCAAAAACCTGGGAATTCGCAAGCCGCTCGCTGAAAGATACCGCGCCGGCTTCACTCGCACGCTTCTCGGACATGGGTACGCCTCACACCGGCATAGCATCGCTCGGCACGGCCCGTGAGTCCAGCGGTCGCAGCAGTCAAGCGTCCGACATAGTTGCCGGCGCGGTCCTTGGATGGCGCGAATAAGGGGTAAAGCGGCTGAACAACAAAAAAGAGCCGCCGTCGCCGGCGGCTCAAAGTGATAACAGGGAGGCGTCAAACAGAGTGGACAGGAGCCACTCGATGTCCAGAAGATGGACGATAACCGTAATGAAGGAGAAAGCTTAACCAAAGGTTAACAAATCGCCGAAAGTTGCCAAATCTTCTTGCAGTTTCACTCGAGGTTGTCATGGCGAGGCCGCGGCCAACCGGTCTGGCCGCGATTTGGCCGGCCCCTGACGGTTCCGTGCAAGCCCAAAATGAAAAGCCGGGCTGCTTATTTCTTGAAAAGCCGCCTATTTCTTAAAAAACCTGTCCGCTGCCGTTTGCGAAGCGCGTTTTCTCGCCATTTCCGCTTCAAGCCGCGCGATCTCGTCCCTGAGCAACCCGACCCGGTCGGCGAGCTCTCCCACCGAGAGCAGCGACAATTCCTGCCCCATCTCGTGCGTGATTTTTTTCTTCGGCAGGTCGTCGGGGTCGATTGCAGGCATTTTGGCCTCCTTCAACCTTAAAATTTTATCGACGGCGGCGGCGATTGTCACATCCCCAGCATGCCTCTAAGAGAGACGGAGACTCGCTGGACAGAGGTATCCGATGGCCGCGCTCCCCGCCCAAATGACTGCTATTGCGATCCGCAGCCCCGGCGGACCGGAAGTCTTGACGGCGGAGCTGCGCCCGGTGCCCAAGCCGGACGACGGCGAGACCCTGATCAAGGTCGCCGCCGCCGGTGTGAACCGGCCTGACGTCATGCAGCGCATGGGCCTTTATCCGCCGCCGCCGGGCGCGCCCGATATTCCCGGCCTGGAAATCGCCGGCGAAGTCGTCGCCTGCGGAACCGGCGTGACGCGCTGGAAGGAAGGCGACAGGGTCATGGCGCTGGTCGTCGGCGGCGGCTATGCCGAATTTTGCATCGCGCACGAAAGCCACGCGCTGCCGGTGCCGGCCGGCCTGTCGCTGACCGAAGCCGCCGCCATCCCCGAAACCTTCTTCACGGTCTGGTACAATGCATTCGAGCGCGGGCGGCTCGCAGCGCGAGAGACGTTGCTCGTCCATGGCGGCTCATCAGGCATCGGCACCACCGCCATTCAGCTCGCCGCCGCTTTTGGCGCCCGCGTCATCACCACCGCGGGAACGGCGGAAAAGTGCGAGGTCTGCCGCAAGCTCGGCGCCGACGTCGCCATCAACTACAAGACCGAGGATTTCGTCGCCGTGACCAAACAGGCGACCGGCGACCGCGGCGCCGATCTTGTGCTCGACATCGTCGGCGGCGACTATATCGATCGCAATTATGAGGCCGCCGCCGTCGAAGGCCGTATCGTGCAGATCGCCTTCCAGAGCTCGTCGCGCGCCACCGTCGATTTCCGGCGGCTGATGTTCAAGCGGCTGACCCACACCGGCTCGACGCTGCGCGCCCGCTCGGTAGCGGACAAGGGCGCCATTGCCCGCGCCGTAGAAGCCAAAGTGCTGCCGCTGATCGCCGCCGGACGTGTCAAACCGGTGATCGACTCGACTTTTCCGTTGCGCGACGCTGCCGCCGCCCATGCCCGCATGGAAAGCAGCCAGCATATCGGCAAGATTGTCCTGACCCTTTGAAAAGACACGGGAAAATCCTTGCGCTCACGCTGCGCAACGGCTACTCATCGTCCGCGGTCCTAGCGCGATGCGCGCCGACAGGACACCGGGCCGCGAATTCGGCGCAAAGCCGGCTAGTTTTGCTTGCGGGGAACTTGTCATCGTCGGGGCACGAGCTGCGCCGGCTGCCGAGCTCGGAGGTCGTTTCTTGGCATTTTTTCGCGCCGCCACGGCGCTCGCGGCCTTTGCGTTCGTCGCTGTGCTCGGGGTCTCCTCCGCTGCCGCAGTCGAGGCCGTCAATATCCGCGTCGACGCCGCCGCCATCGACCTCACCGACGCCGTCGACTTCCAACATACCGACGGCGACCGCCTGCAGGTTTCGACCGCGCCCGGCGCCGACGGCATCATTCGCCGCATCGAGGTGCGCGCGCGCGAGGCGGGAAGCAATTGGGCGGTGTTTGCACTCGCCAACAACGGCGACGAACAAATCGACCGCCTGATTGTCGCTCCGCACTACCGGATGGTTGGCTCCGGACTCCTCTGGCCCGATCTCGGGCTTTCACGCATCGTCTATATTACGCCGTCGTCCGGCGATCCGCCGGAACGGCTGGATAATCCCAACGCCGATGTGTTCCGCGTCACGCTCGATCCCGGTACCGTCATTACCTTCGTCGCCGAATTGCGCACGCCAAATCTGCCGCAGCTCTATCTATGGGAGCCGGACGCCTTCAAGGACAAGGTCAACTCGCTCACGCTCTATCAGGGCATCGTCATCGGCATCGCCGGATTGCTGGCGCTGTTCCTGACCATCCTGTTCGTGGTCAAGGGCAGCGTGATGTTCCCCGCCGCTGCGGCTTTAGGCTGGGCGGTCCTGGTTTATATCGGCGTCGATTTCGGATTTTGGGGCAAGGTCTTCGACATGTCGTCGGGCGCCGAGCGCATCTGGCGCGCCTCCGGTGAAGCCATCCTCGCCGCGACGCTCCTGGTATTCCTGTTCGCTTATCTCAACCTCAACCGCTGGCACGTGCGCTATGCGCATATCACCGTCGGCTGGCTCGCCTTTCTCGGCGCGCTGGTCGCGGTCGCCCTATTCTCGCCGGCGGTCGCCTCCGGCATCGCCCGTATGTCGCTGTTTTTCATCGCCGTGCTCGGCTTCGGCCTGGTCGTTTATCTCTCGACCCACGGCTTTGACCGCGCGGTGATGCTGATCCCGACCTGGCTTCTGCTGGTGGTCTGGGTGTTCGGCGCCGCGCTGACGGTGTTGGGCTACCTCACCAACGATATCGTCGGCCCGGCGTTGCTTGGCGGCCTCGTTCTCATCGTCATGCTGATCGGCTTCACGGTGATGCAGCATGCCTTTGCCGGCGGCATGGCGCAGGGGATCGTGTCCGACGTCGAGCGCCGCGCGCTGGCGTTGACCGGCGCCGGCGATATGATCTGGGACTGGGACGTCGCTGCCGACCGGGTCTTCACCAGCCCGGAAACTGAAACCATGCTCGGGCTCAAAACCGGATCGCTCGACGGAGCGGCTGCGACTTGGCTCGAAGTCCTGCATCCGCTCGACCGCGACCGCTTCCGCGCCACGCTTGACAGCGTGGTCGAGCAACGCCGCGGCCGTGTCGCGCAGGACTTCCGCATGCGCACGTCGGGCGGCCACTATCTTTGGTTCGCGCTGCGGGCGCGGCCGGTCGTCGGTTCTGACGGCGAGGTCATCCGCCTCGTCGGCACGCTGACCGACGTCACCGACTTCAAGACGGTCGAGGAGCGGCTGCTGCACGACGCCGTGCACGACAACCTCACTGGCTTGCCGAACCGCGAACTGTTTCTCGATCGGCTCGAAGCGGTACTCGGGCTCGCCAAAGCCGACAGCACGATCCGTCCGACGGTGATGGTGATCGACGTCGATCGCTTCAAGCAGGTCAACGACTCGGTCGGCATGGCGCTCGCCGACTCGATCCTGCTGACGCTGGCGCGCCGGCTCGGGCGGCTGATCAAGCCGCATGACACGCTGGCCCGGCTGTCGGGCGATCAGTTCGGTCTCATCGTCCTGTCCGAGCGCGACGCCGCACGGATCACGACGCTGGCCGAAACTATCCGGCGCACGCTGCGCGCCCCGATCACCTTCAACGATCGCGAGATCTTTCTGACCGGCTCGATCGGATTGACGCTCGGCGATTCCGAGCCGCAAAGCGCCGAGGAAAGACTGAAGGACGCCGAGCTCGCCATGTATCACGCCAAGCGCATGGGTGGCGATCGGATCGAAGTGTTCAAGCCGCCGATGCGGGCGCGCAAATCGGATCGGCTGTCGATCGAATCCGATCTGCGGCGGGCGCTCGAGCGCGAAGAGATATCGATCCTCTATCAACCGATCGTGCGGCTTGAGGACCGCGCGGTCGCCGGCTTCGAGGCGCTGGCGCGCTGGGACCACCCGCGACTGGGGCGGATGTCGCCCAATGAATTCATCACCATCGCCGAAGAGACCGGGCTCATCGTCGAGCTTGGCCTGTTCGTCCTCGAGCGCACCGCGCGGCAACTCAGCACCTGGCAGCGCACGCTGCGGTCGCGCGATCCGCTGTTCTCCAGCGTCAACATTTCCTCGCGCCAACTGCGCCACGACCTGATCCAGGACCTGCGCACGGTGCTGGCACGCGCCCCGTTGACGCGCGGGTCGCTCAAACTCGAGCTCACCGAATCGGTGGTGATGGAGAATCCGGAACACGCTGCGCAGATGCTGCATCGAATTCGCGAGCTCGGCGCGGGGCTGGCGCTCGACGATTTCGGCACCGGCTATTCGTCGCTCGCCTATCTGCAGCGCTTTCCGTTCGACACGATCAAGATCGACCAGTCCTTCGTGCGGATGACGTCAAACGGTACGCGCCCGGTGATCCTGCGCTCGATCATCACGCTGGCGCACGATCTCGGGATGGACGTGGTGGCCGAAGGTGCCGAGACGGATTCCGATGCCGTCGAGCTTTATCAGCTCGGCTGCGAATACGCGCAGGGCTTCGTATTCGGCGAACCGATGGCGCCGGAGCGCGCCCGCGACTTGCTGCAGCCGCGCGGTAAGGTGGCGATGGCGCGGTAGCGTCACGCGTGCCCAGCTTCGCTCGACAGCATGCCGAGATCGATGCCGATCTTCTTCAGCGCCTTGTCGTATTTGCCGCTGATATCGGGACCGAAGATGAGCTCGGAATCGGGGGCGCAGTGCAGCCAGCCATTGCCTTGAATTTCGCTCTCGAGCTGGCCGGGCGCCCAACCGGCATAGCCGAGCGCCAGGATCGCGCTCGCCGGTCCGTCGCCGCGGGCGATCGCTTTGAGAATATCGATCGTGGCGGTGAGACAGATGCCGTCGTCGATCGGCAGCGTCGAGTTCTCGATGAAGAAGTCGGCGCTGTGCAGCACGAAGCCGCGCTCGGTCTCAACCGGCCCGCCGCGCATGACTTTCACCACTCCGGCGCGCGACGGCAGTTGGATCACATCGGCGGCCGGGATGACGTCGAGTTTGACCAACAGGTCGGAAAAATTGATGTTCGGCGCCGGATGGTTGACGACGATGCCCATGGCGCCCTCGGCGGAATGCGCGCAGACAAAAATGAGCGAACGGGCGAAGCGATCGTCCAGCATCGCCGGCATGGCGATCAGCATCTGGCCATCCAGATAGCCTCGCCCGCGAGCCTTGCTCTTTCCCGACGTGCCGTGCGGCAATTTCATAGCCGGAAGGTTAACCGATCGATCCGCTTTTGCAAACGAACGGCCGGCGCAAAAGTTCATCATTTGCTGCGTCGTATTGCCGGCTCAGATTGTGACAATTCCCCGGCTGCACCGATGGCCGCACGGTATGATCGCGCGCGGTCACAATCATGTCAGTGGCGCGTGTGGGCGGCTTCGCCTTACACAGCGGCGATGATGCGTCATGCGGCGGCTCTTGGAGTGACCACTGCGGCCCTTGCCGTCGTCTGCGTCGGCGCCATGCCGATGGCCCAGGCGCAGGATACTTCCGAGTGGAACGGGGAAGCCCATGCCGCCGCGCGGCTGATCGCCGGCGCCGCGGTTCAATCCGCCGACGCGAGGGTGCTGCGCGCTGGTATCGAGATTCGGCTCGACCCCGGCTGGAAGACCTTTTGGCGCTATCCGGGCGATTCCGGGGTGCCGCCGACGCTCGATTTCGCCGGCTCCAAGAACGTCAAATCGGTGACTGCGCTGTGGCCGGCACCGCAGCGATTTGCCGACGGCGCTAGCGGCCACTCGATCGGTTATCTTGGCGATGTCGTGTTGCCGCTGCGGATCATCGCCGATGACGCGACAAAACCTTCGACGCTGCACGTCAAGCTCGGCTACGCCGTTTGCGGCACGCTCTGCGTACCGGCTGAAGCCGATCTCGACCTCGTGCTGTCCGGCAAGGCTGGCGCCGAGGAACCGGCGCTCGTGGCCGCAGAGGCGCGCGTGCCGCGGCGCGTGCCGCCCGGCGCGGCCAAAGGGATTGGCGGCGGTCTCGCCGTGCGCTCGGTGCATCGGGAGCCGGCCGGTGCGCAGCAGCGCGTCGTGGTCGAGGTCGCCGCGCCGGAAGGCGTGCCGCTCGACCTTTTCGTCGAAGGACCGACTCCCGAATGGGCGCTGCCGCTGCCCGAGCCGAGCGTTCCGGCGCCCGGCAGCGCGCCGGGAACGCGGCAATTCACGTTCGACCTTGACGGTCTGCCGCCCGGCGCAAAACCCGACGGCGCGATTTTCACTTTCACCGCTATTTCGCCGGCCGACGCTATCGAGGTCAAAGTCCATCTCGACTAATTCGCCAGGCACGGTAATTTACGCCGGACTTGAGAAACCCCAACGCAGCTCCAAGAGGACACGACCATGCCGATCAAGGTTGGCGATCACCTGCCCGAAGCTAAATTCCGCGTCATGGGGCCGGACGGCCCGGCCTCGAAGACCACCGCCGAGGTATTCAAGGGTAAGAAGGTCGTGCTGTTCGCCGTTCCCGGCGCGTTCACACCGACCTGCAGCAACAATCATCTGCCCGGCTTTTTAAAGAACGCCGACGCCATCAAGGCCAAGGGCGTCGACACCATCGCGGTCACCGGCGTCAATGACGTGTTCGTGTTCGACGCCTGGAAAAAGGCAACCGGAGCCGGCAGCAAAATCGAGTTTCTGGCTGACGGCAACGGCGAATTCGCCAAGGCGCTCGATCTCGCGCTGGACGGCTCGGGTGCCGGTCTCGGCATCCGCTCCAAGCGTTACGCGATGCTGGTCGAAGACGGCGTGGTGACCAAGCTCAACATCGAGGACGCGCCTGGCAAGGCGGAAAACTCCGGCGCCGAGAATCTGCTGAAGCAGATGGGATGAATTTCTTTCCCAGCTCGCGGCGTTGACAAGCCGCGCGGAGCGCCGCGTCAGAATTTGCTTGCCGCCGCCCGGC
>Ga0187887_10002585_pt1 | contig 14439 bp, 14 predicted proteins | sample June2016WEW_7_10_FD_132977 | JGI IMG/M metagenome (GOLD analysis project Ga0187887, IMG submission 132977) | Peatland microbial communities from SPRUCE experiment site at the Marcell Experimental Forest, Minnesota, USA - June2016WEW_7_10 | ecosystem: Environmental > Terrestrial > Soil >...
GCAGTAAAGAATGCTTCGATTTCTCCCTCAGAGGGAGGGGCCGCATCAGCGGTCAATTCTTCCCTGACGCGGGCGACGCGGAGGTTACGCTCAACGAGGCGCCGGAGCTCGTCGCGGTCGAAGGCGCCACGGCAACCCCGTTGCGCGGACTCGCGAGCCACCTCCTGCTCCAGCACGGCAGGGTCAATGGGTCGAGGATCGTTGGCCGCGGTCTGCTCGATCAGAACACGATCCTGCGCGCACTGCTCCGCAGCAGCGCGGAGCCGGTCCGCGCGCTCGCTGAGGTCCGTGATCTGCTCCCACTGCGCATCGCGGCCTATGCGTCCAAACTCTTCTTTGATCAGTTCTTCGGAAACGAGCTGTCCATTGACCAGGTAGGGCATGTCACTTGAGTACGGGTGTGCTCGGGGTGGTCGGGCCGAAATCCTCCGGCTGCGAGAAATCGTAGATCGGGAAGGGATTGGGCGGGGACGGCGGGGCGGCGGATGGCGCGCCTTCCGCGAGCAACGGCTCCCAATAACCGCGGCTGCTCAGGCGCAGGTGGATGCCGTACCGCTCTGCGATGCCTCGCCGATAAATCTGATCCTTGTAAGTCTGGTTCGGATAACCGTGGTGGGCGGTTAGGGACTTGTCCATATCGAATTGGCGCACCATATACTCTCCTCGTGCGAACTTACGCGATCCGATAGCTTTTAGGCGCTCCAGAGAGGAAGGTGAGACATCGTCGGTGGCGTCTTGCGAGTTTCTGATTCGGCGGATGGGAAGCGCAGCGCCACACCTGCGGCAGGCCCACTCGCGCTGCGCGGCGAAGTCTTTGGTAGTATGCTTCCACCAGCCGGGCTCCACAGCCCAACCCTGCGGGCCGTCATACAAATCGCTCAGGGCTCCCGCGACCTCGCAAAACCAGGCGCCCTTAGGATTGATGCAGGCGGACCAGGACTCCTGTACCCAGCAGCGCTCGGTCGCGGAATAAAGCTCCGGCTCGTTAACCACCTGCCCAGATCCGTTGCATGTCAGGCACGGCGGTGGATCGACGACGGCGCCGTCCGCGAAACTTGCTGCGTCCCGGCGACCCCTGCCATGGCATTGCGGACAAGGCATCCGAAAGTAGTCCTCTGCGGCCATTAGCACGGGAGCATGCATGATGTCATCGCGCGAGTGGTCGTTCAGGAGCACCACGCCGAAGGTTTGGCAGATGAGCTCTCGGTACCTGCGGAACTTAGGCGGAAAGGTGGACCACAGGCCTAGGTTCGAGCGCGGAATGCGAGCTGAGGCGTAGGCGCAGAACTCCTCAAAATGTGGATGCAGGAGCGGCTCGCCGCCCATGAAGCCGACGATGCCGTTTCGGCTTCTGGCGAACTCCACCAGCGAATCGATCGCGGCCGTAAACTCGGCCTCTTCCAGAAAGAACGGCACTTTGTGCGTGCCGCAAAAACGCGTGCAATTCGAACAGCGGAGTACACAGGCCGAGGTGAGCTCGATCTGGATGGTGTCCATTTCGGATAGAGGGCGCATGTCTATTGCTTCGTCAGGTTGAGCAAAACCACGACCTCGCCGGAGTTGTCGGGTGCGACGATATCCGGCAAGCCAGCGGAAGCCGGCTGGCCGTGCAGATTTTCAACCAATATTGTGGAAGGGGCCGGGCCCGTGCCGATGTCGAACGGTGTGGCGTATCTTGCGTTTCCCGTTCCCAGGAAAATTTCCAGCGAGTCGGCTTCGAGGGTGCAGATGTCAGGGATTCCGTCCCCGTTCACGTCCGCCACGAGGGTAGGTCCGGTAAGGCCCGAAGGATTGTCCAGATTCGCCTGAAATGTGAACCCGCCCGCGCCGTTGCCCAAGTAGACCGAAACGCCTTCGGGGTTCCCGTTGAGGTGACCGGCGGCGTAGGTTAACACAAGATCCAGTTTTCCATCCCCATTCAGATCGGCCAGAATCGGCTGATAGCTCAACGGACCAAAGGTTGTTGGCACGTGCGTGAAGCCGCCCTGTTGATTATTGAGCAGGACAAACAGATTGTTATACGGAACGGCATTATTCGTCATTACCAGATCCGGCCACCCGTCGTTGTTGATGTCGCCGGCGGCGATGCCGGAGAACCCGCTCGCGGGAGGGCTGGCTACTATAGCCGTAGGCGCCTGGAAGGTGCCATCGCCGTTGCCCAACCCCAGCAGATTGCCCGAGGTGGCGAAATCCAGTTTCCCATCGTGGTTGAAGTCGGCCAACACCACGGCGCCACCGGAGTTAGGCGTGGAACTAGTGCTCTTCAGCGTAAACGTGCCGTCGCCGTTGCCCAAATATGAAACAAGGGAATTGGGTGATCCGTTCACTGCGACCAAAAGGTCCGGAATGCCATCCCCGTTCAGATCGCCCGTTTGAACACACGCAGCCCCGGTGATCGCGATGGTCGAGCCCGAGATAAACGGAGAAGTCGCTTTTCCGGTGCCCAGCAGAATCGAGACCCCGGTCGACGTGACGACAGCCAAGTCCGGCTTGCCGTCCCCGTTGAAATCGGCCTCCGCGCCGCAACTCGCGCCGCCAGTGACGGTAGTCTTGATCCCATCCTCATAAGCGCCCTTACCCTCGCTCAGTAGCACGGAAACGGCGAAATAGCCGCTGAACACAATATCCGACAGGCCCTGGTTCCGCAGGTCGGCCAGCACAACATTCCTGGGTTCCTGCTCATCGTTGATGGTGTATTGATACGGCGCGTTGAACTTGCCGTTTCCCTTGCCGAGCGCGATGTAGCCGGCAGTGGAAACCAAATCTGGAATGCCGTCGCCATTGACATCGCCGATGGCGAAACCGCTCTCGCCCGGGAGGCAACACGCCCCAGGGAGATCAGCATAGGAAGGTCCTGAGAAGCCACCGGCACCGTCGCCTGTGTATAGAAACACATCGGCGGAGGCGCCAGTCGAGACTACGATGGTGGGATAGCCGCCCGTGGTTAGGACCCCAGTCGTGAGCCAAGCCACAACCCTCGGCGCGGCGAAGACCTGCGGCTGCTGAAAGGTCCCATTGCCATTGCCCAGCAGCACCGCAAACCCTGCTCCAGAGGCGTTTTCGCCACCGCCATCCTGTCCAACCACAATATCCAGATTGCCGTCCTTGTTAAAATCCGCCGCGGCTATAGGGCTGTCCAATGTCGGAAGAGACGCAATAAGTACTGGGGTGTTGAATGCGCCACCGCCTTGCCCAGTCAATAGCCACACACCTGACGTGCCAGAGGCTGCGGCATCCAAAATGCCATCGCCATTGAAATCCCCCACAACCAGAAATCGCAGGCCCGTGTCCGGAATGTAGTAGAGCGCGCCGGATTGGAAGGTTCCGTCGCCATTTCCGAGCGATACCCCGATCCCGTCCCCGGTGCTGTCCCCGCCCAGATATACGATATCAACCTTGCCATCGCCATTCAGATCCCGAAGAAAGAACTGAGCGGGCGCGCCGCCAACGAGCTTCGATGTGGGGCCGGCGCTAAAGCCCCCGCCGCCGTTGCCCAGTTCCACCTCGATGCTTGTCCCGCTAACCACGAGGTCCGGAATTCCATCGCCGTTAGTATCGGCGACTTGGATCCAGGAGGCGACGAGTCCGGGGTAGTCCCTTCGGGCAAAGAACTTGGGCGTTTTGGGGCTAGCCGCGTGTGCCGCGGCTAAGCACAGGAGATAAGCTGCCAGGAGATTACTCCGATTCATAGTTACCTCGCTTAGTCCCCTGGTTCGTAGCAACGATCAGGGCGTGTAATTCCCGCAGTTATTGCTATACAGGCTGCAATTCGGGCACGTGCCGCTGTTGTTATTATTTCCCGAGCACGTCATGTACCCGGCATTCGTGTTGTTGCCAGTCAAATACCCCTGGCACGCGAGATACTGAATGTAATTCGAAAACGCGACCTGCGTGGCCGCGGCAACCTGCTTGGTGGGAAGCGCCGAGCTGTTATTATAGCTGTACAGGTTGTAAAGCTCGTTTTGGATGTTGATGCCGTTCTGGCTGCCGTTGTTCGACCAGTCGTTTAGGTATGCCTGACCCTGCGCTGAGTAGCCCGTGTTGTTGCTGGAGTCAAAGTATTGGTTGTGGGTCTCCTGCGGATTGGCCGAAAGGTTTCCGGTCGAGGGGTGCGGGGAGTAGTTGTAGAACTCGTATTGGTTGGTGGCATTATTGAACGGCTGGATGGGCGCGGCGTTCTGGTTGCAAGTGTCCCAATAGCTGTATATACCCAGCTTACCGCCCCCGTAACTGGTTTGGCCGGCGAAAGGCGCCGAGTTGTTGTTAGGATCGGTCTGGTCTACAGTGCGGAAGGCGATGGCGTGGCTCGGCTGATAATTGCCCCCTTGAGTAGCAATGTTGTATTCGTCAGTGGTGTGCAGAACAAAGGGCTGCAAATTGTTGGAACCGTGGGCGCTGTAGAGGGGGATGCTCGAAAGCCGCCGCTGCGAGATGTAATTGTTATTGGCGTGGTCGTACGCGTATATGGCGTCCTCGATGTTTTCGCGGTTGGCGAGGTAGTAGATCATGTCACTCGAGTTGGTGCGCCAGGAGCTATTACCAAGGGCTAGCGTGTAAAGGAAGGGCAGCAGGTCCACACCTGAGCAGACATACGGCAGGACGTGCGGGCCACTGTTGTGGCTTCGCAAGGACGGCATGCTGACCAGGAGAGGAACGTTCAGCGCTTCCTCGTACAGCGCCCCGGCCTTGGCGTGCAGGCCATGGGAGCCGGCATAGTCGCCGTGGTCTGAGGTGAAGATGATGACCGTATTGGCCCAGAAGGTTGCGTTTCCTTGAAGCGCGGTGATTACCTGCCCGATCTGATAATCCACGTTCGATTCCAGCCACGCGTAATAATTGAGAAACGTGGCCCAGGCCCCGGGGGTGCTCCAGTTGTTGCTCGTGTTATTATAGCTGCCCGGCGACATAATCACGCCACACTTGGCATTGATTTCATTCAAAAAATATTGCTGCAGGCCGGGCTTGCCGTTGTTGCTGTACAGCATCGCGCCGATGTTCTCGAAGTTCCAGTGGCCATTGCTGCCTAGGCCGGGCGGCAGGCTATTCGAGTAAAGGCTTCCAGGAAAGATGTTTATGGTTGTCACGTCGCCGTCGGAAGCGCAAGTGTTGTTACCCCCGGTGCAGTCGTTACCGTAGTAGTTGTTATTGCTGGAGTTATTGACCGGCGGAGGCTGATAGGCGTTCGCCGGCGGCTGGGTCGGCGTCTGAAAATTGGCGCCGCTGTTGTTCGAAGTAACTGCAAACGCCCAAGGGAAGGCATTCATATCGTGCGGGTTGACGAAGCTAACCGCGCAGAACCATGGGGTGGTGAGTTGCGTGCCGTTGCTACCGTTCAGGTTGTTGCTGGCATTCGGGAGCCAGGATTGCGTGAAGGCCCACGCGATCGCGGCATCGTTTAACTGAGAGTAGTTGCTGACCGGGTTCACGACGTTGTTGTTCCACGATAGGTTCGCTGCCCAGTTCGGAACGTCGCGTCCGTTGTTGCCATTACCTTGGACAAACGAATCCAAGAAATCCCCGCCCGAGCCTTCGTTCGGCATGCCGTTCGGTGACGGGTATGCCGACGAATACGCATACCCATGGGGCCCAGTGCCCGTGTTGGGGATCGAGTAGGTCGCGTTGAAGCCATAGTCGCTAGGGCCGTTCTCGCCCGGGCTGCCATCCCCTGTGCCGTTCGCGCAAGACACATGCCACTTTCCAATCCAGGTGCAATCGTATTGGACATTGCTGTTGCTGCTCCCGATAGGAAGGAGCTGCGAAAGCACGTTACCGATGGTCGGAAACCCTACACTGGCGTTGTTGCTTCCGTTCCAACTGTTGTTGTACGGGAGCAGCGGCGGTGTCCCCCCGCCGTTAACGGCGTCATTTGTTATGAACATACAAGTCTGCTGAGAGTACAGGCCGGTCAGCAGGCAGGCTCGCGACGGGGTGCAGGCCGTTGCAGCAACCCAGTAGTTGGGGAAACTGAAGGATCCCTTCGCAAGACTTGTCAAGTTAGGCAGGATGCTCCCATATGTCGTAACCCAGTTGTTACCGGAAGGCAGCCAGAAGGCCGGATTCCGCATCTGGTCCACCATGATGAGCAGAATGTTAAACATTGGGTAGGTACACGCGTAATACGTGGTGCCGGCCGTACCGTTGCCGCAGGTTTCCGGGTTGGCGGCGTCCCAGGGCGCGACGTTCGCGGGCACAGGTGGGGGGTAGACCCCCAAATTTAGCGCGTCCTGGCCGGCGGGCCCCACATTGCCGAAAGAGTCCTGATAATAATAGGTTTGTGAGGGAGCGGGGCCCGACCGACCACGCTGCGACAGTACGCTGGCGGCAGCCGCGGCACCCACCGCCCCAACAAAGTTACGCCGACTGATGCGCCTTGAATACTTAGGCTTGTCGTCCATTGCGGCACCCTCCGGATAAGTTGCTCGCGTTCGCCCAATTACATCAGAGCCGAACCTCTTTGTCAAGGTGGCCGCACATTTTTTTCCCGTCGGAAATGTGTTAACGGTACCATCGGGTCCCAACTCCCGCCATCGTGAAGCCACCAATTAGAATGCGCTGGTTTCCCGCGCGCGAGATCCTATGGTAGGATACCGGGAATGCAAGTCCCCGTGCCCCCGCTCGACCCCCCAACGGATGCTCAGCCGTCCGAACCGGCTAGCCCGCCCCAGCGGGCGCTCCGCGCGGTCCCCAGTTGGGCGAGGCCGGTCAAGAAGACTATCTATACACTCAATGTTGGCGACTACGCGCCGGAGATCTGCGCCCTCACGTACCCGCTGATGCGGGCTTACGCGCGGAAAATCGGCGCGGACTTCCACGTTATCCGGGAACGACGATTCCCGGAGTGGCCGGCCGTCTATGAGAAGCTACAGATACACGAATTGGGAAAGGAGCACGACAACGACTGGAATATTTACATTGATGGAGACGCACTAATAAACCCCGAAATGTTCGACGTGACAGAGCACCTTCGCAAGGACACGGTCTGCCATAACGGAACGGACATGGCGGGGATCCGATGGAGGTACGACCAATACTTCCGGCGGGATGGGCGGAACATTGGCTCTTGTAATTGGTTCACGATCGGCTCGGACTGGTGCCTCGATCTGTGGCGTCCGCTGGATGACTTGACCGCTGAGGAGGCATTCGCCAACATCAACATCACCGTCGGAGAGCGGAACTGCGGCCTATGCGCGACGGAGCACCTAATCGATGACTACACACTTTCGCGGAACATCGCACGGTTCGGGCTGAAGGTGCGGACGGTGACCGAGCTATGCGGGCAGCTAGGCTGGAAGGGACCGGAGGGACGATCGATATCTCCCTTTCTCTTCCATAAGTACACGATCTCAAGAGAGCAAAAGGTGCGCGAAATGCTGGCAATCCTGAGTGCGCCGAATGGGCAACCCACACCGTTTGGGGCCGGCTGGGGGCTGCTGACGCAAGCGGGTGTCGCGGAGTATATGAGAAGGTGGGGCTGGCGGACCGGGAAGCGAGCTCCCGAGGAGGCGCCCCAGGGTGACGGGTCGGCACTGGAGTCACCAGACGCTCCTGGCTCGACATTCAAGGCCGGATGACGACGGACGAACTGAAATGGCTCCTTGAGACCGCCAAGACAGTCGAGTCCGTCGTCGAGCGTCGTCGAGGTCGGATCGTGGAAGGGGCGTTCGACACTTGCCCTCTGTTCCTCCGGCTGTCCACAAGTCTACAACGGTGGACCATTTTCTGGGGTCCAGCGAACACCAGGAAAAGTTCGCATTCAGGCACGGTTGGAGTCCCTTCCCGGAATTGCAACACAACATCCTGGATCGGTTTCAGAACACCGAGCTGAAGCGCAATGACGAGCGCCGAGGCAGCGGCTGGCTTCGCGGACGCGAGCGTGGATATGGTCTTTATCGACGGCGCGCTTGAATATGAATCCGTCGCGGTGGATGTCGCGCTGTGGGCTCCAATTGGAAATCGGCTTGTTTTGGCGAACCATGTGGAACGGTTTTTTCGCGTCAATGCTGAGAATTTTGGCCTTCAGTACAAAGTTCGACCCGCTCGCGGCGAGAACTAGGCGTTTTTCGGTGGCTGTGCCATGGGTCAGCCAAAATATCGCGCGGTTGCTGAACAAAAACAGCTTTTGCGAAAGTTCGACCCAGTGGTCGGTTTCCAGCTTTTGCAGCCTGTCCTGCAGCTTGCTTTGTTCCAGAGTGAGATCGGTACGCTGACGGACAAATTCATCATCGCCAATGAGCTCCCGGAATCGCATCTTCGTCAAGGCGTCCAAATTCCGAGAACAGCCCCCCAGGGCTTTTTCTATGGCTTGCTTTACGCTGCCTCCGGCCTGGCGCTCTTTGGCTCGCTCTTCTTCGATGGCACCGAGCAGCTGATCGACTTCGTGCTGATCGAGATGAATGCCCCTAAGGAATGCAACGATCTGCTTTTCGAGGTCATGCACTTCGAGACACTTCTCCCGACAAACGACATCGCGCTTCTTGTGCCCACAGTGGTAGTACACGTAGAGGCTTCCATACGGATTGATCTTTTCCTCCGCGGTGACGCCCCCTCCGCATGTGCCACAGCGGATCAGGCCGGTGTAAGGGAACACGTGCTTTTTGGGCCGTGCGGCGCCGGTCCTGCCGAGCAATGCCTGCGTTTGCTGGAATTGGGCGACCGTGATCATCGCCTTCTGCCGGCCGGGATACCACTGACCGTGGAAGAGAATTTGGCCGGCATAAAACGGGTTGGATAGGACCCGGTATATGCCGCTCACGCTCAGGGGTTTTCCGCCGACTCGTTTCTTTTTCGGTGTCCGCAGCCCCATTTGATCCGTGGCGATTTCGAGCAGCTGCGGTACCGAGTAGCCACCGGAGAGAAGCATTTCCCAGACCTGCTTCAGTAGCGGAAACCGCTCTTTGTCCGTGACAATGATTTTTTCTCCGGTTTCGGCAGTGATGTTCACGTACCCGATCGGCGCCCGTCCGGGCAGCCACCCCTTCTCCCGCTTCGTACGGTTGCCCCTGCGCACGTTCTCGCTCAGCGAATCAACGTAGTACTTCGATTGGCCGAACATTATGGCCAGCATGAACTTACCCTGTGAGGTGTTCTCAAAGGTGTAGGTTGGAAAGCGGAGATTTTGCAACTGGCCGCAGTCCAGCAAGTGTATGACATGGCCGCCGTCGAGGGCGTTGCGCGCTAACCGGTCAGGATGCCACGCGAGAATCCCATCAGCTTCACCCTTTTCAATCCGCCGCAACACGTCGGTGAATATTGGTCGGCCCGGACTCTTTGCGCTACGCGATTCCTGAAACCGCGCCACGATGCGGAGTTGTTCTTTCTTGGCGAAGCGCTCCAATTCACCGATCTGGGATTCGATTGAGAGTGCCTGTCGATCCTCCTCTTCACTAGATTTTCTGCAATAGAGGAAATACTGATTCAACGTTTACTGTTGAAGATGAATTTTCGACCTTTGTGAAGAGCTAGTATCACCATAGGAAATCTTGTCGCACTAATCAAGCCGCGGGATGTCATACTCTCTGCAAATCTCGCAAGCCTCAAAATCGTGGCCTGGGGGCGGCTCCCTCAAAAGCAGGCGGAACAAGGTGAACAGCTCTGCTGGAACCGGTTCTTCCGCTGGCCGTTGAGTAACTGGCTCGGGCATTTAACCATGATGACTGCGCGCGCCGAATGAACCAAGGTGGTCACCCTTGCCGCCTCCGGCAAGTTATGCGGCGTTCTGGTTGAACAGTGAAAGCGGTCCATACCGCTCTCGTCATAATGTTCCCCCTTGCGCTGTTCGATATGTGTCTTAGGCTGATAAGCAGTTCTCTTGAAAGGAGGGCTATGCAAAAACTTGACGTGTTCGTTATCCAGCCCGATCCGAATGAGCGCGGGAAATCATTCTGGAACCGGTGCGGGGTCGCGTTCGTGAACAAGGACGGGTCCATCAATCTTAAACTCGATCTTTTTCCGAACGTGCAAATGCAGGTCCGTGAGCCGAAGTCCGACGCGGATGAAGGAAGGGCGGCATGATCCGCCCTTCACACGTTACTTCCGAAAGCGATAAGGAGAGAAATGCTATGCCGGTGGTCCGTTTTCGGCTCGGCCAGATGGTGGCGACTCCCGGCGCCCTCGCAGCCATGGAGCGCAACCAAACCCAACCGCTCACGCTCCTGGCCCGGCATCAGGCCGGCGAATGGGGTGATCTTGATTCCGAGGATGTCGCCGAGAATGAGTATTCCCTCGAACGCGGATTGCGGCTGCCCTCAGGCTACACGCTTTTGGACGGCACCCGCATTTGGATCATAACCGAAGCGGATCGCTCGTCCACGTGCATCCTCCTGCCGGACGAGTATTGAAAGAACAAACCGCTAACACGCAAACCGCCTCTCGCTGAGGCGGTTTTGTTGTGCGCTGTTCGAAAATATAACAGCGCTTCGTACAATATCCGGTAACGTCCGCTGGTGGGGCCTTGGATTTTTCAATTTGGCTAATTGACAGTTTCGCGGACGTGGGCTTGCGCTTGCGGGACGCTGGTCCCGGCAGCAGTGAGTGTATAATCCTCGCCTACTGTGACGTTCGTCGGAATTTGGACGCTGGCCGCAGCATTGCCAACAAAACTTCCGTTGAGATCGGTCACCGCCGTGCCAATGAGCGCCATGGGGCTCGGCCAGGAAATATTGACAGTATCAAATGGCGCGAAGCCAACGTCCGAGATTACCATCGTACCGCCAAGCGGCGCGCCATCCGGGGATGCCGATATCTTTGGCGTAAGAGAAGCTCGCCGCTGCCAGTTTCTCGCTGCCTTCCCCAAGTGCCAGAAACAGCCGATACCCATACGGCGACAGGGGCACAACATCATCGGCATATATGCTAAACGATCCACTTGAATTGGCAGTGGCGCTGGCCAGCGCGCCCGATCCAATGCCGGCCTTACTGAATACACTGGCAACAAAATCGGTCGCATCACCAGTTCCGGCGCCATAACCGAATATGTCTTACCCCAATCTCATCACAGCCCACACGGCATCGCGACCGGGCTGGATGGCGCCCTCTGGTTTACAGAAACGATCAGAACAGCTATATCGGACGCATTACCACCGCCGGGTCGATCACCGAGTACAGGAATCCGTACGGCGACAGTCCGTCCGGAATTACGGCCGGACCTGATGGTGCAGTGTGGTTCACCGAATTTATCCAGGTAGGCCGAGTCACTACCACCGGATCAATCACCCTATATCCTAACGAGCCAGGGCCTTCGACCCGTGGACAGGCATTTCGTCGGATTGGGACCTACGTTATTTTTGCGAACCGACAATGTAAGTGTCCAAGCTCGCGCAAAACCTATGGACTCTCCACGACCGTTGGAGAGAGTCTTCCAGGTTTACATGCGAGAGGTGTTTTATAACAAAATGAACCAAGGGGTTCCTGGGAGGGTGATCTCTCTTAGAGAGGTACACGCAACGGGAGCTCGCTACGGCGGCCGTAGCCTTTCAGCCAACCGTGGTTACTACCGACGCCAAAGGGTTCGGTACACCGATGACCATCTCCAGCGATACCCAAGGAGTATTTATGATCGAGGCACGGTTTTTAAACAAACGAGCTGGTAACGGCTCTTATAGTATGCCGATCCGGTTTCGGGTGCGCCACCCTTAGCCATTTGGATACGGTAACGTGCGGCGATGGGTCAAGGGGCAGGCATTTCCAAACCAGTAGGTTATTTAAGCCAGCCACGCTTAATACCGATGGATGCGACTCGGTAGCACCTCTCACACCAGGGCCAAATGGCGTGCTTTATGGCACGACATTAATCGGCCGCTCGGGCCAAGTATGCACCTTCGATCCTTACATCATCTCAGGATGTGGCACGGGCTTTCAGCTAACTCCTCCGACTGTCGCGGGTGAAGCCTGGACGGAGACAGTCATCTATAGCTTCACCGGGGCCAACAGTGATGGCGCTTTACCGACAGCGGCCGTGGTGGTCGGGAAGGGCGCCGTTCTTTACGGAACGACTCAGTATGGGGGACTGCCGTCCACGACCTGTAATTCCGAGGCAGGGGCCATCGGATGTGGAACTGTTTTCGCGCTGACGCCGCCGCCGACTCCGGGAGGTGTTTGGACCGAATCCGTCCTCCATAGCTTCATGGGTGAAAACGGAGAGGGAGCTAACCCGGAAACATTAACCCTCAGTTCGACCGGCGTGCTCTACGGCCCAACAGGGAACGGTGGGTCTGCCGGGCACGGGACGATATTTACTGTAACACCGTGAGCGATTCTGCGGGCACCTCGGCTTGGTCTAGTAATTAATATATGGAAGGTGAAGAAATGAGAGGAAGACGGGCTAGATTTATCGAAATGTAGATCATGATTTACGGAACCTTTCTCGGAAAAACATTGGAGCCATACCGCTCCGATAAGGGCGATTTTTACGGGGCTACCGTCGCTGAAAATCGACTGCTTGAGGCAAGTCTCGCGGTCGATACTACTCTAAAATGGGAGTTTTGGAAGCCCGGTCTACCGCTTTCAGTAACGAGAAATCTCGATTTCCGTGCTGGCGTCCCGGACCTAACATTGCTGCGCAGACAATTTGAAACTCGAGTTCTGTTGCGAAGCTTGCCCACTCTGCCTACACATGAGGAGGCGCGAGAATACATTTTCGTTGGTGGCGCCACGTTACTACCGATGTTTAGTGATGTGCGAGAGCAACTTTTTCCGGATCGTCTTCCAATTTGTGGAATATTGCATCTAAAGAGCCCGACGATCCGGGGATAGGGCGGCTCGTTCTCACGTACGTGTTCTTCCGCCGCCGGTTGTCTGCATTCGGGTGCTATTCTATGCGGAGAGACAGAAGGAGTCGATCATGCTCTCAAACTTGTTACGGATAGCGGCTCTCGTGGCTGTGGCCGCACCACTGAGCGCCTCTCCGGGATTATTTAATGCACCCAAGGGATATATGCTCATTGGCGAACTCGACACTGGAAACCAGGGATCTGTCGTGGTGGCGGACTTCAACGGCGATGGCAACGCTGATATGGCCGTCGCCGACGGCAGCCTCGACCAGGTGTGGATATTCCTAGGCAACGGCGACGGAACCTTTCGCGGGCCCTCTGCATATAGCGTGTCTACACCCCATTCTCTTGCCGTGGCGGATTTCAACGGCGACGGGAAACTGGATCTCGTTGCAGCCGACTGGCTTGGTGGCACCGTCTCAATTCTGCTGGGCAATGGTGACGGCTCCTTCCAGGCTCCCCTCCGGTTCGCCGTAGGTTCCTATCCTTCTTCGGTCGCGGTTGGGGACTTCAATGGCGATGGCATTCCGGACGTAGCCGTGGCCGTGCTATATGGCTGGCCTATCCATTTTATTGGGGAACGGTGACGGCACTGTCCAGCCGGCTGTGAGCTATCCCCTCGCGGCGAGCCGTGGTTCGTCGTAGTCGGTGATTTCAACGGTGACGGATCAGTGGACGTGGCTTCAACTATGGGTGCTATCGGTTTTGTCGCAATATCCATCTCATTAAATAACGGCGACGGGACATTCCAGCCAGCGGTCACGTATACGATGCCAAACGAGTCTGTTTCCCTTGCCGTCGGCGATCTCAAAGGAGATGGAACGCTCGACTTAGTGAGCGCCAATCCATACAACAGTGACGTCTTGGTCTTCCTGAGGAACGGCACTTTTCAAAGCTTTTCAAAGCGCGTTGACGTACTCAGTTGGATCGGGTCCGGCATCGGTGGTTGTGGCTGACTTCAATTCGGATCCGAAGCCAGATGTAGCAGTGGCGATTCTTCGGGCTACATCACGATCCTACTGGGCAAAGGCATGGCACTTTCCATCAACCCATCAACTCCCTCGCTGGCAACTCTCCACAGGAGGCTGTGGCGGTCGGGATTTTTACCCAAAGCGGGATTCTCGATCTGGCCGTCATGGACGGATAGCTTCGTTGTAACGTTAGACGGGGACGGCAAAGGTGCATTCTAGCGTCCGCCAAGTTATCCGGTTGGATCTTCACCCAACTCAGTTGCTGCCGGGGACTTCAACGGAGATAGCCAGCAAGATCTCGCAGTAACTAACTCGGGCTCTAACACCGTCTCGATCCTACTGCAAAACGGCGCGGCCGGATTCCTACCAGCGGTGAACTACGCCGCGGGTTCTAAGCCAGCAGGGGTGGTGGTGGGAGATTTCAATGACGATGGGGTACCGGATCTGGCAGTTGCCAATACAGGCTCCAACAATGTATCTATCCTGATTGGCAACGGCGATGGCACTTTTAAGGCGGCGGTGAACTATGCAGCCGGAGCATCTGGCTGGACCCATTGCGGTGGGCGATTTCAACGGCGATGGTAAACTCGATCTGGTAGTTGGCGACTCCGCGTTGTGGGGGGACGTAGTTTATATCCTGCTCGGCACTGGCGACGGTACTTTCAAGCCGCCGACCACTGTCACCGTCCTGCCGACTACAA
>Ga0187887_10002586_pt1 | contig 14438 bp, 11 predicted proteins | sample June2016WEW_7_10_FD_132977 | JGI IMG/M metagenome (GOLD analysis project Ga0187887, IMG submission 132977) | Peatland microbial communities from SPRUCE experiment site at the Marcell Experimental Forest, Minnesota, USA - June2016WEW_7_10 | ecosystem: Environmental > Terrestrial > Soil >...
ATCCACGACGCTCATGCCGATCTCGACGCTGCCCACCAGCCGTTCGCCTTCCGCATCCAGCACCGGTTCCAGCGGCACATTGTGCGGGTCAACCGCGTTGTAGTATTCCGTCTGCCAGTTGTTGTTGTCGATGGCCTGCTGAAAATAACCTTCGCGATAGAACAAGCCTATGCCGACGAAACCGAGGCCCAGATCGCTCGCGGATTTTGCGTGGTCGCCGGCCAGAATGCCCAGGCCGCCCGCGGAGATGGGCAGCGATTCGTGGAAACCAAATTCAGCGGAGAAATACGCGACCGGATGGTTGTGCAGTTGGGGCGCGTGGTGGTTTCCCCAGGTGTTTTTCTCGTTCAGGTACGCGTTGAAATTGCCCAGGACACCGCGGGCGTGGGACTCAAAATCGGCGTCCTGCAACCGCACGCGCAGCTCGTATTCCGACACCTCGCGCAAAACGGCGACGGCATTGTGAAATAGATTCTGCCAGCCGCGCGGGGAAAGTTCATAGAAAAAATCCTGCGCCTCCTGATCCCAGCTCCACCAAAGATTGCGGGACAATTTTTGCAGTCCCGCGACAAGTTCATTAAGCTCCGCGACCGCGAGCGGTTTTTTACTCATAGGCTTTGTGGTTCCTTAATTGAACCGGCTCCTGACCGGTTGCTGGTCTGACATTAAAGTCGCGCGCGCCGTTCGGCAAATAAAAATTCCGTTCGCAAATCGGCGGAACGCAGCTAGATTTCTGGCGCACCGGCAAAGGGATGAAAAAATACTGGCACGTCATCGGCATCGGGATTCAGAACAACCTGACGTATCGCGTTAATTACCTGACGCGGACCTTGTTCAGCTTTATTCCGCTGTTCGCCATGCTGTCGCTCTGGCGCACGATCTACGCCGGCAATGGCTCAGCCATTGCCGGGTACACGCTGGCGCAGATGATTTCCTATTATTTGCTGGTCGCGGTGGTGGACGTGTTGACGGCTGTGAACGAGGACGACTGGCAGATTGCCGCCGACATTCGCGAAGGCAACATCAGCCAGTTCCTGCTCAAGCCGGTGGATTATTTGTGGTACCGGCTGTGCCTGTTTGTTTCCGGGCGCGTCACGTTCATGGCGGTGGCCGTGATACCGCTGGTGGTTTTCATTGCCTGTTTTGGGCACTATTTTGTCCTCCCGGTCAATGAGACGGCGTTGTGGGCGTTTCTCGTTTCGCTGGTGCTGACGGCGCTGTTGCAATTCTTTATATCCTACGCGATGGCACTGCTGGCGTTCTGGGTGCTGGAGGTTTCCACGTTCATCTTCATCCTGTTCGCATTTGAATATCTCGCCAGCGGCCATATGTTCCCGCTCGATATTTTGCCGGCAGCGCTCCGGCACGTGCTTTTTTTCACCCCGTTTCCTTATCAAATGTATTTTCCGGTCAGCATTTACATGGGCAAAATTGCAGGCGCGGACCTGTGGCAGGGCCTGTTCGTGCAGGCGGGCTGGGTGCTGGTAACCTATGTCTTCGCGCGGTTTATATGGCGGCGCGGCATCCGGCATTACGGCGCGTTCGGGGGATGACGTGATGAAATCCACAGTCCACAGTCCACAGTCCGAAGTCGGCGTCGCGCACTATCAGTCAGGTCTTGCCCGTTACCTGGCGATTTACGCGGCATTGTGGAAGACCTCGGTGACGCGTGAGATGTCGTTCAAGGGCAATTTCATTCTTTGGATTGTGGTCGAGTTGCTCTGGTTCGCGCTGCAACTGTGTTTCATCGGCGTGCTTTATCTGCACACCGGTTCCATCGGCACCTGGACGCAATGGCAGGTGGTGCTGCTGGTGGGGGCGAGCAGTTTCATCCAGCAAATGTTTCAGGCGTTTTTTTTGATGAACTGTGTGAACCTTTCGGAACTCGTCCGCACCGGCAAAATGGATTTTCTGCTGATGCTGCCGGTAAACACGCGTTTCGTCGTCTCGCTGCGGCAGGTGGATCTTGGCGCGTTTGTGAATGGCGCCTTCGCGGTCGCCGTCATGGCCTACGCCGCGGGGAAACTGGATTTGCATCCGACGGTGGGGCAGTTTCTTGGCTTCCTGGCGTTGTGCGCCGTGGGCATCCTAATTCATTACTCGCTGATGTTCATGCTGGCCGCGATCAGTTTCTGGACGGTACGCGCCCAAGGCATCGTGTGGGGGTATTACAATCTGTTCAACATCGCGCGGATGCCCGATGAAGCCTTTCGCGGCGTGTTCAAGATGGTCTTCACTTTTGTGCTGCCGGTGCTGCTGGTCTCAAACGTGCCGGTGCGCGTGCTGGCGCATAAATTGACGTCGCCGACCCTCTGGCTGGTGCTGCTGGGCATGGGCGTGGTTTGCGCGGTGTTTTCCGAGTGGTTCTGGCGGCTTTCGGTGCGCCGTTACACCAGCGCGAGCACCTGATTTGACCGGTGGTAGTGGGCTGGCACTATTTCTTGGCCAGGGCCCTGGCAACGGCTTGTTCCAGTTCTTCGCCGCGCAGGTCTTTGGCGATAATCATGCCGTTGCCGTCGAGGAGAAAAGTCGCGGGGATGGCTTCAATTCCATATTTTACGGCCAGTTTGTTGCTCCAGCCCTGGCCGTCGAAGAATTGCAGCCACGGCATGTTCATCTTTTTGGTAAACGCGGACAGCTTTTCATGATCGTCATCAAGGCTGACACCGATGATTTCGAACCCTTGACCGTGATATTTTTTGTAGGTCGCCACCACATTGGGAATTTCAGCCCGGCACGGCGGACACCACGTCGCCCAGAAATCAATCAGCACCACCTTGCCCTTGTGATCGGCGATTGAAAGCGTCTTGCCATCCACGTCCTTTTCATTGAAATCGGGAAATTTGGCCCCCACATTTAACGTCGATTGAATCTTGGCGGCTCGTTTTGCAGCGTTTTCAAGATCCCTTATGGGCCAGTCCCTGGGAATTACAAACGCCGAGTCATCCACCGGTTCTTCTTTCGCCGAAACGAGAAAGTAGGCGCTTAGATTTGTGCTGCCACGAAATCGGTCAAGTCTGAGCATCATACCTGGAAGCTTGGGAAAATCGAGACTGGTCAGGCCCAAAGTTTCGGGAGGTCCATTCAATCTTTCGAATTGTCGGTTGATCTCCTTGTAATTGGGAAAATCTTTGGCCACCCACAATTCCATTCTCACGCCGGCGATATTGGTCCAATTATAGATTTCGGTCTGGTAACCGCCGATCATCGCGATTTTGCCCGAGGCTTGTGGCGGTGGCGGCCTGACTTTGCCGGCGAACCTCGCTAGCGTATTGTCCGCCGTTTGCCTGATCAGTGCCCCGGACATTTTGACCACCTCTTTCGGTTTGGGTTGCCAATCATATATGTCAAATGTATTCAAATTCATTACCCGGCTGCCAGAAAGAGTGTTCGTCCCTTTTGTCGAATAATCCGTTTCAAGATAGTCAATACGGGCCAGGTCGCCCTTGGTGCGAATGGTGTTATCCTCGTTTCGTGTCAGGCCTTCAGACTGGGATTCAGTTCTGTGGTGGATGACAAAATCGGCACGAGCGAGAGTTGGGCCCAGAACAATTGCAAACAATAACAATGCTGGTCGGACCATGTTGCCATTCTCCGCCGTCATTCGGGGAAAGACAAGCCGGAGTATTGAATTCTCTTGATTGTTACTTTTTCGCCAATGCCCTGGTCACGGCCTGTTCCAGGGCATCGCCCCGCAGGTCGGTGGCGATGATGAAGCCGTTCCCGTCGAGGAGGTAGGTTGCCGGGATGGATTCAATTCCGTATTTGACGGCCAGTTTGTTTTGCCAGCCCTGGCCATCGAAGAATTGCGGCCATGTCATGTCATTTTGCTTCGTGTAACCCAGCAATTTTTCCCGGTCCTGATCCAGACTCACCCCGATGATGTCAAAGCCTTGGTCGTGATATTTTTTGTAGGTCGCCACCACATTGGGAATTTCCGCCCGGCACGGCGGACACCACGTCGCCCAGAAATCAATCAGCACCACCTTGCCTTTGTGATCGGCGATGGAAAGCGTCTTGCCATCCACGTCCTTTTCACTGAAATCGGGAAATTTGGCCCCGACCGCCAGGCTGTCCTGTATCGTTTTGGCTGATGCTTCCATCGCCTCCTGTTGTTCCAACGCGGCAACGAGGTGGGTGCCCTGAAAGTCGCTCTTGAGCTGCTGCATCAATTCATTCGCTTTGACGGTGTTTTGAAGCACCTGCGAATAGAGCATTGCCTTCATGAAGAGAATTCTCGCCACCGCATCCGTTTTTTCACCCTGGTGTTCCGCGAGCAGGATGTCGAATTGTTTAAGGTCGTCTCCCAGGGCCGACTCGGTCGTTTTGCCGGACTGCACGTCGACCTTGATTTTGGCGACCAGCGTCTTCAGTTCGGCGGTGGGATCGTTGGTGCCTGCGGCAAACAGGCTCGAACCGGTGAACCCGATCACGGCCGCCACCAAGGCGGCCAAAATTTTGTTATTCATGGCATGATACGTTGACCGGGCCCGCTGGCGGTCACTGATTGGGCACGCCCCCGGGACCCGGTTGGGTTGGCTGGGTTATTTCCTGATAACCCTGCGGTGTTTGGAAGATGGATGCGTCCACGGACTGTTCCTTCGCCGAAACCAGGGTGGAGGTGACCTTCTGCCCGTTCATCTCCATTTGTGTTTTTACCACCATGCCCGGCAGGGTGCTGACATCCGGGGCCGTGCCTTTGGATATCTGGGCGATCGGCGAATTGTTCAGTTTATCCATTTGGACCTTGATATCCGCGTAGTCCGGAAAGTCTTTGGTCACCCAGACGGTTTGATTGGCGCCGTCGGGGCTGGACCAGTTATAAATTTCCGCGTTGTAGCTGCCCACCTTTTCGGCCTTGCCCGTGTCCGCAAACTGGGGGGGCGGGGCATTCGTCCCGGCACTGGCCCGTGCCTGCTTCATTTTTTCAACCATCTGTTTGATTTGCGCCCCGGGAACCTTCATGGCGGCCTTCTGATCGTGCATCAGCGTGACCGAATCGCCCGAGTTCAAATCCATGATGGTACTCATGGCTCCCTGCGGAGTGGCGGGCATGTCCACACGAATTTTGTCGCCCTTGATTTGCGTGGTCACCGTGCCGTTAATCATCGCGCTTTCAACGGTTTGCTGCAGGACCAGGTCGGCGTGCGCGGCGACCAAGCTGACAGCCAGGCCGAGTACGATCAGGGGGCGTTTCATAATGAAGCGATGTTGCTCCGGCTTCCTGCAGAAGGAAAGCAGAAAAAATTAAGTTGGACCGGTGTCGAAGCGGAGAGGTTTATTGGCCAAACAAACGGTAGAAAGCGCTTCCGCCACCAAGGTTGTTGGTCAGAACAAAATTGGTATTCACCAGCGTTATTCCGTTGGTCAACCGGGTCCAATTGCCCGCGGACAGGTTGGTGGTGGTTTCCAGATCGATATTGGTGGCGGACGATGGCCAGGAAATGACTGCATGGTTGCCCGACAGGGCGATTTGTAATGGAACCAGCGTAACGAACGTAACGGGATCGGAACAGATGCCATTGGCCACCACCACCAGCGAATATTCGCCCAATGGCAAACCTGCCGGGAGTGCAAACTCCGTCGTCACCGGCGCATTCCCGGTCATTACGCCGGTGCTGCTCCAGCCGTACGTCCGCGCATAAAATACACCGCCGACGGAATTGGTCATGCGCACGATCGGATAATTGCTGTCCATCTGGGCGTCGTCGCCGTAGGCGGCGCCCTGGGAGATGCCATTGAGCTGTTTGCCGGTCAAATGATACGAACCATCGGGGTTTTGGGTGATGCGGGTGATGGTGGGCTTCCCCGAAGCCAAAGGTGAACCATCGGGTTGGTAAACGTAGAGTTGTCGGTCGAAATCGGCAAAGAGCACCGAGCCATCCGGGAGATCCAACATGGTGGTGCCGTAAGGAACGGCATACGCCAGCGCGGCCGAACCATCGGGGGCAATCACCTGGGTGAACGCATTTGAAACCGCATCATACTCATAAAAGCTCACCGGACCGTTGTAAGTCTGGGCCGGGCCGGTGGCGCAAAGCACCTTGCCATTCATCATCATCGCCGCCGGCGCATCGGGAGTTCCCTGTCCGTTGGGGAGGTCAGGACCGGCCGCCCAGGTGCCGGCGTTGGTGTTGCCGCTGGGTGTGTAAAAGGCGGTATGACCCGTGCCGCCGAGGAAAAAAGCGCGCCCGTCTGACAATAAAATTCCTGCTCCCAATTCTCCATTGGTGTCATACAGGGACACTGGAACATTTGCGTCGTTGAGCCACCGGTTCAACGCGGGAAGGTAGCGTTCCGAATGGGTACCGTACGGGTCAATGGTCAGGACGCTGCCGTCGGCCAATTTGACCCAGCAGGCCTCGGCTTGATCAGAACCGCGAAAAAGTCTGGGACCAGCCGACCAAACGTTCGAAGTCGGGTTGTAAGTCAAGGTGCCGCCAACGGTACTGGCGTAAACGGGTGCAATCAGCACGCTGCCATTGGGCAGCACGGTGGAAATGGCATCCGCAAACGCCTGGTTTCCATTCGCCGCCGGAGACATCTGGCTGGGATCCAACAATGCCGGAGGTACGACCGTTTCCGCCCAGGTGTTGCTCACGATATTATAAATCTCAGCGGTGGCCGTTCCCGTGCCGTACTCGCCGCCGGCAACGAAGACGTTGCCGTTGGGCAGGACGTCGGAAGCAAAATAGAGGCGCGTATCGTTCATCGGGGAGAGCGCGGACCATGTGCCGTTCACATAACTGCCGGAGGAATCCGGAGTCAACCGGTACCAGTTACTGGACGTGTCTCCATTTGCCGCCATCACCGTGCCGTCGGGCAATAAGAGCATCGTCCCAATGTAATCCGGCGCCGAATTGTTCAGCGGCACCCACGTTCCCACGGTCATCGCACCCAACGGAATCAACCAAACGGACAGAAGGAGCATCCATCGAAGCCAGACGGAACGTTTCCGGGATGAGCGGCAGTATTTCACAAGGTTCCCTAACCAGCGGATACGCCATTACATCCAAAAGAAATTATAAATTCAAGAAAAATGGTCTTAATGCAGCGTCTGCTTCTCTGTCCCCATTGAGTTCCCGGACCGATCGGGGTCTCCTCCGGCCGATGATGATCTCGATCAACCAGGATTAATTCACATCGCTTTGGAATGGTGATGCGGGCAGGCCGTCCAAGTTGAACAGGTTGACCTCGGGAACATTGGCCCAGCCGTAGCGAACCGCCACCGGCTTGGCCACCTGGTCACTGGTAACGACCACGGTCCGGCCGTGAATCTCAGCCCGCGCGGGAACGAATTTCCCGTCGGCGCCCGCCAGGACAAATCCTTTCAGTTCGCCGCCTTTGGCCACGAGTCCTCCACCGATGTGTGTGAAATTCAAAATGACGCGGTTGCCCTTGATTTTCATGCTCTGGTAGAGCGGGCCGGAATATTCGATGTGTTCTCCATAGGCCAGCGCCCGCGCCGCCAAGGCCAGCCGGGCACCGACGGGTTGTTTGTGCGGTGGATGAATGTCATTGGCATCGCCTCCGTCGGTGATGACGGCCATGGCGGTGTTCGGCGACCTTTGCAACGTCAGGAATTGCGCCTCCCGGATGCCCGGCGTGTTGCCGCTGTAAGGAGCGATTTGCACGAAGAGAAAGGGAAAGTCTCCCTCACCCCACGCCTGGCGCCAGTCCGCAATCATGGCCGGAAACAAGGCGCGATATTGTTGTTCGCGGCCCACATTGGATTCACCTTGATACCAGATGACGCCCCGCATGGCGTAAGGCAGAAGCGGCGCGATCATGCCATTGTAAAGCACCGTGGGCGCATTGGGGCTTTGGGTGTAATCCGTGGGGGGCCAGCCGGCGTCGGCCAGCGAAACGCCTTGCCGGCACAACCATTCACCGGTGAGCGGAATGCAGTTCGTCAGTTCCCCGGCTTTGACCAACAGGCGCATCATCGGATCCGAGCCGCCCCAAAGACCGCCGTTCCCGCCGGTGTCGAGTACGCGAACCGCGATGACATTGTTGGTGGGTTTCAGCCCGCTGCCGGGGACGCGATAAATCCGCGGCACCGTATAGCCGATGGTCGCGCCCACTTCCACGCCATTCACCCAGGTGGTATCGTTGTCGTCCACCGCACCCAGATGCAGTTCCCCGTCGGAACCGTCCCAGTTCTCAGGCAAATCAAACGTCCGGCGAAACCAGAACAACCCGTCGAAATTGGGATATCCGGCGTTCTCCCAAAACGTGGGCAGTTTCATCGTTTTCCATGAACTCGTATCCAGATCGACCGCGCTCCAGGGAGGATTGGCCCGCAAGCCGGTATCCACTCTGGCATACCAGACATTTTGACGGGCTACGGTCTTGCGCTCTGCCTCGGCGGGATCGGCAGCCAGTTGTTTCATTTCCGCCACCGGTTTCGCAAAATCCGGCAACTGGCTCAACCCCGCCTCACTCATCCAGGCCTCGGCCACCGTGCCACCCCACGAACTGTGAATCAATCCAATGGGCACACGGCGCGCCTGATAGAGATCCCGACCGAAGAAATAACCGACGGCAGTGAAGTTGGTCACCGTTTCCGGCGAACAGACCACCCAACTGCCCGACACGGTAGTTGCGGGAGTAAAAGCCTTGGTTTGGGCCACGAGAAACTGGCGGATTTCAGGATAATTTGCCGCGGCCGCTTCCTTTTTCCAATCGGTAATGGCCTGCTGGCCGGCGCGCGGTCCGAGCTGGCGTTCCATGTTTGATTGACCGCTGCAGATCCAGACTTCACCGACCAGAATATTGGTCAGCACGATCTGGTTCCGGCCGGAAATCGTCAGGGTGCGCGGTTCGCCGGTTTTCAACGGTGCCAGGTGGACCAGCCATTTGCCGCTGGTGTCCGTTGTGGTGGAAACGGTTTGTCCGGCGAATGCCACCGTGACGCGCTCGCCCGGAGTCGCGGTGCCCCAAATCGGCACCTTCACGCCCTGTTGCAACACGGCGTTGTCGGTGAACAGCGGGTTGAGGGTGATATCGGCCTGGGCCTGTGACATTCCAAGGGCCACTGCGAACAAGCCGATCCAAAGCGAACGGTGGGTGCTCATTTTCATCACATCCTAGCCCTGTGGTGCGATTCGGTGAATAACTTTTTTTGACGACAGGTTAGGACTCCGCAGAGCTGTTCTGCAAGGCGGGCGCCCGGCTCGTTGCTATTTTAGCCATCAAGTGTTCACCTCGTTTTTTCTCGTCAGTGCTGTTGGCAGAGGCATTCGTATCCGCCGGGTAAGTTGGACGTGGACAGCCGTGTCATGCCCCCCGGACTCCGCCCAATTTGTCCAGGTGGTCGGTGACATTGGAAACTACTGGCTCAACATCAATCAACCGCCGGCGCATTAAACCGGCTCCGGCAGAATCAGTCGGCTGCGTTTCCAAACCCCAGTGCAGCGTCAGCGTCTCGGCGCGCGGACTGACGCGTTGAGTTAATGATGGTCGTCATGGTTTCCACCATTGTCACTGTGGTCTCCACCGTGGTCGCCATGATCCGGATGGTCATTGTCCACGGAATGGCCTCCTCCGCCCCGGTCTCTCCCGCCTCCCGGGAAAATACAACCGGTCGTGGAGAGCAAGGCGATGACGCATATTGCATAAAGAATCGATCTCATAGGCCGAAGCTTCCCACGGATTGAGCGTCACCGCCATGGGGTGTTACCCCCATCGAAGATTTCATGTATGGAGATGAATTCTCCCGCCACGGCGAAGGTTCAATGTTCTTTTGTCCGTTTGACCGGCTTTTTGGAGCGGGCGGCAATCCCGATGGCCTTTCGTGCCCATTCGACCAGTTCCTGTGGTTGCTCCAAAACATCTGGCGGCACTTCGTGATACGTCATCGTCATCACCTTGCCCTTCGACTCGTAAGTGAATGGCCCCATGCCGCGTGCCATGTAATCCGCCTGCGATTGGGCGTCGGTTTTGAAGAACAGCCGGCCCTCGTCCAGAATCGCGAAGAAATGTTCGCCTTGATAAAGGCCGTGCGCGCCGAACATCGCCCGTGCGCGCACATCCGGCAAGGCGCCCAACTGATCGAGCACAAATTCCTTGAACGAGTCGTCGGGCATGATCCACTCAGGCAACCCGGCGCGGAATGTCGGCCGTGTAAAGTAATCTGCCCCGGTAATCAATCATCCGCACTTTCAGGTTGTCGGCTTGCAGGGACACGGCGGTGAAGCCGGAACAGGCCTCGGCAAATTTGGTGTACCGGGTCCGGAACACCGGACGGGCCCGCGAACCGGCGCCGGAATCGAACAGGTTCACCGTGCCGGCCTGCAAATGTTGCAGGTTGTGGTCGTGGCCGTTGAAATAGGCCTGCACCTGATATTGCTTGAGGAGCGGCAGGACGTCTTCGATGAGTTCGCGCGTGTCGCCATGCCCGAGGATGCCGCCGCCGGAATAAATCGGGTGATGCCCGATGACAATTTTCCAGGGCGCGGTCGAGGCGGCCAGGGCCGCCCTGAACCACGCGAGTTGTTTGGGAACGTCCTGCGTGCTGACGTGTTCGCGATATCCCGGTTCGTGCCAGTAGCTTTTCACCATCGGCGTTGTGTCCAGATAGAAAAAATCCACGGCGGTGGCGGGGTCAATCTGCCGGGTCAGGGTGAAATAACGCGCGGGCATGTTCCAGCGTTGGCTCATCTGGCTGTAGGCGATTTGCGCGTCGCAATTGCCGCGGTAATCATGGTTGCCCAGGGCGACATGCCACGGAACCTGCAGGGAAGGGGCGTGGTAAACATTTTCAAACGAACTCTGCCATTGCGGATCGCTGGTCGAGGCCACGCCGTCTTCATAGAAATTGTCGCCGACGGAGATGATAAACTGCGGTTGGAAGGTGTTTGCGACAATGCCCATTTGCATCGCCACGTCCACCTGATCGGTCTCGCCGTGCCGCCCCCAATCGCCGAAAACCAGGAAATTCAGGCTGCCGGCCGGGGTGTCCGTCACGTCGGCGGCCAGCAGGGTGTCCGGCAGAAAGCGGCCGACCACGACCGCCTGGGTGGCTACAAAGAGAACGCGAACGAATTCACGGCGGGTTTGTTTCATAAACCGGCATCAGATTACAGCGCCGCTTCCCAGCTCAAAATCAAAATCGGTGCAACCTCACAGTGCCACTTTAATTCGAATGGCTGCTGGAAGCGATGGGCGCCGTCGCGGGCGCCAGAACATTGGCGATGGAATCATCCCCTCCATTCCATGTTGCCGGGGCGGTGTCGGAATGTTCCTTCGCGATGCCAATTGAAATCTGATGTCTCTGTTGAATCATTATCACCACAAGAATCACAAATGCCACCATGGCGGCGATGATCACCATTACTACCACATAGAGCCGAAGATGGTTCTCTTGAACGAAGAAATTGTTCTTCCGGGGGTATAGGCAAATTGGATCCACTTCCCATAAATCACCTTGGCAACACCAGAGTGAAGGAGCCCATATAATCAAACGTTCGCAATTCTTTATCTCTCCTTGTTTGGATCTGCCGCAAAACTACGCCGGTGTGCCGTCTAATGTCTTGCTTTCCGCTTCACCGTTCCGGCTCGCATCCCCGGCCTGACGGGCGTTCGCGCGCTCCACAATTTTGCGGTACGTCGCCAGCGCCAGCAACGGCCACGCGTTGCGGTACATGTCGTATTTCAAATAAAACACCTTCGGGAAACCTGTGCCGGTGGTTTCATGTTCCGTCCATGAACCGTCAGGATTTTGGGTGCGGGTCAGATATTCAATGCCGCGCTTGAGATGCGGATTCTCCGGGTCGTCGAAGGCGCACAGGCCCATCACCGCCCAGGCGGTCTGCGACGCCGTGCTCGGTCCGCGTCCTTTGAAGACCGGGTCGTCGTAGGTGTTGCAGCGTTCGCCCCAGCCACCGTCGTCGTGCTGGACGCTTTCGAGCCAGTCACGCGCCTTCAACAGCCACGACTGCTGCATGTCCAGGTTTAACGCGCGCAGACCGCGCAGCACCTGCCACGTGCCATAAATATAATTCACGCCCCAACGGCCGTACCAGGAACCGTCGGGTTCCTGCTGTTCGCGGATGTAAGTCAGCGCCTTCTTCACCCGCGCATGGCCCACCCGGAAATTTTCGTACCCGAGCAGTTCCAGGATGCGCGCGGTGATGTCGGCGCATTCGGGGTCGAGCATCGCGTTGTGATCGGCGAACGGGACCTTTTCGAGGATGTTCTTGGTGCAATCCTTGTCGAACGAGGCCCAGCCGCCATCCTTGCATTGGAACGTCAACATCCAATTCATGCCCCGCCGGAAACATTCGTCGCGCCGGCCGGGATCGTCGGTGGGAATTTTGCGGAGCGCCAGCAACACCATCGCGGTGTCGTCCACGTCCGGGTTCCATTGGTTGTTGAATTCAAAGACCCAGCCGCTCGGTTCCACGCGCGTGGGATTTTTGTGGTACCAATCGCCCAGGATGCGGATTTCCCGGTCCATCAGCCAGGTCGCGCATTTCTTCAAGGCGGGATGATTTTCCGAAATGCCGGATTCGTGGAGGCAGACCGCGACGATGGCCGTGTCCCACACCGGCGAGAAGCACGGCTCGATGCGCACGCTGTCGGCGGTTTCATGCTCCAGCTTCTTCAATTCGTGCGTCGCGCGGATGACCTGCGGATGGTCATCCGGGTAGCCCAGCGCCTGGAGCGCGATGAGGGAATTGAGCATGGCGGGGAAAATTGCCGCCAGCCCATCGGAATGCTCGAACCGTTCGAGCATCCATTGTTCGCACCGCCGCAGCGCGGTTTTGCGGAAGGGATGGATTCTATGCTCGGCAAACCATTCCGCGAACTTGTGCAGCCGGTCGAGCCACAGAAAGAAATTCCGCCAGGACACCGCTTCCGGGTCGGGCGCAAGGGCGAGGTCGCGTTCGTGCAAGCCTTCGGGATACAGTTCGTCCAGGTCCACCTTGGCCGGGCGGGTGGGTTTGAAATGGTTGATGATGGCCAGCGGCACGAGCATGGCGCGCGACCAGTTGCTCATGTCCCAGAAATGCACGCCGAACCATTTGCCCAGCAACATCACCTCGCAGGGGATGGTCGGCACGTATTCCCACGAATACAGTCCAAGCAACGCGAGGTACAACTTGGCAAAGGTGTTCATGCGCGGCACGCCGCCCAGATGCAGCGCCACTTCACGCGCCCGCAGCATCCGCGGATCGGTTTCCCGGACCCCGGCCAATTTGAGGGCGAGATAGGCTTTGATGGTGGCGTTCACCTCCGACGGGCCGCCATGGTAGATGTTCCAGCCGCCGTCGGCCAATTGCATGGAAAAAATGTGATTGACCGCCTTGCGCTGCCACTCGGGGTCAACCTTCCCATTCCAATGGTGATACGCCACCGTGTCGGACACGATCGTGGAATCCACCATCAATTCGCCGACCCAGTAACCCTCGGGCTTTTGGAGGCCCAAAAGATGTTCCTGCGACCGCAAAATCGCCGCGTCAATCTCTTTCTCAAATTCCGTTTGAAGCCGGGCCGCCCGAGGCGACTGCGTCGTCTGAACCCTTGATTCACTTTCAGTCAACACGCCCATATTTTGCGGGGTTCCGGCGGCGCTGTAAAGGATTTTAAGTCCAGTGAAAACACTCCCTCTCTTCCGCGAAGTGGAGGAGAGGGACGGGGCGAGGAGGTGCGTGATTGCGACCAATCCAGAGGTCGAAGGTTATGGCACGCGTTGGCTGACCGGTCCCGCAACATCCGCCGTCCCAGGCATACTTTTTGATTTCAACTTCTGCGCTAGGTCGCACGCGTGCTCCGCAGACTGTCCCACGGATACATTAATTAACCACTTCTGCCTTGACTTATGCGGACGGCGCGATAAAATCTTCTTATCGAAGGAATCAGTCGATGAAAACGCGCATTAAAACCCTGCTCACTCGTTTCGGCGTAGCTCCAACGCGAAGCCGGGTCCTGCCCGCAGTGTTGACCAGTCTCAGCTTGATGCTGGCTGGCCCGGCGACGGCGCAACTGACAATCACTCTTTCCGGAACTAATGTTGTCTTGACGTGGCCAACCAATGACGGCGTATTCACTTTGCTTTCCGCCACGAATCTGGTTTCACCAGTGAACTGGACCGCCGTCAGCGGGCAGAACGCCGTGACCAATCCCATCTCCGGGACCCAGCAGTTTTACCAGTTAATGCCTCCGGGCATGGCGCTCATTCCCGCAGGTTCGTTTACGATGGGGGACACGCTGGATGGGGAGACCGATGCCATCCCCACGAACGTTTTTGTGTCGGCGTTTTACATGGATACGAATCTGGTGAGCTCCAATCAATGGCAGTCGGTCTATACCTACGCCACGAACCAAGGGTATACTTTTGTGAATGCCGGTTCAGACAAGGCGACGAACTATCCAGTGGAACTGGTGGACTGGTATGACTGTGTGAAGTGGTGCAATGCGCGGTCAGCGCAGGC
>Ga0187887_10002587_pt1 | contig 14432 bp, 16 predicted proteins | sample June2016WEW_7_10_FD_132977 | JGI IMG/M metagenome (GOLD analysis project Ga0187887, IMG submission 132977) | Peatland microbial communities from SPRUCE experiment site at the Marcell Experimental Forest, Minnesota, USA - June2016WEW_7_10 | ecosystem: Environmental > Terrestrial > Soil >...
ATGAACGGTTGAAGATCGATGGCACGAAACTGCTTTCCTACCTTCGCAGCCGCCCGATCTCAGCAAACGAGATGTAGATATTCAACAGCCCCAGCCCGCTGAGCGCGCCACGGAAAAAGGGACTCAGCCAGAGATCGTGGACTGTGGGCGACATGCCCGCAAACCAGCTCACGTCCCACGCCTGCAGCCACGGAAACACCAGCAGGAACAATCCCACCTCAAAACAGAAAATCACGAACACCAGGACCCCCAGTTTCTGATGCCAGGCGAGCCTTGGCCGCGTCTGCTCCGGTGCGCCGGCGGTAGTGGCTTGGTTCAGTTCCACGCGGCCGCCTCCCCGTCGGGAAACAACTCTGTCTGCTCCGGATATCCGGCCCACAACAAGTGACGGCAGGAATCGCGGACTGGTTCGAAACTAAACCGGTGAAGCGAGGTGGGCCCGTGCTCCGCGAGAGCCCGCAAATGCTCCGCTGTGAAATATCCTTTGTGGCTGGCCAGGCCGTACTGCGGGAAAATCATGTCCCAGGCGCAAATGCATGCATCGCGTTCCACTTTCGCAAGGATCGATGCAGCCGCAATCGACTGGCAGAGCGCGTCGCCGTGCGGGAAGGACCGCTGCGCAATAGGCAGGTCGACACTGACAAAATCGATCAGCAGAAAATCCGGCGCGGGATTGAGTCGCTCGATAGCTCGGCGCATGGCCAGCCTGGATGCCTGCAGGATGTTGAAGCGATCGATCTCGTAGGCGTCGGCGGCAGCCACGGCGTGCGCCACGGCCCGCTCGCGAATCCGTTGGGCCAGTTGTTCGCGTCGCTCCGGTGTTAGCACCTTGCTGTCGCGCAGCCCGCGGATGGGGCGCTCCGGAGAGAGTATCACCGCGGCGGCGAACACCGGCCCAAACAGCGACCCGCGCCCGACTTCGTCCACACCGGCGGCGAACCGATAACCCTGGGACCGGGCCTCGCGCTCATACCTGCCCTGGCAGCGCAAACTACCGCTCCGGGCTATTCGCGCTCGCGCAACCGCGCGGCCTTGCCCTTCAGCTCGCGCAGATAGTAGAGTTTGGCCCGGCGCACGCGGCCGGTCCGCACCACGTCGATGTGGTCGATCACCGGCGCCTGGATGGGAAAGATGCGCTCCACGCCCTGGCCGAAACTGACCTTGCGCACGGTGATGGTCTCGCCCATGCCACTGTTCTTACGCGCGATGACCGTGCCTTCGAACGCCTGCAGGCGCTCCTTGTCACCCTCTTTGATTTTGACGTGTACGCGGATCGTGTCGCCGGGCCGGAATTCCGGCACGTCGGTCCGCTTGTTCGCATTCAGTACTTTAGCCAGCATCGCATTCTGCATGGGAACGTTCCTCGGGGATGATATCGGGTCGCGGGCGCGCACACGCATCCGCACAGTTTCAACGGGTCGCCGCGAACTTCCTATTGTAAACCATTGTGACAGCTATAAGAAAGCTGGGTTGCCCTGAACACGCGGCGCGAGCGCGTTCGCCCGGTGACCGCGAACAACGCGGTTCCCACCGCGTGCCCCTCACTCCTCAGGTTTCAGATCAGGCCGATTCCTTGCCGTCTTGGCCAACGCCGCCTCGCGCCGCCACCTGCGGATTTCTGCGTGATTGCCGCCAACCAGCACATCGGGCACGGCCCAGCCGCGGAACTCCGCCGGGCGCGTGTACTGGGGACAGTCCAGCAGGCCTTCCTCGGTGAACGATTCCTGCACCGCCGAGTCTTCATTACCCAGCACACCTGGCAGCAGCCGCGCGACGGCATCCACAATCATCGCCGCGCCGAGTTCTCCCCCGCTGAGCACGAAATCTCCTACGGACACTTCTTCGCTCGCCAAGCGCTCCGCCACGCGCTCATCCACGCCCTCATACCGCCCGCAAATCAGAAACACTTCGCGCAGACCGCTCCAGCGCCGCGCCGCTGCCTGATCGAACCTGCGCCCCTGCGCGGAAAGAAGCACCGCGGTGCGATCGCCAGATTCGTCGCGACGCCAGTTCGGCCAGATCTCTTCGACGGCGAGAAAGATCGGCTCGCACTTCATCAGCATGCCTTCGCCGCCGCCGAAGGGACGATCATCCACCGTACGATGCCGGTCGAAAGTCCAGTTGCGAAGGTCGTGAATGAGGATCTGAATGAGACCGGATTCGCGGGCACGCCCAATTACGCCATGCTCGAACGGCCCGCGAAAGAACTCCGGGAATATGGTGAGGATGTGAAAGGTCATCAAGCAGCGCCGCGAGCGTATGCCCACGAAGCGCTACTTACATATTGCCGCGAATCAATTACATGTTGCCGCGGTCAACGCGAAGATGCCGCAGATCTTCGATGTCGGTGGTGAGCATGTCGCGGTCGCGAGCCTCGATGGTGTTGTCGTCCAGCACCTTCTTCATATGATCGATGGCCGCGTCCAGACGATCCTTATCGAACCGGTTATTCGCGAGACCCTTGTCGAAATCCGACAGGTGTTTGAGCGCGTCTTCGCAATGGTCCGCCTGCTTGTGATTTCGCGCGTCTTCCTGCATGATGTGGTGCAGGTCTTCCTGTACGCGCTGCACAAGCTGGCGGGCGTCGGGGTACGCGCCATCCTGCGCCCATGCGCCGCAGGCCGCGAGGAACAGCGCCGCAGTAACCGCGAACAGCATCCTTCGAAGAATTGGTTTCATCTGTCTCCTCCGGAATGTAGACACACCCATCCACGGGATGTTTCACCCGGTGCGCGGCCGGAGGCCGAACGCGATGAAATAGCCGGAACTTACTTCAGAGTACGCAGGAACGCCACTACGTCGCTGGCCTCGGCGTCGGTCAGCTTCACCGGCTTCATTTTGCCGGTTCCCGCCGTGGTGTCCTTCTTGAGCTGGTCATCGCTCTTGGCTTGAACCTCTTTGGACCCCAGCGGCTTCAACGTTACGCTGAGCATCTTCGCGATGGCCGGATTGCCCGAACCATCCGGCCCGTGACATCCCTTGCATTTGGTCATGTACAGCGCCTTCCCGGCGGCGGCGTCCGCCAAAGCGGAAACGGCCAGGGCGAGCGCGAGAATGAATGCGGTAATACAGAGTCGCATGTCGCCTGCTTCCTTTCAAAGAATGAATTCGATCTACCAAAATCTACTTCAGCGTGCGCACGTAGGCGATCACGTCTTTCACCTGCGCGTCGGTAATCTTCACCGGCTTCATCTTGCCGGTGCCCTGAGTGATGTCCTTCGTCATGGCGGCGTCGCTGAGGGCTTTCACATCGGCCGATCCCAGCGGCTTCATGGTCACGTTGAGCATTTTGGCAATAACCGGCTTCCCCGCGCCATCGGCCCCGTGGCATTTTTCGCAGTTCGCGGTGAAGACAACTTTCCCGGCAGCCGCATCCGCGAACGCCGAGCCGGTCATTGACAGCGCAAGAACCGTGGTAGTAAGAATCAGTTTCATATGTTCCTTTCCGTTTTATTGACCAACGCCCAGATCCGAGAGGATCTTCGGGGCGGGCTCTTCTACTGCGAGTACATGATGACAGGTCTCACAGTCCTGTGAAATGGTGTCTCCGGATGCGCTGGTGTGAGAACCGTCGTGGCACCGGAAGCAACCGGGAAAATCGACATGACCGAGATTGTTGGGATAGGTGCCCCAGTTGATCCGCAGTTCCGGGTAAACATTGCGGTCCCACACCAATGCCAGCGCCTCACCGGCGCGTTTCACGTCGGCCGCTGCCGCGTCCGGGTAATTCTGTTTGTAATAGCTGGCGACGGCCGCCGGAATGCCGCTCAGCCCTTCCTCCTTCGATTTCCACTGCCGCTTGATGATCTCAATACCCTCCTTGTGAATGAACGGCAGAGATTGCGGGATCAGCCCCTCCGCGAACGCCTCGTCAACGGCTCTCCCGGGTAGTTCGTAATTGTGCGACGGGCGGTTGTGGCAGTCGATACAATCCATCGCGCGGTGCTCGAGTTTGCTCTCCGCGCCTGGTTTCGCATCGGCTGAGCGATACTCGGTGACCTTGCCGTCGGCGCCTTTATGCCGCACCCAGGCAATGTTCTGCCGGCTCGGATCGGATGCGTATTCGATCAGCACGCCCACTCCCACGTGCCGGCCGTGAATGCCGATTCCGCCGTTCCCGCCGCCCACATGCATCAGCAGTACTGTTTTCGTCATCGAGTTCTTATCGTCGTCGCCATACTCCGTGAGGACGCGCAACCGGTCGCCACTGAAACGCGCTGGCCAATGACACGCCTCGCAGGTTTCCCGCGCGGGCCGCAGACTTTGCACCGGGGTTGGGATCGGCCGCGGATAGGTGTTCAGCACATAATTGAAAACCTGGTTGAGGCCCGACGCCTTGCTCTTGACGAACCACGATGCGCCAGGTCCGATGTGACATTGCACGCACTCCACACGCGAGTGCGGCGAATGCTGGTACGCCGTGAACTCGGGAATCATGATGCGATGGCAGGTCAGCCCGCAAAAGGTGACGCTGTCCATGTAGGCGACGGCGCGATAACTGAGTTGCGACCCGATAACCAGATTCGCAATCGTCGTCACGCCGACGAATGCCGCGATCCGTCGCACGTCGGCCATATTCCACCGCGCGGGCTCAGTCCACGCTACCGGACCCTTTTTGCGTTCGCGCCGGTATCGCAACCAGATCCCCAGCGGAATCAGCGCGAGCCCGCCGAAGAACAGCCCCGGAAGCATCAGAAACAGCAGGATGCCCATGTACGGGTGCGGCACCAGACCACGCAGGAACACGGGCAGCAGGAACAGCCACAACACACCGGCAGTGGTGACGAACACCACGCCCACAAGACTGATGGGATTGTTCGACAGCCGCGCGAGAGGCGCGCTCAGGAGCCGCCAATGACTCCCCGAGGGATTCTCGCTGGTCATGGACGCCCCCATTCTATCTACAAATCGCCACTTCTGCTGGGGGATTTTGCACCGTTACTGTTGCGAAATTCAACAGGCAGCCCTTGTCCTCACTGGAATGACACCGGTACCCAGGTCACCATATCCGCCGTGATGATCCCCTTGTCGAGGCCCGTCGCGCTGAAAGTGACCGGCGTGCCGTATTGGAAAAGCCAGATGTAACCGCTTGAGTTCCCATCTACCGTCGGTCCGCTGGGCTCAAGAAACGACAGCACCCACGCAGGTATTGTGAACTGACCTGCCAGGATGGAAACGTTGCACTGTAGCTCAGTATAGGCTTCCAGGTTGAGGTTCGAATCGAAAACCATGGACACGCCACCGAGCACGCCCGGATTATCCGGTTCGAAGGCGCCAGTATTCCACTTGACGGTCAAATCGCTGCTTCGGGGCAGGATAGCATTTTCACTGATATTGTTAATGGCGGACCCCAGAGGCGGAATGTCGATCGAGGCCGAGAATGGACCAACGTTGGCCCCCCCCGTGCCATTGGAGAGGGTGTACGTTTCCCCCGCCCAGCCAAGGTAATAGTTATTCGTGTAAATCTGTGAGAAATAGAGTCCAGTGTCCGACAACTCCGGAAACGAGGACTTACCGGTAAAACCCGATAATGTTATCGTTGCGCCGGCGTCCAGACCAGGCGAGCTCAGGTCGCCGAGGTAAGCCCCATTTCCCTCGCTCCCCTCAGTAGCAATACAGTAGCCGGGGGAAACACCATAAGAAGCCAGCTCCGCACTGGCCGGCGTGATCTGGTCGAATGTTGCGGAACCATAGTCGGCCCCCGCAACGGTGTCCAGTTCAATCCAACCAAAGGCCACCGTCTGCCCTGCAGCCAGCTTTGCGATCAGGTCCTGCCCGATAATCGAGTCCGAGCAGGTATTCCCGCTGCTGGAGATGGCGATCGTAGCAATGTTGCTCAGGACAGCACCGGCCTTGACCGCCACCGGAACATAACAGCCCTCCACGCCATCCGGCACCGTAAAGACGATCTGGTCGAGTCCCGAACAGCAGCCGGAGCGCCCGTGATAGTCCACCACAGCGGTCGTGTTGCCGACGTAGACCTCGGTTGGAATGTCAAGACCACCGGAGAGTTCGGCAGCCGTAGGCGGATTCGTCTCGTCCCAGGTGACAGGTCCGAGCCCGGTCCCCCACAGGATGACAGCATCTCCGGGATGAAAAGTATGAATGATGCTGTTAGGGGTGTAAGATGCATCCGTGGCCGTGGCTTGCCCGATGCCCCTTAAATTGGCCGCATAAATGCCAAATGAGGACGGCACAACCTGAACGGTCGCGGGCGCGCTGGTCACACCGCCATAGCTCACCGTGATGGTACCGCTGCCCACGGGCGTGGCCGATGGCAGCAGGGCCTCGATCACTTGCCCGTAGTAAACGTTCAGCATGATGGCGTCGACAGCCACGCCGCCCGCCGTCACTTGGACGGAGACGCCTCCCAGAGTCTTCGACAACGGAAAGGTTGTGGCTTGCGCGAAGGAATCCGAAGCTCCGAAGCCGCTGCCGAATAGCGCGAAAATCGAACCCTGGGCGATTCCCGCTCCCAGTCCGAGTTCCGGTCCAATATAGCTGGCCGCATTCAGCACCGGTGGCGGGGCCGATCCAGTCCGGATTACCGGTTGCGCAAGTGCGCCAACCGCCAGAACAAAGGAAAGTAAGAATGGTGCAGTTCGCCTGTCCATGACTCCTCCTTATCGGCTGCGCGACATTGATCGCGTCCGCGAGTCTGATGGCAATCAACCGAACCGAGCCCTTCGCATCAACCTGCCAGAAGCCCGACGGCAAAAGTTGGCGTGACGCCGGAAAAGGACGAAGATTTTAACCTGATGTTATACCTTTCGACGCGTTAGCGCATGCTTGGTTGGTGGCGATGCGGCCCCACGCGCGTTATCGCGGCGTCAAGGGGAGCGCCGCGGACGCCGCAGCTCCACGGCGCTCTCGCCACTACCGTATATTGGTAGTTCCGTATGCTTGTCGTGATGCAGGAAGGGGCCAGCGAGTCCCAGATCGAAAATGTGATTGACCGTTTGGTGGCGATGGGTTTCACGGTGCACCGGTCCACCGGCGTTCGCCACACTGTTCTGGGCGGCGTCGGGCCCGTCGACGAGTTTGAACCGGCCGATTTCGAGGTGATGGAGGGGGTGAAGGAATGCCACCGCATCGTCTCTCCCTACAAGCTGGCGAGCCGGAATTTTCGCCCGTCCGGAACCACCGTAAAGATCAACGGCGTCGAGATTGGCGCTACGAAGATCGTGGTGATGGCCGGACCCTGCAGTGTCGAAAACGAAGAGCAAATCAATCGTGTTGCGGAACAGGTGGCCTCCGCGGGCGCGACCGTCCTTCGTGGCGGCGCGTTCAAACCACGCACTTCGCCCTACAGCTTCCAGGGGCTGGGCGAGCAGGGCCTTCGCCTGATGCGCGACGCAGCCGACCGGCATGGCCTGCTGGTAGTGAGCGAAGTCATGGACGCCGCCCAGATTCCGATGATCGCCGAATATGCGCACATCCTTCAGGTGGGCGCGCGCAATATGCAGAACTTCAACCTGCTGCGCGAACTCGGCGACCAGCAAAAACCTGTTTTGCTGAAACGCGGCATTTCGGCGACGATCGAGGAGCTGCTGCTTTCCGCCGAATACATCCTTGCCGGGGGCAATTACGATGTCATCCTTTGTGAGCGCGGCATAAGGACATTCGAAAGCTACACGCGCAACACCATGGACATCTCGGCCATTCCGGTGGTGAAGAAACTGTCACACCTGCCCATGATTGCCGACCCGTCGCACGGCACCGGCCGCCGCGACAAAGTGCTTCCAATGGCCCGCGCCGCGGTGGCCGCCGGAGCCGACGGCCTGATCATCGAGGTACACGATAACCCCGACAAAGCTCTCAGCGATGGCGCTCAGTCTCTGTTCCCGGACCAGTTTCGCGAGCTGATGGATCAGCTTCGCATCATTGCCCCCGCGGTTGGGCGAACGCTATAACGTGGAAAGCGTCGCGATATTCGGTGTGGGCCTCATTGGAGGCTCCTTCGCTCTGGCGCTGCGTAAGGCCGGATTCAAGGGCCGAGTTACGGGCGTCAGCTCGCCGGGGACCATCGCCAGGGCGATCTCATTGGGTATCGTCGACGCGGGACAGCCGTCGGCCCAGGCCGCCGCCGATGCCGATCTGATTTTTCTCGCGCAGCCGATTGGCGCGATTCTCAAGACCATCACTGCAATCGGCGGCAGCGTCCGCGAGGGGGCCTTGGTCACCGACGCGGGCAGCACCAAGGCGTCCATCGTGTCGGCGGCTGAGGAATACCTGGCTGGCCGGATCTTTATCGGCGGGCACCCCATGGCAGGTAAGGAGGCACGCGGTTTGGAAGCCGCTGACGCCGGTCTCTTTTACAACCGCGTCTGGGCGCTGACACCGGGCAAGCCCGAAGATCGGCAAAAGCCCCAATACCTGGAGTTCGTGCAATGGATACAACGAATTGGCGCGATCCCTTTGGTTCTCGACGCGGCGGATCATGATCGAATCGTGTCGTTAACCTCCCATCTGCCGCAATTAGTCTCCACCGCGCTGGCGGCAACTCTCGCCGCGCGCAACTCCGGTACGTCCCCGGTGCATGGGCCTGGTCTTGAAGATATGACCCGTTTGGCGCTGAGTTCATTCGATATTTGGGACGATATCCTGTCCAGCAACCGCGCCAACGTCGCTTCGGCGCTCGGAGACTACATCGCCACTCTCGAGGCGATTCACAAAGCTGTAGTCACTTCCGCAGAAGCGGAGATACGCCAGATTTTCAGCCGGGGCGGCACATTTGCCAGGTCATTGCGCGATGATTCGCCAGGCAGGAGAGGTTAACGTTTTTTCTATAATTTACTTGACACTCGGACTATAATAATTCGAGTCTTTCCATGCACACCGCGTCCACTGCTGCTCTTGCCGCCATTCTCCGGAACGAAGTTGTGCATCTCGATGGTGTTTCGAGATTCGCTCCCTGCCGCCGTTTTGCGTCATTGTTCTCCGATTCCAGCCCGTCGGATTCGCTGTATTTTCTCGATTCCGGCCTTGTCAAGATTTTCAAGCGTGGCGAGGATGGCAAGGAGATTATCCTGCGCATAGTGGCGCCCGGCGAGCTGTTCGGCGAACAGGCCTTGCCCGGCGACGAGAGCCGGGAATCGCGCAATGCCGCGGCGGAGGTGCTGCAGGATGGGATCATTTACGTCATTCCGCGTGCGGTTTTCGTTCCGTGGTGCGAGACTCGTCCGCATGTGTGGCGCCTGATTGCGGAGACTATGACTGCCCGGCAGCGCGACTTTGAGACGAAGATCGAATTGTTGTGCCTCCGCGATGTGGAGTACCGGATCCTTTATTATCTCGGCGAGCTTGCCACTCTGGTGGGGTCGCGGGCGGATGGCATACAGGAATATTCCATTCCTCTCTCCCAGAGCGAGTTGGCCAGTTTGATCGGGGCTACTCGCGAAACCACTTCCACGACGCTCAACCTGCTTGCCCGGCGTGGGCTGGTTCGGCTGGGGCGCCGCATGTTGGTGATTTCCTCGGTAGACCATATGCGCGACGCAGTCCTGCAGCGCACCATGCACGCTGGCGGCAATACGTAAGCGCGCTCCTGACGAAACGAACCCAATTTGCCCTTCACAGCGTGCCTCACGTTCACACCCGCTCACGGCGCAAATATAGGTAAACAAAAGCCTTGATTGCCGGTGAACGGCGTGCAACACTCGTGGAGCATATGAGGTTTCTTCGCTTTCTGCTTTTGTTCACAGTGTTCATAGCTTGCCTGCCCGCAGTCCGGGCTCTGGCTCGGGACGTTCCGGATTCGGATGTGGGCAACGCGGTGGACGAGGCAAACGTCAACTCTCGATACACCGTGGAAAGCATTGATGTGGCCGGGCAGCACGATTACACCCTCAGCGAGCCCGTTCTCCGGCAGCTCCACGGTCTGGTGGGTATGAAACTGAACTTCGAAGCACTGACCACCCTGGCGCGGTCCATCAACAGGGAAGTGCACGCAAAAGGCGTCTCGGTGCGCGTGCTGCGCGGGTCCGAGCCCGAATACGTACGCGTGGTTCTCGATGTCAACGATGGCGGCAGCCGCTACGATCTTTCCGTGCCTAAATTCCTGTGGAACTCGCGCGAGGGCTGGACGGCGGAAGGTCAGGCTACAGCGACCTTTACGGACAACGCAATCTCGTTCGGCCTGGTAAACAACGCCGACGATCTGCTGGAGCGCTACACCGGCTTCAACGCTGCTTACCAGCGGCGTTCTCTCGGCGCGGGCAAGCTCAACTTCCTTTTGCGTTTCGAGGACTACCACGAGGAGTGGAACCAGACTACGGTCGCCGCGGCAGCGAGCACGCAGTTCCTCTATCGCAGCAGAAAGAATTTGGAGCCTGAATTGACATACCTGCTTTCGCGCGATTTGTCGTTCACAGCGGGCGTCAGCATGGAATCGATGCAACCCGAGGCCGCCGCGGCTCCGGATAAGTCGGCGAATGCGGCCACCGGCACGGTGCGCTATCACAAGACGCTGGAAAGATCATCGCTCGAACAGGCGGTTGATGCCAGCTATGATGTGCGTTCGGCCAGCCGCACTCTCGGTTCCGATTTCGTGTACACGCGGCACCGTGTGAAGGCAGAGTATAAGGCGGCGCATAACCGGCACCAACTGGAGCTGGGTTTCGAAGGGGGGGCCATCACCGGCACTGCGCCCATGTTTGAACGATTCGCGCTCGGCAGCACCACGACGCTGCAAGGCTGGGACAAATTCAACCTCGATCCGATTGGCGGAAGCAGAGTGGCCGACGGATCGCTGACCTACAAATACCGTGCGATGCGCGTGTTTTACGACACCGGCGCGGTGTGGGACCGGGGCGAGCGTGTATTGCCGAGGCAATCTCTTGGAGCGGGGCTCGAAGGGAATCTCGGCATACTGGGACATAACGAGTTCCTGGTGGCGTGCGCATTCCCGCTGAATCAGGGACGTTTGGAGCCGATGTTCGTCGCAGGTATGAACTTCTGATTCGTGTATCGCATCCGTGGATCACCCGCGCGCTTGTTGTAGCCATCGCGTGCACGGTGGAACTGTATCCGATGCGCGTGTCGGACGAAGATCTGTACGTGGTGCGTTCGAATGAAGAACTCCGGGTGGACGCGCCGCGCATCCATTTCCTCTCCGGCCAGCCGCTGGCCCGCCTGCATGACGGCATGAGCGTGCCGTTCGATTTTCAACTCTCGCTGTTCGATGGAACGCATGATGCGCCATTCCGCCGCACGGTGGAGCGGTTCGTGGTGAGCTATGCGCTCTGGGATGAGAACTTCAAGGTGGTGCGTCTTCGCGGCGCCGGGCGGACGGGACTCTCGGCCAGCGGCGCTGAACGCTGGTGTCTCGAGAACCTGAAGGTTTCGACGGCGGGGATTCCGCCAGGGAACAAGCTATGGGTCCGGCTGGAGATTCGCGCTCAGGATTCGCCCGAGGAAACCACGGCCAGCGGCGACCCTGGCATCAGCCTCTCCCATCTCATTGATCTTTTCGCCCGGCCCGCCCGCAATCCCCAGCATTGGACGATCGACTCCGCCGCGTTTCGTCTCGAAGACCTGGATCGTTGATATGCGCCGGCTGCGAACCAGACTGATTTTCGCGTTTGCGGCTTCCACGCTGGTGCCGGTGGCGATCACCTTCTGGGTGGCGCTCTCGCTGCTGAACCGCAGCCTCGAATACAACGCCCTGCGCGAGCTGGATGAGACATCGCAGGCGCTCGCACAAACCGGCCGCGAATACTATCGAGCTGCCCGCACGCTGCTCAAACAGCGCGTCGCGGAGAAGAAGCTGGAGCCGGTGACGTATGCGGCCGCGCAGCAAGCCGAATGGCCCACGGACATTCGCGAATTCCACGATGGCGGCGAGCCGGAGACCTTCGCGCTGGCGGGGAGCCAGGGCGATCAGCTCAATTATCTTGTTCGTCGCGGCGGCGAGGTGCTGCGATATTCAATGGCGCTGGATGGTATGTCCATGGGCCATCTCTCCGGCGTGTACAGTCGCGCGCGAAGCGTCGTCGACCGGCGGGACAATCCACGGCGTGGCCTCTTTGGCGCCTTTCTCGCAATCGCCATCGCCGTGTGGCTGGCGTCGCTCGCGGTAGTAGTTTACTGGGCACACCGCATCAGCCAACCGATTCGTGATCTCACCAGTGGTTTGTCCGAAGTAGCCGGCGGCAATCTGGAATTTCGAGTCAGATCTTTCAACGAGGATGAGATTGGCGAGGCGGCGCGCGCTTTCAACCGCATGGCCTCCGAACTGCAGCACGTCCGCGACCGCCTGGTAGAGGCCACGCGCCTGGAAAGCTGGCAGGTTGTAGCTCGCAAGATGGCGCATGAGGTGAAGAACTCGCTGACGCCAATCCGGCTCACCATGGAAGAGATCGCGGCGCGCGGTAGCGACAACCAGCCTGAGTTCCTGCAGCAGGCCGCCCAGATCGTGGTGGACGAGGTGACGTCGCTTGAACGGCGCGTGAGCGCGTTCTCGCAATTTGCCAGCGAACCGCCGGTGTGCCCGAGCGAGGTTGACGTCAATTCCCTTCTCGAAGACCGCATCGCGTTTCTGCGAAAGTCGCACCCGGAGGTCCGCTATCAGATTCGGCTGTGCGACGATCACCCGCTGGCGTTCGCCGATGAAGATCTGGTCCGCGGTGTAGTGACGAATCTGCTCGAAAACGCCGCGCAGGCCGCCCGCCCCGGTGGTAGCGTGCTAAGCATGACGGCAACTGAAAACGGCCACGTGCGAATCGAGGTGCACGATTCCGGCCCAGGACTCAGCGCGCTGGCGCGCAGCAGCTTGTTTCAGCCCACCATTTCGTTCAAACAGAACGGCATGGGACTGGGGCTTTCCATCGCGCATAAAGGCGCGGTGCTCTCAGGCGGCGACATTCAGCTTGTCCCGGGCGAATTGGGCGGCGCCGCATTTCGCGTGGTGCTTCCGCGGGCGAAGCAGGAGACATGACCCCAAGGCGAATTCTCATTCTCGACGACGAGCAGAACATCTGCCGGACGCTCCGTCTTATTCTGGAGCACGAAGGATACGCGGTTTCCACCGCGTCCTCCTTGGCGGACGCGAAGGGCGAAGTCTCGCGCGCCGATGCCATGCTGATTGACGTGCGCCTGCCCGATGGGAGCGGCATCGATTTTCTCCGCCAGGTGCGGCAGGTGGATGGCGACACGCCGGCGATCATGATTTCCGGTCATGGCACCATCGCCGAGGCGGTGGATGCGACGCATGCCGGCGCATTCGATTTTCTGGAAAAGCCGCTCAGCCGCGACCGTGTCTTGCTGGCTTTGCGTAATGCCCTGGAGCGATCGACCCTGCGCCGAGAGAACGAGCGCTTGCGCGAGCTGACCGGCTGCGGGCCGCGCATGATCGGATCGTCACCAGTGTTTCAGCGTGTGCTGGAGCAGGCCACCATGGCGGCAAGATCCGACGCGCGGATTCTGCTGATGGGCGAATCGGGCACGGGCAAGGAGCTGCTCGCGGCGCATGTGCATCGCGAGAGTCCGTTTGCCGACGGTCCCTTCGTCAAGGTGAACTGCGCGGCCATTCCCGGCGAGCTGCTGGAGAGTGAATTGTTCGGCCACGAGAAAGGATCATTCACCGGCGCGGTTACCGCACGCAAGGGCAAGTTCGAGCTGGCCAACGGCGGCACCATTTTCCTGGACGAAGTGGGCGACCTGCACGCGTCTTCGCAAGCCAAGCTGCTGCGGGTTTTGCAGGAGGGCGAGTTCCATCGCGTGGGCGGCGAGCAGGCCATCCGCGTGAGCGTCCGTGTGATCTCCGCGACTAATCGCAACCTGGCTGACCTTGTGGAGCAGCAGAAGTTTCGCGAGGATTTGTACTACCGGCTCTGCGTGGTGCCCATTCGCGTACCGTCGTTGCGGGAAAGGCCAGGCGATATTCGTACGATGGCCGAATACTTCCTCGAAGAATTCTGCACGCGCAACAATTTCCGACCGAAACAATTCGATGTCGACGTGTTTCCATTGCTCGAATCGTGGCACTGGCCAGGAAATGCCCGCGAGTTGCGGAACGCCGTGGAACGCATGGCGATTCTCACGGCGGGAAACCTGCTCACTGAAGAATCGATACCGGTGGAGATTCGCATCGCCCTCGATGTGCCGCCGCCATCGAATCTGAAGGAGACCCGCGCCTCAGCCGAGCGCGAACACATCGTCCGCGTGCTGGAAGAGACGAGCTGGAACGTCTCCGGCGCCGCCCGCGTGCTGGGCATGGAGCGGACCAATTTGCACAAGCGCATCCGAGCACTCGGCATCGTGCGCGGCAAGGTGCACGGGGTGCTGGAGTAGGAGAACGCGCGACGAAAGCTGCGCATGTTCTGTCACTGAGGCTAAACGGGGCTTCCGCCGCGTGTCCGTCCATCTGGAACAGGCCTGATCGGAGATAATGGCCGAGCGGCCATGCCCCTCCCATACAGCAAGCGCGAGCA
>Ga0187887_10002588_pt1 | contig 14429 bp, 11 predicted proteins | sample June2016WEW_7_10_FD_132977 | JGI IMG/M metagenome (GOLD analysis project Ga0187887, IMG submission 132977) | Peatland microbial communities from SPRUCE experiment site at the Marcell Experimental Forest, Minnesota, USA - June2016WEW_7_10 | ecosystem: Environmental > Terrestrial > Soil >...
GGCCACCACTTCTTCGGCGGCGTCTCGCGCGGTCTCGCCATGATCGTGGAGAAGGCGTGCAGCCAATGGGGTCAGCCCAACGGCTACATTCTGGGCGAAGAAGCCGGCGGCGCCTTCGTTGGCGGGCTGCGCTATGGCGACGGCACGCTTTACACCAAGAATGCCGGCGATTTGCGGGTGTTCTGGGAGGGGCCGAGCGTCGGCTTCGATGCCGGCGCCGATGGCGCGCGCACCATGATGCTGGTCTATAATCTGCCGCGTACCAAGGCGATCTTCGAGCGTTTCGGCGGCATCAACGGCTCGGCCTATTTCATCGGCGGTTTCGGCATGACGGCGCTCACGGCCGACGATATCGTGCTGGTGCCGATCCGTTCCGGCGTCGGCTTCCGGCTTGGCGCCAATCTCGGCTACCTCAAATTCACCGAACGGCCGACGTGGAATCCGTTCTGAGCCGCCGCCGCCGGTCTCTTGGGGCGGCAAGCGCATTCGGCGTCGAAACGATGGCGCGGCGGACAAAGTCGGTTTAGGTTAATCAGCAGTGAATGTGGTGTAGTCCGCACCCGCATGGCATGGTCATGCGTTCCCTCCCTTCCCCGTAAGCAGGGGAGAAACAGGAGGGGGCTGGAGGCGTAGCGTCATGATCGAACCGGTCATGTTTTTCGGGATCGGATTTCTTGCTGCGGCTTTGCTCTGCCTGCTGTTCGTGCCTCTGGTCCATAATCGCGCCGTACGCTTGACCATGCGGCGCCTCGAGGCGGCGACGCCGCTGTCGATCGCCGAGATCCGCGCCGACAAGGATCAGCTGCGCGCCGAATTCGCGATGTCGACTCGACGGCTCGAGATGAGCGTCGAGAAGATGAAAACCAAGACCACCTCGCAACTCGCGGAACTCGGCAAAAAGTCCGACGCCATCAATCAGCTCAAAAAAGAGCTTGGCGAGAAGACGGCCACCATTTTCGCCCTCGAAGCGCGCGACCGAACGCTGCGCGATCAATTGCGCGCCACCGAGGAGGAATTCCAGATCAAATCGGGCTCACTGCGCGAAGCCGAGCGTCATCTCGCCGACAAGGAGGCGGAACTCTCGAAGCTATTGGCAGAGCTTGGGGAGCGTTCGCTCGTCGCTGACAGCCAACGCACCGAAATCGCGGCGTTCCGCACCCAGGTCGAATCGATGAAGGTCAGCGTCGCCGACTATGAACGCGCGGTCGCCGAAACCCAACAGCGGCTGGCGCGCGAACGCGCCGACGCCGAAACGGCGGCCAACGAGTTGAGCGCGGCGCGCGGCAAAGTCGGCGATCTCGGCACGCGCACTACCGAGCTCGAGCGCCAGCTGTACATGCAGACCACCGAAGCCGAACTGCTCAACCGCCGCGTTCAGGACCTTGAGGTCCGGCTCGGCGATCAGGGCCGCGTGCTCGCCGAACGCGATTACCAACTCGATCGCATGCATAGCGAACTCGAAGCCGCCCGCAAGATCGAGGCCGATCTGCGTAGCGAGATTGCGACGTCCGGCAGCCGCAGCAGCACTGCGGTGGACCGCTTCCGCTCTGACATCGCCCAACTCGAGGCCCAACTCGCCACCGCCATCGAGGAGCGCACCAAGCTGCAGCGCGAGATCGGCACGATGAAGCGCGATGCGGAAACGTCTTGGGCGGCTGAGCGGGTGGAGAATGCCCTTTTGCGCGAGCGCATCAACGACGTCGCCGCCGAAGTCGCCCGCCTCACCGCAACGCTGGAGGGCCCGGGCTCGCCGATCGAATCCATGCTCGCGGTCGAAGCTTCCGCGGCTGGCCGCAATGCGTCCGCCGTCAACAGCGCCCGCAATGACGCAACGGCCGAAAACGATGACGGCGCGCCTGAAAACAAGAACACACTCGCCGACCGCATTCGCGCTTTGCAATCGACGGCCTCGCGGGTTGCGTCAACGAATTAGTGCACGATCCCGAAAAGTGGACACCGGTTTTCGGAAAAGATCATGCTCAAGCAAATGTCCTTGGCTTGACACCCGCAAGGGTCGCACCTTAAATCCCGGCCCGATCCGAATATGTGCGTTAAATGGGCGCTTAGCTCAGCGGGAGAGCGTTCCCTTCACACGGGAGAGGTCGTAGGTTCAATCCCTACAGCGCCCACCAGCCTTCCCCCTGTGGCTCGGCATCGGTGTCCTTAAAAGCAGCGAGGCTGCCGTGCTGCAGCCTGCGGGAGGTCGGCGGTCCGGGGCGCCGCAACCGATGGGCCCCGGCAAACCACGCTCGACTTTCGCGTGACGATATTGATCTAGGTTATAAGACCGCGCCGGACGGTCGTTTATTCAGAAGTTCGGAACCTTTCCCGCTCACCATGTCGCTTGGGAAGAATCCTCAATCCGGTCCGTAGGCGCGCCTCCGACCGCCGCGAATTTTCGAGCGGAGCTGCCGTCGCGACATGACCGATCGCACCATCGCCTCACCGCCGGCGGGCGCAGCGTCCTCGGCGCTATCGATCCGCTCACGGCTCGGCAAAATCGTACCGCGACTGAGCCTCGTCTCACGTCTGACACTCATCGGCGTGCTGAGCATTTTCGCAGCCGTCACGGTGTCGATCTGGACCTCGGTCACAATTACCAAGACAGAAATGTCTGAGCGCGCCCAGAGCCGCCTCACGATCAACATCAAGCTGCTCGATTCGATCCTCTCCGAGTATGGTGCCCCGTCCCGCAAAGGCGACGAGCTGTATTTCGGTCGGACGCTGATCAACAACAATTTCGAGGCGGTGGATCGCGTCAAGGCGGTGGCGGGCGGTACGGCGACAGTCTTTATGCAGGATATACGGGTCGCAACGAACGTGATGAAGCCCGACGGGACGCGTGCGGTCGGCACGAAACTCGCGCCCGGACCGGCCTATGATTCCGTGTTTACCAAGCACGAAACCTATCGCGGCGAGGCCAACATTCTCGGCGAGACTTATTTCACGATCTACGAACCGATCCTCAACGGCGATACTGTGATCGGCATCGCCTATGTCGGCCTGCAGAAAGCCGGTTTCTTCAGTATCCTGCAAAATCTTGTAATGACGAACCTAATCACCGGCGCGGGCGTGATCCTCGCCGCCGGTCTCCTCATGTACTGCCTGGTGCGACGCATCTTTGCCCCGATCGGGACGATCAGGCGGGAGCTCGTCGCAATGGCTGGGGTCACGATACAACAGGAGCTCGACGCCAGGACGCTTGCGGCTCTCGATGTCGATCTCGATGCGCTGCGGCAAACGCTCTACGGATGCGGCGAGCCAAGACGCGAAGGCAACACGCTTTTTTTCGGCGGTAAGCCGGTCAACGGCGATCTCGCGCTCGTCGATGGCATCGGCGCGCGGGACGGGACGCTGGTGACCGTTTTCATGGGAGACGAGCGCGTCACGACAAATGTGCGCAAAGCGGACGGGTCACGCGTCATCGGCACGGCCCTCGCGACGGGTCCCGTCTATGACCGCGTACTGCAGGCCGCCAAAACCTATCGCGGTGACGCCAACATCTTCGACATGCCGCATTTCGCGATTTACGAACCCATCCTGGCCAACGGACGGGTCATCGGCATTTTATTCGTCGGCAAGCCCCGTCTCGCCGCGGCCGACAAGGCCGGGGAGCTCACCGCCGCGCGATCTGCCGATGAGATCGGCCAAATGCGCGAGGCGTTGCTCGAGCTGGGCAGGGCCGCGAAGGCCAAGCAGGTCGTCGAGCGTGAAGTGACGGAGCAACGCCAGGAGGCGCGCGATGCGCAGCGTCACCTCCAGGCCGCTCAGCGCGACGCCCAGCGCCACATGCAGGAAGAGCGTGCCAGAAACGCCGAAGAGCAGACAGGGGTTGTCGGCGCCCTTGCCCAAGGCCTTGCCAGACTTTCCGAGGGCGATCTCACGGTGCGGCTGGACGAGGGTTTCACGGAGTCCTCCCAGCAGATTCGCGATGACTTCAACGCCGCAGTCGAAGGTCTGCGGAAGACGATCGGCGCTATCGTCGCCGCGACGCGGGATGTCAGCACCGCTTCTCTGGCGATTTCGAGCAGCACGGCCGATTTGTCGCAGAGCACAGAACAGCAGGCGGCCAGCCTGGTGCAGACCTCGGCGGCGGTGGAACAAATTTCCGCCACCGCGAAACGCAACGCGGAGAATGCCCGGAACGCCAGCCAGTCTGCAGGCGGCGCCTGCGATCTCGCCGACCGCAGCGGGCAAGTCGTGACTAAAACGGTCGAAGCCATGGCGCGGATCAAGGGATCGTCGGGGAAGATTTCCGACATTATCAGCCTGATCGACGAAATCGCGCGACAGACCAATCTGCTCGCGCTCAATGCGGCAGTCGAGGCGGCGCGCGCCGGCGACGCCGGACGTGGCTTTGCGGTGGTAGCATCGGAAGTGCGCAGCCTCGCGCAGCGATCATCACAAGCTGCCAAGGACATTTCGAACCTGATCAACAGCAGTAACAGCCAGGTGCAAGAGGGCGTCGATCTGGTCCACGACGCCGGCAGCACGCTGACCGAAATCGTTCAGGCGATCAAGGGCGTCGCGGCGATTGTGTCCGAAATCGCCTCGGCAAGCATCGAACAATCGAGTGGAATTGAACAGATCAACAAAACATTAAGCCAAATGGACGATGTCACCCGGCAAAACTCCGCCCTGGTGGAGGAGTGTTCGGCGACCTCAAAAATGCTGGAAACTCAAGCCGCAGCCATGACCGCTCACGTCGGCATGTTTCGAGTCGAGGCAAGTGATGCTGCGGTCCCACCGGCGAGCAGACAGAGACTCAATAACCACTCCGGACTGTCGCCGAAACACCAGACGGCGCTTCGGCGCGTCGCAACAGCTCGATGATCCGCGCTCCGAATTCATCGACCTCGCGCCAAGACGTATATTCGATGCAGGTGTTCGGGTCGGTCGGTCCCCGCGTCAGCAGCATGATCAAGCGGATGATCTGACGATCGACGAAGCGATAGCGGCGATAATCGAGTTTTCCCGCAAAGGCAGCCGCAACCGCCGGAGCGAGGCGATAGCGCGCGATAAGTTTGCGCAGATAGGCATTGCCGGCGACCGTGGTCTTGTGCGGCTTACGGGCGGTCAGATTGACCGAGGCGAGCGCCAGCGGTGGTGGCGCATCGAGCGATCGGTAGATCGCCAGGAAACGCTCCGCCTCAGGCAAATGCCGGCCGTAGCGGACTGCGGCGACCAGGACCACGACCGAAGCCGCAGCCAAATTTTCGGCCAAATCCATCGATGCAATTTGGGCGAGCGCGGAATCTTGCACCGTGGCAACCAATCCCGCTTCAACGAGGCGGCGCGCCATATAGTCCGCAATACGCCGCGACTGCCCGTCACGCGTTGCAAAATAAAGCGCGACGTTCGGGTGACGATCGGCCGCCGACATCAAACGCCCCTAGCCCAGATCGCCACAGTCGTTCTGGGCCGGCGCAGGACGCCGACCCAGTCTCAGGTTTATTCCGAGTTTGAATTGATACCAGTGGCGAACGCTGAATAGCTGCGTCGGGCTATTTGTGGCTGTCTTTGTATTGCTTGCCGTAGTCATTGAGCACAGGCGGCGCCGTATGGCATTTCGTGCAAGGCTGGCCAGTCGCCTTGGCGATCGTCGGATTTGCCATTGCATTCGGCGTTGCGAATGTGAGCATCGCGAACGCAAGTAATGCCACTGCCGCCGTCGCAACGGTCCCACACACCACCACCGATTTGATCGTCTTCATATTTTTCATTGTCGACCTCTGCGTCAATCGATCCATCTGGACATTCGCGCAAGGCGTGTCCTCGCGCTGAGATCATAACGCGATGGCGGCGTCAGGCAACAAGAACTGCGGAGCAAATTGCTTCGCCAACTACGCGATTACCGTTGGGCCGTAAATAGTGATGGATCGATTCCCGCAGAAGCATGATGATGCCGGCGCGGTCGGTTGGCCGCTGCTATCCGCGCATACTAGGTTTTTCCTGCAACCGCCGCGGCTACGAAGACCGGCCCCTGTGACCGCTCCGCATTGCCAATTTGCGGCGAAGGTGCCGTTTGATACGAATCAATACCCGATCCGCCATTGGCTGCTAGGATGCTCTTCCGATTGGCAGAATCAGGGCGCGAGGGGGCTTCGGCGGCGATAGCGCGCTGTTGATGGGGTACGGCCCGTTCCAGCGATGAGAGAGACGTAACGTCACCCATGCAGCCGCAAACGCTAAAGTTCAAGCTTGTGCTTTATCTGACGATAGCGCTCACAGTGGCCATGCTGCTGTTCACCGCGGCCGTTGCCTTTTATTTGCACAATCAAATCGTCGCCAAAGTGTCCGATCATGTTATCCAGCTCTCCGAGGTGATCAGCAAGAGCACTCGTTTTGCCATGCTGCAGAACGAGCCCACTTACGTCGACCGGATTATCCACGACGTCGCCGATCAGGAAAAAATCGAACGCGTCAGAATTCTCAGCCAGGACGGCCGGATCACCCATTCAACCTACGCGCCCGAGATTGGCGGAACGGTGGACCGCAACGCCGAGGCCTGCTCGCGCTGTCATGCCAACGAGCAGCCCCTCGACCGCGTTCCACCCAACGAAAAAACCTGGACTTTCCAAGGTGCCGACGGCAAACCGCTGCTCGGCAGCATGGAAGTGATCCGTAACGAGCCGTCCTGCTATAATGCTCCCTGCCATCAGCACAAGAAGGACACCTCTGTTCTCGGCGTACTTGACATCAACTACTCGCTCGACGAGATCGATCGCAAGCTGCGCAGCAGCACGCTCGAAATCGCGGGATTTTCCCTAGGCTTCATTGCGCTGGCGGCGCTGGCGATCGGCTACTTCGTGCACCACTTGATTTACCTGCCATTGCGGGACCTCGAAGGGGTGGCGCAACGGGTCTCTGCCGGCAACCTCGACCAGCCGATTCCGGTGCGCAGCGGCGACGAATTCGGCAAGCTCGCTGGCTCATTCAACAGCATGACCGACGCGTTGCGCAATTCGCGGGAGGAGTTGCGCGATTTGACCTATACGCTCGAGCAAAAGGTCGAGTCACGAACGCAGGAACTGCAACGCGCCCAGGCGCAAACCATGCGCGGGGAGAAGTTGGCCTCGGTCGGACTATTGGCCTCGGGCGTGGCCCACGAATTGAACAATCCCCTGACTGGGATCCTGACGTTCTCGCATCTTCTGCGCCGGAAAATGCCCGACCAGAGTCCCGACGCGGAAGACATGGATCTTGTGATTCGCGAGACCAAGCGATGCGCGGCGATCATCAAGCGACTGCTCGATTTCGCTCGTGAGAAGCAGCCGGAGAAAAAATTCAACGACATCAACCAAATTATCGAGGATACCGCGCGCATCGTGCAACGACCCGCTGACCTGCGCGATATCGGGGTTACCATGGATCTCGACCATACGCTGCCGCCGATCTGGATCGACGCAGATCAGATCAAGCAAGTGATCATGAACATGATCGTCAACGCTCAGCACGCCGTCGAGAAAAAGGGCAGCATCGCGATCAGCACGCGTCGAACCGCCGAACCGCGGCGGTCTGCCCAATCCGGCGAGCCGGTACCGATGGTCGAAATATCGATCGTCGACACCGGCTGCGGCATTCCCGATAGCAACCTACGGCGGATTTTCGATCCGTTTTTCACCTCGAAGGATGTCGGCAAGGGAACCGGATTGGGCCTTTCCGTCAGTCACGGCATCGTCGAGGCCCATGGCGGCACCATCGAAGTGCAGAGCAAAGTCGGTGAGGGAACGACGTTCAGCGTGTTTCTGCCGCTGACCCCGCTGGCCGCTGGCGCCGAGAGCAAACCGAGCGGGAGCGTCTGATGGGCACGCGGATTCTGGTGGTCGATGACGAAGAAATCGTCATCAGGAGTTGTTTGCGGATTCTCGACGACGAAGGCTACCAGATCGAGGTCGCACACGATGGCCAGGAGGCGCTGCGCAAAGTCGAAGACACCACCTACGATGTCATGATCCTCGACATCATGATGCCGAACCTCGGCGGCATGGAAGTATTGCGCCGGGTCAAGGAGGCGCATCCGGATACCGACGTGATCATGATCACGGGTCTGTCCCAGATCGACACCGCGGTGCAGGCGATGAAGCTCGGCGCCTTCGATTACATCTCCAAGCCGTTCGAGCCCGACGAGCTCAAGCTCGTGGTGCAACGCGCGCTGGAACGGCGGCATCTGCTGCAGGAGAATCTCAATCTCAAGACCGAGGTTAGCTCGAAATACCGCTTCGAAAATATCATCGGCTCAAGCCCGGCGATGCAGGCCGTGTACCGACTGGTCGCGCAAGGCGCGCCCACCAATTCCACGGTCTTGCTTACCGGCGAAAGCGGAACCGGAAAGGAGCTGGTCGCCCGCGCCATCCACTACAACAGCTTGCGCGGCGATAAGCCGTTTATCCCGGTAGACTGCAATTCCCTGAGCGAGAACCTCGTGGAAAGCGAGTTATTCGGTCACGTCAAGGGCTCCTTCACCGGCGCGGTCGCGAACAAAAAAGGCATGTTCGAAGTCGCCGGGAGCGGCAGCTTGTTTCTCGACGAGATCGGTAATTTTTCCATGCCGATCCAGGCCAAGCTACTGCGCGCGCTGCAGGAACACGAATTTAGAGCCGTCGGCGACACCCGCACGCAAACCGCCCATTTCCGGCTGATCACCGCCACCAATAAGGACCTCAACGCGATGGTCGCTGCCGGTACGTTCCGGGACGATCTCTTCTATCGCATCAACATCTTCCCGATCCATGTTCCGGCGCTGCGGGAGCGGAAGGAGGACATACCGGCGTTAGCTTATCATTTTCTCAAGTCGTTCAGCTCCGAACTTGGAAAGAAGGTCACCGACATTTCCGAGGGCGGCATGAGCGCGCTGATGAATTACGCGTGGCCGGGCAATGTGCGCGAACTCGAAAACGTCATCCAGCGGGCGGCGATTTTGACCAGCGACAACGTGATCCGCCACGCCCACCTCGTCAATATTATCGATCCGTCCCACCGGACCGACGACTTCGTCGTGCCGAAGACCGGCGACGAACTGAAGCGGATCAAGAAGGCCGCACGCGAGAAGTCGGTAGAAGAGATCGAGAAGCAGTTCGTGATCGAGGCGCTCAAGCGCAATCAGTGGAATGTGACCAAAAGCGCCGAAGACACCGGCATGCAGCGTCCGAACTTCCAGGCGTTGATGAAGAAATACACGATCCGCGTTCGCGACAGCGAACATGACGTCGACGACAATTAGCGCGCAATCGCTTCGGATTTAAGGCTGGGCCGCGCCGGCTCACGTCTCGGGTTTCGACCTCACTCCCCGGCGGTCGCTTCGTCCACGTCCTCATAGCCCGTCAGCATGGCCTTGAAATGCGCCGTCCGGGTATGGCCGAGCGTGCCGAGATAGACGTGGGCCAGCACGTAAAAGACCAGGAAGATAAAGATCAGAACGTGCACGGTGTCGATGACGCGTATGCCGCCGAAGAAGTCGACCTGGGCTGAGAACCGCTTCACGTCCCACATCAGAATGCCGGTATAGAATTGGATCGGCAGAAGCATCATCATGATGATCTGGTAGAGCATGCTCTGCAGCGGATTGAATTTGCGATAAACGCTGACGTGGAACGGATTGGGGTCGCCTCTGAAGATGCCATAGCCGTAGTAATAGGCCTGCCGCCAGGCGCCGAGGAAATGCTGCCGTGGACTTAACTCCGGATGATAGACCTTGATCCGGTCGGATGTGAGATAATAGCCGAGCCACAGAAAGAAATTGGCGATCAGAATGAAACCAATGGTGTTGTGCAGCAGCACCGTTGTGCGAAACGAAAGGATGTTGATAAGCCCTACATAGCGGATCTGCATCCCGGTGAGGATCATCAGGACGATGCCCGCGGCATTGGTCCAGTGCCAAAGCCTGACCGGCAGCGGATGGATGTAGAGTCGTATCATGCGCTGTTCCTTTTAGCGTTAGCGTGAGGTCATGCCGGCTTGGGACCTTGGCCGTCGTCCGGGTGATCGTGCAGATCGGCACGGTGACCGCCGATCGCCGGATGGTACAAGCCAAGGTATTTGAATATCCAACCCAAAATCACGTGCCCGACGGCGAAGCCCACGCCGCCGAGAACGGCCAGCGCCAAGAGGATATCCAACACCTTGATTCGGGTGCCCCCGATTGCGTAGAAGCCGCCAATCGACTCGACCGACACCACTGAGTTCAGCACTTCGGCATTGACACCATAACCCACACGTTGGCCCTGCGGCTCGACCACCGAGATGGTCACGCTCTCGAACGGTTGCGAGCCCGAGCTGTGACAGGTGCGGCAATCACTAATCGCCTGGCTCTTGTCGGTGAGCATATGCGACTCTGGGCCGGAGGCGGCTTCGAGCCGGCCGCGCAACACGGTCTTGCCGGATAGACCGCTGCGATTAAGCGTTTGCAGCAGCGTTGCCAGTGTCTGTGCATCAATCCCCTTGCTGTCCGATTTGGAGCTGGCTTCAAACAGCGGTACGCCGACTTGCTCGCTGCCGAGCGGCTGCGCGTCTTTGCTGTCGAACAGCATGAGATCGACTTTGCGCTGCGCCTTGGGGGCGTGGCATGCCGGGCAAGACACCACCTCGAAGTGCAACGCAGCATTGGGGAGCCATTTCTCGTGCGACTCCAGCAGATCGGCGTGACACCCGGAACAAGCCGCGTCCGGGCCTAGTCCGAGGGCGGTGGGCTGTACGGCATGGGCGCTGTGGCAGTCGGTGCAAATCGGCGCAGGACTATCCGCGGACTTGAGCCGGGCTTTGCCGTGCATACTGCCGAGATAGGCGGCGTAAATATCCGTATGGCATTTCTTACAGGGGATCTGCTCGATCGATGCCGCCGCACCTTTGATAACGGCGTGCGGGTTATGACAATCGGTGCAGATCGGGGCAGCCGGATTGCTCGAACGGACCAGCGCGGCATGGATGCTGGTTTGCCATTGTTCGAATTTGTCGGCGTGACAGCCACTGCAAACTTGCGTCATCGTGATGGAAAAACCGCGGGCGCTCGGGATTTCCTTATCCGCCGGAGGATGGGTGGCGAGATCGACGTCGGAATGGCAGCCGGTGCAGCCGATTGAGCTGTGAACAGACTTGGCGAAAATGTCGCCGGGTATATGAAGCTTCAGCGTCGCGCCGTCCTGGAGCGTCTTCTCCATGCCGTCGCTGCCATGACAGCCGAGACATTGGTCGGAGACCGATGGCGCGGCATCCTCGGCAATGGCCGGCGGCATGGCGATTGTCAGGAGTGCGAGGACCGCGACAACGGCCGCGAGCGCAAGGCCGTTGCACAAGGACGCTCTTGGAACTTTGAGCAGGGCGCCGCAGCCAGCCATAATTGTCCTCATCGCACCGTCGGTTTCAATAAATACTCGGAACCGGTGACCGAGCCTGCCTATCACACCTACGGGCGTTATCTGCGGTAGCCCGGTCGGCATTTCATTGATCTAGCGCAGATTCCGTCGTGATTTTCTGCACCGTCCGTCCCCGGGGCGTGCCAGTACGTCTGCGATGAATGGAAAGAAAAAGAATCAGCGCCGCTTGCGCCGTCGCGACCGCAATAAAAAGAGGCCGGGGAACCGCCCCGGCCTAGGGCCGTCGCCTGTTTCTGGCGACGCCCAGTCGGCCGCATTAGGCTTTGGCGGTGGCCGCCTTGCCTGCCATCCACAGGAGCAGCGCCAGACCGATGAAGGGGAACAGCACGACATAGGCCAACCCGACGAACGGCGCGGCAAAAACCATCGCAGTGTGCTTGAGCACCAGAGCGATGGCCTTCACTTTTGCGTTTTTGAGGGCGGCGCGACCCGCCAGCACAGCCAGAACGCCAAAGCCGTAGATCGGAAGGGCGACGATGTAAGCCAAGCCGATAAAGGGGGCGAGAAAGAACAGAGCGATGTTCTTGACGAGGCTACCGGCGGGCGCTGGGGCCGCCACGGTGGCTTCTGCGCTGGCCGTCGTACGGACCGGTTCAGGCACGGCAGCCGACGCCGCCAGCACGTCGCGGGCGCTGACCTCGATCATGTCGGGGGAAAGCGGTTTGTGCAGGAAGCCGGAGACGCCCGCCGCATTGGCTCGCGCTTCGGCGGCTTCGGTGCCGTAACCCGTGATGATCACGACCGGAGTCCACGACCGACGCGCACGGACGTTTTCGGCTACCGCAAGTCCGCTGATGCCGGGCATACGGATGTCGCTGTAAACGAGATCGAATTTTTCCTCATTCAGGCGACGCAGCGCTTCTTCGCCGCTCGCGGCGGTGATGACGGCGTAACCCTTGCCACTGAGAACCCGGTCAAAGCTTTTGCGGACGATCGGATCATCGTCGACAACAAGCACTTTGCGTAATGCGGTCATGGCTAACTCCTATTTTTATTGCCTCTGAGAGGCTTTTTTCCTTGGGTGCTTACCCATCTTTGTCATGGCAAGAGCCGTGCCAGGGCGCAGCACAAGTCAGATAAATTCGATATTTCAATATGTTAGGCAAAGACACGCAACGGGATGATGAACCTTGGGCGGCGAGTGAAGTATAAATTTGTTAGACGGACAGATCTGCAACTGCGGAGAAAATGTAATATTTTCAGCAGCTTACCCGCAAGCGACGGTGCATGTTCTTCCTATACAGATCGCGCGGCCATGGCCGCGCCAAAATAAAAAGAGGCCGGGTGAACCCCGGCCTCGGCCATCGCCTTCAGGCTAGGCCTAGTTGGCCATGTTAAGCTCTGGCGGTTGCCGCTTTGCCGGCCATTCCGAGCAGCACCACTAAAGCGATCACTGGGAAGAACACGACGAAAGCCAACCCGACAAACGGCGCCGCGATTGTCATTGCGATTTGCCTTAGCGCAGCCCCGAGGACTCTCACATTCTCGTTTTTGCCGGCGATGCGGGCGGCCAGCACGGTGAGCACCGCAAGGCCGTAGAACGGAAGGGCGACGATGTAAGCCAAACCGATAAACGGCGCAGCTAGAAAGAGCGCGATGTTTTTCAGTCCGCTTGCCCTGGCGACGACTGCCGTGACGGAGGTTTCGGCGACGATCATTTTGCGTAATGCGGTCATGGCTAACTCCTATTTTTCTTGCCTCGTTTGAGGCCTTTGCTTTGGTCTTTACCCATCCGTGTAATGGCAAGAGCCGTGCCAAGGCTCGGCCCAGGTGTAATAATCATTATATTTCAACGGCTTGCAGCCGAAACGGCGCTTAATGACGAAGCCCGCGCGGGCATCCAAGTACAATTATGTTAGACGAAACGACCCGCCGCGATAGAAAATACATAACATTTTCAATACGTTACTCGGCGACCCGGCCGCACATTTTTGTTATACAGGCGGCACTCACGGCGGTGGGCGGCGGGGTGATCCATTGCGCGCGCAGGATGCGGTGCGAAGGGCGATTTCCCAAGCGTAGCTGTTGCTGCTTTGCTGTTATCGTCGGCGCGCTAAAGCCTGGTCCGCAAACGTGGAAGCCGTTTGTTAGGAGCGAAGAATGCGCGAAAAAGAAATCGAGACCGTGAACCGACGTCGTTGAATCGAATCTCGGTCTCGTGTCGCCAACACATTCCAGAATCGACGGCGTCAGCGCTTCTATTAAGGCGTCCGCATCGGCGCCGCGCTGATCTGATCCTTCTCGCGCACGATACGCAGCTCATACCAGAGCGCATTGAGGATACCGACGGTGGCCGCCAGTCCGAGGCCTAGAATCCAGGAAAAATACCACATCGTGTTGTCTCCGCTGTCTCAATAGGCCGTGGCGCCAGCATCCTCGATGGTCGCCTCGCTGACCTTGCCCCACAGCACGTGATAGACCCAGGCGGTGTAGGCCAGCACCATCGGCAGGAACACGACGGTCGCGATCAGCATATTTCGGAGCGTCGCCCGGCTCGACGACGCATCGAACACGGTGAGCGCCTCGTTGGGGTGCGTGCTCGACGGCAAGATGATCGGAAACATCGCCAGACCGACGGTGGCAATGATGCAGGCGACGCCGAGCTTGGACATCAAAAATGTCAACCCGGCCTTACGCAGGCGGAAGCCAATCGCGGCGAAGAGCGGCGCGACAATGCCGAGCGCCGGCACCACGGATAGCCACGGCGTGTGCCGGAAGTTTTGCAGCCAAGCCTGACCGTTGACCACCACGGTCTTGCCGAGCGGGTTGGACGGACCGTCCCACACGATCGGGCTCACCACCTCATAGCCGCCGAGCAAGCCAAGCCAGATCAGCACGCCACCGCCGGCAAACAGAATAGCGGCGATGAGCGCCGCCTTCGATCCGAAGGCCGCCGCGCGATCAGCCACCGCCCCCTCGGCCTTGAAGGCGAGCCAGGCCGCGCCGTGCATGACCAGCATAGAAAGCGACACCAACCCGCAATACAGCGCCAGAGGGTTGAGCAGCCCGAACAGCGTGCCCTCGTAGATCGGCCGCAGATCATCGGTGAAATGGAAC